>ERZ808258.12-NODE-12-length-187082-cov-16.826100_pt1 | contig 187082 bp, 158 predicted proteins | sample MGYA00521280_ERZ808258 | MGnify/ENA primary metagenome ERZ808258 (study PRJEB31516, sample SAMN03275585) | gut metagenome | biome: mammalia-associated habitat; material: feces | host: Papio cynocephalus | place: Kenya | collected 2012-07-19 ...
ACCCCGAGATTACAAATCACGTGCTCTGGCCAACTGAGCTAAAGAGGCGGGTGGGTAAGCTCACTGCATCGCGCCGCTACAACCAGCCTACCTTTGCTGCAATCACGCCCTGGAGGATTCAGAGGGAGCTAGCCGTGCAGCACCTACCCATGTGCTGCTTTTTGCGAAATGCGGTGCAAAAGTAAGGGGATTATTTCAAACAGCCAAATTTTGCGGGCTTTTTCTTCGCAAAAACTGCAATGCATACCCGAAATGATTGTGATAAAAGAAATAGATTGGAAAAACATCTGCCCGAACGGCATAAAAAACGTAAATTAGCACCTTGAAAATTAAAAAGCCATGAAAACGAGATACCGTTTCTGTATGCTGGCAATGCTTTTGGCGTTGGCGCAGCTCGTCCCCTGTAATCAGCTTTCCGCCCAAGTGCAGGTTTCCGACCTTCCCCTGGCAATAAAGTGCGGGCCTTTCAAGACGCTTCACGTGCAAGGCATCGCCGTGGACGCTAAAAAGCGCATGGTTTATTGCTCGTTCACCACAATGCTGGCGAAGTACGACTTTGACGGCAACCTGGTGGGTACTGTTACCGGCTTGCTGGGACACTTAGGCTGCCTCGACTTCAACGAAACCGACGGCAAGGTGTACGGCTCGCTCGAATACAAGGACGACGCGATAGGGCGTGGCATCCTGAACAAGGAGGGAAGCGACAAAAAGTTCCGGGATAACTTCTACGTTGCGGTTTTCGACGTTGACAAAATAACCCGCGTGGGAATGGACGGCGAAAGGGACGGAGTAGTTACCGCCATTCCGCTGCCCACGGTTCTCGAAGACTATTCCGCGAAGGTGAGTGTGGGCGGAAAGACCCTCGGCCACCGCTTTGCGTGCAGCGGGATTGACGGATTGTCGTTCGGCCCGCGCATCGGAAAAACCTCGGGAAAGCACTTCCTCACCGTGGCGTATGGCGTTTACGGCGACAAGAGCCGCAGCGACAACGACTATCAGGTGCTTCTGCAATACGACTTGGCGAAGTGCCGCAAGTTCGCCAAACCTCTTTCGCAGGACAACCCGCAGTTCAAAGGCCCGTCAAAACCTGCGGGACGCTACTTTGTATATACCGGCAGCACCGACTGGGGCGTGCAGAATTTGGAGTATGACGCTTCGTCCGGGCTTTGGTATATGGCGGTGTATCGCGGCAAGAAGCCGGAGTTCCCCAACTACAGCCTCTACGCATTCAGTTCCGGGGCGCGCTGCGTGAAGAAAACGCTCACCGGCATACCTTATTATAAAAAGGGCAACGTAGTGCCGCTCGCCCAAGGGGGCTTGCAGGATTCCAATACCGGCATTTCGGGGTGGAACTTCCCCTACGGCAGCACGGGGATGCACTCCTTCGGCAACGGATATTTCTACATTTCCGAAAACAAGTCGGGCAAGGACGGTGAAAGCACCGTGCTGCGCCTCTACCGCCGCACGGAGGGCAAGGAGGCGTTCAAGGCGGTGGAAAAATGAACGCTTTCAAAGAATATGCAACCAACCAAATCATACAATATAATATATAATGAAAGAAAAACTGAAGAACAACATCAGGAAGAAGACGCTCCCCAACGAGAGCGACAAGATTTCGCGCCGCGACTTTCTGAGCCTTTCGGCAATGGGTCTCGCATCGCTCACCATACTCCCCAGCTGGAAGATAGACGGAGTGAAAGTTGCGCCGAGCGACCGCGTGGTGCTTGGTTTCATTGGGCTTGGACAGCAGGGGTGCAGCGATTTCAGCAGCTTTTCCTCGTGTCCGGGCGTGCAGGTTGCGGCCTGCTGCGACGTTGACTCCATAAAGCGCGAACGTTTCCGCCGCCGCGTTACCGCGTGGCAGAAGAGCAAAGGCATGGCGGAGCGTTGCGACATGTACGAGTTCTATGAGGAGATGATGGAGCGCACCGACATCGACGCCATAGAGATTGCCACGCCCGACCACTGGCACGCGCTCATAGCCATCGACGCTTGCGACGCGGGCAAGCACGTTTACTGTCAGAAGCCTCTTGCCTACACCATAACCGAGGGACTTGCCGTGCAGAGCGCAGCCCACGCCAACGGCGTGGTGTTCCAAATGGGAAGCCAGCAGCGTTCTAGCGAGGAGTTCCAGACGGCAATACGCCTTGTGCAGGAGCGTGCCATTGGGCACATCGACAAAGTTCACGTGCGCGTGGGCAATCCCCCGACACCGTTCAACCTCCCCGAAATGCCCGTACCCGCAAACCTCAACTTCAACCTGTGGCTCGGGCCGCTCAACGACCCCAAGATACACTACCATTCCGACATCTGCCCCGTCGTGAAGCTCGACCCGGAGCAGAACGAGCAGCTCTGGGGCGCGTGGCGGTGGTATCAGGAAACCGGCAACGGCTTCCCCGCCGACTGGGGGGCGCATATGTACGACATAGTGCAGGCTGCGCTCGGCATGGACGGTCTCGGTCCTGTGGAGTTCATACCCCAGAGCTACAAGGGCGCAAAATATGCCATGATGAAATACGCCAACGGAATTGAGATGACCGAGCAGCCCTACCGGGAGGACAACCCCGACGCGCAGGGTATCAAGTTCATCGGCGACAAAGGGTGGATTAAGGTGGCGCGCGGCTATCTGGAGTGTTCCGACCCCTCGCTCATCAAGAAGAAAGAGGAGAAGGTGGAGAAAGGGCAGTATGAGGTAAGCTCGCCCCATATGCAGAACTTCATCGACGCGATACGCGGACACAAGAACCCGATAGCCCCGGTTGACTATGGCGCAAGCACCAACACGCTGTGCTGCCTGTTCAACATAGCCCGCGAACTCAACCGCCCCGTGCGCTGGAATCCCGCGCTGCTCAGCTTCGAGGGCGACAAGGAGGCTGCGGCGCACAGGCTGTATTGGTACGAATACCGCCGCCCGTACAAGCTGCGCTATTGCGACAAGCGTTTCAACGGCTGACAACACACGCAGACTTACGCATCACAAACTTCCCGGGGCATCCCCTCGGGAAGTTTTGATTTTGGCAAATAATCGGCAAACCGCATCGCCGTACAAATATCCAATATGCAATAAATAAATGAATTGCACCTCCGTAGGGGCGTGTGGCATACGCCTTGAGTTGCGCGGATTTACGATGTTGCGGAGACGGTGTGCCGTGCGGTTTACGCAGCGGCTAAAGGGCGTATGCAATACGCCCCTACAATTGGCGCAAACCCTCAACCCGTTACTTCTTTTGAAACACCCCGAAAACTACGTGGGACATGGGAAAAACTACATCGGACACAGGAAAAATTACGTCAGACATAGTCCAAACTACATCAGACCTTTTTTTGCCACTTTCAAACACTTGAAAAACAAAACGTTATAAAAAATGTTTGTTATTCGGGCTTTTCTTTGGAAGTCAATGCGTTAGGCGTTTTGGACGGTATTCGCGGTTTTTGTGAGGCTGGCTTGGGGCGCAACATTGTGGCTGGAAATCTTGCTCCGTGGGCGGCGTTTTGCTATGGCGCAATTTTTTTTGCCGTTCCGTGCAATTTTTTCACGATTGTGCAAGAATGTTTGCAATTATTTTTTATTTTTGCAACGAAGATTAATCTCATGAAACAAAAGATGCATACAGCCGCGTCTGAATGCAGACAGCAACCAAAATGAAACCATCAAGGATTCTGCTGATTATCGTTGCTTTCGCCTCAATAATATTTAGCGCAAACGAGGCGAAAGGGCAGGTTTTCATCCTCACAAACGACCAGCAACTGCGAGACCTCGCAAACTCCCCTGAAAAGGAAATAGACAACACCACAGGGATAAACAAGAGCAAACTTAGCTTGAAAAAGGCTGTGGAACAGGCAAAGGGCTGGCATTCCGACCAGATAACGATAGCCTTTGACGAGTTTTTCCGCCAGTACCGCGATGACCGGAACACCGAGCGCAAACTCACCCCCGACATGGACGAGTACGTGGACTGCATCGCGAAGATAAGCGACTACACCACCAAGAACGCCGGCGCGGGCTTGCAGCTCAGCCTCCTCAGTCCGCTCGAGCTGGGACAGGCATACCGCAACCAGACAGGGAACACCGGCAAGTGGGTGGCTTTCAAGGTGGGGATGCGCAACGCGCAGACAGGAAAGTTCAGTCTGCAAATGTGGCAGCAGACACTTTGGACGAACAACAAGGGCGCGACCCCGGTGAAACTTTGCGCGGTGAGGGCATACGCCTTCAAGGGCAAGCAGATCGGCAAGACCAAGATAGCGGTAAATCCAGACGACATAAGGGAGCTGGAAAACGTGAAGCATGAGGTGCTCGACACCGCAGGGCCCGAGAGCGGCACGATACCGCAGCGGAGGTTGAGGATATTCGGCGAGGAAGCCGGGCTTGAGGGCTACGACAACGTGCTTGTGCTTCTGGAATACGAAACGCAGGAGATAGACTACTTTGCCGACGACGCGCTGCCGTTCCTGAAGAACCTGCTGAAAAAGTACCACGATGCGGGCGTGAACCTGCGCTCGCTGTATTGCGACGAGATGCACATACAGCAGGACTGGGACTATTTCGCCCATCAGGAGGACGGACAGTTCAATTTGCGTTTCTATACTGACGGAATGGGGCGCATGATGTCGCGGAAAACAGGTATGCCTTTCGACATCCGCCATATGCTCTACTTCGTGAACCAGCCGCTCATCTACAAGCCAACCGTGGAGGCAATTGTGAACGTGGAATACGTGCTTGGCGGAAAGCCGGAGGACATTCAGCGCACATACCTCATGCGCGACATTTATTACAGACTGCTGAACGACCATGTGGTTGATCTTTTTGTTGAGGCCAAGCAGTACGGCGAAAAGCTGTTCAACCGCGAGTTCCGCACCGGAGCGCACTCGTCGTGGGCGGAGTCGCCGACGATCGACAAGTGGGAGACCCCCGACAACACATACGCCGCAAACTACGAATACACGCCGAACTTTCTTTGGGGCAATACTGTCCATCAGGCTTCGGCGGCCTGCTACGACTATTTCAAGTGGGGCGAATACCTGCAACCCACGGGAAACGACTTCTGCGAGTGCGGCTGGCTCGACCGCAACTATTACGGCGCGGCGATGGCGGCGTCAATCGGCGTTGTGAACAAAATCCCCAACGCGTATGCCGCCGCGTGGGGAATGCCCGCAGAAAGCAATGAGCGCAGAATGGCCATAAACTACGCCTACGGCTGCGACCCCCCGGAAAACATAAGGCTTATAACCGACGGCGTGCACCGCGACATTGACGTGCTGATGCTCTATCCCATGAACCTCGTAGCCGTTGACCCGAGGTTCGGAAGCTGGATGACGCAATACGGATACGCCAACTACATAACGAGCGACATGATGCTCAGGATGGGCGAAATCACGCCCGAAGGCAAAATACGCGTTGCCGAAAAGGAATACGGCACACTGGCGGTGCTTTATGAGCCGCTTCCCGAGCAGGGCGAACTCGACTTCATGGAGAAATTCCTTAACGCCGGCGGAAAAGTTCTCTGGATGAGCGCACCGCCGATGCTCGACAAGGGCGGCAAGGACTGCAGCGCACAATGGCAGCGGATTTTCGGGGCGAAGTGCAAGTTCGGCACCGACAACGGAAAAGCCGCAAGCGGAAAGAAGATTGATTTCACAGGACTTATGAAAGGCGTCGAGCCGCAGACGATACTCACCGACTTCATTGTTGACCGCATTTACCCGGCAGAAACGGCCGGGAGCGAAGTAGCCGCCACCTGCAACGGCGAGACAATCGGCACTGTGAAGAACTATCCCAACGGCGGCAGAGCCTGTTTCATGGGATGCCGTCTGCGCGACGACCAAAGCCGAAGTCTCGGCTACGAAAGCCGCAACATGTTCGAGGTTCTCAACTCTCTCGGCGCGTATCCCGCAAGCGGCGCGTTCAAGGGCGTGAACGACAATCCCGCATACCTTTCGCGCACCGGCGGATACTTTGTCTCATCGTTCCCCAACGGAACTGCGATGGTCGTGAACCATTACCGCACTCACGTTGAGAATTGGGACGGAAATTTCTCGCGAAACGGCGAATACGACGCCCGGATACTTAAAGACAATCCGCTGCCCGGCGACACCATAACGCTGAAGAACGCGGCGGTGAACGGACACCGCGTGAGCTATACAGGACGGCTGTCGATGGGCTTCAACGTCAAGGGAAAGCGCCTCTGCGCCTTCTATGGGCAGCAGTGCAGTGAAATCACCGTGGACGGCAGGAAATACAAATTCGCCGCCACAAAGCTCAACGACATTACGTTCGGGCCGGTAAAAGGTGATATGTCGCACTACAACCTCTACGCCAACGGGGCGGAGGAAATAACCATACCGGTGCCCGCAGCGGCGAAAAGCGCGAAAGCAACCGTTGACGGGGCGGAAGTTCCCGCCAACGTGAAAAAAGGCTCGCTTACTGTAAAACTCAAAAAGGAACAATACGGGCGCAAGGTGGACATCCGCCTTTGGCATACGGCAAAATTCGAAACAAACATAATGCTATAAGATTATGAACTTCAAAAAAATCAAATCCAGGCTGTTCTGCGGAATTGCCGCAGCATTCGCCATTGCGGCAATGTGGAGCTGTTCGGACAAAGTGGACTCCTCAAACCTTTTTGTGTTCGAAGGGGAAACCGTTGCCGGCTATCTTGACAACACCGAAGGCTATTCCTTGTTTTCAAGGCTCACCAAGCGCGTCAAGACCGGGAGAAAAACCGACTCGCGTGTGTCGTCCCTGCTCGCGGCACGCGGAAACTACACCGTGTTTGCGCCAAGCGACAAGGCCGTGCAGCAGTTTATCGACTCGGTGTATGAGAAACAAAACTGCGACCTCGACAGCATAACATACGAGATTGCAGAATACATCGTGAGGAACGCCATAATCGACAACCAAGACCAGAAAGGGCTCAAGACAACCGACTTCGTGATAGGCGCACTTGAAACCCGAAGCCTTGACGACCGCTACATAATGATTTCGTTCGACACCGTAAACTCCAAGACGGTTGTTGTGGTGAACGAAAAGTCAATCATAGAAAATCCCGACGTTGAATGCAGCAACGGCTACATACAAGGCGTGAACCGCGTGCTTCAGCCGTCGAACGACAAGCTGCCCGACCTCATCAAGGCCGCGCCGAACATGAAGATATTCAGCCGTCTGCTCGAGGAGACCGGCTTTGCCGACTCCATGAGCTTGGTGCGCGACGAGGACTACGAGACAAACCATCCCGAATACGGGCCAAATCTCGACAAGAGTGCCGAGATACCAAACCCCGACCACAGATACTACGGCTTCACCGCCTTTGTGGAGACCGACAGCGTGTTCATGGAGCAATGGGGGTGCAGTGCGCCGGAATACAAAAGCGACGTGTTCGTGAATTGGGAAAGCGTATTTGCAGTAATAAAGGAGCAGTGCCAAAGGGCATACCCCGATGCGAAGGCTGAAGACCTCAAAGACCCCAACAACGCCGTACACCAGTTTGTGGCATACCACATCGTACCCGCCAGGATGAGCTGGGAGAAGATGGTGATACACCAGGTTGAGATGGGCTACGGATACAGCAATCCCAACAACCTGACAATCGACTGCCACGAGTATTACGAGACGCTCGGGGGGTATCACCGCCTGATGAAAATCTCGGAAGGGCGGCAGACCGACGGCAAGCGCATAAACCGCCACTGCACCTACGACCGCGACACATACGACGAACTTCTGGTTGACCGCGAGGGCGTGAATATCCGGCCCGACAACGGCCGCGTGGCAAACAACGCGCTCAACGGCTTCTACTATCCGATAGACGAGGTGCTGGTTTACGATGATGACGTGCCAAACGTGGTGCTCAACGAACGCATACGCTGGGATTTCTCGTCCCTTTTCTCCGAACTGATAAGCAACGGCCTGCGCCGCATAAAGGACGCGGGGCAGCACGCGATACCCAACAATTATTTCGAGCGCATGGAGGTGTCGGACGAAAGCTGGCTCGTCTATCTTCCCTACCACGGACCAAGCAGTATGTGCAACTACCAGGCCGACGAGATGAATATACGCGGGCAATACGACCTCACATTCCGTCTGCCGCCCGTGCCTTTCGAGGGCACATGGCAGTTCCGCATCTGCGCACCCTGCAACACCGGCTTCGGAATGGCACAGTTCTATCTCGGCAAGGACAAGTACAACCTTCAGGCCATAGGTCTGCCGGTTGACCTCCGCCTTTCGCTCTCCAACCCCAACATCGGCTGGGCGCCGGATGACGACGACCCGGAAGTAACAAGGCAGATAGACAAGAATATGCTCAACCACGGCTACATGAAGCCGCCGCGCCATGACGGCATATCGCGCAACGGTGCGCCCGTAACCGAGGCAATGCGAAACTCCACCACATACCGTGCAAATCTGCGCGTGCGCAAAATTGTGTGGACCGGCAACATGAAGCCCGAAGACACCATGTACCTGCGCGTGAAGTCGGTTTTGAGCAACCCGTTCGCGTGCTTCCTGCTCGACTATATGGAGTGGGTCCCCAAGAACGTGTATAACGGCGCAGTAGAAGAAGACCAGTGGTAACATAGCCACCGCAAAACAATACAAGACGAAATCCCCGCACCCGCAACGGCGCGGGGATTTTTTTCGGCATCCAGCACCGCAAACGCCGCCTCAAAATGCAAAACCCGCAACCCCTTGTGTTTCAGGGATATGCCCTGTTTTGCCACTCTTTTGTAAGATTTTGTTTTTCAGATGTTTGCATGTGGCGAAAAAAGGTCTGATGTAGTTTTAATTATGTCTGATATAATTTTTTCTACATAGGACATAGTTTTTCCTATGTCCTATGTAGTTTTTCCTGCATCAATATGTAGTTTTCGCGCTATTTTGAAAAGAGTGATTATTTTATGTTTTGCGCGAATTGTAGGGGCGTATGGCGTACGCCCTTTACACCACCGCGTAAAGAGTCTTGCGCAATCCCATTCCAAACCTGTGCATTCATGTTGCAATCCGCCGCCCAAACACGGGACGGCGGCTTTTCTGTGTCCGCACAATCCGCCCTGCTGCAAAAAACGCGCTTCCTACAACATGGAATAGGCGAAAAATTAGTAATTTTGCACGGAAATGGGGCCGTGTGTGCGGTTCTGCCGAATATTCATCAGAAAACAATAAACAGACAAGTTGATATGAGTCTTCAAACCCAAAAAATCAGAGAATTAGTAGAGAAGCGCGCCAAGGCACGTCTTGGCGGCGGCGAGAAAGCCATTGAGAAGCAGCACGCCAAAGGCAAGCTCACTGCACGCGAGCGCATTGCCCTGCTGCTTGACGAGGGCAGCTTTGAGGAACTGGATATGTTCAAGCTCCACCGCTGCCACAACTTCGGCATGGAAAAGAAACAGTATCTTGGCGACGGCGTTGTAACCGGCAGCGGCACAATCAACGGCCGCCTGGTGTATGTTTACGCCCAGGACTTCACCGTGAACGGCGGTTCGCTGAGCATCACCATGGCGGAGAAAATCTGCAAGGTTCAGGATTTGGCCATGAAGATGGGCGCACCCTGCATTGCCGTGAACGATTCGGGCGGTGCGCGCATCCAGGAGGGCATTGACTCCCTCGCCGGCTTCGGCTCCATATTCCAGAGAAACATAGAAAGCTCGGGCGTTGTCCCCCAAATATCCATGATATGCGGGCCCTGTGCCGGCGGTTCGGTTTATTCGCCCGCCCTCACCGACTTTGTGGTGATGCTCGAGGGCGTTTCGTATATGTTCCTCACAGGCCCGAAGGTCGTTAAGACCGTTACGGGCGAGGACGTAAGCTCAGAGGAACTCGGCGGCGCGTCGGTTCACGGCAGCAAGAGCGGCGTGGCGCATTTCACCGCCAAGACCGAGGAGGAGGCTGCGGAAATCGTGAAAAGCCTCCTGAGCTTCATTCCGCAGAACAACATGGAGGAAGCCCCGAGGGTGGAATGCGACGACCCGGTTGACCGCAAGGAGGATATGCTCAACGACATAATCCCCGACAACGCCAACATGGCATACGATATGTACAAGGTGATTGGCGCGGTTGTTGACAACGGTGAGTTCTTTGAGGTTCACTCGAATTTCGCAAGGAACATAATAGTGGGTTTTGCCCGCTTCAACGGACAGAGCGTGGGCATCGTGGCAAACCAGCCCAGCGTTTACGCCGGCGTGCTCGATTGCAACGCCAGCCGCAAGGGAGCGCGCTTCGTGCGTTTCTGCGACGCCTTCAACATTCCCCTCGTAACCCTTGTTGACGTCCCCGGCTTCCTGCCCGGAACAGCGCAGGAATACAACGCCGTCATCGACCACGGCGCAAAACTGCTTTTCGCTTACGGCGAGGCCACCGTGCCAAAAGTTACGGTTACGCTGCGCAAGAGCTACGGCGGCTCGCACATAGTGATGAGCTGCAAGCAGCTTAAAGGCGACCTCAACTACGCGTGGCCCTCGTCCGAAATCGCCGTGATGGGCGCAAGCGGCGCCGTTGCCGTGCTCTGTGCAAGAGAGGCCAAGGCGCAGGAAGATCCCAAGGCGTTCCTCGCCGAAAAGGAGAAAGAGTACAACGATTTGTTCTCGAACCCGTATCAGGCGGCGATGAAGGGATATATCGACGACGTGATCGAGCCGCGCAACACCCGCTTCCGCATCTGCCGCGCACTTGCCCAGCTTGCTACGAAGCGCGAGGTGCGCCCCGCAAAGAAGCACGGAAACATCCCAATGTAAAACCCGCAAACGTGACAATAAAGCATAACCAAATGGAGCGCGTAAGGTTTGTTCTTCTCACAGCGTTGCTTGCGGTGTGCGCCAACTTTGCACAGGCGCAGATTGCGAGCAACCTGAAGATAAGCGAGGTTGTTGTGGACAACCCCGCCGGGCTTATTGACGAATACGGAAAACGGCCCGCGTGGATTGAGATTTGCAACACCTCATACGGAACGGTGAACCTGCGCAGCTGCTACCTTACGACAAACCGCAAGGCTCTTGGGGAAATGTCCGTGCCGGAGAGGACGCGGCTCATGTCGCCCATTCCGCGAGGCGACGAGCGCACCAAGCTCAAGGCGCAGGGACGCATTGTGCTTTTTGCCGACGGAGAGTCCAACCTCGGTACGCTGCACACAAATTTCACCCTCGACCCCGAAAAGGAAAACTTCATAGCCTTGTTCGACGGCGACGGACATACTTTGCTCGACTCGGTAACAGTGCCGCCATGTAAAGAGGCGGGAAGCTCATACGCGAGATTTCTCGCCCCCAACGGCAAAGACTATGTGTGGAAGTGGTGTCCCGCCGGAAAAGTAACGCCCGGCTGCGCCAACAGCAACGCAGGAATGACCGACAGCAAGGTGGCTGAGTTCAAGGAAAAAGACCCCCACGGCTTCGGAATGGCTATTCTCGGCATGGGGATAGTGCTGTCGTGCCTCGTGCTGCTTTCGCTTTTCTTCTACCTGTTCGGCAAGATATTCGCCAGCGCAGACAAGAGGCAGACGAAGGCACATGTGGCGGAAAGCGTCCCCGCAGAAACGGCAGATGAGGACTGCGGCGCGGTTGCCGCCGTAATTGCGATGGCTTTGAAGCAGCGGCTGTACGACCTCCACGACCACGAAAGCGGCGTGCTTACGATCAAAATGCACCGCACCAATTGGACAAGGACGGGCAACTGCAACTAACAACATTAAAAAAGAACTTGTTTTTAATATGAGAGTATATAACTACAAACTAAACGCCGGCACCCTTACGGTAAGCGTTGACGAGGCGGCCGGGGCGATTTCGGGAATAACGGTGGAGGGAAACGAGCTTTCACTGCCCGAAGGATGCGAGGAGGAGGCTGTTGCTGCAATGGCTCTCGCCGTTGACAAGGCCATTAACGAAGCTGTGCACGATGACGAAAGCGATGTGATAACGCTGAAGTCCGCCACAACGCGCTGGAATTCCCCCGAATTTCATTTCAACACAGTTGAGAAAAACTAACAAACGAAACAAAACATAAAGAGATGAAACAATACAAATACCGCGTAAACGGAAAGAACTACGATGTGGCGATTGACGAGATTAACGGCAAGAACGCCAAGGTTACTGTCAACGGCATCAGTTATGATGTCGAGGTTGAAGGCGAGGCTGGCGAGGGTCTGGCTCCCATCAGCGGCGTTGACGCTGTTGCGGCAGCTCCCGCAGCCGCTCCGGCAAAGGCTGCAGCCCCTGCTGCAGCAAGCAAGCCCGCCGCAGCTCCAAAGGTTTCGTCCGCGCCCGGAAAGGGAACGCCCCTGAAAGCCCCCCTGCCCGGCACGGTTACAGACGTAAAGGTGGCTGTCGGTGACGCAGTGAAGAAAGGGCAGACAGTGGTTGTGCTTGAGGCTATGAAGATGCAGAACAACATCAACGCCGAAAGCGACGGAACTGTAACATCCGTTGTCGTAAGCAAGGGCGATGTCGTAAACGCTGATGACATTCTCATAACAATAGGCTAACGGCAAACGAGGAATGAACGAATTCTGGCTCTTTCTTTCCACAAAGTTCAACGACTTCCTCACCTACACGGGAGTAGCCTGCGCGTCTTACCAGAACCTCATTATGATTTTGGTGGGGATTGTGTTCATTTGGCTTGCAATCAAGAAAGACTTCGAGCCGCTGCTTCTCATTCCCATAGGGCTTGGCATAATCCTCGGCAACATTCCGTTCAAGGCCGCCGGGCTGGAGATAGGCATCTACGAGGACAACTCGGTGCTCAACTTCTTCTATTCCGGCGTGAAGGACGGCTGGTATCCGCCGCTGATATTCCTCGGGATAGGAGCGATGACCGACTTTTCCGCCCTGATAGCCAACCCCAAGCTGCTGCTTATAGGCGGCGCGGCGCAATTCGGCATTTTCGGGGCGTATATGCTCGCGCTGCTTTTGGGCTTCGAGCCCAACCAGGCGGCCGGCATAGCCATCATCGGCGGGGCTGACGGACCTACGGCAATATTCCTTTCGTCAAAACTCTCGCCTAACCTCATGGGGGCGATTGCCGTGTGCGCATACTCCTATATGGCCCTTGTGCCGGTAATCCAGCCGCCACTGATGCGCCTGCTCACCACCAAAAAGGAGCGCGTGATACGCATGAAGCCGGCGCGGAGGGTTTCGCAGACCGAAAGGATAGTGTTCCCGATTGTGGGGCTTCTGCTCACGGCCTTCATAGTGCCCTCGGGACTTCCGCTGCTTGGCATGCTGTTCTTCGGAAACCTGCTCAAGGAAAGCACCAAGACCACACGCCTTGCACAGACGGCCGGAAGCTCGCTAAACGACATAATCGTGATGCTTCTGGGCCTTACGGTGGGATGCTCCACACAGGCAAGCGTGTTCCTCACACGCGACACCATTTTCATCTTCATCCTCGGGGCGTTCTCGTTTGTTATCGCAAGCGCGTCGGGCATACTGTTCGTGAAGCTGATGAACCTTTTCCTGCCCAAAGGCAACAAGATAAACCCGCTTATCGGGAACGCCGGCGTTTCCGCCGTGCCGATGAGTGCGCGCATCTCAAACCAGATGGGGCTGAAATACGACAGCGGCAACTATCTGCTTATGCACGCCATGGGGCCGAATGTTGCCGGAGTGATTGGCTCGGCTGTCGCAGCCGGTGTGCTGCTCGGTTTCCTGAATTGAAAAGGCGCATTTTCCGCACAGGCGGAAAAATCTTACGCATAATAAAATCTCTTCCCTCTGCGGAAGAGATTTTTTCTTTTACAGCTTCGTTTCGGGATAATGGGAACAGCCGGTCTGTTTCTTGTTCTCCATGATATGTCCGGCGGACTTGTTGCCGGAAACAGCAAACGCCGCTGGAAATCCGTAAACTGTTGGATTTCAAAGAAATGAATGCAAAGAAAAAGACCGGTGTAACGAATTGTCTTTCAAAGGCTTGCAAGTGGCGGAAAAAGGTCTGATGTAGTTTTGATTATATCAGACATAATTTTTCCTGTGTCCTATGTAGTTTTTCCTGCATCAAATGTAATTTTCGCGGTATTTTGAAAAGAGTGACTATTTTCTGTTTTGCGCCATTTGTAGGGGCGTATGCAATTCGCCCCTGCGGCGGCGCGATTAATCGATTAATCGGATGCGGCGTGTCTGTTCCTTTGAACCATGAAAAAAAGCACCGCCCGACATTGGGGCGGTGCTTTACACATAACAATACGTATCGTTATTTCACAAGAACCTTGAATGTCTTGTTTCCCATCACAACTATGTACGTTCCTGCGGTTGCGGGGGTGAATTGCTTTGCCGTACCGCTGTAAACCATTGCGCCGTCGGCGGAGAACACCTTCACGGGTGTGCCGGCTGCAATGCCGTTGAAGTTTATTGTGCCGCCGTCCAAGCTGATTTTAGCCCCGCTTTCGGCCTTGACGCTCTCTATGCCGGTAATGTCAATCTCCACAATGTTTGCGAACTGTCCCCACGCGGCGTTGCTGCGGAACTCTGCGGTCATGCCCTGCGGGACGTAAAGCACGCAGCTCTCCTTGTCAACGCCTCCGAATGCGGTCTCGCTCACATTGCCCACCACAAAGCGCGTGATGCTCTTAAGTGAGCTGCAGCCGCTGAAAGCGCCATCTTTTATTTCATTCAGATATGGCACATTGAGTTCCTTCAAGGACTCGCAGCCGGCGAAAGCGTATTCGTCAATGCTGCCCACTGTGGCATTCTCGTCCGAACAAGGGATGCTCAGTGTACGGAAACCGCAATACGCCAAGGCGTATTCCTTGAACCAGTTTACGCTCGACGGTATCACTATCGAGTCGAGAATGCAGTCCTGCGCCGCCCATTCGCCTATGGTCATGGTTCCCTGCGGCACATTGTATGTCTCGGACTTTCCTGAGGGGTAGAACACAATCATATAGCCGTCCTTGCTGAACACAACGCCGTCAACCGACTTGTATGTCTGGTTGTTTGCGTCAACTTCCACCGACTTGAGGTTTCTCGACCAGCCGTCAAAAGCCTCGGGGGCGAAGCTCTCGAGGCTTGCGGGCACTTTTATCGACGTGAGCCTTGCCGTTTCGCCGAAGGATGCGTAGTAAATCCCCTTGGTCCCCTCGGGAATTGCATAGTCGCCCGCCTTGCCTGCCGGATAGCGGTATAGCATTTCGCCGTCCTTGCTGAAAAGCACGCCGTCCCTGGAACTGAATTTCGCATTCGCGGCGTCCACGTCAATTGCCTCCAAGGTCTCAAGCCCGGTGAACACGTTCGAGCCAATCGAGCTGACATTCTTTGAAAGGAATATGCGCCTGATGTTCGGGCAGCCCATAAAGGCGAAGTTGTCTATCTTCTCAACGCTTTCGGGAAGCACCACGTCCGTAAGCGAAGAGTTGTTGGCGAAAGCCCCCGAGTTGATTTTCTTCACGCCTTCGGGCACGCCCACGCCGTCTGTCTTGCCTTCCGGGCATTTAACCACCTTCGTGCCGTCGCCCGAAAGCAGAATGCCGTCAGACGAGCTGTAGTTTGCGTTTCCTGCCTCCACGTTTATCGCCTTGCAGCTTGCCATTTCCGAAAAAGCGTAATCGGCAATTGTCTCAACGCTCTTGGGTACGTCTATTCGGGTTATGCTGCTGCATCCGCTGAATGCGTAATTCTCAATGCTGACAAGCGTGTTCGGGAGCTTGACATCCAAAAGCGCGTCGCAGCCGGCAAATGTGAGACGTTTAAGTTCGGCAAGTCCCTCGGGAAGTTCGATGCTTTTAAGTGAGAAACATTGGCTGAACGCGCTTATGCCGATGGTTACAGTGTGGATGTCGGCAAGCCCGCGTACAAAGATGCGCGAGTTCGTTGCGGAATCGCCTCCGGCAACACCTGTGCTGTCGGGAATTTCGGTTATTGTGGAGTCCCTGCCCGCTGTTCCCGTGGTGTCCCTGTCGCTAATGCCGGTTGAGTCGTTTGAGAAGTTGGGAAACTCCACGCTTCCCAGCCTGTGGCATCCGGCAAAGGCGTAATCGCCGATGCTTTCTATGCTTTTGGGAAACACTACGGAGTCCAAGGCGGTGCAGTTGCGGAAAGCCGCTTCGCTAATGTTTCTCATGCTTTCGGGGAAAATCACGGTCTTGAGCTTAGAGCAATCTTTGAAGCCTTGATACCTCACGGTCGTAACCCTGTACCGGCTTCCCCTGATTTCCACAAACTCCCTGATGTCCGCCACTTCGATATTGGGGTTTGAGTAGCTTGCATAGGCGCACGTGTCGTCAACAACGCCATAATTAATGCCGTCGTAGCTCACAGACTGCGCCGAGGCATGAAAACAGCTTCCGAGGAGAATCGCCCCCGCGCACAACATCTTTTTTGCGAAACCGCCAACGTCCCGCCCCTTTTCTTGGCGCGGGTATTTTTGTCGGGAAATGGTAAAATGTTTCATTAATACATTTTGTTTGTCGGACTTTCACCCCAAGTCCGGGTTTTCATTAGCCAATGCGCGGGTGAACGGCGCATTCTTTTTTAGTTCATGTCGTTGTGGTGTGCAGCAAAAACGCCAAGCAAGGAAATGCCGCACCAAGCAAAATTACCATTTCGCCCCAATAAAACAGCAACATCCCATGCTTTAACATTTTGTCAAAAGGTAAAAACTTTGTTTTTTACGCAATGACAACCAAACGCCCCGAAAAGACGGCAGAAAAACGACAACGCAGGTGGTATGAAGTCCTTTTGCAGTGCAATTTTGAATGGTGGAATCAGAATACAGTGATACGTTCATGCAATTCCCGCAAAACCGGAATCGGCACCTGTTCCCCAACACCCCGAAAACTACATTTGATGTAGGAAAAACTATGTCCTATGCAGGAAAAATTATGTCTGATATAATCTAAACTACATCAGACCTTTTTTTCACGTTAGCAAACGTCTGGAAAACAAATCGTTACGAAAAGTGTTTTATTGTATGGATATTTCTTTGTAACCCAACGCTTTACGCGGTTTTTGACTGAATCCGCAGTTTTGCGAGTGAGTTGGCGGTGGCGTGGTATGGTAACAGGGTGTACTGTGTTGCGCGTTTTTCTTTTTTGGGGGTATATGCCGTTGCAATGACGTGGTTTGCCGCCATGCCGGTTATGGGTTTGCGGGACTCTGTAATTGAAACAAAACTTTCGCTTTCTGAATATGTGTTTAACGTAAGCGTGCGCCCTTGTGCGTGGCACGGAGTTTGCATGAAACTTGCCGGAAACCAAAATTATTACACGGAAATATGGAACTTGTCAAAAACAAGCAGTTTGGCGGGGAGCGTCCCCTCTTCGGAAGCCACGACATGAAACTTGACAATATAACGATAGTTGACGGTGAGTCTGGCATAAAGTGCTGTAAAAACCTTGAATGCACCAATTCAAAGTTCTATGGCAAATATCCGTGGTGGCACGTTGACGGAAGCGTGATAAGGGACTGCTATTTCGCCCCGGGGAGCCGCTCGGCCATTTGGTACAGCAACGACATGGTTATGATGGACTGCGTGATTGACGGCCCGAAGTTTTTCCGCGAGATGAGAAACCTGGAACTCGAAAACGTGAAAATAACCGATGCCGACGAGACTTTCTGGAAAATTGACGGACTGAAAATAAGGAACGTGGAGCTTCACGACGGCACTTACCCGTTCATGTTCAGCAGGAACATTTATGTTGACGGCTTGAAGTCCGGCTCGAAATACGTGTTCCAGTATTGCAAAAACGTTGAGGTTCACAATGCCGTGATAACCACCAAGGACAGCTTCTGGGAGTGCGAGAACGTAACGGTTTACGACTCCAGGCTCGACGGCGAGTATCTTGCATGGCACAGTAAGAACGTGAAACTTGTGCGCTGCCACATAAGCGGCGAGCAGCCCCTTTGCTATCTTGACGGCATAACGCTCGTTGACTGCACTTTCGACCCCGCGTGCGACCGCGCCTTTGAAGACTGCCTCAATGTTGACGCGCAGATTAAGGGCGGCATAACCGAGGTGAAAAACCCCATAAGCGGGCGCATTGTTGCCGACAGTATTGGCAGGATTACTTATGACAAGTATGCCAAGGGAAAGGGCTGCGTTATAGAAACCCGCAAAAAAGCTTGATATGTACGGGAATTTCGACGAGATTGTAAAGCGTCGCGGCAGCGGGTCGTACAAGTGGGACACGCCAAAGCACGATGACATCCTGCCAATGTGGGTTGCGGACATGGATTTCCCTGTCGCGCCGTGCATTCAAAAGGCTCTTGAAAAGCGCGTGGCGCATGGCGTGTTCGGTTACACGCTTGTGGGCGGTTCTTATTACGAGGCAGTGATAAAATGGTTCGAGGCGCGGCACAAATGGAGCATTAAGCGCGATTGGATAGTCTATACATCGGGCGTTGTGCCGGCAATAAGCTGCTGCCTTAGGGCAATGTGCATGAACGGAGAGAACGTGCTGGTGCAGACTCCTGTTTACAACTGTTTTTTCTCGAGCATACGCAACCAGGGATGCCAGATTGTGGAGAACGAACTCGTAAGGGAGGGCGACACATACAGGATAGACTTTGACGACTTCGAGCGCAAGTGCGCCGACGACAAGACCACGGTGTTCCTGCTCTGCAACCCCCACAACCCTGCGGGACGCGTGTGGACCCGCGAGGAGCTTGAAAGGATGAACGCCATTTGTATGCGCCACAACGTCAGGGTTGTTGCCGACGAGATACATTGCGAGCTTGTGATGCCGGGACATAAATACACCCCTTTCGCGTCTGTGAGCGAGGACTGCCAGAAGAATTGCGTTGCATTGAACTCCCCGTCAAAGGCTTTCAACACCGCCGGGCTGCAAATAGCCAACATAGTTTGCAGCGACCCCGAACAGCGCCGCCGCATCGACAGGGCGGTGAACATATTCGAGGTGTGCGACGTGAACCCTTTCGGGCCGGTGGCTCTCGAAGCGGCATACAGCAAAGACGGAGCGAAATGGCTCAAAGAACTCAATGACCGGATTTGGGAGAATTACCAGATAATGAAAATATATCTCGCGCTGAACCTTCCAAAAGTTAAGCCCTTGAAACTCGAAGGCACATACCTTGCCTGGCTCGACATAAGGCAGCTCGGCATTACCTCGGCGGAGGCGGAGAAACTGCTTCTCGAAAAAGGCAGGCTGATGCTGTCGTGCGGAACTGACTATGGCGAAAAAGCCGGTGAGGGATACCTGCGCATGAACCTCGCCTGCCCGGCGGAACTTCTGGAGAGCGGGCTGGAAAGAATGAGGGCGGCGTTGGGGTGAGCCTTACTCTGTCTGGTATTTGTTGCCGCTGTTTTCCAGCATGGGAGTGTTCACGAGCCGGAAGCACGATGCGGCTGTTGAATTGCCGTCCTTGCGGATTATTGTGTTGCCTGTGAACGACACTCCGCTTGAGTTGACGGCCGACACAAGGGGTACGTTATGCCTCATGTCGAACGTGCAGTTTCTTATTACGAGCTGCGGCGTGCCTTTCTGGTTGTAGCCGTGCGAAGGACAGACATCCGAAATCCCGCCCCAAGCAAGGTTTCTGAACGTGCAGTTCTCTACCGTCAGGCGTTGCGTTGGCGGGCCTTCAATGCCGCCGCTCATTAGCGCAAGCTCAAATGCAAGCCCGTTGTCCTCTATTGTGCATCCCGAAACTCTTGTCGGCTGGTGTGTGAGAATGCCCCTCTGCAACTGCGTGCCGAATGTGCAGTTTTCTATGACGGCTTCCTCGTCGCTTTGCAGGTACAGGCAGGTTTTGGTGTCGGCTTCCGCCACGTCTTGATCGAGCGTAACAATCCCTTCGCGGCAGTTTATGGGCTGGTAGTCGGCAATGGTGCATTCGGCGAGCTGCCTGGATGTTTCGGGGTTGAACACCATGACTTTTTTGCCTGTCCCAAGATTTGTGTTGTCCCACAGAATGTCCTTGTGGGCTATGCGGAATTTGTCCGGCGCAAGCACTTCGGTTATCGCGTCTCCCGACATTTTTATGTGGATTGCGTCATCCATCGTGCGCTCTATGTGGCAGTTTTCTATGCGTGGCTGATGTTCGTTGCCTTTCAGGTGCATTCCGTCGCTGCATCCCGCAACAATCCTGTTGCCGAGCGGAACGATTTTGCAGTTCCGCAAAACGTGGTGCGAACAGCCTTTTAGCACAAAGGTCATAAGCGGCGCGGCGTATGACGCGATGTTCTCGAAAACAATGCTGTCGCACTGCTGCGCGGCTATGTTTGCCGTGTTGGTATATACAAACTCACCTTTTTCGCTTGCGTCTTTTGTTTCGTTGTTCTGCTTCAGGGGTGTTTCGGGGTAGGGCAGTTTCATGCAGAAATAGTCGCCCGGCTTGAGCTGCTCCTGCTTGCGTAGGCCGTATTCCACGCCGAATGTGCCGTTGCCCAAGCCGGTTACTTTTTTCACCCACGAATGCCCTTGGTAGAATTTGCGCGTCCTGCCGTTTGCGGTTATGCAGTCCACGATTTTCCCGCCGTTCCTGTAAGGCCCGTCCCCAATGGCGGGGGAGGGGAAGCCGCTGTCGGTTTTGAACTCAAGGTAACAGTTTGCGGCGTCCGCCTTTGTAACCCTGCCCTGTGTGTAGGGCAGCGGCGAATAGTCTATCTTGAAATTGCGGACTATGATATTCTGCGAGCGGTAAAGGGCGAATGCGCGCGAGGACGGGTGTATCATCAGCGTGCAGCCGTTTCCCTCAACCACGAGGTTGCGTGCGCGGCTTATCAGTATGCGTCCGTAAAGGTCGGCAAGGTGCTGCCCGATGCGGTAAACCTTTCCCGGCGCGAACACAACCTTTGCGGGGCGTTTTTGCTTTGAGGCTTTGGCGAACAGCTTTGTGAGCGCGGGCAGGTCGTCGGTTTTTCCGTCGCCCTTCGCGCCGTGTTCCGGTACATTATAATATATTGTGTCGCCCGCTGCCGGCATTGCGTATGCCGCAAACAGCAAGCACGACATTGCGGCTGTGCATACAAGACGTTTCATTATGTTCTGTTGGCAATGGTGTATGAAAAGAATGTTGTGCAAAAGTAGTAATTTCGCGTCTCAAAACAAAGCAAGGGTTATGGACTTTAATATCAAAGGGCACGCCGCCATGTTCGGCGCGAACGCAATGTGGGGGCTGATGTCGCCAGTGTCGAAGGTTGTAATGGCAAGCGGTGCGGTAACGCCGTGGGTGGTTACTGATATGCGCATAGGCGGGGCTATGCTGCTGTTCTGGCTTGTGTCGCTTTTCCGGAAGCCCGAACACGTGGACCACAAGGACATGGTTAGGCTGTTCTTCGCCTCGCTTTTCGCCATAGTGCTCAACCAGGGCAGCTTCATATTCGGCGTGAGCATGACATCCCCGGGCGAGGCCTCTATAATAACCACCAGCATGCCGCTGTGGGCAATGGTGCTTGCCGCCTTCATCCTCAAGGAGCCTGTTACGGGAAAGAAGGTCCTCGGCATAGCCTTCGGGGCGGGAGGCGCGCTGATGCTCATTCTCGGCAGTGCGCAGGGGCGGGGCGTTTCCGCCGCCGGCGCAAGCCACGCCCGCTGGGGAGATATGCTCGTGCTGTTCGCCCAGCTCAGCTATGCGTTCTACATTGTGCGCTTCAAGAACTTCGTGAGCAAGTACTCGCTCGTAACAATCATGAAGTGGATGTTCACCTACGCCTTTATATGCACCCTGCCTTTCTCCACAGGCGACCTTATGAACACACGGTGGGAAAGCCTTTCGGCGGCTGATGCCGCAGGGCTGGCGTATGTCGTCGTGTGCGGCACGTTCCTTTGCTATATGCTTGTTGTCGTGGGGCAGAAAGCCCTGCGCCCCACTGTCGCCGGGATGTACAACTACATACAGCCGGTGGTGGCGTGCGTGGTGGCGGTGTGCTGGAGCATGGACACGTTCAACCTTGTAAAGGCGGTGGCGGTCGCCATGATTTTCGGCGGGGTGTACCTTGTAACCGCCAGCCGCAGCCGGAAGGACATGGAGGCGGCGCACGGCAGATAAGCCCCTTTTTGCGGTTGGTGTGTAAGGTGTTGGAACACAAGCGGTTGTCGTATTCTGCGCCGGCTTTGTAACTTGTTGTTTTTCAAAAGTTTGCAGGCGGCGAAAAAAGGTCTGATGTAGTTTGGATTATGTCTGATGTAATTTTTCTTACGTCCTATGTAGTTTTTCCTGCATCAAATGTAATTTTCGCGGTATTTTGAAAAGAGTGACTATTTTCTGTTTTGCGCCATTTGTAGGGGCGTATGCCATACGCCCCTACGGCGGCGCGAAGCATCGGTTGGGCGCGTGTTAATGTTTGTGGCTTGCCAGGCATCACTTTGCGGGACATTTGCCGGGTTTTGCGCAGGAAATAAAAATTTTCGCGCATTTTTTGTGAAAAAAGTTTGCCGAAATTAATTGTTTTTGTATTTTTGCGGTCGAATGAAAAGCCGTAACGCACTGCATTGTATATAATATGGCGTGCGGGCGGCTTGGAAACAAATATAAACGTGCGTGAAAAGCACAAACATTAACGGAACAGGACAATTAACAAACAACAAACATTAAAGTATAAATAAAACGGACGATGAAACAAATTGGACGAATTTTATCGGCGGCTGTTCTTGCGGTAACGGGGCTTATGGCATCCCCCGCAACGTCAACGGCACAAACCTCCACCCTGCGCTGGCAGGGGACGGACCCCGAAACGCTGAAAACAAGCGGTGAGACTTTCTTTCTGTACAATGTGGGGACGGGCACGTTTGTAACCGCAGGAGCTGAATGGGGTACGCAGGCGGTTGTGAAGTTCCAGGACTATGGGGCTTCGATGAATTTTGACAGCGGCCTGATAACCTCAGAATACGCAAACCACGGCAATCCGCTGGCGAAATATTTGGGCTTCAACTTTCCCGGCTATACATTCGTTGGAAGTTTTGGGGACGTAGGCACAAACACGTGCGGCGTAATTCTTGAGGCACAGGCAACAGGGACAACTCCGAGTTCGTACAGCAGGTCCATGACCTTCACCCAAACGGACGATGGCGCATACACCATTATGGAAACCATCACCAATTCCCAAGCGGGAAGCCCCAAGGAAATATATTACGGTACGGAATTCGGCATGATCTCGGCGAAAGAGGGTTCAATGGCGGAAGTCGGGGACGGTGCGCTTGTCGTGGCTGCGTCAATCCCCACGGGCTACGAGAAGAACTATGAATGGATTTTCGTCAGTAAAGAAGAATTTGAAAATGTGATTTCGGAAATGAACCCCGACGCTGCCGGCGGCTTGAACGCCAATGTGTCGTATTTGATAAAAGACCCGTTCTTCGACCGTAACCACGACAACGCCTTCGCAAGCTGGAAAACCGCACAAGCGTCAGGCAACAGCGACGGCGATTACTGGTACAATTGGGAAACCCCGGCAACAAGCTCCACCACGCCGTGGTCTGTTTTCACCATGCGCAAGGTGCAGTGGACTGACAATCCCTACGGACAGGATTACGGCAAGTACGGCTACGTGATTGTGGACGGCAAGGGCGAGCTTTATCAGGAAATCAAAGTCAAGGAAGCCGGCTCATACGAAATAGAGTGCCGCGGACTTTATCAGGGCAATCCTGCTTATTTGTTTGTTGACGTGAACGGCGTGCGCACGAAAGCCGTGCTGGTAAATGCAGGAAGCGAGTTCAAAAAAGGCTCGCAAGACGAAGACATAAGAAATGGTGTTTATGCTGTGAGCGCAATGGCAGACAGCGACAAGATAAAGCTGGGCAAAGCCCTGTATGACAACGAGGGCGGCAAATACACCGTCAGGGTTGTGGTAACAGGCGTGCCGGCCAATGCAACTCTTAAGATAGGCATCAGCAAGGACAACGCCTCGAAATCAAGGTTAGCCTCTTATAGTAGATATTGGGATTACTACTACTACTACTACTACGACACCGATCTGGTTGCCGTTGACAACTTTACAGCCCGCTATGTGGGAAAGGCTTCTACAGAAAACATTCCTTTCGTGCTTGACGACGAGGCGACCGATGACCAATATATGGAGGATGCAAAGACCGACATGGTTACGGTTTACCTGAAGCGCTCGTTCACACTCAACAAGTGGAACTCGCTTGTGCTGCCAATCCCCATGACTGCTGCGCAGGTTAAAGAGGCGTTCGGACAAGACACGCAGCTTGCCAAGCTTGTAGGCGTTGGCGGCGTAAGCGGAAAGACTGGACGTATTGACTTCGCCACCGTTGACCTTACCGAAGAAAACGCCACCGCAATAGAGGCTGCAACAATGTATCTCGTCAAACCTATAAAAGATGCAGTCCAGACTGAGTTCAAGGACAAGGACGGCAAGACGGTAAGAGGCAAGATGTACCGCGTAGGTTCACGTGCGCTTGACGGAGGCAAGCTCAAGCAGCCCCAAATGAGCCTCGGCACCGACAAGGAAGGCGCAACCGCCCAACCGCAGGTTGACTTCAAGGGAACTTACGTGAAACTTGCCAGCACTGACACAAACTGCCCGCAAAAAGGCGACTACGTGTTCAGCGGCGGCGATATGTACTACCTCAACAAGGCTAACGGCATAAAGGGCTTCCGTGGCTGGTTTGTTGACCACACCGGCGCAAGCTCAATCAAGTTCAACGTTGGCGACGGCAGCGTTACAAGCATAGAAGAAGTGATCGCAAACGACAGGGGCGGCAAGACGAACAACGCGGTTTACACCGTTGACGGCGTGAAGATACGCGACAACGCATCCTCACTCGAAGGTCTGCCCGCAGGTCTCTACATCTTCAAAGGCAAAACTCATCTGGTTAAGTAACACTGCTAAAAAACGGAACAATGGACAAGAGAAAATATATAAAGCCCGAAATGGACATCCTCACCTTTGATATAAGGGACTCGATACTCAAGAACGCAAGCTGGGGAGTTGACGGCAACAAGGAAGGGGACATAAAGGACGGTCCCGGAGAGGGCGAGGGCGAATTGGAACTCGACTCCCGCAAGAACGATTCGGGTTGGGACTTCGAATGGTAACGACAGGCTTCCCGTAAGGGACATACATAACGACGGAACACACCACACACACCTTGGAAGAGGCGCGTGTGGTATTTCCGTATAAAGACCCCGGGTGCGGGGTGGCAAAATAAACATATTGAAACAATGCGCGTTGCGCAGCCAACGCCGAAGCGTGCGTGCCACCGCGTGTGGCTCGGAAACGCATCAACTGAAAACGGTTATGCGCGATTGCGGGGGCGTATGGCATACGCCCTCCACACCGCCGCACAAGAACCGCGAAAATCCCGCCGCAGCACCGGCGGAAGCGTTGCAAGACGGCGGCAAGAGCGGCGCAATTCAGGGCGTATGCCATACGCCCCTACGGCGGTGCAATCCGCAACCACGCGGCTGCGACAACGGACAAGCGCGGATAGTTGACGGAAATACCGCAACAACGCCAAAATTGCGCAAGATGCTGGTTCACAGAACAATAACCATACAGAAAATATTCTCTGTAACGGTTTGTGTTTCTGGGACTTAAAAGCGGCGAAAAAAGGTCTGATGTAGTTTGAATTATGTCTGATATAATTTTTTCTACATAGGACGTAGTTTTTCCCATGTCCGATGCGGTTTTCCGGTGCATAAGGGCAACCGGCTTCGGTAAAGCGCGAACGGCGGAACGTTGTGTACACCAAATGAATGGTATTGCGCGAATGTAGGGGCGTATTGCATACGCCCTTTCCACCACCGCACAAAAACCGCGAAAATCCCGCCGCAACACCGGCGGAAGCGGCGCAATTCAGGGCGTGTGCCATGCGCCCCTACGGCGGTGCAATTCGCAATTACGCTGCAACAATCATGGACGGACAAGAGAGCGGTGGAGTTCATAACTGCACGGCGGCTGTTTGATAATATTGACGATTACGATTACTCAAAACATCAATGTGATATGAAGAATAGATTATCTTTTTTGTGCCTTTGCGGTGCGCTGGCGCTTCCTCTCGGGGGGGCGGCGCAGCTCACGCTTGACACGACACAGAAGCTGGAGAACGCGGACAACGAACCCGCGCCGGTGCATCCTGTGCCGAGCGAAAGGCAGTTGCTATGGAATGAAACCGAGTTCTACGCTTTCTTTCACTATGGTATGAACACCTACACCGGCAACGAGTGGGGCAACGGAGACGAGAGCGAGACCACGTTCGCCCCCACGCAAGTTCCCAACCCCGAGCAGTGGCTCACCGCCTGCAAGAAAGCGGGCATGAAGGGCGGCATAGCGGTTGTGAAGCACCACGACGGCTTCTGCCTCTGGCCCACAAGCACCACCACGCACAACGTTACCCGAAGCTCGAACTACGGCAAGCAGACCAACATTCCCGAAACATTCGCAGCCGCAGCCAAGAAGCTCGGCATGAAATACGGCTTCTATGTTTCGCCGTGGGACAGGAACAGCGGCAAATACGGCACGCAGTCCTACATTGACGATGTGTTCATCCCGCAGTGCGAGGAGCTTGCAAAATATGGCGACGACCAGTTCGAGATGTGGTTTGACGGCGCAAACGGCGGCAGCGGATATTACGGCGGCAAAAACACCACGGTCAGCATCGACCGCTACGTTTATTACGACATCCCCAACCTGCGCTACAAGGTTCACAGCCTTGCCAAGAACTGTGTGATGTGGGGCGTTGGCGGCGAGGCACGCTGGATTGGCAACGAGGACGGCTATGCCGGCGAGACCAACTGGGGCACACACCCCTGGGAGGAGAACACTAATACCTGCGGCACTGGCGTTGAAGACTACTGGCTGTGGAACGCCGGCGAGAGCGACGCCAAGGCCACGAGCAAGGGCTGGTTCTGGCACAGCGGCGAGACAGTAAGCTCCGCCGAGACACTTTTCAAGATGTATCTCGAAACCGTGGGCAGGAACTCCACGCTCATCCTCAACTTCCCGCCCAACCAGGCGGGCGTGCTTCCGCAGCAGGACGTGAACGTGCTTACGAGCCTCGGCGAGATGATGAACACGCGCCTCGGCACGGACCTCGCAAAGTCGGCAACCGTTACCGCCACGGCAACGCGCAAGGCGGGACAAAGCCGCACGTATGAGGCGAAAAACCTCATAGACGGCGACAAGGACACATACTGGGCTACGGACGACAACACGACAACCGCCTCGGTAACCTTCGACCTCGGAGCCACAAAGACGCTCCACTACGTCGCGCTTCAGGAATACATAAAGAAAGGGCAGCGCGTGAAGGGCTTCAACATACAGTACAGCACAAACGGCAGCTCGTGGACAACCGCCGCAAACGGACTTTGGGGAATTGGCGCAATCACCCAGACCACGATAGGCTACAAGCGCATAATCCCCCTCAACGGCAGCACGTCGAGCAGCTATTCAAGCGGCATAAGCGCGCGCTACGTTAAGATAAACATAACCTCGAGCAAGGCCTGCCCGCTGCTCCACACCGTATCAATATACTAAAAAGGAGGAACAGGAAATGAAGAACAGAATAATTACCCTTGCCCTTTCCGCACTCGCTCTTGCGGCTGCAGCGCAGACATCGGTAACTTTCGACACGCAGGACTACAAAAAAGTCGGAGTTTACGACACATGGGAACTTTCGCCTTTCCGCACGGGAAAACTGAAAGGCAACGCCCAAGTTATAGACAACTGCTTCAACAACACGTATTCGGGAATATCCAACAAGACCGGCAAAATTCTCGGCGTGCAGCGTTCGCGCTTCGGCAGCAACACTTTCGGCGTGAGGGTTGTGCTTAACTCGCCGCTCGCCACCACGGAGAACACCGTATATGTACACGCCCTGATCTACAAGCCCAACACCACGGACGTAATGCTCGTAGGTCTGGGAAAGCGCGAGTCGTTCACCGAAGAACCCGACAGCATCGAGCAGTTCTGGGTGAAATCAAATTATTCGGCAAAGGCAAACCAGTGGTGCGACATGGTGTTCCCGATAAAGACCGTTACAGGCGTGAAAGTTTACAGCTTTGTGATTGTCCCCGACTTGCAGTCCCCCCACACCTACACCGAGGACTTTGCGTGCTACATAGACCAGATAGAGGTCAACTCCAGTTCTTCGCAGCGCAAAGGCCCGTTCACTTCGAGCGGAGGCACGGTTGACCCAACCCCAGACCCCTCGGACGAAATTTATCCTGTGAACTTCGACAAGACGCAGACAAACACCCGCGAAACGTCAAGCGTGCAGGTGCGCTACCTCAAAGGCGTAAGCCTCACGGGAACTACTGACGGAACATCGTATTCGTACACCCCCGCAACCACAGACGACCTGTATCATCTGGTTTACAAGGATGCGACCGGGAGCGTGGTATGGAACGTAAAAGCCGGCAACACCTACAAACCCGCCGTGAGCTATCAGGGCGACTGGATGCAGGGCTATGCCTACATCGACTACGACAACGACGGGCAGTTCACTCCCAAAATCTCGAACAACGTGAACCAGAGCGGCAGCGAGGCGGTTTCGTACACAGGCTACAACTCCAGCAACGAAAACACCCTTTACAGTCCCACCGGCAAATCGCTTACAGGCAACAGCCGCAACTCCGTAACAATGCCCTCTTTCACAATTCCCGCGTCCACCAAGCCCGGCATATACCGTATGCGCTTCAAGGTGGACTGGAACTGCATTGACGCGGGCGGCGGCGACGGCAGCAACAGCGTGAATATGCAGAGCCTGGTTAACAACGGCGGCGGCATTGTTGACGTGCTTCTCAACGTCCACGCCGACAATGTAACAGTGAACCAGCAAAGCCGCAACGGCGAGATAAAGGCAAGCGACAAAACCGATTTACTTAACTATTCCACAGCCTTCGGCAAGAGCTTCGGCATAGTGGTAGCCCCTGCGCCGGGCTTCGAGAACGGCAACATCGTTGTGCGCCACGGCTACAACCTGAGCGGCGAGCAGTATGTGAACAACAACCGCCAGTGGAGCGAGATAAAATACCTTGCCAGCCAGTTCGGCACAGACGGCTCGTTCACCATACCCGCTGACATCGTTGACGGCGACATGAGCATTGCCGGCAACTTCAAGGAGAAAACATACGTAAAGCTTGACGAGGCGGAGGCGATGCCTACCGACTACGCCGGCAAGAAGGTGAACGTAAAACTCACTCGCAAATTCAGTCCGCAGTACTATAACACCGTCTGTCTGCCCTTCGCCCTAAGCGAATCGCAGATAGCCGAAGCCTTCGGAGACGACGCCGTGGTTTATTCCTACGACAACAGTCAGGGCGACGGAACGGTTTACTTCAACTCAACCAACAGCGTGAAGGCAAACGTGCCGTTCCTTATGAAAACCTCAACCGAGGACAACGTGTTCACCTTCGACAACGTTACGCTTGAGAGCGGCGACCCGGTGGTTTCAGGCGATGACTACGACTACGTGGGCAACTACGACGGCAAGATTACAATTCCCACAGGAATGTGGTTTCTTGCAAGCAACACCTTCTACCGCTCCATAGGCAAGAGCACCATGAAGGGCTACCGCGCATACTTCCGCCCCAAGGACGCCGCCAACAGCCGCCCCATGCAGCTCAGCATCGACGGCGTGCCTACAGGTATTGACAACATCGTAGCCCCCGACGGCGGCGATGAGGACGTTTATACCACAGACGGCGTTAAGATGCCCAACAGCAAGAACCTGCAAAAGGGCGTGTATATAAACGGGCACAACAAGGTGCTGAAAAAATAATTGCAAGCGTAAAAGGAAATGAAAAAGAAAGATTATATATCCCCGCAAGTGCGGCAATACCGCATAGACGGTCCGTTGGAGCCGTTTGCGGCATCCGGCAAAGCCCCGATAAAGGTTGACGGCAAAGACGAGATTGGCGTTGACGGCAATGACGACAAGGGCGTGGAGGCCGATTCGCGCAAGTTTGAAGGCTGGAGCTGGGACGACTGACCGAAACCCACAGCCCTGCAAGGGGCGACAATGCACGTGCGCCGCGATTTCGCGGCGCACGTGTTGTTTTTATGGAAGAAATGTTTTCGCAGCCGTCGCGCCGCAGTTCCCTGCCCCAATTCCGCGCCGCCGCCAAACCATCCGCGAAACCGCAAGTCTCGCCCGAATTTCGTAAAGCTCTGGATTTCAATAAAATGCCCAAATCCGGTATGGTCTGTATAACTTTTTGTTTTTCAGGAGTTTGAAATCGGCGAAAAAAGGTCTGATGTAGTCCGGATTATATCAGACATAATTTTTCCTGCATAGGACATAGTTTTTCCTGCGTCCGATGCCGTTTCCGGGGTGTTTTGGAATGCAACCTGTTGAACCGCACGGCAGATATTCAACGCAATATTGCAAACCCGCGCAATTCCAGACGGATTCCGCGCACTAGAAGTTCAAACTGTCGGGATTTGTCAGGAAATCATAAATGTTCATTATCACCACTCCCTCATCGTTCTGGTATGTTGGCGTGGGCGTTCCCACAATGACAAGCTTCCTGAAACCGTCCTTTATTTTCAACAACGGCGCATATTCCTGCCTCATTTTCTCCTCTGTGGGCATACTATAAGCCGATTGTATGTAATAACGCCTGCAGCCTTGGTTGCATACAAAATCCACTTCAAGCACCGACTGCCTGCGCTTCCCGTCCGCGTCCCTAACCATAAAAGGCACTTGCCCCACATCAACCGACATACCCCTGAGGCGCAACTCGTTGTAAACGGTGTTTTCCAACAAGTGGGTGAACTCCGTCTGGCGGAAATTAAACCGGGCGTTGCGCAGTCCCAAGTCGGTGAAATAGTACTTGGCGGGGGTGCTGATGTATCTTTTCCCCTTGATGTCGTATCTCACTGACTTTTCCATAAGGAAAGCGTCTTGCAGCAGGTCGAGGAAAACCTTGATGGTGTCCTGCGTTATGCCGCTCTTCTTTACCGTTCTGAAACAATTCTCCAACTTTGCCGGATTGGTGAGGCATCCAATGTTTGAGGCCATGAGCGTTACAAGCTCCTCAAGATCCCCATCCTTGTTGATACCGTGGCGTTCCTTTATGTCGCGCATATACGTGTGTGCAAACAGGCTTCCAAGATATTCCGCTTTCTGCGCCGTGTCCTGCATCAGCACAACTTGCGGCAGCCCGCCGTATGTCATGTACTCATAAAGCAGCTCCTCCCTGTCGCCTTCCCTTGCGGAAAGGAACTCGCGGAAGCTCAAAGGCGACACTTTCACCTCGTCCCCCCGTCCGCGAAACTCCGTTATCACGTCCTTGGAAAGAAACTTGGCGTTGCTGCCGGTAACATACACATCCGCGTTGGGCACTTTAAGGTAGCTGTTGAGCACGTCCTCGAACTCAGGGACAAACTGCACCTCGTCAAGCAATATGTAGTGCATCCTGTCATCGGCAAGCCTGGAGTCTATGTACGCCATGAGGGCATCCGGGTTGCGCAACGGCATATTGTGCCTGTCCTCAAGGTCCACTTTTATTATATGGCGTTCGTCCACCCCCCGGCTTAGCAGGTGGGCGTGAAACAGGTTGAACAGCAGGAAAGATTTCCCGCTGCGGCGCATTCCGGTGATAACCTTCACCATTCCGTTGCCTTTGCGGGATATTAACATGTTGAGAAGCAGTTCGCGCCTTATCACCGTATTCGATTTTTTCATGACTTGTCAATAATTTACCGAATACAAAGTTGCCGAATATTTTTATTATGGCAATGTGCAAAAGGCTTTTATTACGGCGCGTGTGCCGTTTTCAACGCCCCGCCCCGCCGGCGATGCCTTGCATCAAAAAGATTATAGCAGCGTAAGCACATGGGAGACACATGATTGCGAACGGCGAAAAAAAGGTCTGATGTAGTTTGGATTATGTCTGATATAATTTTTCCTGCATCGGACATAGTTTTTCCTGCATCAAATGTAATTCTCGCGGTATTTTGAAAAGAGTTGATTATTTTCTGTTTTGTGCCATTTGTAGGGCGTATGGCATACGCCCTATGGAGACGCAGTTCTTTCTTTTATTGCATATTATAATTTGCGAAGACGCATGACACACGCCATATGCGCAGCCATCCGCCCAATGTTTGCAAACCGTGAAATCCAGTCCTGACATAAAGTGGTATCTTTACCCTTGAGACCGTATTTCCTTGCGTCCGTGCCGGGGCTTTTGCCATTTGCGGTTTGCTCCATGCCGCGCCGTGGCGGCGGTTTGCGGCAATAATCCCCGCGCAAAGCCTTGCCGTGCAGACTGTAATGAGTAATTTTGCGCCGGAAAAAACAGAAAAATGACTACAGACAAGAAACTGCTTACAGAACTCAGCGAGAAACCCGTGTTCAGTCTTTTGATGCAATACGCCATCCCGGCAATCGTGGCCATGGTGGCATCTTCGCTCTACAACATCATCGACGGCATATTCATAGGTCAGGGTGTTGGCGCGGGGGCCATAATGGGGCTTGCCATAACCCTGCCCATAATGAACCTCTCGGCGGCGTTCGGCGCAATGGTGGGGGTTGGCGGCAGCACGCTGCTGTCGGTGAAGCTCGGCGAGAAGGACTACAACTTCGCGGCGCGGATACTCGGCAACGTTGTAACGCTCAACTGCATCATCGGTATAGGCCTCGGCGTGGTGATGTTGGTGTTCCTCGACCCGATACTGAGGTTTTTCGGCGCGAGCGACTACACCCTGCCCTACGCGCGCGACTTCATGGTGATTGTGCTTATAGGCAACGTGTTCACCCACCTGTTTCTCGGGCTCAACGCCATGCTCCGCGCATCGGGCAAGCCGCGCAAGGCCATGAAGGCCACAATCATGACCGTGGTTGTGAACATTGTGCTCGCCCCGCTGTTCATCTTCGTTCTCCACCTCGGCATACGCGGCGCGGCGCTCGCCACGGTGCTCTCCCAGCTCATAGTGCTGATATGGCAGATCAAGCTGTTCTCCAACCCCAACGAGCTAATCCACCTGCGGCGCGGCACATACCGCCTTGAAAGGCGCATCGTGGCGGGAAGCCTCTCCATAGGGCTTTCGCCGTTCCTCATAAACCTTTGCGCGTGCCTTGTGGTGATAATCATAAACCGCCAGCTCGTAATCTACGGCGGCGACGTGGCAGTGGGGGCATACGGCATAGCCAACCGCCTGTCGTTCTTCTTCGTCATGGTGGTCATAGGCATAAACCAGGGAATGCAGCCCATTGCCGGCTTCAACTTTGGCGCGAAACATTTCGCGCGGCTCAACCAGGTGCTGAAATACGCCATAATCATCTCCACCGCCATCTGGCTTTTCGGGTTCGCCATAAGCGTGTTCGCATCCACGCCGGTGGCAAGCGCGTTCACCAAAGACCCCGAACTGCTCAAGGAGGCGGCCCACGCACTCACTGTCATGAACCTCGTTGTGCCGGTGATAGGCTTCCAGATGGTGGCGACGGGATTTTTCCAAAGCATAGGCAAGGCCGGAATAAGCATATTCCTGTCGCTGACGCGCCAACTGCTTTTCCTTGTCCCCGCCCTGCTGATACTCCCGCGGTTCTTCGGGCTTGAGGGAGTGTGGTATTCCGTTCCGCTTGCCGACGGAACTTCGGCCATAACGGCTGCGGTGGTGCTGATATACCATATGCGCAAATTCAGGATGCGCGAAAAACTTGAAAACACAAAACTGCAAACAGAAATATAACTCCGGGAAAATGGAAAACGACACTTTCGTCATAAACATAGGCCGCCAGCTTGGCAGCGGAGGCAAGGAAATCGGTCTGAGGCTCGCCGGAATGTTCGGCATAACCTGTTATGACAACGAACTGATAAAGCGCGCCGCAAAGGAAAGCGGCATAGACGCGGGCAATTTCGAGAACTCCGACGAGAAAAAGCAGGGCACGCGCTCATTCTTCTCAAACTTCATCCCCTTCGTGGGGAGCGGCGACATCTACGGCAACCCGATTAGCGAGGAGACGCTGTTCCGCATACAAAGCGAGACGATCAGGAAAATCGCCGGCGAGCATTCGTGCATCTTCATAGGGCGCTGCGCCGACTATGTGCTGCGCCACAAGAAGCGCTGCGCCAACATTTTCGTTTCCGCCAACTATGCCGACCGCGTGAAGCGTCTGTGCCTGCGCCGCGTGATAACCGCACAGGCCGCCGAGAAACTCATACGCCAGGGCGACCAGCAGCGTTCGCAATACTACAACTTCTATTCCGACGGCACATGGGGCTCGGCCGACACCTACCACCTGTGCATCAACTCCAGCGTATTCGGCATTGAAGGCACCACGGACTTCATTGCGGAGTTCATAGAGAAGAAGCTCGGCATATCGTGCAACGCAAAATAAGCCCCGACGATGAAGCGCATAGGTCTGCTTTCGGACACCCACGGCTATTGGGACGAGAAATACAGGGAATATTTTGCGGAATGCGACGAGATTTGGCACGCCGGCGACATAGGCACGGTGGAAGTGGCGCAACGCCTTGCCGAAACCAAGCCGCTGCGCGCCGTGTACGGCAACTGCGACGGCGGCGACCTGCGCATCATGTTCCCCGAAAAACTTTGCTGGGACTGCGAGGGTGCGGAGGTGCTGATGAAGCATATAGGAGGCTATCCGGGAAACTACGACCGCAGCATAAGGGAGCAGATTATGAGGCGCCCGCCAAAGCTGTTCATCAGCGGGCATTCCCACATACTGAAGGTGGAATACGACAAGCGGCTCGGACTGCTGCACATTAACCCCGGGGCGGCGGGACTGCAGGGATGGCAGACGGTGCGCACGCTTGTCAGGTTCACCGCCGAGGGCGGCAGCTTCAGAGACCTTGAAATTATAGAGATACCCCGCGCAAAAGAAAAGCCGTAACAGCCGGGCGCACGAAGCTTTCCAAATGCATTTTGTCGCCGCACAAACATCTTTTGTGACAAAACAAACGCCTTGACGATTATAATTAGTACTTTTGTATCGAGTATAAGTGTAAAAACAAAAATCGGATGAAGACAATTGCGATATTTGCGTCAGGTGAAGGGACGAATGCGGAAAACCTGATTGAGTATTTTTCCGCCCGCGAGGATGTCAGGGTGGGCGTTGTGGTTTACAACAGAAAGGAAGCCGGGGTGCGCATACGCGCCGAAAGGCACGGCGTTCCAACGGAATATGTGCCGAAAAGCCGCTTTGGCGAGAGGGACAGCGTTCTGGCTATGCTCAAGGGCTATGGCACGGACGTAATTGTGCTTTCTGGCTTCCTGCTCCTTGTTCCCGACTATCTGCTCGAAGCCTATCCCGACCGCGTTGTCAACATCCACCCGTCGCTGCTGCCCAAGCACGGAGGCAGGGGAATGCACGGGCTTCATGTGCACGAGGACGTGCTGAGGTGCGGCGAAGACGAGAGCGGCATAACCATCCACGTGTGCGACTCTAACCTCGACAAGGGGGTAACGCTGTTCCAGGCCAAATGCAACGTGGAGCGCGACGACACCCCCGAAACCCTTGCGGCGCGTGTGCACAAGCTCGAATACGCCTTCTTCCCCGAGGTGGTGGAGAGGCTGTGCAACGGAGGCTATGACTACAAGTTCAAACACTGAAATTTTACGGCTATGCAGAAACTCAATGACGGCATATATTATATAGGCGTGAACGACCGCACCACGCACCTCTTCGAGTCGATGTGGCCGCTGCCCAACGGCGTGAGCTATAATTCCTATATCATTGACGATGAAAAAGTGGCTGTGGTTGACTGCGTGGGGGACGGTTTCTTTGAGGAGTACCTGCAAAACATCCGCGAGGTGATAGGAGACCGCCCCGTTGACTACATAATCGTGAACCACATGGAGCCGGACCATTCGGGGGCTTTGCAGCTTTTCAGGCAGTTCTACCCGGATGCGAAAATCGTTGGCAACAAGAAGACCCTTGAAATGGTGGGCGGATATTACGGCGTTTCGCGGGACGACGACGTTGTTGTGGGCGAAGGCTCGCGGCTTTCGCTCGGCAGGCACGGGCTTGCGTTCAGCCTTGTGCCCATGGTGCATTGGCCCGAAACAATGGTAACATACGACACAACGGCCGCAACGCTGTTTTCGGGCGACGCCTTCGGGTGTTTCGGCGCATTGAACGGCACGGCACTTGACAGCGAAATGGACATCGAGACTTACTTTCCCGAAATGCGCAGGTACTACTCAAACATTGTGGGAAAATACGGCGCACCTGTGCAAAGCGCACTCAAAAAACTTTCTTCCCTTGACATAAGAATGATATGCCCCACCCACGGTCCTGTGTGGACTGAGGGCATTGCGCGTGTGGTTTCGGAGTACGACCGCATGAGCCGCTATGAAGCCGCCGAGGGACTTACCGTGGTCTATGCCTCGATGTACGGAAACACGCGCCGCATGGCCGAAAGCGTGGCTGCCGGGGCGGCAAAGGCGGGAATAAGAAGCATAAGGGTGTTTGACGCGGCACGCACGCCGCTGTCGGTTATCCTCGAAAGTGTGTTCACTTACAGGGGGCTTGCCATCGGGGCTACGACATACAACGGCGGCACAAACCCGGCGGTGGGGGCATTGCTTGAAGCCATTGAGCTGCGTGGCGTGAAGCACCGCGTTTTCGGCGCGTTCGGTTCGTTCACGTGGTCGGGCAAGGCGGTAAAGGCAATATCCGACTTTGCCGAAAAGATGAATTTCACCGTTCCCGCCGCCCCTGTTGAACTGAAGCAGGGATTTAACGCCGATACTGCGGAAAAATGCGCGGCTCTCGGCGCGGCGGTGGGCAGGGAAATAAAGAACAGTTGAAACACAGCCGGAATGAAACGTAAGTTTTTTTTGAAAGTGGCGGTTTTGGCGGCGGCATTCGCCGCTGTCTCTGCCAATGCGCAGGAGCTGCCAAAAGTTCCAATGGATACGGCGATACACTACGGCACGCTTCCCAACGGAATGACGTACTACATACGCCACAACAGTTTGCCCAAAGAGCGTGCGAGTTTCTACATAGCCCAAAAGGTGGGTTCGGTTCAGGAGGACGACACGCAGCGCGGGTTGGCGCATTTTCTGGAGCATATGTGCTTCAACGGCTCAAAGAATTTCGCGGGAAACGGAATTGTGAGCTATTGCGAGAGGATAGGCGTGAAGTTCGGGCGTAATCTCAATGCCTACACGTCCACCGACGAAACCGTTTACAATATAGACGATGTGCCCGTGTCGCAGAGCAACATCGACTCCTGTCTGCTTATTCTCCACGACTGGGCTGACGGCCTCACTCTCGACCCAAAGGAGATTGACAAGGAACGCGGCGTAATTCACGAGGAGTGGCGTTTGCGTTCTTCGGCGTCGCAGCGCATTCTGGAGCGGCAGCTTCCAAACCTTTATCCGAACTCAAAATACGGCAGCCGCATGCCGATAGGCCTCCTCTCGGTTATCGACAGTTTCAGACCGCAGACGCTACGGGCGTATTACGAGAAATGGTATCGCCCCGACCTGCAAGGGATAGTGATTGTGGGCGACATTGACGCGACAAAGGTGGAAAAACAGGTCAGGGCTGTGTTCTCCGACATCAGAATGCCCGAAAACGCCGCCAAATATGAGACATACCCCGTGCCCGACACGCCGTCGCCCATTTATATAGTGGACAAGGACAAAGAGCAGCCCGCGCCGTACATAATGATAATGTTCAAGCACGACCCGATAGACGACAGGCTGAAGGACACGCCGGTTTTCTTTGCACGGCAATACATGATTTCATCTTTCACAATGGCGATGAACGGACGGCTTGACGAACTTTCGCAAAAGGACGGCTGTCCTTTTGATGCCGCCGGCATAGGTTATGACAACTATGTCATGTCCAAAACAAAGGATATGCTTTATGTGGAAATCACACCCAAGGCGGGGAAAGGGCGCGAAGCCGTGAAAACCGTAATGGAGGAGATTGAAAGGGCGGGGAAGTTCGGCTTTGCCGACACGGAACTTTACCGCACGAAGGCGGAGTTCCTCAGCCGCATGGAGAAGGTTTATGACAACCGCGAAAAGCAGAAAAATTCTTTTTTTGTGAGCCAGTACGTGCGCCACTTTCTTGAGAAAGAGCCTCTGCCGTCGATTGCCGATGAGTTTGAACTTGACAGGCAGATAGCGGCGCAGGTTAAGCCCGACGAAATATCCAAATATTTTGCAAGCCTTACCGCCAAAACCGACACGAACTTTGTTGTAATTGCGGAATATCCCGACAAAGAGGGAGTGGAGATACCGTCTGCGGAAGATTTGAAGTCGGCTGTGGAAGAAGCCTTGCACGCAGAACTTACACCGTATATAGACAACGTAAAGGCGGGAAGCCTTATACCGGAACTTCCGCCAAGAGGGAAAATAACCAAGGAAGAGCCTGCGGCGTTCGGATATACGCGCCTTTTGCTTTCAAACGGCGCGAACGTTTACTTCAAAGCCACCGATTTCAACGAGTCGCAGGTGGTTTTCAACGCGAAATCGTTCGGCGGTTATCAAAAGACCGGCAAAGCGGATATGGTTAGCGTAAAACTGTTTGAAAGCGTGATGAATTCTACGGGTATTGGCGATTTCAAGCAGACGGAGCTTGACAAAAAACTTGCGGGAAAGCAGGTTTCCGTATCCGTGTCGCTCGATGAGACAACCGAAAGCCTTTCCGGCGCGTCAACTCCCAAGGATATGCGCACGCTGTTTGAGCTGATACACCTCAGGTTCTGCAAACCGTCAACAGACACGGCGGCATACAGAAATGTGATAAGCCAAATCATGACCATGCTCGGCAATTCGGAAAAACGTCCCGAAACAGCTTTCTCCGACTCTGTTAATGCTACGATATACGACCACAACGCAATGAAGAGGCGGCTTGTAAGTGCTGACTTGGCACAGGCAGACTATGACGCTATACGGCGCATTTATTCCGAGAGGTTCAATTCGCCGGGCGATTTCAACTTTGTTTTCACAGGGAAGATAAACGCCGACAGCATCAGAACGTTTGCCGAGCAGTACATTGCCTCTTTGCCGTCGCCTAAGGTGCGCGAAAAACGTCCTGCAAAGGCTGTGGAATACCACAAGGGTGCGGTTTCAAACAAGTTCATGCGGGCAATGGAAACTCCCAAGGCTTATATTTTCGTGCTGTTTGCGGGAAAGACGAAATACTCCCTCCGCGATGCCCTTGTGAGCAATGCCTGCGGCGACATACTCCAGAAACTTTATAATCGCACCATTCGCGAGGATGCCGGCATATCGTATGTTGTGCAAGCCGACGGAGGTATGAATTTTGCGCCTTATCCCAATTATCTTCTTGAGGTGGTTTGCCCCGCCAAACCCTTGAAGGCTGACTCGGCAATGCTTCTGATAAACCAGGGCATTGAGCAGATTGCGAAAAAGGGCGTGGACAAGCAGGATTTGGACGATGTTGTGAAGTTCGCCCTCAAACAATATGCCGACGTGCAGCGGAACAACGGCTTTTGGGCGCAGCTGATTATGACCAAGGTGATGTATGGCATAGACAGGAATACGGGTTACGAGGAGGCTGTCAAATCCATAACCTCTGCCGACATACAGAAATTCCTGAACAAGCAGGTTCTGAAGAAAAACAACAGGGTTGAAGTGATAATGCTGCCCGAAAACACGGAAGACAGGCAATGGCATAGCCAATGAGCCGAATACCGCTAAGCGAAACCGGTACGCATTTGCAGTCAAATGCGTACCGGTTTTTATTCCTTTTCGTGTTGCTGCCCGCTTACTTCATGCGGGGTATCCATGTGCAGATTTTCTTTCCCTGCCAGCAGTTCACGGACGAATAGTCTGTCATTCTTATTTTCCCGTTTGTTGTCGGCACTTCAAATTCCATGCGTGTGCCGGCGAGGGTTGGCTTTACCGGCGTGATGTTCATCGTGCCGTTTTCGTTGGTAATGAATTTCACGGGCGCGTTGTAGTTCGCATCGGTGTTTTCGTCCCTTGCCAGGACAATCGGGCCGTATTCCACAGCCTGGAAATTTGCCGATTCGGGGTTGCTGCCCACCGGCGCGTCAATCACACGGCACTGCATATCGAACGTTACGGCTATTTTGTCGCCTTTCTTCCATTTGCGCTCTATGTTGAGGTATTGCCCCGCCGTTGCATTGGGAACGGCTTTGCCGTTTACGCTTACCTTGGTGTTCTTGCTCCACGAAGGTATGCGCAGCTTTATGGAGAATTTTTCGGGCTTGAGGTTTGCAAGCTCGATTTCCGCGTTGTTGCTGCGCGGGAACCCGGTGTTGAGGCGCAACTCCACGTCCTTCTTCTTTGCCGTGAGGGCTTTTGCCGTAAGCGGGTTGTAGAGGTTCACCACAGGCCCTTCCGCGCTTTGCATCACTGCCATATAAGGAATGTAGGCAAGCCCGGTGGGGCCGTTGAGGTTGCAGCAGGTTACGGGAAGCCCGTCGAAATTCCAGCCCCACCCGTGGTTGGTAACCTTGTCGCCGTTGAAAAGGTTCACATAGCTGAAACCGTCGCCGCCTGGTTTCATTGCGCCGATAAGGCCGTTGTAGATGTATTTCTCAATATAGTCTGCCGCCGAGGCGTCTGCCGTTGTGCGCAGGATGTAGGTGCAGAACTTCATCCACGAAACGCCGGTACACGTTTCCATCATTCGCTTGATTTTGGGGTTTGCCTGTTCTTTCTGCGTGTTGTCCCATGCCTCGCCTGCCCATTTGGGATAATACGGCTCGTCAGCCCCTCCGTTTCCCACGATGGTTATTTCGTTTTTCTTGATGTTGCGGAAATAGTTCTCAAAGCACTTTTTCCATTTCTCCTCGCCTGTTATGCGGTAGTACTCCACAAGCCCGTTGAACACCGAGTTCATCTCGTAGGCTTTGGGGTAGCCGCTTGCCATTTCGTGGGGCGGCACGTTTTCGAGCGCCTGTGTGAAGATGTTGGCATTGCGGCATCCGCCTTTCCTTATTATGTATTCCGAAAAATCGAGATACCGCTTGTCGCCGGTTATTTCGTAGAGGCGCATTATCGGTTCGAGTATCGAGGACGACTCTATTCCGTTCCAGCTCCAGCCCTGTTCGAGGATGTCGTGCTTGGGTGCGTCGCCTATTTGGTCAACAAGGCTGTTGGCCTCGCCAATCATGGCTTTCAGCACTTCGGGCGCGGCTTCCACATAGGTGTAGTATGCCGTCAGCGCGAGCAGCACGTATTTGCGCTCCCACAGGTCGCCTCCCTTTCCGTCGGGCTGCTCGCTTACCGGCACGCACGATATTGAGCCGTTTTCGCGTATGGTGGTCAGGATGTCCTTTACGGTGGCTTGCAGGATTGACTTCAGTTCCAGGTCGTGGGTGTAGCGGTACAGCATCGAGCCGCTCAGCACTGCCTTGCCCCACATTTCGCCAAGGGCGAACTGGGCGCGTCCGTTGCGGAAGAAGTCGGCAATTTTTGCGTAGGGCAGCACGCCCTTGTTCCAGTGTTTAAGGCTGTTCTGGATGTCGTTCTCAAAATAGCCCGTGAGTTTCACGTTGCCGGGCGCGAGCGGTGCGAGCTTGTCGCGCTGCGAATAGGTTTGCGCCACATAGGCCTTTGTTTGTTCAGGGTTTTGGGCGTTTTGCTTGGCGTAAACTTTTGAGTGGGCATACAGCGGGTTGCCTTGCGCTCCGCAATGCAGGTGTGCGCCGCCCGCAAGCAGTACGCACACAGCCGCGAATGCCAGATTTTTTGAATATGGTGTCATGGTATGCTTAAATTATATCCAAAATGCAAAAGTAAGTAATTTGGCGGAATTATGCCTCCGCCCGGTTTGTTTTGTGCCTTTGATGATATATACGTCCGGCTCGTTGCCGAAGACGGCAAACACCGTCGAAATTGTGTAATGTGTTGAATGTCAGAAAAATACCCAAACAGAGATTGGCCTTTATAACGTGTTGTTTTTCAGGTGTTTGAAAGACGCGAAAAAAGGTCTGATGTAGTTTGAATTATGTCTGATATAATTTTTCCTGCATAGGACATAGTTTTTCCTATGCCCTATGTAGTTTTCCCGGCTTTGGCTTTGCGCCATTTGCAGGGGCGTATGTGTGCGGCGGTCAAGCCGCGATTCTTAAAAGTCCGTTGTAGAACATCGTCTCCATTTCTTTGCAAACTATCTCCTTGCAGTCTTTCCGCCGTTTAATCTCTTCCGAAAAGCATGGTTCAAGTTCCTCGAGCAAACACTTGCACGCAACAGGCTCTTTCGCAAATTCAATTATGTTGTATTGCAGGTCGTTCAGCAAAACCTCGCGGTAGCCGCTGCCCGAAAGGGTGGGGTAAAGCGCGATGTGGGAGAACCTGTATGCGGAAACGTCGTTCAGCCTGCTTTTTATCATGAGTCTTGCCTCCTCGGGCCATTCCTCGGGGAAAGAGAACACCTGCATTCCGTCGCGGCTTCCGATTTTCATCTGCACCCTGCCGTCCGGGGAACTTGTGAAGAAGGGCATATAATCTGAAGCCAGCCTGTCGGTTTTGCACAAGGACTGCGTGCCGGTGCTTTCCCATTTCACGGCCCAGCCGTTCACGAACCGCTGGTATTCCTCCACGTATTGCGCAACGTCCATCCTCGGAAGCCGGGTCGGGCCGGGGGCGCAAAACCTGCGGTTGTCCCTGCCGAACAGATCAAGCACGCGCACGTATGTTTCGGGGTGTTTGCGAAGGAGCGTCCTGCCCATCATTCCGCACACGCGGGCGTTCCTCTTGAAGCCGCCGAGCAGATGGAACAGCGGCCTTTGGTCAAACCACATCATGTTGCATATCATGTCATGAGAATACTTGTTGTCCCCGAGTATTGCATTAATAACCGTGTCCACTTTCTTGCCGTGCTTTTTCACCAGAACGTAAAACAGCAGTTGCTCGAAAAGCAGGTTGTTGTTCAAGTCGGGAGAAGCGCAGCCGGGATCGTCCCAGCCGTTGTCCCTGATTATCTTCAATGCCTCTTCGCAATAACCGTGCAGAAAACTAATGTCGCAGCCGCCCATTATCCCCGCATTGTAAGAGCCTATTGCCTCTTTCGACAATTCGGGCATAATATATTCGGGGAGTTTCACGCCGCGTTCCAATATGTGGTTCATCATTCCTTTATAATAAGCCGAGCCTATCTCCTCGTTTTGCGTTATAAGTCCGCTGTTTTCATAGCCACTAAGCCCCTTGGGCAGGTACAGGTCTCCGTCAATATGCACGAAAGGCTCGTCCTGCTTGGAATAAGTCATTATTTTGCTGCAAGCCCAATGAATGGGGTGGCATTCAAGGTTGTCATAACAAATATGCACTTCGGTGTAAGGCAGCTTAAGTTTGTCAATAAGCACACGCGCCCCTTCGGAGTCAGTGTAAAGCTCCACGCGCTCAAAGTTCTCGCTAAGGCAATGCGAGCTTAACGCCCACGACATTAAACCAGCTTGTGCGGAGTGCCACCCGAACGAATTTTCGGTCAAGCTCCGCCCGGCAGTCCAAACGGTTTGGACTGCTTTCAAACTATTGTTCTTCATTTTACTAATTATATTTGTTAGGTTTATAACTTATTCCATACCAATAATAGTCATAGCTTGTGGTGCTCAGTCCCCAAAGACCGTTTGAGAAATATTCGTATGCCGTCCGCATCGCCTTCTCCAACTGCGGATATTTGCCTCCCATCAGTTTTGCCATTTTTTCAACTTCCTTGTCCCGGCTATGATCTATTCCTTCTCCGCCGTCGCAATCATGATACAAGGATGACCAGTAATGTTCCCAAAAACGAAATTGGTCTCCTTTAGCAACATGGGACAGCAGCCAGAACATTATTTTTGGGATACGGACGGCAGCCTTCGGCGACATTTTATGGTCATCCCCTTTGCCTACCCAGCCGTTCATCTTGGAGATTACCAATTCTTGCAGTTGCCTCGGATCGTCGCAACCAAAGTATATAGCTCCCAAAGAAAGGTTCAGCAGTTTTATGCAAACCGCCGTGTCATTAATCGCATCAAGATCTCCAAAGGCACTTATAACATCCCAGCTCTTTACATTGTCGCTCAATGATTCGCGCTTGTAAATTTGATTGTAAAAGTCCTCCCAACTCATAGGGAACGCGTCAAAAAATGCCTTTTGATTCTTAGGCGTGTCCTTTTCCTTCAGTTTGCAATAGGTTTGCTCAAGCTTTGAGATATGCGTTCCGCCATCCTTTCCCATCGCCGGCTTTGTAACAAAAATTGTGTCCCTTATAACTTTCGGCTCTGCAAGTTCCACATCCTGCGTTCTTGTATTCTGCGGTGTCTGCGTATTGCCGCACGACACCAAAAATAGCGCAACAAATAAAACTGATAATAGTTTTTCCATACTCATGGTAATGTTTAATACCGTGTGGGCATAAAAATATGCCCACACGGTTTAGGTTAAAATTGTTCTGTGATAATGATCTTTATGTTCCCGTTTCCGTACGTTCTGAACAGGACGCCCAATTTTTTCAGCCACGCCTCGCTGAACTTGACTTTGTACGCATTGGTGTTGTGTCCGCTTTCTTTATCGTAGTATCCTATTTCTCCGATAAGCAGGCAACCTTCCGTATCATAATAACTGTTTCCTTTGTGGATGGCAACCCCAGCTCTTCCTGGGACGTTTACCAAGTACCATTCGAATCTTTGCGGTTCCACACCGGGTATAATACTATATTCCCCTTTAAGTATTGCCGTATTCGAGCCGCTTGTCTGTGCCAGGGAGTAGTCGAGCACCCTTTCAAGGAAATAACCCTCCAACAAAGTTCCCGAAATCAAATTGCCGTCTGCGCCGTATGCGGCTGCGGTGAACTTGCTCAAGGTGGACACGTCATTCTTGAAATGCCTCACGGAATAAACTCTGACGCAGCTTGCGTCCGCAGAAAAATCCGGGGCTGTAGGGAAAGGTTGGGCGGCAATAAGTTTGTTGCGGTACTCAATCGCTTCGTTGCCTGACGAGTTTCCGCCGGTTGAACCTCCTGTTCCGCCGCCAGTTCCCGACGACGAACCGTCATTGCCTGTGTCGGGAACTTCACCATTGTCGCCTCCGTTGCCGCTGCCGCAGCCCTCATCGTAGTAATCACCGCAACCGTAGTAGTAGCCGGACATATAATAATCGAAATAGTCAATACCGCAACCCCAGTATTGCTTCCAATAAGAGTTATCCTCCGTCCAATAGCCGCTTCCACAGCCGCATCCATAAACCACTGCGGGAGGGGTGCAATACCCGATACCGCAAACATAAACTCCGTGCGTAAGCTCTCCCGAGCTGCACATTCTTTCGTACTCCGCGAAAGACATACAATTTTCGGGAGTCGAACCCACACTGCTTGTCTGTGTTGACAAGCTACTAATTTTTTTGATCATAATTAAAACTTTTAAATTGGTATTATATCCGACATTGTTACGCCGGATTTTGAAACTTCACTAATAAAATTTTCCCGAATTGGACTTTTTTGATGTGGTGTGCCACTTTCAAACCGTTTTTCATTTTCTTTTGTCAATAATTTATTCATTTGCAAATATAGTCAGTAGTTTTTTATCTTCCAAATATTTTTTTGTTAACGTCGCGGCAAAGAGTTTTTCGCACTTCTGCAAAACAAGTATTGCAACTGCCGTGTCAAAACCGGCACATGACAGAATTTTATTCGGTTCTTTACGATGTTCGAGAAAAGAAGCCTGAAAAGACAGGGATTTTCTTGGTTTTTCCATGACATACACCCGAATGGCGCAATCCTATTGTGGCAGAAAATATGGCAGCTTCCCATATTAGGCATTCCGTTCTCCATATTATGCCACTGCCAAATTCATCACGGACTGCCAAAATTGTCAAAACTGTGTACCATATTGATTTCCAACAGAAAAAGCTTATAAACAAATATTGTTGTAATGATTTGTTTTCCAATGCGTTGCATATGACTGAAAAAAGGCCTGATGTAGTTTGAATTATATCAGACATAATTTTTCCTACATGGGACATCGTTTTTCCCATGTCTGATGTAGTTTTCGGGGCGTTTAGGGAGAAGTAATCGATGTCGGGTTTGTGATAATTGTAGGGGCGTATTGCATACGCCCCGTACGCCACCGCATGAACCGCATCATAAACCAACGTTACAACGTTGCCAATCGGCGCAATTCGGGCGTATGCCATACGCCCATACGGTGGCGCAATATTCTGATTAATAGTTGTTTTATGCTACTTTGCGGCGGTTTTGCGGACTGTTACCTTCCAAGGTTTTCTCACGGCATCGTGCGCCGCCATTTGGCAGGTCTCAATCATGCGCTTGTCCATTGCGGCGGGGGCGTATGCGTTTTTTGTGACGTTTTTGCCGGTAATCACTTCAAACCACACACAGGCGGCGGTGTATCTGCCATAGACAAGGTTGAGGTGATAGCCGTCGCGGTTCATGGTGTCCCCGATGTAGGTGTTACGCGCATTCTGTATGGCTGTGCCCGAGGGTATCACTTTTTTTATGCCGTGCGTTTTCACCGCCTTTTTCGACGCGCTTACAATCATGTTGTACATTTTCGTCTGGCTGCGGCCGTAGTTCGGGAACTCGCCGTGCGTGGAGTTTTTGGCGTAAGCCCATGTCTGGTGCCACAGGATTTTGCTTTTTGGCGCGAGCCGCCTTACATATGCCAATAGGTTTGTGAGATAGGGCTCGTAGGACGTTTCGATGCCCGACACTCCGCTTGCCTGCTGCAGGCTGATGTAGTCCCAATCTTCCTCGGCTATTGCGTCGCCAAGTTTCTTGCTGTCGGTTTGCACCGTTTTGCCGTCTGCGCCGATTTTACGGTAGCGGTAGGCTGGCCTGTCGTTTTCGGCGTTGTCCCAATGCCGTTTCAGCGGGCATCCGCCTATGTAAAGGTTTCCGATAATGAGTTCGTCGCCCGCAGCCTTGCCTAGTTCGTGCAGGTTCTGCTCTATGGCATCCTCTGAAAAGCTGTTGCCGATGGCAAGCACCTTTATGGTTTTTGCGAATGCGCCTTGAAGGCAGCACAGTGTGAGGACAATGAAAAGTGAAAATGCTTTCTGCTTCATGGGTTTTGCTGGTTTATTTTGTCGGTGTCTGATTTGCTGTTTTTTATGGTGGCACGTTTTATTTTGCGGCGGCGGGCAGCTTCTCCATTGCGGGTATCTCTATGATCCCGCGTGTGAACTTGAGCAGCCCCCTGCCTTCGAGGTCGTGGAGCGTGCGCGACACGTTAAGGCGCGTTTCGCACAGGCATTCCGCGAGGTCGGTCATTTTGCACTTGATCTGTTTTCTCCCGGTGGGGCGCAGGGTCTGGCGCGCGAAAAACTCTGTCATGCGTGATTCTATCGTGCCTGAGGGCATCCGCCTCAAACGCCTGAGAGTTTCCTGCGCTTGCGAGCTGAGCATATTCGTGAAGTTGAAGCGGAACACGTCGTTCTCCATCATCTGGCGCACGATTACCGTCTTGGGCAGGCGCAGGTAGTATCCGCCTGTCGCGGCGGTGTAGTTGCGGGTGTACGTGGTGTGGAGGCCGAAAAGGCATTGCGGCTCGATTACGGCGACGGCGCGTATGGTCTCGTTTATTGTGAAGCGGTTTTTGCCGAATGTGCTGTTGGCGTTAATGTCGCCCTCGAGCAGGAAAACCAATGAGCGGCATTCTTCGCCCGCCGTGATAATGACGCCGCCTTTGCGCATGGGGGCTATAACTGGGTTGATTGCCTCGTATATGTGCGAAAGTGTGGTTCCGTCTATGCCTAAGAAAAGGGGCAGGGAGGCAAGCTGCTCGTAGTCGAGTTTTTTCATCGCCCCTGCCGTTTTGCGCTGCTCATCCGCTTGGCAAGCGCGGGGGACATCCATACTCCGTTGCCGCCCTTGGCGTCAGAGTAAATAAAGTATGCCTCAAGCTCGGGATGCTCTTCAAGCACTTTTTTCGCGGAATCCACGCCGAGTACCATGAAAGCCGTGGCGTATGCGTCGGCTGTGGCGCAGTTGCGGGCGATGACAGTTGACGACAGCAGTGTGTGCTGCACGGGGAAGCCTGTGCGCGGGTCGATGGTGTGGGCGTAGCGTTTGCCGTTTTTATAGTAGAAACGGCGGTAGTTTCCGCTTGTGGCCATTCCGCAGTCGGTGAGTTCCACGATGGCCTCTATCCGGTTGCCCGCTTGCGTGCTGTCGTCAACGGGGCGGTTTATGCCTATGCTCCAAAGCGAGTTTTGGGCGTTTTTGCCCTTTGCCACTATTTCGCCGCCAATCTCTATGAGGTAGTCCGTAATTCCAAGCCCGTTGAACAGCGCGGCCACCGCGTCGCAGCCGTAGCCTTTGGCAATCGCGCTGCAGTCGAGCTTTGTGGCGGGGTTTTGCTTTATCACGCGCCCGCCTTCCGAAAGGCTTACCTTGCGGTAGCCCACGGCTTTCTGAAGTTCGCGTATGTTGCCGGGTGTGATACTGTCCTTTTTTGCAAAACCAAAGCCCCATGCGTTTACAAGCGGGGCTACGGTTATGTCGAAAGCTCCGTTTGTGGCTTCCGAAACGCTTTGGGCTATGCCGAACACGTGGCGGAACATCGTGTCAACCCTAACGTTGCGGTTTTCGTTGACGGCGGTTATAATGCTCCTTTTGTTGAACGGCGAGAGCGAAGCGTCAACCATTGCCAGCCGCTTGTCAATTTCGGGTTGTATGCTGCGGTTGTAGGAGTAGGTTATGTGGTAGTATGTGCCGAACACATAGCCCTCGTCGGTTATGTATCTTGTGTTTTTGTGGTTTGCGATAATGGCTATGCCGGCAATTACCAGAAATGCGAGAAACGCTATCTTGCCCTTTCCTATCCTTTTGCTTTCCATAGTTCCGTTTGTTTATCCCACAACAAGAATTTTAATTCCGAGCAGAATGAGGATAATTCCGCCGGCAAGCTCTGCCTTGAACTCGAACCTGTTTCCTATGAACACGCCAACGGCTTTGCCCGCAAGGGTGAGCAGGAACGAGCCGAGGGCGATAAGCGCCAAGGGCGTGGCTACCGATGCGGCGGATTCAAGCCCCATGCAGGTGAACGTTATGCCTATCGCAAGGGCGTCTATGCTTGTTGCCACGGCAAGGTATATAAGCGTCAGCGGGCGGTTGGGGTTGAATGGGCGTTCCTCCTCGCCATGCAGGCTTTCCCATACCATTTTGCCGCCTATCAGGGCAAGCAATACGAAAGCTATGATTGGCGCAAAATTTTCGATGTAGGCGTAGAAGAATGACGAAGCCCCCCAGCCGATAAGCGGCATCAAAGCCTGGAAAAGCCCGAACAGCAAAGCCATGGGCAACGCCTGGGAAAGGTGGAAACGCTTCTCGATAATTCCGCACGTGAAGGCAATGCTAAAACAGTCCATCGCAAGCGCGAGCGAGAGTATTATGCTTTCAATAATGCTCATACAGGTGTGGTGTAAAATGTCAGATGTCAAAAATCAAATTGAATGTGCCGCCTATCACCGTAGTGCCGTTTTTGCCGAAGCCCGGCACATACCAGGGTTCTCCAACGCTTGCCGACTTGCCCGATATGCGGTTTTTGTATCTCGCGCTCCAGCCTAAGTGGAAAATCTTCCATATCTTGGTCTCCACGCCGAAAGTAAGCTCAAGCCAAAGCTGGTTGCCGTTAAGTCCTTTGAAGCTATAGGGGGTTGTGGTGTTCCAGAAAGGGTCTGTGAGGTCTGGGCCGCTTATGTCGTATTTGAATGTGGAGTATGCCAGTCTCCCGCCTGCGAAGACGCGGTTGCCCGATGTTTTGTCGGCAAGGATATTATAGTCAAGCCCTATGCGGAAAAAAGGGGAGTTTGTCTTGTAGTGCAGGCTTGTCGCCTCGTCAGTGTGGTCGCTTACGCCCAATCCAAGTTCCACAATGGGGAAATAAGTCCCTTTTATGTTTGCCCTCACCGCGCCCTCATACTCTCCGTACGATGACACAGCCGAGAGGAACGCCCCGGCAACGTTTCCCGAAACCGAGAAGCCCGCGAAAAACGGAAGTTCCTTTTGTGACGGTGTCGCCAAGTCGCTTGGAGTGTATTGCACTCCGCGTATTTTCTGTTGCGCCGCCGTTATGGAATCTCTTTGGGCGTTTGCGCAGAAAGGCGCGGCCAGACTAAGGCAGAGTAATATACACTTTGAAATTCTCGGCAACATTATAGTTTACTTTGGGGGTGTTGAGCGCAACGCTGTCAATCCGTGCCACGTTTTCCGAACCAGAGCCTTTTTTCAGGGTTACGGATGTTATTTTGTGGAACATCGACGGGCTGCAGTCTATCGACTCGAAGTGCGCCTCGTTTGTATGCCCCACAACAACGGTGTCGGTGCGGCTTTCGCCTGTGTTGGATATGCAGAAAAGCAGGGTGTCGGCATTTTGCCTGTAGCTTATCGGCAGGTTCACTTCCGTAAGGTTCACGCCACGGTTAAATAATATGGTGTCCGTGCCGGCTGCCTTTACGGTGAGCGTGTCCTTTACCACAGCCGAAGCCTTACCTGCGGAATTGTAGAAAATGTACTTTGCCGAAACCGAGTTGCTCAAAGGGCAGTCGATGTTGCTGCACGAAGCCATTCCCGCCGCGCCCAGCAGCATACATATATATATAATGGCGTTTGTGCGCGGTGCAGGGTGGGGGCGGTTGAACCTTGCAAAAGGCAGCTTAAATCTCTTTCTCAATCTTGTAGTCATTTCTTGACGAGGCGTTCCGGCTGATAAGTTCTCCGAGAAATCCGGCGAGGAACAACTGCGTGCCGAGAAGCATCATTGTAAGCGCGATGTAGAAATATGGCGAGTCGGTAACCAGGTGCGCGGGTATTCCGTTGGCGAGTGCGTAGAGCTTGTTAGCCCCGACTATTACTATTGCTATGAAGCCGATGAAAAACATCAGCGAGCCGAGAAACCCGAACACGTGCATCGGCTTGCGTCCGAAGCTGGTGAGAAACCAAAGGCTCAGCAGGTCGAGGTAGCCGTTGAAAAAGCGGTTAAGCCCGCCGAACTTGGTATGTCCGAACTTCCGCGCCTGATGATGCACCACTTTTTCGCCAATTTTGTCGAACCCGGCGTTTTTTGCAAGGTAGGGTATGTAGCGGTGCATTTCGCCGTAAACCTCGATGTTCTTCACCACCTCGCGGCGGTATGCCTTGAGTCCGCAGTTGAAGTCGTGCAGGTTGCTTATGCCGCTCACCTTCCGTGCCGTGGCGTTGAAGAGTTTGGTAGGGATGGTTTTTGAAAGCGGGTCGTAGCGTTTCTTTTTGTATCCCGAAACAAGATCGTAGCCATCCTCCAAAATCATGCGGCGCAGTTCAGGAATTTCATCGGGCGAGTCCTGCAGGTCGGCATCCATGGTTATCACCACATCGCCCTGCGCCTTTTTGAACCCGCAATAGAGGGCCGCGCTCTTGCCGTAGTTGCGGCGGAACTTAATGCCGTGCACATTGGGGTCTTTGTCCGAAAGGCTCTCTATCACCTGCCATGAATTGTCGGTGCTGCCGTCGTTTACGAATATGATTTCATAGGTGAGCGAATTGGTTTTAGCCACCCTCACAATCCAACTGTAAAGCTCGTTGAGGCTTTCGTCTTCGTTATAGAGGGGAATTACCAGCGATATGTCCATGTTTACTGTTTGCTTTGGGCTGTTTTGCGCACTGCGAGCAGCGAGGCCGGCAGCGACAGAACCAGACCGAGGAATATGTTTATGTCAAGAAGATTTGCGGCGTATGTTACAGGCGGTATGGACTGCATTTTCTCCATAATGTCCTTGATGTCGTCAAGCCCCCTGCCGTTGGTGAGCTGTTTCATGCTTTCCTGCTCGAATGCCTGCTTCACCTCGGGCGAGCTGAGCATTTGCAGGTACCTGTCAATGAAAGCCCCGTGGTCGAAAAACTGGAAGTACACATAGCATGCAGCCGCAAGCAGAAGGGCGGCGTAGAAATAGAGCAGCAGCGAGAAGAGGTAGCCCCTGCCGAATGAGATGACGCCGCCGCACACCCTTTCGCGGAACCTGCACAGCAGCACATAGCCTATGACGGGCGTTGAGGCGAATACAAAATAAAACACCAGCGAGAACAGGGAGTTGTTCAGCGAGTTCACAAAACAAAGCATTCCTATTATCCAGTATATGCCGTATGGCAGGGCATAGTTCATGGCAAAGGCGTTTGTCTGCCTGAAAGGACTTGGTTGCATTTGTCTTGGTTCCATTGGCGTTCTGTTTTTGTCGGTTTTGCAAAGTTACAATATTAATCTGTTATTCCGTTGGTGGCAAGGGTGTTTTGCCGTATTGACGTTGCTTAGAATATTATGGATGCCCTCACGGCGTTCTTCGAATGTAGCGGCTGGGCTATTGGCGACAGGCTTCCGTCGCTTTCCATCATGGCGTATGGCTCGGTAAGCCCGCGTAGCGAGGTTGTCCAGTATTTTGCCCCGGTGAGTTCGTTTGCTCCGGCTTGCCTGAGCAGAAGGTTTATCTTGTTTTTGCCTCCGAGGTTGTTCCAGAAGTTAATCCATTCGCCTGCCGAGGGGAGATACCAGGCGGAACACCCTTGCAGCGCAGCCGGGTAGTTGCTTGCGGCGTTTATTGCCGCATAGTCGGCGTTGCCCCTGAAATAGTTCGAGACCTCATAGCCGCGCAGGTCGGTCATCACGCTCGATGTTACGTATTTCGACGCGGAGCTTGGCAGCGTCTCGGCATTGCTCCAAGCCGTGGCGCTTTCAGCCTCGCTCACAGCCATGGCGCGGGCGGTGCGGAACTTGCCTTCGTTTATGTTTTCCGTGTCGTAAACGATGGCTTTTACGTTAAACTGCGCATCGCAAAGGAACGTTCCGGCCGAGACCTTGCCTGTTGCGGTGGCGGTGTATGTCTTGCCGTTGTCGAAAGACGTAATCCTGAGCTGCGTGTCCCCCGAACTTTGCGAGCCCTCGCCTTCAAGGCTCACGTTCTCTATGATGTTCACGCCGCTTTCGAGAGTAATCTCGCATTCAAGCACGGGTTCGGCTATTGTCTGGGCGCGGAACGCCACGTATGTTCCGCCGCCGCTGTTCACGCTGCACGATATTTTCTCGTTGTCCGTGATTACACACCTGTTTGTGTTCATATGGGCAATGAATGCCGGGGCGAACAGCATCGGCTCATATACCATGGAGGTCTTGGTTGCGATGCGGTTTCCTGCCGATGTGAGGCGGTAGCCTTTCGCGTCCGTGCCGTTGGCTTTTTTTATGTTGAGGAATGCCGAAGTGCCGTAAAGCGTCAGCGGCTGCGCATGGTTCGTAAGGCTGGCTGCGGTGGCGGTTATGTTGTATGCGTAGTCGCGCTGCCTTGCGCCGGCAAGCGTGCCGTCCTGGTTCTGGTAGTCAACCGTTATGGTGCGCGATGCGGTGTCAACCTCCACTTTCGGCGTGTTGGCGTATTTCACGTAGCAGTTCACCTTGTCGTCATCGGAGGCGTACTGCAGGTTGCCCTTGAACTGCCCCGAGGCGGCGTCATACCTGAGTACGCAGACCACTCCTTTTTCGCCTATGCTCCCGTTGCAGGCATACATAACGTCGCCCTCGGCAAAGTCATGCCTCGCTTCTGAACTCATTTGGGGTGTTACGGAAACGAATGCGGTCTTGGTCTTCTTTGCGCCGCCTTTCTCATTGCCGCCGTTGTCGCTGCTGCACGAAACTGCGAATGCCATGGCTGCAAGAGCGAAAATTGCGGATATGGATTTTTTCATTGTGCGTATGGTTTGATTGTAATGGCAAAGATAGTGAAAATAGTCGTCATGCGTTTTTTTTTGTCCCCCAAATATACGCCAGCGGAAATTACATCAGACGCAGGAAAAACTATGTCCTATGCAGGAAAAATTATGTCTGATATAATTAAAACTACATCAGACCTTTTTTCGCCGCTTGCAAACACCTGAATTACAATAATATATGCGTTCGTGGCAAAATAGGGGTAATTTGTTGCAAATCAATCTGTTGGACAGCCAAGAACCGTTTCGTGGAATTTGCCGCCACGAGAACCTGTTGCGCAATGCGGTGGCGCGTTGTGTTACTGTGTCGGAAAAAACGTTTATTTTTGCATTCATGCGTGTGCTGTTCTTTGAAAATCCCGAAAGTGTGCCGCCGCAGGAACTTGAGGCGGACATGGCTTTGCTGCCGCAGTTCAGGCGCGACAGGATGCTTGCCATAAGGCGTTTCGAAAGCCGTGTGCTTGGCGTGAAGGCGTTTCTGCTGCTCATGCGGGCGTTGCGCGAGGAATACGGTTTGGCGGAGTGCCCGCAGATTGTGTTTGGCGGGCATGGGAAACCCGTGTTTGCCGACCGCCCCGACATTCATTTCAGCCTCAGCCATTGCCGCGTGGGCGCAATGTGCGTAGTAGCCGGCGGCAATGTGGGATGTGACATCGAGGCTGCCGACCGCAGGGTGAGCGATGCCGTAATCGGGCGGTGCTTCAATGCGGGGGAGGCGGCGGCGGTGCGCAATTCCGCCAGTCCGTCCTTGGAGTTCGCACGGCTGTGGACGCGCAAGGAGGCGGCGGGAAAGTATTGGGGCTGCGGAATTGACGATGCCGCGCCCGATATTCTCGGCAGGGCGGAAAAAGAGGGGCTGCAAATTACAAGCGGCATGAGTGTGTCGCGCAACTATGTGTATTCTTTGTGCGTGGGTGGCGGCGGAGTCCCTGCGCAAATATTGTAAATGTATCCATGAAAGCGTGTGTGGCGATAATTGCGGTGATGCTCGCGGCGGCAATGCCGTTGCGTGCCGCCGACATAATAACCTGCAAGGAAGAGGTGCAGAACGGGCGGTGGGTGTGCTTCAGGAAAGTTTTCAACTTGGCGGAAGCACCGTCGGAAAACACCCTGCGCATTTCCGCCGACTCAAAGTATTGGCTTTATGTGAACGGCGAGCTTGTTGTGAGGGAGGGGCAGTTGAAGCGCGGCCCGAACCCGAATGACACGTATATAGACAGCCTCAGCCTGAACAACCTGCGCAAGGGCGACAACACGGTTGCCGTGCTTGTATGGTATTTCGGCAAAGGCGGTTACAGCCACCGCAGCTCGCCGTATGCAGGTCTGTATTTCGACCTGTCGGGAAAGGGGTGCAGCGTAGTGTCGGACACAACGTGGAAGTCGCGCCTGCATCCGGCTTTTTACGTTCCAACGGGGCAAAGGCCAAACGCCCGCCTTGCCGAGTCGAACATAGGCTATGACGCACGGCAGGAGGATTATTTTTCCAATGAGGAATATGACGATTCCGCGTGGGAAAATGCGGCAGTTGTGGATGCGGACAGCGCGGGGTGGGGCGTTTTCCGCCCGCGTCCCATACCTTTTTTCAAGGACAGCGAGGTGAGGGATTATGTGTCCTCACACCAAATTGGCAACAAGGTTTACTGCTATCTCCCCTACAACGCCCAGATAAGCCCGGTGCTGCACGTGAAGGCGCGTGCCGGCAAGGTTATCGGCATACGCTCGGACTGCTATCCGCAAACAGGCACGGAGTATATAATGAGATACGAATACAAGGCCAGGGAAGGCGAGCAGGAGTTCGAGTTTCCCGGCTGGATAAACGGACACAGCATTATATACACAATTCCGGAGGGTGTGGAGGTTGTCCGTCTCGCATACCGCGAATCGGGCTACGATTGCGGGCTTGACGGAAACTTTGACTGTAGCGACGAGATGCTTAACAAGCTGTGGCGGAAGTCGCAGCGCACTCTCTATGTTACTATGCGCGACAATTTCATGGACTGCCCCGACCGCGAGAGGGCGCAGTATATAGGCGACGTTACCAACGAGCTTGCCGAAGTGCCGTATGCGCTCTCGCCCGAGGCTTCGCTGCTTGTGCGGAAGTGCGCACGCGAATTTGCCGACTGGCAGAAAAAGGATTCCGTGCTTTACGCCCCCGTGCCGTCGGGGGAGTGGGAAAAGGAGCTGCCGCAGCAGAGCCTTTCGTTCTGCGGGCTGGGACTTTGGGACTATTACCGCCATTACGGCGACAGGCAGACTTTGGAGTATGTCTATCCCGCCGTGAAAAGATACCTGCACCTGTGGAAAGTTCAGCCCGACAGTCTTGTTGATTACCGCAAAGGTTCGTGGGACTGGGGAGACTGGGGGACGAACGTGGACTTGAAAACGCTCAATCAGGCGTGGTATTCCATAACTCTCGGACATTATTCAAAAATGGCGCGGCTTGCGGGCGACGATGACGAAGCCGCGTGGGCCGACAGCGTGAGGCGCAACCTCAACTCGGCTATCTATTCGAAATATTGGCGGGGCAAGTCGTTCAAGTCGTCTCCCGCAACAAAAGCCGACGACCGTGCGCAAGCCCTTGCCGTAATTGCCGGGGCGGCCCCGCAGGATATTTGGCCAGACATAAAGGGAGTTTTTTCCCAAACCGAATATGCAAGCCCCTACATGGAGCGTTTCGTGCTCCAGGCCCTTTGCGAGATGAACAGCACGCAGGACGCGCTCAACCGTATGCGCCGCCGCTACCGCGCAATGGCGGACAGCGTTTACACAACCCTTTGGGAGCGTTTCGAGCTTTCCTCTAATTCGAGCTACAACCACGCCTGGAGCGGTGCGCCGCTTATAATCCTGTCGCGCTACGTGGCTGGCATAACGCCGCTGCAACCCCTGTTCAAGGAGTTCATGGTAAAACCGCAGTTGTGCGATTTGGAATATGTGCGCACTTCTGTTCCCACGCCCGAGGGCAGGATTTCCCTGTTTGTTTCCAAAAAGGAGGGCTACTCCATGCGGCTTGACGTACCCGGGAACACTAACGCAAAGGTGCTGCTGCCGAAAAACTACATCGGCTACCATTTGAACGGCAAGGAGGCGAGGCTCAAACTTTCCGAAGACACGGCTTATTACGAGCTGAACCTGTCCCGGGGCTTTTACGTCATAGAGGCTTTGTTTGACAAGGCGGACACGGTAGGCGCATTGCCGCGCCTTGCGGACGCAATGAGAGAATTGCGCTATTTGCGCGAGAACGCGAGTGCCGGCAACGGAGTTGGAAATGCCCATGATGCTTTTTTCACGCAATTTGCGGCAAGAGCCGACTCGCTTATGGCACTTGGCGAAACCACCGACGACATTTACGAGGCGGTGTTCAGGTTTCGCGAGGCGGAGAACCTTGCAAAGACCCTGCGCGACTCACTTGTTGTGCCGCACAATGGGAACTGGTACAGGATAAAGGCATCAGCCACGGACAGAAAGTTTGAAGTGGGGGACGAGAGCCTGTCGCGGTTTCCGATTGCCGATATATGGATTTCCGACAATGCGGAGGCGGGGCGGTTTTTTGGAATGTACAATGCCGCGAGCGGCGATGTGTTCTCCAACTTTCCCATTGGAGTGATGCCTGTAAAGGGCGGAAAGGTGGCGTTGTCGGACGAGGACGGCGCGAGATACCTGCTCACTCCGGCGGACGGCGTTCCCGATTGGACGGAGGCAGGGCTGGACGAAATAGCCAAGGACGGTTTTTCGTATTCGTTCGATGCGGTTGAGGGTTTGGTGCAGAGTTTCCGCGACACGATAGACGGCGGGGAATGGAAAGCCGTTGTGCTGCCCGTGCGGATTGACAGCGTGGGCGGTACGCAGGTTGCGCTTTATGGCGTGTGCGGTCTGCTGAAAAATTCCTCGGAAGAGCTTTTGGGTGTGAAAGTAACAAAATTGTCCCGTACGCCGCCCTGCATCCCTGCCGGCGTGCCTGTGATATTCCATGCCGATTCTTCGGCCGGCAATAAGGTGGCTGTGGCATTTTACACCAAGTCTAATACCGCCGCATCGTTTCTTGGCGGGAAGAGCAACGGACTGTGCGGTGTTGCCGACACCACGATGGTGAAGCAGGGTTGGATGCTTGTGTTCCGAAACGGCGTTTTGGCTGCGGCGGATGCGCCTTTTTCGGTTTTGCCAAGGGATTGCTACATTAATATAAAGGACGTGGCGGAACTTGCAACAGGCGCGGACGATGTGATACCGCTTGGCAGCGGCGGCACGACCGATGGCATAGTACCGATGTCCCTGTCGCGCAAAAAGGAATACGTTGATGTTTATACGCCAAGCGGCATACGTGTGCGCAAGCACGCCAAACGCTCAAAAGTGCTTTCCACTCTCCGCAAGGGGGTGTATATCATAGACGGCAAAAAGCGCGTTGTGAAATAACTGTGTGTGCAGAGTGTGTGTTAATCTTGCAAAATACGAAATATTCGATTAATAAATAAATTGCGCCGCCGTAGGGGCGTATTGCATACGCCCAGAATTGCGCCGTTTCACAATGTTGTGGTAATGGGTTATCATGCGGCTCATGCGGTGGCGTACAGGGCGTATGCAATACGCCCCTACAAATGGCACAAAACCAATACCGCGAAAAATACATTTGATGTAGGAAAAACTACATAGGACGTAGGAAAAATTATGTCTGATATAATTCAAACTACATCAGACCTTTTTTGTACGGTTGCAAACGCTTGAAAAACAGAGTCTTATACTAAGTGTTTTCTGTGTGGGTATTATTCTGTGAACCAGCGTGTTGGGCAATTTCCCGTTTCGAACCGGGGGCGTTGTGTGCCTTTGTTGCCCTGTTTTGTGCGATTTCTCGCTTTTTATTCTTATTTTCGCGACAAATAATCATTAAAAACAACAAAACAGTTTATGAAGCGCATCTTATTTCTGATTGCCATGCTTGTGTGCTTCGCCTTTCCCGGTGCGGATGCGGCAAGCATAATCACAACGCCCAAGGCTCCCAAAGTGAGCCAGTGGATTTGTTTCAGGAAAACCCTCGACATCAACGGGGACGTAAGCAACAACACCCTGCGCATTGCCGCCGACAGCAAATACTGGCTGTATGTGAACGGCAAGCTCGAGGTTTACGAAGGCCAGCTGAAGCGCGGCCCGAACCCCAAGGACACGTACATTGACTACGTGAAGCTGAAGAACCTCAAGAATGGCAGCAACACGATTGCCGTACTCGTGTGGTATTTCGGCAAGCACGGTTTCAGCCACCGCAACTCCAATGTCGGCGGACTTTATTTCGACCTTGCCGTGGGCAAAAAGCATTACGGCAGCGACAACACGTGGCTCACGTCCATCCACCCCGCCTTTTACAAACCCAAGGGACAGGAACCCAACTACCGCCTTTCGGAGTCGAACATCGGCTTTGACGCGCGCAAGGACATTCCGCAGTGGTATGCCGTGGGCTATGACGACTCTTCGTGGCAGCAGTCAAAGGAAGTTTCGCCCGAGGATGCCGACTGGAACAAGTTCATCAAACGCGAAATCCCCCAGTGGAGGGATTACGGCGTGAAGCCCTATCCCACGCAACGCCGCGAGGGGAACAAGATTATCTGCACCCTGCCGTACAACTGCCAGTTCACCCCTGTTTTGAAAGTAAGGGCAGCGGCGGGCAAGAAGATTGACGTGCGCACTGACGACTACGCCACCCCCGCCCCCAACGGTGAGGTAAACGTGTTTGCGGAATACATTACCAAGGACGGCGAGCAGGAATACGAGGCCCCGGGGTGGATGAACGGACATGAGGTGATATACACCGTTCCCGCCGGGGTTGAGGTTGTTTCGCTGGCTTACCACGAAACGGGCTACGACTGCTCTTTCGCAGGAAGTTTTGAGTGCGACAACAGCGACCTGAACTCGCTCTGGAAAAAATCGCAGCGCACACTCTACATCACAATGCGCGACAACTACATGGACTGTCCCGACCGCGAGAGGGCGCAATGGATTGGCGACGTTTCGAACGAAATGGTGGAGGTGTTCTATTCCCTGTCGCCGAGCGCAAACCTGCTCACCCGCAAGTGCGCCCGCGAGTTCGCCGACTGGCAACGCCCCGACTCCGTGATGTACGCCCCCGTGCCCGAGGGAAACTGGAAGAAGGAACTTCCGCAACAGACACTCGCGTTCATGGGACTTGGAAACTGGAACTACTATATGGGCTCCGGCGATGCGGCAACTATAAAGTATGTGTTCCCCGCCGCAAAACGCTATATGCATAAGTGGAAGATTGAGGACGACGGTCTTGTGGAGTACCGCCCGGGTGCTTGGGACTGGGGAGACTGGGGCGACAACGCCGATATGCAGGCACTCTGCCAGGCTTGGTATTCCACCACGCTGAAAAACTACGCGAAGCAGGCCGAACTGATTGGCGAGACGGCGGAGGCAAAATGGGCTTTGGGCGCGGCCAAGAAGCTTGATGAGGCCTTCCGCTCCAAGTTTTGGACGGGCGACGCCTATCGCCACACCACGTACAAGGGTTTGACGGACGACCGCACACAGGCTGTGGCGGTTATTTCCGGCATCGCGACAAAGGAGCAATACCCGAAATTGCTCGAAATCTTCAAGAACACCGAGTTTGCAAGCCCGTACATGGAACGCTATGTGCTGCAGGCCATGTGTGAAATGGGTTGCACGCAGGAGGCGATAGACCGTATGCTGAAGAAGTACAAGCCGATGATTGATTCGCCTATCACAACACTTTGGGAAATGTTCGACCTTCACGGCGGAAGCTACAACCACGCATGGAGCGGCGGCCCGCTAATCATTATGTCGCAGTATGTGGCGGGCATATCGCCTGTGAAGCCGGCGTTCAGCGAATTTGAGGTGAAACCGGAGCTTGGAAATTTGAAATACGTGAAGACCGTTGTGCCCACAGTGTTCGGTAGCATAAAGCTGAACGTGAACAAGGAGAACGGCTACAAGGTTGACATCACCGTCCCCAAAGGCACGAAGGCCCACCTGCTGTTGCCCAAGGACTATTCAAGCTACAGTGTGGACGGACGTAGGAAGAAGCTTTCCGCTAACGCCGACGGTTCAAAATATGTCGTGAAACTTTCGGCGGGCAAGCACACGGTGCAGTCCGCGAGCCTGTAATAAAACAGCGGGGATTAAGCCCCGGCATACGAGCCTCCCGGCAGGAAAACAGCGGACGCGGTTTCCAACCGGGAGGTTTTTATGTGGAAGTGCGTAGCCGGGACAGCGGATAACCCGCATTTTTTGTCGCAATCCGCAAGTGGCTGAAAGCCAACAAGATGAGTACTTGTGTAAAGAACTTTGCAAGGAATTGTTTTTCAGATGCTTGCAAGCGGCAAAAAAGGTCTGATGTAGTTTGGATTATATCAGACATAATTTTTCCTACATAGGACATAGTTTTTCCTACATCAAATGTAATTTTGGGAGTTGGCGGATTGCGCCATTTGTAGGGGCGTATTGCATACGCCCTGTACGCCGCCGCTCGGATCGTGTTGGTGAAATTTGCAAACAAACGCCGCAAAATCACAAAAACGGCGCAATCCTGACGTATGCCATACGCCCCTACGATGGCGAATTTTGTTGATTGATTGTGTTTTGATTGTTGTGGGGCGTGCTACAACGCTCCATACCGCCTAAATCACGAACTCCACTTCCTTGAAACCGTAAACCCTTTCCTTTCCGTCCTCGTCGCGCAAGACGAGGTGTCCGTCTTTTTCCACCCTGTCAAAGCTGGCGCGGAAAATGCCTTTGCTGTCCTTGTATTCGTGCATTCCTTCCTTGCGGTAAAGGTGGGACACATATCTTTGGCTTATGCCTTCTGCGCCAAACCTCAATGCGTCGTATTCCACGGCGAACCTCCCGGCTATGGAGTGGAGAATGTCAAGGCGGTTGAGTTCATGCCCCAAGGCGTTCTGCAACGACACGGGATTGGGCGCGCCGCTTGTGAAACGCTTTTGGTTGACGTTCACCCCTATGCCGATTACCATTCTGCGTGTCTTGCCGTTTTCCACGTCGCACTGTATCAGCGTGCCGCTGGCTTTGCCGTTACCTATATATATGTCGTTGGGCCACTTTATGGTAACGTCACCGCAGATTTTCGCCAGCACATGGCGCACTGCCAAGGCGGCGGCCTGAAGCACGCAGAACTGCTTTGCCGGCTCAACGAACCATGCGCGGCAAACAAGGCTGAACGTGAGGTTTTTCCCGCTTTCCGCCTCCCACGAGGTGTTGCCCTGTCCCCTTCCTGCGGTCTGCTCCTCGGCCGACACTATCTGTATCTCGTTCTCGCCGGGCAGGGGGAGGGTGAACGCAAGGTCGTTGGTTGAGGACGTGCGCGGCACGTAAAAGTATGAGAATGTGTACCCGGTCGAGAGCTTCAGCGGAAACAGAAACCAGAACGAGCGGGTTTGTATCTCCAGTTTTTTGCTTTCGTCCGCTTTTGGGGTTGGGGCAGACGGGAATGTGTTGTAGCTGTTGCCTGACATGATATTGTTAGTATGCTTGCTTTGTCCTTATATATATTGTATCACTTCCCGAAGAAAGTGGGCTGCACTTCAAAGGCGTTTTCTATGTGGCGTATGCTGAAGGGCGGGGCTGCGCCCGTTACGCTTATTATGTCGAAGCGTATTTGCCGGTCAAGGTCGTTCAGGCTCATGTATGCCTTTGCCGCAGCAACGATGTGCCTGCGCTTTTCCTTGTCGGCGTGTTCCTCGGGAAGTATCACGTTTGCGTTTGTGAGCGTCTTCACTTCCACGAACACCAGCAGCCCGCGTTTTTGTGCTATTATGTCCACCTCGAGATGCCCGCACCTCCAGTTGCGCTCAAGAATTGAGTAGTCGCAGAACATAAGAAACCGCGCCGCAGCCTCTTCGCCTTGTCTTCCGAGCAGATTGTGTTGGGCCATGCCTTTGTGTTAGCGTCTACAAAGGTAGCAACCTGTTGCGAAAGCAGCAAATCTGTTGTTTTAATATATCTTATTATTGCTTTGCGTGCGTTATTTTTATGCCCTGCAAGCCGGAAAAGCTCATTGCGGGCAAATTATAAATGCTTATCTTTGCAGTCCTTTTGACAGTTTGTCTATAGTGGTGGCTGCGGCAACAGCAAAAACAAAATAGTCTTGGCTGAAAAAATAATATATAAACCGGAAGATATGCAGGAACAGACTTTTTCCCTGCGGGATTACGTTCCGCAGGCTGTGGTTTTGGCAAACGGAGAATGGCCGGGGATGGAAATTGTGAGGGATTGGATTGCGCGGGCCGCATATACGGTGTGCTGCGACGGGGCTGCCGAAAAGGCCAACGCGGCGGGCATTGCGCTTGATGCCGTTGTGGGGGACGGCGACTCACTGTCGGCGGCGATGAAAAGGAAATACGCAAAAATTCTGTATTTGGAGCGTGAGCAGGAATTCAACGACCAGACAAAGGCCGTGAGGTTTCTGAAGTCAAGGGGAATGAGCCGCATTGTGATTATCGGGGCTACTGGAAAGCGCGAGGACCATACGCTTGGCAACATCAGCCTTCTTGTGCATTATCTGCAGCATGGCGTTTGGGCGGTGATGCCAACCGACTACGGCGTGTTCATACCGTGCCGGGACGAAGCGGTGTTTGCGGTAAAGAAAGGGCAGCAGGTTTCGGTTTTCAATTTCAACGCAACGCATATGAAATTCAAGAACCTGAAATATAATTGCTACGACTTTGATATGTTTTGGCAAGGCACGCTCAACGAAGCGACTGCCGACAGGATAGAGATAAGCGCAAGCGGCTGCTATCTTGTGTATCTTGCTTACCGCGATTAGGCACGGAGGGAAAAGGGCGGGTGTTGCCGCGCCTCATCTTTTTGATGCAAAAAAAGTTTTCATTATTTCGGCGCATTCGTCTGCAAGCACGCCGGCAGTAACCTTTGTTCTGGGATGGAGCGGATTGGGCGAAAGCCGCGTGTAGCCGCGTTTGAGGTCGGCTGCCCCATAAACCAGCCGCCCGAGCTGCGCCCAGCCCAATGCGCCGGCGCACATAAAGCAAGGCTCAACCGTTACGTAGAGCGTGCATTCGTCAAGATATTTTCCGCCAAGGTAGTTTGCGGCGGCCGTAACGGCTTGCATTTCGGCGTGGGCCGTTACGTCGTTAAGGGTTTCCGTAAGATTATGGGCGCGGCCTATCACCCTGCCTTTGCAAACCGCCACCGCGCCGACGGGAACTTCATCTTCTTCGGCGGCGTTGCGTGCCTCTGCGATTGCAAGGCGCATATATTTCTCGTCATCGTTTGCTGTCATGCCGCAAAGTTAGCTGATTTGCCGTACAACGCGGGGATTTTCGCTAATTTTGCACCTTGAAAAAACACTTGGGCAGCAAATGGAACTCAAAACGCCAACTTACAGTGAAACCGCGAACGGCATAATGCGCATAGCCGTCCCTGCCATTGTTTCTAACATTTCCGTTCCGCTGCTGTCGCTTGTTGACACTGCGATAACCGGGCATCTCGGCTCGCAGGTCTATCTTGGCGCGATTGCCGTGGGAGGGATGATTTTCAATGTGCTTTACTGGCTTATGGGTTTCCTGAGAATGGGGACGAGCGGGCTTACGGCGCAGGATTTCGGCCGCGGGGATTCTCGCGGAATGGCGTTGCAGTTTTCCCGGGCGTTGTTTCTGGCTTTGGGCATAGGTTTGCTTTTCGTTTTGGCAAGCCCGTGGCTGTGCCGTGCGGCGTTTGCGCTGATAAACTGCCCCGCAGGGGTCGGAGAGCCTGCCGTTGCGTATTTCAGGATATGCATACTCGGTGCGCCGGCGGTTCTTGGAATTTACGCTTTCTCGGGCTGGTTTCTCGGGATGCAGAACTCCGTAGCCCCCATGTCGGTTGCCATAGCGCAGAACGTGGCTAACCTTGCGGCGAGTTTGCTGTTTGTGTATGTTCTGGATATGAAGGTGGAGGGCGTGGCTGCCGGAACGGTTGTCGGCGAATACGTTGGCTTTGCGCTTTGCTGCCTTGTGTTCCGTGCAAGGTATTCAGCCGCCTTGCCAAGGGTTGGGATGGCTGAAATTATGAACCGCAGCGCGCTCGCCAAGTTCTTCAACGTAAATCGCGACATATTTCTCCGCACGCTGCTGTATGTTGCCGTGATGTCGTGGTTTACCGTCAGCGGCGCAAGGATGAACGCCACAATTCTTGCCGCCAATGCCTTGCTAATGCAGTTGTTTGTCATATTTTCGTACATAAGCGACGGACTTGCTTTCTCGGCTGAAGCCCTGTCGGGCAAGTATGTCGGTGCGCGTAATCCTGGAGCTTTTGCAAGAATGATTAAGGTTTCTGCGGCGATGTGCGCAGTTGCCGCGCTGCTGTTCTCGTGCGTTTATGCTGCGGGCGGTGCGGAATTTTTGTCGCTGCTCACAGACAATGGCGCAACGGTTGCGGCGGCTGTGGAGTACCTGCCATTCGCGGCGGCGATACCTGTTGTCTCTGCGGCTGCCTTTCTGCTCGATGGCGTGTTTGTCGGGGCTGTAGCGTCAAGGTTCATGCTGCTGTCGGCAATTGTTTCGGCGGCGGTTTTCTTCGGTTTGCTTTTCACGCTTAGGGAAGACTGGGGCAACTACGCCCTTTGGACGGCTTTCATATCCTTTCTTGCCATGCGTTCGCTTGCCATGGCGGTTTTGTTCCGCCCCATGAGGCGGCGGGCTTTCCGCACAGCATGAAAAATGCCGCAGCAGAATGCCGCAACATCTGTCTTGTTGCGGCATTCTGCTGTGATTGTCATTTGCCTTGTGGGAACGCGGATATTCTCAGTCTCGCCGCGCCCATAGGTATAAGCTCTATGTCGTATTTCCCGCTGCTTTGTGCGGCGGTTGCATCGGGAAGCGGGGCGCACAGCCCGTATTTGTCGATGCCCCAGCTTGGGATTTTCCTGCCTTTTGCCTTGAACACCAAGGGAACGTCCGTAGAGACAAAGGGGTTTGCGTTTTCTTTCACGCTTTCCTTTTTCACAAGTTTTATGGGCTCGTTCAGGCAAAGGGCGTAGTTCCAATCTGACGCGGGGTGGATAAGCCACGTGGGCCATTTGGTCGTGTCCGCGCCCTTTTGCCATTTAGAATCGCCTATTGCCGTCTTGTCGCTTTCCTTTCTCTCGTTCTTTTCGTCTATGCGCAGCGAGAGGGTAAGCGGACCGTAGTCCACGCTCACCGAGTTCTGGTTTGTAGGCCAGCAGCGCAGGCTTATGTTCATCGGGAAGTAGAGCTCCACGCAGTCGCCGTTTTTCCATTCGCGGTCAATCCGCAGGTACTTGCCGCTTTCAGGGTTGCACTCCACTGTGTTGCCGTTTACGCTTGCCGTTGCATTGCGCGTCCACGACGGCACTCGCACATACAGCGGGAACGACACTTTCTTCTTTGTGGACACTGTTAGCTTTATCTTGCTGTCGAACGGATATCCGGTTTCTTCGGTGAGGGTTATTTCGCGCCCCTCGCCGCCCACTTTCGCCTTTGCCTCGCACGCGCCGAAAAGCACGGTGGCAAGTCCGCCGTCGTTTGTGGCGAGCACAAGGTGTTGTGCGTAGTATGGCCAGCCGAAGCCGTGGTTGTGCTGGCAGCAGCGGCTGCTGAACGGGTTCATTGCAAGGAACGGTCCTTCGTTCTGCACTCCCGGGCTGTGGTTTTTCTCATCGCTAACAACCATATTGGCGCAGGTGAGGTAGCGCAGGGCTTTGTAGTCGGGGCTGAATGCGGCGGGAAAACTGTTGAACGCCACGTCCTCGCAGTTTTCCGCCCAACAGGGGTCGCCGGTTGTGAGCAGGAGTATCTCGTCTGTGGCCATTTGCTCGGCAAAGCCGCAGGTTTCCGTGCCTTGTCGCGGGTCGATGTATCCCATACGGGCGTTTTCATCGGCGGCGAACATCCCGCCGGGCATCTGTCCGAATATGCGCCTCACGAGCTGCTGGTCGTTGTATGTGGCGCGGAGCAGCGAACTGTCTTTCTTGAACAGGAAATATTCCGCCGGCTCCCTCACGCCCTGCGCTATGTTCACGTTGTGCCAGTTGGGCAGGTTCTGCGCCTGTGTCCAGTCGGCGGTGCAGCGGTGCAGCTTGTCGGCGAGCTTCAGCAGTTCGCTGTCGCCAGTGCGGTTGTAGAGCCACACCACACTCCACAGGTTGTCCCCTCCGCGTGAGTTCTCCCAGTATTTGCGCAGGAACTTGTCGTCGGGCACAGTGAGCTGGTAGTGGAAGTATTTGGTCATGAAGTCGATTACGCGCTTGTCGCCGCTGTATTCGTAGTAGTCCTGCAACAGCCACAGCACAATCATGTTCGCCCAATAATGGTCGAGCCCTTCCTCCTCTGGACCGAAGTCGCCGTTGGCTTTCTGGCTTTTCAGCATTGCGTCAATCCACAGCCGGCTCTCCTTCTGCATATCCTTGCGCCCGAGAATCCACGCCATGCTCGAATATCCGCGCAGCCAGTAAGGCACTTCCTCCCAGCCCCATTTGCCGCCGGAGCAAAGCCATGCGTTGTCGTCCTTTTGAAGCCACGCGCTTATTTCGCCAAGATGCCCGCAAAGACCGTCGGCCTGCAGGTTGAGCTGCGTGAGAATCCAGCCCTGCGGCTTTATGCTGCCGGTGGGCAGTTTTATGAAGGACGACTGCACAAGCGGGGCTTTGTTGGCAGGGTAGTGGGGTGATACCGCCGTAATGTCCGGGCGGTCAACGGTTCTCACGCTTTCTGCGCTTGCCGTTGCGGCGGAGAGCGAGCCGAGCAGCGCAAATGCGCCGATAACGGATTTCAGTTTGTTAGCTTTGGTCATGCAGTGTAATGTTGTTTGCGTAATTTTAATATTGCAAATATAAGTCTTTTTGCGCGAATGCTTCCACGGAGTGTTGTTTTTGTCTCATTTGCGGTGGGAGCATGGCAGTGTGCTTCTCTCGGCATCCCACGGCGAAAGTCCATCCCCAAACCAAAAATTTCGAAAAATGCTGAAAATCAAAAGTATATACTGTTTTGAAGTGTTTTTGTAAGTTGTTGGAAAACAGGAATTTGGAAGTGACGAAAAAAGGTCTGATGTAGAAAAAATTATGTCTGATATAATTTTTTCTATGTCCTATGTAGTTTTTCCTACATCAAATGTAATTTTCATGGCTTTTGTTTTGCGCCATTTGTAGGGGCGTATGGCATACGCCCTGTACGCCACCGCTTGAACCGCACCGCAAACCTCCGCTGCGACATTGCAAATCGGCACACTTCAGGGCGTATGCAATACGCCCCTACAAGCGGTGCAATTTGTTGAATGATTGGCTGCCGCGTATTTGTATGGTATTGCGTACGCTCACATTCCGCCACACGAACCGCACAAATCAATGCCGCTCCACGGATTGTTGACTCTTAAAGGTCGCCACGCGGCGGAGTGGGGCGGTTTCGCTTTTCCTCCTCGAGCAGCTCGTGATAAAACGCCGCCTTTGCCGTGCTGTAATATGGCACAAGCCACAGGAAGCCGATGCCGAAAGTGAGAAGCGACAAAAGCCACCATCCTATGAAACTGAGCGAGAACAGGAAAAAGTCGAGCTTGTGGCCGTCCATCAGCTTTGAGCTGCGCGTTATAGCCGCATCGTAGCTCAAGCCAGGCTCATCGTTCAGCACGAATACTGTCATGGTGTAGGATAGTGCCTTTATTATTCCGGGTATTACAAAAAGCAAACTCCACAACACTGTGTATATCCCCTGTATGAGCAGTGTTAGGAACACCCTGCCGAAATCCCTGTAGCCGTCGAAAAGGTTTGACATCCTGACCCGTTCGCCCCACCCGCGAAAGGCGTTGAGGAACAGGACGGCGAAACCGTATGAAAGCGGGATTAGGGCAAGGCTGGCAACGAGTCCCAGAGTGTTGTGCAGCGGGTTGGGATGCCTCGGGTCGCCTCCCGCAACTACGGAAACAACTATGGTTATCACGTAGAACACGAATGTAAGCCCCACGTATTGCCCCCAGTTGCCGTCAAGCACCTTCAGGGCGGAATTTTTCATTTCACTGAAACTTCTCATGGCATATAAAATTATGAATGTTGTTCTCTCAGTCAAGCACCGTTACCCAATTGTGCGTGTCGGGCTCTTCGCCGAGCTGTATTGCGCGCAGGGTGTGATAGAGCTTTGTGCTCCAAGGCCCGGGCTTCCCGTCCTTGCTTATAACGTAGCTCTTGCCCCGCTCGAGGTCGTCGATTTTCTCTATCGGGCTGATTACGGCGGCAGTGCCGCAAGCCCCCGCCTCCTCGAACGTGTCGAGCTCCTCTTCGGGAATGGGGCGCACCTCAACTTTCATGCCAAGGTCTTTGGCGAGCTGCTGCAGGCTGTTGTTGGTTATGGAGGGAAGCACGGACGACGACTTGGGCGTGATGTAGGTGTTGTTCTTTATTCCGAAGAAGTTTGCCGCGCCGCACTCGTCGATGTATTTCTTTTCCTTTGCGTCGAGATAGAACTCGCACGAATATCCTTTTTCGTGGGCGATGTTGTTTGCCACAAGGCTTGCCGCATAGTTGCCGCCAACCTTGTAGCGTCCCGTGCCGAGCGGTGCGGCGCGGTCGAAATCGCGTATTATGACGTAGTTGGAGCTTGCGAACCCGCCCTTGAAGTAAGGGCCTACGGGGGTTACGAAAATGAGGAACATATACTCGCTTGCGGGGTGTACGCCCACCTGTGCGCTCGTGCCGATGAGCAGCGGCCTTATATATAATGAGGCGTCATGGCCGTATGGCGGCACAAACTCGCGGTTAAGCTCCACGACCTTCACAACCATCTTCTCGAACAAGTCTGTGGGCAGTTCGGGCATCATGATGCCGCGGCAGGTGCTCTGCAGACGCTCGGCGTTAGCCCTCATGCGGAATATCCTCACCTTGCCGTCCTTGCAGCCGTGGGCCTTCAGCCCCTCGAAAGCCTCCTGCCCGTAGTGCAGGCAGGTGGCGGCCATGTGTATGTTGAGCGTCGTGTCTGACGACACCTCTATCTCGCCCCATTTGCCGTTGCGGTAGCAGCAGCGCACATTGTAGTTTGTGGGGATATAGCCGAATTTAAGATTTTGCCAGTCAATATTCTTTTCCATGTTGCATTTTATTTTCCAATTGTCTATTCAACCACAAAATTACGGAAATTATTGATACCGTTAACGGATATGAAACAATCTTGTGGCGTAGCCGGGGAAAAGTAACCCGGCCAAACGGCGGTTGCGGCAAAAATGCAAAGCGAACAATGCAAGCGCATCCTGCGGCGCGCCCGGCACGCAAAGTAAGGGTGCGCCGTGAACGGTTTTGTTTGCCAATCGTATTAATGTGGAGCTTTTTTTTACGGACAGGCAAAAAAAAGCGCAAAATTCCCGCTTATTTTTTGCGGTTACCGAATAAAAGAGTAATTTTGTTCGTGCAATATAATAGCATACTCAAAACAGGAAATTAATCAATAAATTAAAAATCAAACATTAATCGTAAAACAAAATCATTAAAGATGGAAACAACAGTTAAGTCTCCAAAGGCTTCTCCGAAGCCTAAGGCAACAAAAAGCGCAGGCTTCAAAGGCGTGAAAGCTGCGTGGCTTGTAATGGTAGTTTGCTTCGTTATAGCATTCTGCTTCTACAAATTCGTTCTCGGTGCTCCGGGCAACTTCCAGGGCGGCGATCCCGCAAACCAGCCTATTCAGGGCAACCTTCTCGGTACGATGTACAAGGGCGGTTTCATGGTGCCTATCATCCTCACCTGCCTCCTCACCGACTTCGCGCTCATCATTGAACGCTACTTCGCGCTTCGCACCGCTTTCGGCAAGACAAGCCTCGTGAAGTTCGTGGAGGGCATCAAGGCTGCGCTCGCAGCAAAGGACCTCGACAAGGCGCAGAAGCTTTGCGACCAGCAGAGAGGCTCTGTTGCAAACGTGGTTTCCGCAACTCTCCGCAAGTATAAGGAAATGGAGGCAGACACCGTTCTCACAAAGGAACAGAAGGTGCTCGCAATCCAGAAGGAACTCGAAGAGAGCACTGCATTGGAAATGCCTATGCTCCAGCAGAACCTCCCCATCCTCGCGACCCTGACGACCCTCGGTACTCTTTTCGGACTTTTCGGAACGGTGATGGGTATGATTCGTTCGTTCGCATCTCTTGCAGGTGAGGGCGGTACTGACTCAGCTATGCTTTCCGTGGGTATTTCCGAGGCTCTTGTGAACACCGCATCTGGTATCGCAACCGCAGCCTTCGCACTCATGGGCTACAACTACTACACTAACAAGATCGACAAACTTACGTTCAGCCTCGACGAAGTAGGCTTCACAATCGTACAGACTTTCTCGGCTACTCACTAATCAACAACAAGAAAGGTTAAATCATGGGACGTTTTAAATTAAAGAAACAAGATGTCTACATAGACATGACTGCTATGAGCGACGTCACTGTCCTTCTGCTTACCTTCTTTATGTTGACTTCTACTTTCATCAAGCCCGAACCCGTAAAGGTTAACACCCCGGGCTCAGTATCGGACATCAAAATACCGGAATCAAACATCGTTACCATCTTGGTCGAGAAGAGCGGGAAGATATTCCTCTCAATGGACAAGAAAGGCGACCTGATGTCGGTTCTCGACGAAATGCAGGAAAAGTACGGCGTGGAGTTCGACGCAAAGCAAAAGAAGAACTTCGGGCTTCTCCCCGCATTCGGCATGCCCTTCGGACAGCTGCCCAGCTTCCTCAACGAGGATCCTGAAACACAGACAGCCTACCTGAAGAGTGCGCAGAACCCCGGCGTCCCGTGCGACAGCCTGCACAACGAGTTTAAGGACTGGATACAGTGCGCACGCGACGTGAACCCGAACTTGCGCATTGCCATCAAGGCTGATGCAAAGGCTCCTTACAAAGTGATTAAAACAGTGATGAACTCTCTTCAGGACATCAAGGAGAACCGTTACAACCTGATAACGGCCTTGAAGACCGAAGAATAATTATAGATGATATGGCAAAATTAGGTAGCAGCAAGCAGAAAAAATTTAGTTGCCGCATAGACTTTACGCCTATGGTGGACATGAACATGTTGCTGATCTGCTTCTTCATGCTCTGTACATCTATGATTAAGCCACAGACTATGGAGATCAACATGCCTTCGAACAAGGAGGACATGAAAGAAGATCAGCGTAACCAGGTGAAAGCTTCGGAGGCTGTAACGATACTTATGGACAAGGACAACAAGATTTACTATTATGAAGGTATTCCTGAAATCAACACTTTGAAGGAGACCTCATACGGTAAGGACGGTCTGCGCGCGTTCTTGCAGCGCCGCAACGCCGTTGCCCTGAACAAAGTCAACAAGCTCAAAGAAGAAAGAATCAAGAACGCCAGCTCAGACCCGCGTGTTATGGCACAGCAGGATGAGGCTTTCCGCAAGCGTCTCTCGGAGATAAAGAGCGAAAAGGGCGTGCCTAATGTTATTATCAAAGCCACGGACGAGGCTATCTACGAGAACTTGATCAATGTGCTCGACGAGATGCAGATTTGCGGTATTGGTAAGTATGTGATTGACAAAATCAGCGACTTCGACAAGAAGATGATTGACCACTACAAGGGAGAGCATCCCGAAAGTGCGGCGGCATCTTCCGAACCTGCTGGCGCGAAATAAAAACAACTAATTAGCGAAGTATATTATGGCAAAAATGGATTTAACATCTAAATCATGGTGCGAAATGGTGTTTGCCGGTCGCAACCAGTCCTACGGAGCTTATCAGTTGCGCGCTGAGTTGGGAAAACGTAACCAGATAGCCTTGTTGGTGGTCATTGCACTCATCGTTGTAGGTCTTTTGGTTCCCCTCTTCCTCAAGTTTGTCATCCCGAAGAAACAGGACGACACGATTACGGAAGTAACCAACTTCTCAAGGCTGAAAGAGGCCGAGGTGAAGGACCAGCACATCAAGAAAGTGCAGCCCAAGGAGCCTCAGCAGGAAGTGCAGCGCATCAAGAGTTCTATCAAGTTCACCGCCCCTGTCATCAAGGAAGACAACCAGGTTAACGAGGCGGACGAAATGAAGACCCAGGAGGCTCTCGGTAAGTCGCAGCTCGCAATTTCCATCGCCGATGTTAAGGGTAACGATGAGGAACACGGTCAGGATGTTGCCGACCTCAAGGAGGTGATAACCTCACAAAAGGATGAGACAAAGGTTTACACCGTGGTTGAGCAGATGCCTTCGTTCCCGGGAGGTGAGGAGGCACTCTTGAGATACATCGGTTCGCACATCAAGTACCCCTCTGTGGCTCTCGAACAGGGCATACAGGGCTTGGTAATGCTGCGTTTCGTTGTAAACCCCGACGGTCATGTGGGTGAGGTGCAGGTTCTCAAGAGCCTTGACCCCTATTGCGACCGCGAGGCAAAGCGTGTGATTCAGAGCTTGCCCAAGTTCATTCCCGGTAAGCAGCAGGGACGTGCGGTTGCCGTATGGTACACCTGCCCCGTGCGCTTCCAGATCGACTAAGGCGACGATTGTGTAAGGACATGAAAAATCCGCCTGTGTTTCACAGTTTTCGGATTTGAAGTTCCGGCACAGCATAACAATCAGAATAAAAGCCGGCTCGTTTGCGAGTTGGCTTTTATTTTTCAAAACAGGCTGCGAGTGGCGCACAGGCACACCCACAGCTTTCATTTCAAACACGAACATTAGAAATACCTATTATGAAAAGAATGATTCTTGTGGCGGCTTCGCTGTTTGCCCTGTTCACGCTCGCATCCTGCGGCGGGGACAAGAAGCCGCAGGGCGACCCCGACCTCATTACGGTGGCGATTGACGAAACCTTCAAGCCGGTGATGGAAGAGGAGATGCACCAGTTCAACCTGCAATATCCCGAAGCCACGTTCAAGCACTATTATTGCAGCGAGTCAGAGGCGTTGCAGATGCTCCTTGACGACAGCGTGCGCTCATGCCTCGCCACGCGCCAGCTATCCGACAAGGAAAAGGCGTTGCTCCAAAGCCGCAGCCTGAACGTGATGACCGAGCGCATCGCCACCGACGGAATTGCGCTTATCGTCAACCGAACCAACCCAGACACGCTTATATCCACAAACGACGTTTTCCGCATTGTAACAGGACAGCTCACCCGCTGGGAGCAGATTAAATACGCCCGCCAGAGCGGCGAGATACAGCTTGTTTTCGACAACACCCAGTCGTCAACCGTGCGCTATGTGGAGGATTCTATCTGTGGCGGAAAGGCGCTCAAAGGCAATGTTTACGCCCAAAAGTCAAACGAGGCGGTGATCGACTACATCACCTCCAACCCAAAGGCAATCGGCATAATAGGGGTTGACTGGCTGCGCAACGAAAGCGACACCACAAACCTGTCGTTCCTGCCAAAAATCCGCGTGATGAGCGTCAGCAACTCTTCAATCCCTGAAGTTGACAACAGCTACAAGCCTTTCCAGGCCTACATAGCCCTCGGCAACTACCCATACGTACGCGCAGTTTACTACATGACCACCGACCCGCTCATGCAGGGCAAGGCGCGCTACTTCTACCATTTCCTTGCCGAGCAGAAAGGGCAGTTGATAATAACCAAGGCTTCCCAGCTTCTGCCGTGGATGCGCGTGCAGTTCAAGGAAGTGAACATAAGGTGAGGTTGAAAAACAAGAAAACAGGAAAACGGAAACAAATCCCTCCTGTCTCAAAATCCGCAGTGCTTTCAGGCGTTGCGGATTTTTCGTCCTGACAATCCCCAAATTGTTTCGCCGCACCAAAGGTGTTTTTCAAAACATCCTGCATTGCAGAACGTACATAAGCCCTGCCAGTTATGATAGCAGAATTTGCAAGTTAGCCGTTTTATGGTAACTGTTTGATATGCAGTGTTTTGTGCTAAACATTGAAATAATGCTTAATGATGTGGTTTTCAGTATGTTGCAAGTGGCGCAAAAAAGGTCTGATGTAGTTTTAATTATATCAGACATAATTTTTCCTGCATAGGACATAGTTTTTCCCATGTCCCATACTGTTTCCGGGGTGTTTTGGAAAGAGCAATCGGTTTGCGCTTTGCGCCATTTGTAGGGGCGTATTGCATACGCCCTGCGGAGGTGCAAATTACAGATTAATTGATTGCAGTATCATAGTGTGGCGTATGGCGTACAACCAACACGCAACCGCTCAAACCATGTCCACGAAATCACAAAAACGGCGCACTTCGGGCGTATGCAATACACCAAATGGAGACACAACTCTTAGATTGGCAGGGAACAGGCCGCTTGGGAAATAAACGATCTGGTATGCCCTTGAACTGCGGCTTACTTGTAAAACTCTTTCAGCTTTACATATTCTTCGGCAAACCATTCCGCCTCGCCCGGGTCGGCGGCCTTGTTCATCTTTTTAGCGGGGACTCCCGCCCAAATTTCGTGTGCGCCCACCTTTGTCTTGCCGAGAACCACCGCTCCTGCGGCCACCACCGCGCCCTCGCCGATTTCCGCCCCGTCAAGCACCACGGCGTTCATGCCTATCAGCGCACCTTTGCGCACGGTGCAGGCGTGCACTATCGCGCCATGCCCAAGCGTAACATCGTCCTCCAACACCACGGGAAAACCGCCCGCCTGGTGAATGCAGGCGTTGTCCTGCACATTCACGCGGTTGCCCATCCTCACGCCGTCAACGTCGGCGCGTATCACGGCCGAGAACCAAACGCTGCAGTCGTCGCCCATGGTGATGTCGCCAATGAGCGTGGCGTTTTCTGAAAAATAGCAGTTCTTTCCCCATTTGGGGCTTTTATCCTTGAAATCCTTAATAAGAGCCATAATGTTTTGTATTCTGATTTGTGTGCAAAGGTATGAATTTGCTCTCTCCGGACAAAATCATCCGCCGTTGCACGCAATGGGGCGGGAAAGCGGCAGCGCAGAAAAAATGCGGTATTTTATCGAATTTGCAACAGCAAAAACCGGGAAAATATCGAAGTGGGAAGCCATGATTTTGGAAATTCATCGAAGTTCACGACCCGAAAATTGGAGGTTTGCCGAAGTGTGGTTATCTTTGTGGTATAAATCGAGGTGATTATGGTTTCAAAAAGACTTGCCAAACTACGGTAATGCGCCTTTGGGAGACGGCGATAATAATTTTTCAAAGGGGTAAATATGGTTAACAAATGGACATGGGAGGAAACTGTTATAGCTTTTAACGTGTACTGTAAAATTCCGTTCAAGGATAGTAGCAAGACAAATCCCCTTATAATAAGGTATGCCAAACTCATTGGACGAACTCCAAGTGCGCTTAATATGAAAATTGGAAATTTGGGGCGGCTTGACCCTAAGTTGAAGGAAAGGGGAATTGCTGGCTTGGCGCACGGAGCTAAGGTGGAGCAAGAGGTCTGGAACGAGTTTTACAAAAATCCGGACAAGTTTGTTTACGAAAGTGAGTGCTTGATAGCCAAATATGCAAAGACGGATGTCTGGAGTGTGGCAAATATAGATGTTGGCAATTTGCCGGAAGGCAAGGAGCGTTTAGCCTTAGTCAAACAAAGGGTAAACCAGTCATTTTTCCGTTCCGCAGTAATGTGTTCATATAACAACAGGTGCTGCATATCAGGCGTAGGCAATCCGGAACTGTTAGAGGCTTGTCATATTGTAGATTGGAGCGATGATAAAACTAATCGAAGCAATCCGGAAAACGGTTTGTGCCTAAACTCTTTATTTCATAAAGCATACGACAAATATCTTATATCTATAACGCCCGACTATAATGTTATCATATCAGAAGAAATGATTGAAAGAACTGAAGACGGAACTTTCAAAGATTATCTTCGCGGGCTTCAAAACAGGAAGTTAATCATGCCTAATCGTTTTTATCCGAACCCGGATTTTTTGGATGATCATTATAGAAGGTTCTTGAAAAGGCAGGTCACCCTCAAATAAACGATAATGAATCTTGATACTCAGATTAGATTTGCAAAATAATTCCCTTTGCGGATAAGGATATGGTTATAAAGCTAATGAAACAGGGCTTCGTTTATGAAGCCCTGTTTGTGATCCGCTTGGGGCTCGAACCCAAGACCCCAACATTAAAAGTGTTGTGCTCTACCTGCTGAGCTAGCGGATCGACCTTTGTCTGCCGTTAAGCGAGTGCAAAAATACGGAGTTATTTCAAACCTGCCAAATTTTTGCCGCTATAATTTGCCTGTGCGCCTGTTTTCTTCATAAGCCGTGTGCGCTTTACGCCGTCTTCCCCGCCTTTTCACGCTTTTTCCTGCGTTTTGCCTCGCGTTCGGCTTCGCTGTCGAGCGGGTCGTCAACCACGTAGTGGCGGTAATAGGATATGAGGATTTGCGTCAGCGGAAGCGCTACAATAAGTCCGATTATGCCGAGCAGGTATCCCCAGACAGTGAGCGAGAGCAGCACCACGGCGGGGCGCAGTCCGAGGATTTTGCCCATTATGTGGGGTGTGATTATTGAGTCCTGCAACACCTGCACCACGCAATACACTGCTATCACGCCCAGCATCAGCATCCAGAAATTCCTGCCAGTGTCAACCGAGCACAGTATGGCGAGCACGGTGGCGGGAAAGAAGCCCAGGAGCTGCACATATGGTATGAAACTTATCAGACCTATGAAAACTCCCAGCCCCACGGGCATCGGGAAGCCTATTATCATGAACCCGGCGGAAAACAGCACGCAGTTGGCGAGAGCCACGAGCGCCTGTCCGCGAAAATATCCGCTCATGCCGTTGTCGATGTCGCCCACCACCTTTTGCGCCATGCTTCTCCTGCTTTTCGGCACGAACCTTATCCATCCTTTCTTCACACGGTCGTAGTCGTTGAGCATGAACACAAGGTAGAGCAACGCCATGAGGGACGACACGACGCTTATTACCACGTTGGCGGTTGACAGCACCATGCTCCATACCCTCGGCAGGGCCTCCTTAAGCCCGCTGAGCAGGTTTTTCTCGTTCAGCAGCCTCTCAATCCGCAGCTTGTCGGAGTTTTCCTGAATGAATTTCTGCACCACCTTTGGCAGGCTGTCGGCTCCCGCGCCTCCCGAAATGTAGGCAATCGCAACATCCTTAAGGTGAAGCAGCTCGTCGAGCATTGCGGGGATGAAAAAATAGAGAAGCGTGCTTATTGCGCCTATCACTATTGCCAAGGTTACGAAAATGCTCAGCATCCTGAAATGCAGGTGGCATTTGTACTGGAAGAAGCTCACCAGCGGAAAAAGCATATATGCCAACGCCCACGCCACGACAAACGGCAGAAGCACGGGGCTAAGGTAGCTGATGAGGAAACAGGCGGCGACAACCACCGCCACGAACATGAGGCCGCGCACAAAGCGGTCGAAATTTATCTCTTTCCCAAACATGGACGCTGCAATTGTTTATTCGCGCCAAAGTTAAGACATCTTTTCCCAACGCGGGGGCTTTTGCGCCATTTTAACTCAAAAAACGCCGCGCCGTTTTGCCGCCGTGCAAAAAACACCTAACTTTGGAGCAATATTAAAGCGAAGAAAATGAAAACATTGAAAGCTCTCGTTGTTGCCGCCGCAGGACTTTTGCTGACTTCCTGCGGCACGGGCATCATTTCGAGCCTCAGCCTAAACGACAGGATAAAGGGGGCGTGGCGCATTGCCGATGATTACGGCTATTGCTATTTGAATATAGGCGACTCCACGCTATGCTTTGTTGACAATGACCCGGAAAATGAGTACAAATACTCATTGAGCGGCGACACGCTTTGCGTGCCAAACCTTGCTTTTGCGCCGGCGGTTGCCGCCGTGCATGGCGACACGCTCGTTCTTTCCTCCGCCGGCGGCGCGGGCTACAGCGTCGCCCTGCTGCCCTTTGAGTCGGTTAACATACACGGCTTGAACCGCCCCATACCCAATGGCGGCGACAGTGTGTCGAAAGAAAGGTTTTCGGAAATGCTCATGCTGCTGTCCATGGAGCGCGTGGACGACGGCAACATACGCAAGTGGAACGATGTGCTTGTATATGCCAACCCACAAACCGCAAAGGCGGCGGACAAATACGCCGCCAAACGCTACAAGAAGCACCCCAAGCGTTTCCTGAAATGGGTTTACAGCCAGCGCGGCCTCGATTCCAACAAAATTGCCGACGGAGTTTTCGGCGGATGGGAGAAAACTGTGGGTTTTCCCGACAGGGAACACGTGGCAAAGCGCATCCCGAAGCTGAAAGACCCGCAATGCCGCGAATATCTTACCAAGCTGCTTGACAAAGGCTTTGCCGGCGGCAAGTGAAAACGGACGCAAACCGTAGGTGTCGGCGTGCAGATATGCAGTGATCAATCACCCGATAATTTGCACCGCTGTAGGGGCGTATGGCATACGCCCTGAATTGCGCGGTTTTGCAATGTTGCGGCGGCGGTTTGCGGTGCGGTTCATGCGGTGGCATAAAGGGCGTATGCCATACGCCCCTGCAAATGGCGCAAAACCAATACAGATAAAATTATATTTGATGTAGGAAAAACTACATAGGACGTAGGAAAAATTATGTCTGATGTAATTAAAACTACATCAGACCTTTTTTGCGCCACTTGCAGCGTGCTGTAAAACAGATGCTTATGGGATATTTACATAAAAAGGGTAGTTTGTTGTAAATTAGGCGGTTATGCGCAGGTTGGCATTTTGCGCCGTGTGGCGTAAAAAAACAGGAAACCGCAGCCTTGGCAAAAATGCCAAAGTTGCGGTTTCCCACTTGTTTGATGCCGGTGTTATGCGGACAAATTCTTGGTTTTAATGCAATGATTGCAGCTTGCGGACTGTTTTATCCTATCCACCTCATTATTGTCATGGCTTGGTTTCGCGTCAGTATGCGCTGGCCTTTCGTGTAGCCCTTTCTTGCCAGCCGTTTTTTCAGTTCCCCGTCCCCGTTAATCCAACGCCGCAAACGTTGCGTGGCACTTCGTGGCGGGGTTTCGGGGAACAGCTTCGCTGCAAGCTCGCACACTTTCACCGCCCTCAAAGCAAATCCTCCCTTCCTGCGGCGAAATTTGCAAACCATTCCGCGTTGTCCCTCCAAAACAGCCGTGCGTATCGCGAAGCCGTGCCGCTGTCGGCGGGTTTTGCCTGTTTCTCCCCCTTGCGGGCTATGCTGACTTTTCCGCCCGCCTCAACCTTTATGGCGCATCTGTTGTCAAAGGTTCCGGCTGTGATTATGGCGTTGCCGCCGCGCTCAAGGGTTATCGAGTCTTGCGAGTAGCGCGTGTGCGTCAGTTCGTCTGCCAGCGCGAGGAGGTACGTCAGTTTAAGGCGTTCCCATCCGCATTGCGGCAATGTGGCGTTTTGCGATGTCAGCGACATGAGCTTGAGGTCGCACCCGAGGTTTTCGGCATACACGATGCCGTAAAGGCAGCGCGCCTCCCTCAGCATGAAAAGCTCGCGGCGGTTGTCTGCGGCAAATTCGCTTACGGCGGCGTTGTGTTCCGCATTGTCGCGCAGGGGAATGTCGCCGAGCTTTTGCAGGGAAAACAGGTTGAGCCTGAAAGAGTGGCGGAAGTCGCTCACCCTTATAAGCCCGCCTGTGGCGGAAATCGTTACGCGGTAGGCCGAAGCCGACGGATAGTAGCTTTTGTAGAGCCTGAAGATTGAACTTAGTTTCATGGTAGATTAGTTTTTTGATTTGGTTGTTTTTTGTTGCCTTTGCCCAGGGCTTTTGTTTCAGGATATGCGTATCTTTGTCGGACGACGGTGCAAAGTTATCCCGCCGAAACCCGAAAATGTCGGAATGGCGAAGAAAGCCTTAAAATATTTTCCGGGCGGGGGGCGTTAAGGAGAAAACAATACGGTTATGGGCAGGAACAAGGCCATATGGCTTGCAAAACTTTTGTTCAGGCGCGGGCGGCTGTCCCGCGAGGAGATACTTGCGGCTTGGGCGGCGTATGACGAGAAGGCGCAGCCCATGGCTTCGTCAACGTTCTACGACAACCGCCACCTGCTGTGGGAACGCTACGGCATAAGCATACGCGTTGACCGTGGGTTGTACAGCCTCGACTTGCGCGAGGGGAGGGAGCAGGAGTTCTTGCGCCAGCTTTTCAGCGACGGGGACGGCGGCGGAGATGACGCGGCGATAATACGCGAACCGCGCCCAGCCGGATATGTTCACATTGCCGCCATTTCGAGGGCTATGGAAAACCGCACCTGCGTTGAGACCGTTTATTCGCCGTTCGACAAGCCGCAATACACAACGCTTCTCGCCCCTTACTGCCTCCGCATATTTCGCGGACGCTGCTATGTCGTGGGGCTTTCGTCCGTCCACCGCGAGGTGCGCACGTTTGCCCTCGACCGCATATCGTCTGTCGCGCCCACGCCGAAGCCTTTCCCCCACGCGCCAAAGTTTGACGCGAAAAAATATTTTGCAAACAGTTTCGGCGTTTACGGCGGTACAGGACAAAGCCCCGAACATATAATTATTGACGCAGACGCGCTCAACGCGGCGTTCTTGAGAACATTGCCGCTGCACGCTTCGCAGACGGAAAAGCCTTTGGAGGGCGGCGGGAAATACGTGTGCCGCTTCGAACTTGACGTTTGCGTGTCTGCCGACTTCGTTCACGAGCTGCTTTATCACGGTGCGGGAATAAAGGTTGTAAGCCCCGCGCATCTGCGCCGCGAAATCGCCAGTGCCGCAAATGCCATGCTGGAGGCGTATTCCGAATGATACCAAGACTTTCTTGTATTAGCAGGGTGATTGTCTGTATGGCGGAAACCGTTGGCGGACGCGCAGACTGCGCCGTCGCACCGCCTCCCACGGGTGTTATTCCGTGAAAATCTTTCTGAATATCACAGATTCTTCTTATATTTGCACCTGCGGAATCTGTATTGCACGCAAAAGCTCTATATTTGATTATGATAAATCGTGATTTAATACGAATAAAAGTCGTTCAATTAGTATATTCTTTTTACCAGAATCCCGACAAGTCTGTGGCGTCGGTGGAGAAAGAACTCCTGTTCAGCCTCTCAAAGTCATACGATATGTACCGCTACCTGCTGATGCTTGTGGGAAAGGTTTACGAGTATGGCGTAAGGGATCTCGAGGTGCAGCGGGCACGTGCCGAAAGGCTTCATCTGGATGTGGAGATCGACACCCGGTATGCCGACAACAGGTTCGCAAAGCAGTTGGTGAGCAACAAGAGCCTGTGTTCGTTTGCCAATAATGCGGGGGCGGACATAATGGATGAGGCCCTCGTGAGGAAACTCTACAAGGCGGTTAAGGAAAGCGACGCGTACCGCGAATACATGAGCCTGAAAACTCCCGGATATGCGGACGACCGCACTTTTTGGCGCAAGGCGTACAAGGCTTGCTTCATCCCGTGCGGGGACATCGACTCCCTGTTCGAGGAGAAAAGCCTCTACTGGAACGATGACCGCGAAATTGTTGACACGTTTGTGATAAAGACGATAAAGCGTTTCAAGGAGGAGAGCGGCGAAGAGCAGCAACTTTTGCCCGAATACGACAGCGAGGAAGATCGCGAGTTTGCGGTTGCGCTCATGCACAACACGCTTACTCGGGAGGGCGAGTACCGCTCGCTCATACGCAACAACGCAAAGAACTGGAAGTTCTCGCGCATGGCGTTGATGGACATCGTGATTATGCAGATAGCCATTGCCGAGATTATGTCGTTCCCCACAATCCCGCCTGCGGTTTCAATCAACGAATATCTTGATCTCGCCAAGGTTTACAGCACTCCCAAGAGCCACATATACATTAACGGGCTGCTCGACTTTGTGGTGAAAAAACTGCGTGCCGAGGGCGCGATAATGAAATGACGCAGGCGGCGGCACGGTTGCCGTGAAAAAATCAAAGCATAGTATTAACAACAAATTATAATTAGAAAAGACAATGAATCCCTTTGTTTCAATCCTTGCAGCGGCTCCTCAGGCGGGAGGCTTCGACGCGACATTCCTTATAATGATTGTTGCCATTTTCGCAATCATGTATTTCTTCATGATCCGTCCGCAACAGAAAAAGCAGAAGGAAATACAAAAGTTCCGCAACTCGCTTGAGCCGGGAATGGAAGTGGTAACCTACGGAGGCCTGCACGGCACAATCAAGGAGATTGACGACGCAAAGAACCTCGTGGTCCTCGAAATTTCCCGCGACGTGAAGGTCAAGGTTGAAAAGACCCACATCTTCGCAAACGCAGCGGCTACACAGCAGGTGCGTTGATATTCGCAGTCCGCGCCTTGTGGCGGACTTTTTTAATAATCTGCAACCTATGCCCTGCGCGGAGCAACGTCCGCGCAGGCACTTCATTAGCTGTCGATGAAAGGCGGGATTACGAAAGGCAATTTCAGAAGCGTGTTTTCAAAAATACTGAACAGGCAGTTTCTGAAGTTCCTGTTTTTTGTGGCGCTGTCCACGTGTTTTTGGCTTTTCCAAAACCTCAGCTCCTCTTACGAAATGGAGTTCGAAGTGCCGGTGAAGCTCGTGAACGTGCCCGAGAAGGCGGTGATAACCACTCCGCCCCAGTCTTCTTTGCGTGTGGTGTTGAAGGATCACGGCTCAACACTTTTGCAATACCGCTATTTCACGGACTTTTCACCTGTAACCATAGACTTTTCGCAATACGAAGGGCGTGGCGGCCATGTGTCCGTTCTCACCCGCGAGCTAATAAAGCAGCTCACCCGCCAGCTTTCGTCGTCAACCCACTTGGCCTCATACCGCCCCGACACCATAGAGTATTATTTCAACTACGGTGCGCACAAGCGGCTTCCCGTAAGGTTTCGCGGACGTGTCGCCACGGACGGTCAGATGAGGGTGTCGGGTGTGTCGGTCATCCCTGATTCGGTAAGTGTTTACGCGCTCGAAAGCGTGCTCGACACCATGACTGCGGCATACACCACCGCGTTTGAAATCGCGGCGTTGCGGCGCGACACAGACCTGATGGTCCCCATACATGGGGTGAGGGGCGCGAAGTTTGTCCCCTCGCAGGTAAAGACAAAGGTGTATGTTGACATGATTACGGAGAAAACCGTGCAGGTGCCGGTTGAGATGGTGAATTTCCCCGCGACAAAGGTTCTGCGCACGTTCCCTCCCAAGGTCAACGTAACGTTCCAGATAGGCGCGTCCAAGTACAACAGCGTCAGCGCCGGCAACTTTGTCATAGTGGTGAGCTATGACGAACTTATCAACAACGTCAGCGGAAAATTCCCCCCGCGCCTCAAAACGCTCCCCGCAGGTGTGTCGCACGCAAGAATATCCCCGGGCGAGGTTGAGTTTGTCATTGAGGATATTCCTTCTTCGGATGTGCAGTGACGGAAGGCTTCTTGTAGGCGTAACTGGCGGCATAGGCAGCGGCAAGTCGTATTTTTGCCGCATTCTGGCGGATATGGGCTTTCCCGTGTTCGACACCGACATGGCGGCACGCCGCGAAATGCTCGAAAACGAGGGCTTGCGCCAACGCTTGCGCAAACTTGTCTCTCCCGATGTGTTCAACGGGGACGGCTCGCTCAACAAACCGCTAATCCGCAAGTACCTTCACAGTTCCCCGCAGAACGCCGCGCGTTTTGACGCGGAGGTTCACCCCTGCGTGAGGGAAGCCTGGCGCAGGTGGGCGGCAAGCCGTGGGTCGCGGCTTGTGTTCATGGAGTGCGCCCTGCTTTACGAGGCGCAGTTCGACAATGAGGTGGATTTTTCCGTGCTTGTGTCCGCTCCCGAAGAGGTTAGGGTGGGGCGCGTAATGGAACGCGACGGCATTCCCGCGCAAACGGTGAGGAAATGGATGGCAATGCAGCTTCCGGAGGATGAGAAGATGCGTCGCGCCGACTTTGTTGTGAACAACGACGGTGGAACCGATATGCGCGAAGAGGCCCGCAAACTTGTGGCATTGTTGACGGCACCGGCGAAAAGCAAATAAGGCGCGGCGCTTGCCAGCGTGGCTCATGCGGAGATGTGCAGGGCGTATGCCATACGCCCCTACATATATACCGTATGCAATCAACAAGCAACATACATCGTCCATTTTGTTTTCGCAAAACCAAAATTGATTGCTTTTCCGAAGCCCCCGAAAACTATATCAAATGCAGGAAAAACTACATAGGACGTAGAAAAAAATATGTCTGACATAATCCAGACTACATCAGACCTTTTTTTCTCCATTACAAACATCTGAAAAACAGAAACTTATATAGGTGTTTTAAGATAAGGGCAACTTTTTGCAAATCAGAGAGTTGCGAAAACCCAGTGCTCCGGAGGGCATTTTGGCCATAAGGCAAATGCCCCGCTTTTTTATCTGGGCGTAAATGGCTAACTTTGCCAGTGTTTTACAATATGGCATAATAAATATGGGAAAGAACAAACTTGCGAAGTTTGCCGATATGCGGGCATATCCGAACGTTTTTGAATATCCGTTCCGTTATCTCGAAAAGGCGGAATGCCCCATGCGGGGCAAATGGGCGGCGGAGGTTTTCGGCAATGGCAATCCCATAACGCTCGAACTTGGCTGTGGCAGAGGAGAGTATGCGGTGGGGCTTGCAAAGGCTTGTCCCCGGCAGAACTTTGTCGGCGTGGACATAAAGGGCGCGAGGATGTGGACGGGCGCAACGCAGGCTGTGAACGAGGGCATCGGGAATGTGGCTTTCCTGCGGACGGAGATAGAGAACATCGACCGCATCTTCGCCCCCGGCGAAGTGGACACGCTTTGGCTCACATTCAGCGACCCGCAGATGAAGCGTGCGCAGAAACGCATGACATCCACTTATTTCCTGAACCGCTACCGCAGGATTATGAAGGACAACGGCGTGATAAACGTGAAGACTGACAGCAATTTCCTGTTCACCTATACAAAATACGTGGTTTCTGAAAACAACCTGCCGCTGCTGTGCGTGTGCGACAACATATATGCCGCCGGCGCGGAAGTGCCAAATGAGGCGACATCACTGCAGACATACTACGAGCGGCAGTGGCGCGGCAGGGGGATAGACATCAAGTTCATCAGCTTCGCGCTGCCGAAGGAGGGGGAACTGCACGAGCCTGACGTGGAAATCCCGCTGGACTCATACCGCAGCTATAACCGGCAGAAACGCTCATCACTCGAAACTTCAAAATAAAAACAAGCATGGCTATATATCCAAAACTTATAATGGACGCACTCGAGAAAGTGCGCTATCCCGGAACCGGCAAAAACATCGTGGAGGCCGGAATGGTGGAGGACAACATAAGGATAGACGGCAACAAGGTGTCGTTCTCGATAATCTTCCCCAAGGAAACCGACCCGTTCATCAAGTCGGTTGTGCGCTCTGCCGAAGCCTCGGTCAAGACGTATGTGAGCAAGGAACTCGAAGTTGAGGTTTCGGTGAAAAAGGCCGAAGCCCCCAAGAAGCAGGAGCCCATACTCCCGAACATAAAGAACATCATAGCCGTTTCGTCGGGCAAGGGCGGGGTGGGCAAGTCAACCGTGGCGGCCAATCTTGCCGTCTCGCTCGCCATGAAAGGCTACCGCGTGGGTCTGCTCGACGCTGACATCTTCGGTCCGTCAATGCCCAAGATGTTCGGACTTGAGAACTTCCAGCCGTTTGGCGGGAACATAGGCGGCAAGCAGCTCATAATCCCTGCCGAGAAGTACAACGTGAAGATGCTCTCAATAGGTTTTTTCGTAAATCCCGACACGGCGACTCTATGGCGCGGGGCTATGGCGAGCAATGCCTTGAAGCAGCTTATTTTCGAGGCAGACTGGGGCGGCCTTGACTATTTCATACTCGACACACCTCCCGGAACGAGCGACATACACCTAACGCTGTTGCAGACAGTTCCCATTACGGGCGCGGTGATTGTGAGCACGCCCCAGCAGGTAGCCCTCGCCGACGCGCGCAAAGGCATTGATATGTACAAGAACGAGCAGGTGAACGTGCCGATACTCGGCTTGGTGGAGAATATGTCGTGGTTCACGCCCGCCGAACTGCCCGAAAACCGCTACTACATCTTTGGGAATGGCGGCGTGAAGCGTCTTGCCGAAGAAATGAACGTGCCTGTGCTCGGCGAAATCCCCATTGTGCAGTCGGTTTGCGAGAGCGGCGACAACGGCACGCCCGTGGCGGTTGACAGCGCGTCTGTGGTGGGAAAGGCGTTTGCCGCACTTGCGGAAAACACAGTCGCAGCCACCGAGCGGCGCAACAGCGAACTGCCCCCCACAAAGCCGGTGGGCGTGAGATAGGTTTGCGGCGGAATGATAAAAAAAATAATGGCGCGGAAATCCGTGCCATTATTTTTTGCTGTCAGGCGGTGCTTATTTGTTTATGCTCACCGAACCCGTGCCTATGTTCTGGTTGTCGGCGAAGATGTCGCAGCGGTATGTTCCCGCGCTCAATGTCTCGCCCACGGGAATGTAGAGCGTTACGCTCTGCTCCTCGCCTGTGTATTCAATTACCTTTGACGCGGAGAACTGCAGGCTTCTGTTTTCGTAGCTGAACGAGCCGGAGGGGTTCACAACCGAGTTGGTGGGCTGCAAAAGGCGCACGTAAACGTTGCGGTTGCCCGTTGAGGCGGTGATGTTCTTCGTGATTGTGAAATGAACCACAAAACGGCGCACGTCCTTTATCTTTTTCGCGCTTTTGTTGCGCTTGTTTTGCGCCTGCACCGATATTCCCGTCGCGTCAAGCTGTGAGGCGATGGCCACTTTCTCCGAAAGGTTTGCCTTCTCGTTGTTGAGGTTTGAAATCTTTGCCGTGGCTTCGTTGTACTGCGCCTTCACCTGCTCGTTCTCGGACGCCAGCGCGGTGTTCATGCGCTGCAGCGAGTCAACTTGCAGTATGTAGCTTCTCAAAACGGCGCGCACCGTGGCGAGTTCCTTTTTGAGGCGGGTTATCTCCCTTGCGTCGTCGCTTTTTACCTGTTTCAGCTCTGCAAGAAGCTCTTGCGTGCGCTGCTGCTCCTTTGTGAGCTGCTGCATGAGCGAGTCGTTTTTTATGGAACGCTTAAGCTCGTCATACTGCAAGGCAAATTGCGAATACTCGTTCTCCATCTCCTTTTTGTCAAGCGTGGCAAGCTGTTGCAGGTCGGCGTTGGCCTTTTTCTGTTCATGAAGGTTGAAAAGCGTGTATCCCAGACCGCCGAGCAGAAGCAGCACCACGACAACTGCGGGAATGATGATTTTTTTCCTGTTCATAATGAATCGTTGGTTGTACGGTTGCTATTTTATCGCGCAAAGTTAGCGGTTTTTTCAAATCCCCACAAATCCGCCGCGTTAAAAGGGAAAAGCCGTGTCTTGCGGCTCGCGGGCGGAACTGTCTGCGGGGGCTTTCAAATCGTCTGACGAAAGAATGCTTTTTACTTCCTCTTCGGTTTTCAGCAGACGCTCGCGGCAGAATTTCACAAGCTGCTGCGCACGTTTCAGACGCTCTGCAAGACCGTCTATGTCCATTTCGTTTTGCTCCACGCGCTCCACGATGCTTTCGAGTTCGTTCATCGCTTCGGCGTAAGTAAGTTTTTCTGTCTCCATATTCTTTTCTGTATATTTTCAGTCTGTCTTTTCCACGCGGCTGACGGCTTTCCCTTTGGCGAAGCGCGTTGTAATCACGTCTCCAGGCTTCAGCCGCGATGCGTCAACAATTGCTTTTCCGCCTATGGTTGTAAGCGAGAAGCCTAACTTGAACACTCTTTCCGGTCCCGCGAGCCTTATGTTTTTTTCGGCGGTGCTGATGCGCGTTTTCTGGCTTTGCAGCATCATCGCCACGGCTCTCCTTATGCGGTCTGTGCGCCGCAGGATTTCCGCGCTTTGTTGCCGTGTCGCGCCGGTTGCGAGCATTTCCATTTTCACCGCGAGTTTTTGGCGGCGCGTCTCTTCCCGGGCGCACACGTCCTTTACAGCGCGTGGGATTCGCAACAAAAGGCGGTCGAAACACAGCCTCGTGACTTTGCACAGGTTTGAAAAAGCCGGGGTGATGTGCGCCGCCGTGCTGGCAAGCCGCCTGTTTTGCGCCGCCACAATTTGTGTGGCCGCCCTTTGCAGCCGCAGCGACAGCGCGTCCTGCGCCTCCAGTTCTTTTTGTGCGCGCGAAACGATGAAGTCGGCAACTGCCGTCGGGGTCTTGCAGCGCGTGTTCGCCACAAGGTCAATCACCGTTTCGTCCCTTTCGTGTCCTATGCCGGTAATCACCGGCAGCACGAATTGCGCGATGTTTGACGCGAGGGCGTAGGACTCGAAGCCGTTAAGGTCGCTCACCGCCCCGCCGCCGCGTATTATGGCAACTGCGTCCCAGTTGTCCGCTTCGGCGGAAATGCGGTTGAGGGCTGCTATAACCGACGCCTCAACTTTGTCGCCCTGCATAATGGCGGGGAACAGCCTTATGTTAAAGCGGAAAGCCGCACCGTTTGTCTTTATGTGGTTGCAAAAATCGCCGTAGCCTGCCGCCGTCTCGCTTGTAACCACGGCTATGCGCATCAGTGGGCGCGGCAGCGCGATTTCCTTGTTCATGCCGGCAACGCCGTCCTTTGCGAGCTGCGCGAGTATTTCCTTTCGGCGGCGCACCATGTCGCCCAGAGTGTACGAAGGGTCTATGTCGTTCACCACAAGCGAAAGCCCGTAGCGTTCATGGAAGTTCACTTTTACGTTGACAAGCACCTTTATTCCGGCGGCGAGTGTTTGCCCCGTCTCGCGCTCAAAGCGTGCTTTCAGGGCAAGGTATGTTCCCGCCCATATAATGCCGTTTGCCGACGCGATGTCCTGTCCCGCCGCGTTTTTCTCGATGAACTTGCAATAGTAATGCCCGTTCACGTTCTGCCGCCCCTCGCTGATTTCCGCCCTCACCCAATAAGTGTATGGCAGCGCGCGGGTTATGGCCAGACGGATGTTTGCCGCCAGTTCGTAAAGGGATATTGCGTTGCCGTTCATTTTTTCCGCGCCTTCGTGTATGCCTTGTAGTAGTCGGGCACTCCGTAGCCGAACATATTGTCGGGGTGTTCGCTGCGGTCGCCGCATTCGTGCAGGAGTTCTATTATGTCTGTGGGCTTGAGCTTCGGCAATGCCTGCATCAGGCAAGCGACCATTCCCGCCGTTATCGGCGAGGAGAACGACGTGCCGCTTGCGTAGCCTATGCGTCCGTTCGACCTCACCACCGCCGAGTAGAGTCCGCGTGCCGAAACATCGGGCTTCACCCTTCCGTCGGCTGAAAATCCGCGAGAGGTGAACGGCGCTTGGCGGTCGGGCGTGTACACCGCCCCGACGGTGAGCATATCGTGTGCGTCGGCGGGTATGCCTATGCGTTCCCAAGGGTCGTTGCCCGCGTTGCCGGCACTGTTTACGACGAGGATGCCGCGTGATGCCGCAAGCGACGCGCTGCGGCTTATGAGGTGGGTTCTGCCGTCAAGCTCGCTGTATTTCACGTTCATTGTTGTGTCGTCGTAAAGGTTGTAGCCCAACGAGCTGTTCACAACATCAGCCCCCACGCTGTCGGCAAACTCCAGCGCAGCCGTCCACGTGTCCTGCTCGGCGGGGGTCTCGGTGTAGGTGTCCTCGCTCACGAGCAGCCAGTATTCCGCGTCGGGTGCCGTGCCCACAATCGAGCCGGGCTTGTTGGCCCCCATGCACGAAAGAACGTTTGTGCCGTGCTGGTTTTCTGCATACACGCTGCGCGAGGGGCGCACGAAATTGTGCGTTCCGAGAATTTTCACGTTGTCCAGAAGTTTCACGGTGTCGGCGTTGTGATAGCCGCCGTCGATTATGGCAATCGTCATCCCTTTTCCGCGAAAGCCGAGGTTGTGCAGTTTTTCGCCGTTGAGCATTTTTATCTGCTCGCTTGCATAGCCGTAGTATTCCGAGGTGAAGGTGGCGGAGTCGCAGAGTATGTCAAAGCGCGAGGGTTCAACGATGTCCTCCTCCTTTGAGTTGAAAACTTTTTGCACTTTGCTCACAAACGGCAGCTTTGCAAGGCTTTCGAGCTTTGCGCTGTCGCCCTGCACAAGGGCTGTGTTGTTCCATTTGCTCACGCACAGCACTTTCGCCCCCTCTTGGGCTATGCGCCTTGTGTATGCCGGGCTTACGGGCATATCGCGCTCGTCGATTTTTATGCCCCATTTTGCGCGGCGCTGCAATGCCTTCTTGGAGAGGAAGGCTTCGGGCTTGCCCTTGCTGTAGGGCGATTCTTTTTTGTCCTTGAAATATACGCGGTATTTGTAAACAGTTCCCTGGGCTTGCGCCGCGTTGGGCGAAAGCAGCAGGAGTGAGGAGACAACCGCACCGAAAATATTGTTTTTGAGTTTCATCGCTAACGTGTTGGATGTGTAATTTGTTAATTGGGCTTCAAAGTTAGCATTTTTTGCAGAAAGCGGAAAGGACTGTGCTGGTTGCGCCGTCATTTTTTCGTTCAGGCTCACCAAATTCCCCAATACAGGAGGTTTTTCGCCATACGTTTGAAACACAATGAATTGCGCCGAAAATGCGGTTTTTTTGTAACGGTTTGTTTTTCTGATGTTTGCAAATGGCGAAAAAAGGTCTGATGTAGTCCGGATTATATCAGACATAATTTTTCCTATGTCCTATGTAGTTTTTCCCATGTCAGACATAAATTCTGCGGAGCGGGATGCGCCATGAGGTTTCTTTGGCATGAAATGCGTATATTTGCGTGAAACTAATTTTGTAATGCCATGAACATTCTCTCTGATAACAGTTTTTTTGCCGGCGTGCTGGTAGCGCTCGCCGTAGTGGCGGCTGTGCTTTTTGTCCGCTCGTTGTTGAAGTCCCGCAAAGGCGGTGATGTTCTTGTTCCTGTGGACGAAAGTCCCGCCGTGCGCAATACGGTGCGCCCCCGGCGCAGGAGCGGCCCGGCAAAGACCGTGGCCCTGATGGTTTTCGTGTGCTGTGCGGTTTTCGTTGCCTTTTCGTTGTCTCATTCCCCGGCACAGCAGGAAGAAAGTGATTACAGTCCGCTCGTTACCGATGAGTACGCGGTAACCGACAGTGGGGACACGCAGCCAACTCCGCCTTATGCCCGCAGTGAAAGGGTGGGGAAACCTTATGATTATGACGAGAGGATGGAAAAACTAAAGCGTGAAGCCCGAAAAAGTTATGGGGAACACCGCCGCAAGGCCGGTGCCGAAACGGAAACGTTTGCACGCGGGGCGGTGGAGAGCGCGGCGGAGGAAAAAGTTTACACGGTGGTGGACAAAATGCCCTCGTTCCCCGGAGGCGAGGAGGCGATGCTTGAATATATTGCCGCACATCTTGAATACCCGGCGGCATCACCCGGACAGGGAGTGCAGGGCTTGGTTATGCTGCGCTTTGTGGTGGAAGCGGACGGAAGCGTGGGAAAAGTGCAGGTTCTCAAAAAACTTGACCCGGATTGCGATCGCGAGGCGGAGCGCGTGGTGCGAAGTCTGCCAAAGTTCACCCCCGGCGTACAGGACGGAAGTGCGGTTGCCGTCTGGTACACCATCCCCATAAGGTTTCAGACAGACTGAAAAATCGGATATAGGGAAATTATGAAACGGCTTTTGTCGAAAGGGCGTAACCGGCAAAGAAAAGCGCGAAGCCAACGGCAAGACTTATTATAAGGTATGCCGCCAGCGGCACGAACTGTCCGTTTCGCGCCATGCCGAAGTTCTCGCCCATGAATGTGGAGAACGTAGTGAAACCGCCGCACATCCCGGTGGTGAGGAGCAGCCGCAGTTCGGGCGGAAGGCTGTTGGTGCGCTCGAAAAGCCCCGTGAGCAGCCCGAGCGCAAAGCAGCCGAGAATGTTGGCCGCAAGCGTGCCGAGCGGGAGGTTTGCGAAATTAATGTCCGCAGTGAGGCGCGACACAAGATAGCGCAGCACGCTGCCCGCGAAGCCCCCAAGCCCTACGGCAAGTATTGCTTTGTACATGGTTTACGTTCTGTTTGTTTCCGCCTGTGCCAGCATTTCGGCGAATTTCCGTGTCAGCCGTTCCGCCTCTTCGCCCTTTGCGATGTTTTCGCTTTCAATGAGTTTTGCAAACGCCCCGGCGGCGCGGCTGCGCTCTGCGGCGCGTCCGGCGCGGAGTCCGCTGCGGTAGCTGTTGCTTGGCAGTATGTGCCTGTCTGCTTTTCCGTCTGGCATGGCATGGATGTTTTCTTTCTGCGTGCAAAATTAGCGATAATATCCGTAACGGCGGCGGAAGATGTTGCGGCGGGGACAAAAATCCGTCGGTGTGCAAAATGCCATGTTATATTAAAAAATCTGTCAAATGGCTCTTGTTAAGAATAAAATCATTATATTTGCGTGCTCAAAGCATTCATACTACAAACAGTTGAAAAGTTTAGACAAGTAATAATATGAAGAAATTGTTTTTGGCAGCGTTCGCTGCTTTTGCAATGCTTGCAACGTCAAGCGTGTCGGCACAGAAACGTTTTACCAAGCCGGCGATAACCCCCGAACTCACAACCGAGGCAGATGCCGCCCTGCAGGCTTACAAGGCAAACCCCGAGAAAATCAAGGATGCCGTGAAGCAGATGTCCAAGAAGAAGGACAGCGAGGCCCTTGCCGCAATGGGCTATTATTTCCTTGACAAGAAAGAGTACGAAATGGCGCAGGAAACCGCCAACCGCCTTTACAGCAAGGACGAAAAGTACGTTCCGGGGCTTGTGCTTGCGGGAGATTTGGCGAGTCTGCACAAAAAATGGGGCGAGGCCGCGCAGAAATACGATGAGGCCCTAAACTACGACCCCGAGATAGTTGACCTGTATCTAAAGAAAGCCGACGTGTTCAAGAACGGAGACCCGCAGACTGCGTTGCAGTCCCTTTCCGAACTCAAGAACTTCGCTCCCGACCTTCCTGAGACCAATCTCGGCCTTGCGCAGCTTTATTACAAGACTGCCGACATGAAGGCTGCCGTTGAATCGTACAAGAAATATCTTGAGGCGGAGAAGAACCCGTCGGTGGCGGTGCTTCAGGAGTACGCCATATCGCTTTTCGCCGACACCAACTATGCGGAGGCTTTGAAAGTTGCCGAAGGTGCGCTTGCCAAAGACCCGAAGAACCTTGCGCTTAACCGTATCCGCTTCTACTCCGAGATAGAGGAAAAACAGTATGACAAGGCTTTCACGGACAAGGACAAGCTTTTCGGCCAGCACAACGACACTCTTTACAACTACCGCGACTATACTTATCTCGGTCGTCTGGAAAGCAACATGAAGATGGTGAAGGAGGCAATCGAGCATCTTCAGAAGGCTGTTGAGATGAAGGATAAGGCGAAGAAAAGCGACATCTCGCTTTACAAGGACCTTTCCGATGCGTATTCGGAGGCTCTTGACTACGACAACGCCATTAAGTATTACAAGACTTATGCAGACTCCACCGGCGCAGAGTTCGGTGCGATAGACCTCTTGAACCTTGGCAAGATTTATTATCAGGCTGCGAGCGACGAGGCTACTCCCGAAGACAAGAAGACTGCGTACATTCAGGAGGGCGACAAGATTTTCGCGCAGCTTGCCGACCGCAAGAAGGATCTTTACTACGGTCCTTTCTGGAGAGCGCGCATCAACCTGCTTGTTGACCCGTCGAGCGCAAACGACAGTGCCAAGACTTATTACGAGGAGGCTCTAAAGCGTCTCGGCGATGGCGAAGGAAATGTTTCATACAAGAAAGAGGCAAACCGCTACCTTGCATTCTACTATATGAAGAAGGACGAAAACGACCTTTCAAAGCAGTATTGCGAAAAGACGCTTGCTCTTGACCCCAACGACAAGCTTGCGAACACAATTCTGAAGCTTGTTTCCAAGTAGGCGTATAACATAAAGAATATATGAACGGCTGCCGCATTTGCGTGGCAGCCGTTTTTTGTGCAAACACACGCACGTAGACCGTGCGTATTGCGCCCCGGTTTCGGGATTAGGGACAGAAAAGCGGAAAGCCCCGGTGCCGGACGCGCTGCCCCCTGTGTTGCGCCACAGCCAAACTCACCACAAATCCACGGATGCCGCAGGAAAGATGTAATGTGTTGAGTTTCAGTAGGATGTACCTGTTATGAAATGCTGCTGTAACGTTTTGCTTTTCAGTACGTTGCAAAGTGATGAAAAAAGGTCTGATGTAGTTTTAACTATGTCTGATGTATTTTTTCCTACGTCCTATGTAGTTTTTCCTACATCCGGTGTAGTATTCGCGGCTTTGGTTTTGCGCCATTTGTAGGGGCGTATTGCATACTCCCTGTACACCGGTGCATGGTTAAAGGTGGAAATGCGGCTGTCTTGACTGCATATTAAAACTGCGTAATCCAGCCCTGGCTTTCCATGGACTTGTTAGAACTCGCATATATTGTGATAATTTTGTAATTTTGCAGCCGTTTGTGCGGCGGTGGTGCGTTTTGTGCAGCCGTGGCGCATACATTTACGACACAGGAATACAGATTTGCTTTTTCGTGATGGGATGGCTGGAACAGCTTTTTAGCATTCACTCCTCGGTTCAGACGGTTGTGATAATTTCCCTTATCGTGGCTGTGGGGCTGGCTTTGGGAAAAGTCCGCGTAAGGGGCGTATCCCTTGGGATAGCCTTTGTTTTTTTCATCGGAATACTTGCCGGACACGTGGGGCTGGACATTGACCCGCGTGTGCTCGACTATGCCGAAACATCCGGGCTTGCCCTGTTTGTTTACACGCTCGGATTGCACGTGGGACCGAACTTCTTCGGCTCGCTAAGGCACGAGGGGATTGCGCTTAACCTTTGGGGACTTGGCGTTATTGCTGCGGGAACGATGCTTGCGCTTGTGCTTGTGCCGCTTGCAGGAGTAAGGCTGCCCGACATGGTGGGAATACTCTGCGGCGCAACAACAAACACGCCCGCGCTCGGTGCGGCAAACCAGGCGTTGGAGCATTTGGGCGTTTCGGGCAAGAGCCTCGCGCTGGCAACGGCGGTAACTTACCCTCTCGGCGTGGTGGGCGTGATTTTAGCCATGATACTGCTGCGCAAGTTCTTTGTGCGTCCCGGCGACCTCGAAGTGAAGCCGCTCACGGAGGACAACCACACTTACATAGCCGAGCTGGAGATAATAAACCCAGCCATAGAGGGCAAAACCATCGTACAGGTGGTGCAGATGACCCATCGCAAGTTCATAATATCGAGGCTTTGGCGCGGCAAGGAGGTGATTGTGCCCAAAGCCGACACGGTGCTGAAGGTCGCCGACAAGATGCTCGTTGTAACCACACGCGAGGACGAGCGGGCAATGGAGCTTTTGTTCGGGAAAAGGGTGGAGACCGACTGGAACAAGGACAAGATTGACTGGAACGCAATAGATGCGGACGTGGAAAGCCGCACACTTGTGGTTACGCGCACGGCATTGAACGGAAAAGTGCTGGGACAGCTGCAGCTGCGCAACACTTACAATGTGAACGTAAGCCGCATAACACGCGGGGACATAAAGCTGCTCGCCACCGACGACCTGCGCCTGCAATACGGCGACCGCGTTACGGTTGTCGGGCGGCACGACGCGGTGAACAACGTGGAACAGTTTTTCGGCAACTCGGTAAAGACGCTTAACGAGCCAAACATAGGCAGCATATTTCTCGGCATAGTTCTCGGGCTTGCGCTTGGCACAGTCCCAATAAGCATTCCCGGCATGGACACACCCGTACGTCTCGGCGTGGCGGGCGGTCCTATAATAATGGGAATACTTGTGGGCGCACTCGGACCTAAGCTGCATTTTATTTCCTACACCACGCGCAGCGCGTCGCTCATGCTGCGCAAGCTCGGACTGTCGGTATATCTCGCCTGCTTGGGACTTGATGCGGGAAAAGGCTTCTTCGCCACCGTGGTGCGCCCCGAAGGGGCGATGTGGATTGGGCTTGGCTTGCTGATAACGGTGTTGCCGGTGCTTGTACTCGGGCTTGTCGCGCTGAAAACAAAACGCTATGATTTCGGAACGGTTTGCGGAATACTTTGCGGCAGCATGGCAAATCCCATGGCCTTGTCATACGCCAACGACACGCTCAAGGGCGACACGGCAAGCGTGAGCTACGCCTCGGTATATCCTCTAGGAATGTTTGTGAGGGTTGTAATAGCGCAAATGCTTATAATGATGTTTGTGCAGTAGGCATTTGCGTCAAAGCCCAAGCCACGCGGAAAAAACAATCCCCGCCTTTCGTTACGAAAGGCGGGGAGCGCTTTTAATATTTCCAGACTGTATGAAGGTTTTTTGCGGTGGTCAGTCTTCCACAATCTGTTCGGCGGTAAGGCGGTTGCTTTTCAGGAAACCGGCATAGTCGAAACGGTCAACGAACTCCTTGCGCGCGCCATAGCAGCGCACTTTCATGGAAGTGTTGCCGTAGAAGCGGGCGATTTTCCCGCCCCATCCGCCGTCCAACTGTCCGTCCTCGAGGGTTATCACGGTATGGTGTCCGTTTTGCAGGCTTTGCAGCAGCGCGGTGTCAAGACCTGTTATGAAGCGCGGGTTGATTACGGTTGCGTCGATGCCTTTCTCCTTGTATTTCTCCGCCACCTTTTGCGCGAGCGCATAGTAGCCGCCAAGTCCGAGTATGGCGATTTCGCCGCCCTTGTGCGTAATCTGGTAGCGGTTGAGGGTGCCGTAGCTTTCCTCTGCAACGGTGTCGTTGGAGGCTTCGAGCGGAACGTTCGGCACTCGTATTGCCACAGGATGCTCCGCCTGATGGATTGACCAGCGGAGCATTGCGTCGTATTCAGCCTTGCAGGTGGGGGCGAGGTAAACCATGTTGGGGATGTTGCACAGCAGCGTGATGTCGTAGAAACCGAGGTGGGTTACGTCGTTCAAGCCTGTGATTGTGCCGCCGAACACTATTATCGTTGCGGGGTTGTTGTTGATGCACAGGTCTTGCGACAACTGGTCGTAGGTGCGCTGTATGAACGAGCTGTGAACCCCGAACACGGGTTTTGCGCCGCGCTTTGCCAGCGCGCTCGACATTGCCACCGCCGTTTCCTCGGCAATGCCCACGTCAACAAACTGTTTGCCCGCCTTTTTGCGCATATCCGGATTCCAGCCCCATATTCCCGGCGTGCCTGCGGTGAGAGCCACAACAGCCGGGTCTTTCTGCATTTCGTCAAGAAGCAGTTGCGCGGTGTGTGTTCCGAAATCCGGACCGGACTGGTACTCCTTTTTCGTTTCGCCGGTCTCCATAACGAACGGGAAGCCCCAATGGAAGCGCTCCTTTTGCTCTTCGGCAAAGCGGTAGCCCTTGCCTTTTAAGGTGTTGATGTGCACTACGACAGGGCGGGTGGTGTTTTTCACCTTTTGGAATGCTGCCACGAGAGCCTTTACGCTGTTGCCCTCGCCCACATACACATAGTCCAGCCCCATAGCCTTGAACAGGTTGCACTGCGCCCCGCCGTCGGTTTCGCGCAGCAGTTGCAGGTTCTTGTACAGTCCGCCGTGATTTTCCGCAATCGACATTTGGTTGTCGTTTACCACGATGATTATGTTCGTGTTTAGCTCCGCAGCCATGTCAAGCCCCTCAAGAGCCTCGCCGCCGCTCAGCGAACCGTCGCCGATGATTGCTATCACGTTTTCTGTGCCGCCTTTCAGGTCGCGCCCCTTGGCAAGGCCGCAGGCAAGGCTCACCGATGTGGACGTGTGTCCCACTACAAACTGGTCGTGCTCGCTTTCCGACGGCTCGGTGTAGCCCGAAACCTCGTCGTATTCCGCAGGGTTGAGGAATGCGTTCTTTCGTCCTGTGAGCATTTTGTGGGCATAGCTTTGGTGGCTCACGTCGAACACCATTTTGTCAATGGGCGAGTTGAACACATAGTGCAGGGCGACTGTCGCCTCCACCATGCCCAGGTTCGGGCCTATGTGGCCGCCGTGGTCGGAGAGTTTTTGCAGCAGGTGGCTGCGCACTTCGCCGGCCAGAGCGTCAAGCTTGTCAATGCCGAGAGCCTTGACATCGGCCGGGGAGTTGATTTTTTCCAAATACATAATGCTTGTGTTTGATTTTATATTTTCTACGGTGCAAAATTACAAAAAGCGTAACGTGCGCAAACTACCCGAATTTAGGGACAAATAAACATTATTACGCTTTTATGCCCATTTGCGCACCGCATCCCGAATACCCCTAAAACCACATAGGATATAAGAAAAACTACATGGGACGTAGGAAAAATTACGTCTGATATAATTCAAACTACATCGGACCTTTTTTTGCCATTTTCAAACCCCTGAAAAGCAACAACTTATAAAGTTATATCGTAAATGGGACAATGCCGTGAAAATCAAAGGCTTGTGGCAGGAATGGCGCATTGGCGGATTTCATGTTTTAGGGATAATGAAAACGGCTTGCGGACAGTCTGCCTGCAAGCCGTTCGTTGCATTTTTATTGTGAAACCGCCGCTTATTACTTTATGTATGCCTTGAAGCCGTATATGTGATATACGTTCGAACCATAGTTGTCCTTTTTCAAGGGTTGGAATCCTATTTTGTTCATTCCGCCGGTTTTTGAGCCGTTTGACCACAGTTCCATTTCTATGTAGCGGTCGGTGTTGTCGGTAACGCTGTCCTCGCGAAATTCAAGAATAAAGTTGTCGCCCATTTGGCCGTCATATATTTTCTTGTCGTAGCGTTGGGATTTCTGCCCGAAGTCATTGACGTTGTATGACAGGCAGTTTTTGTCCCATCCGCCTCCCGATTGCCTTACAACCACCGAGTCTATGAACAGGCAGCCGCGCAGCTTGAAATCGCAGTAGTTCACGCTCATTTTGATGTCAACAGCCGTGTAGTCGTAGCTTTGTGAGAAATCGTTCCATTTGCGTACGGTTGTTGTTTTCCCCGTATTGTTGGTGCCGCTGTATTCTGCGTTTGTGAACTCCAGTTCCGGCTTTTGTATGTAGGCGGGCGCGAAAGGTTCCGCCGCTCCGTAGGATGTGTATGAACTGGCCAGCAGAAAATCTGCGGAGTATGTGATGTAGGGCGCGATTTCGTAATCCTTGGGCGTTGCCTTCCAGGAGGACGGCGTAATCAGCAGGTCGTTTTTTGCAAAGCTCATCCATTGTGTGGATTGCGAGGTCATAGTTCCTGTGTTCCCCGTATTGTCCTGTTCTTGCATAAGGGATATTTTCCTGTCAATCTCGCCGTTTTTCAGGATAACCACCCCCCAGTCGCGTATCATTGTTATGTTTGCGTTGCCGTCGCGCTTGCATTCGGCGTTGAACTTCAGGGAGTACGACATTGTGTTGTCGGAGAAAAACGCGCCGTCAAGCGTGTAGTTGTATTCGACATCGGCTTTGGCATAGGGAACAGTCTCGCCGTAGCGTATGTAGTTGCGGCTTTTCTTCATTGACGGCTTTAAGGAAAGGTCAAGGTCTGCCATGAGGAATGGGCGTATGATTGCCCCATTTTTGCCGTCAACGTAGATTATGAAGCTGTATTCAAGGTCGTCTTTCTCGTAAAGGGCATCTTTTGTCTTTATGAGGATTTCGCCCGAGCGTGTGTCGCAATGATTGTACTTGGGCAGATCTCCCTCCCGCGACAATACGCCGCAGTAAACGTTGTTCTCTACGGAAACCCTCTTTTCGCTTCCGTCTGCCGACACGATGATTTCATAGTGTGTGGCGGGCAGCGTTTTTGTGTTGCGGATTGCCACGGAGACTTCAACCGCGCCGTCTGTGCGCTCCTTTATGCCTGTAATTTCAGGCATTGCCATGCCGTAGAATACGCTATGTTGCAGTTCTGTAAGTTCATCGTATTCGTCGGCAAGCATTTTCACCGCTGTGCCAAGTATTTCGCCGCCTTTTACCTGCGAAATGCCGGTTGCGAAGATGTTTGCCCCGAGTTGAAACCATTTCTCGTCTCTTGCCAATTTATCTGTCTTGTCAAGGTAACCGAAAGCTTCTTTGAGAGGTTTGAACACTTTGCTTCCCCATTTCTCCTCGGCGTATTTGTCTGCAAACTCAATGAACATATCAATAAGTTTTCCTTTGTCAAGTCCGCCTGCAATTCCGCCTACAACGTTGCCAAGTGCCTTTGTGTTGCGTTCGGAAGATGCTTTTGAGGCGATGCCTTCTTCCGCCTTAATCTCCGCAAGCTTGATTTCGTCTTTGCCGGTGGCTTTGCTCAGATACAGCTTTCCGTCTTTCTCGCACACGGTCGCCAAATTTCCGGGATGTCCGAAAGCCACAACGTTTCCGTCCTCGTCATATTCAATGAGAACTCCTTTTGATTGCTCCGACTTTGTGTCGTTCATATAATAGAGCGCGGTGCCTTGCGAATAGTTTGCGTGCGCCATAATGAACCTGCCGTTGTAATACATTCCCTCGTCCCAGCCGTTGGCTGTGTCTTGAACAGCGTAGTATGTGTTTTTGGCAAAGCGGCTGTCGTCAACTACAGTTCCGCCTTTTTCTGGCTCGGAATTGGAGTCGCCGCAAGATGTCAGCGCACCCAGTGCTGCCGCAAATATTATGGTGAACAGCACGCCTAATTTGGAAGTGAACAGCTTTTTCATGATTAATGGCTTTATAGGTGGGTAATGTTGTTGTGGAAGTTACGAAAGTTTAAGGTCTTCGGGCGAGTGGAAGCCGTTGAGGAACACGTTTGCCGCCATGCGCTTCTTGCCGGAGAGCTGAAGTTCCAGAATGTCTATGTATCCGCCTTTTGCGGCAATGTACAGGTGCTTTTTGTTCTCCGGCACCACAAACGTTCCGGCGGCTTGCGCGGGCTGTTTGTCAACAAGGCGTGCGCCGTATATCTTCATTGTGTATCTCGTGCCTTGGTGTTCCACTTCCGTCCATGCGGTGGGGTGGGGCGCAAGCCCGCGTATGAAGTTGTGTATCTCTGCTGCGCTTTTGTCCCAGTCTATTTTGCAGGTCTCCGTGAATATCTTCGGTGCGGGGCGAAGCTCTCCCTCCGTGCTTATTTCTGATTGCGGTACGCTTTTCACGTCTCCGGCGATAACCGCGTCCACTGTTTTGAGCAGCATTCCAGCTCCCGTTGTCATCAGCCTGTCGTAAAGTTCTCCGGCAGTGTCTTCCGGGCCTATCTCCACGCTTTGCTGCATTGCTATGTTGCCGGTGTCGATGTCGTGGCGCAGGAAGAATGTGGTAACTCCGCTTTTTGTGTCGCCGTTTATCACCGCCCAGTTTATTGGGGCTGCGCCGCGATATTGCGGCAGCAGCGACGCGTGCAGGTTTATTGTGCCGTATTTGGGCATTGCCCACACTATTTCGGGCAGCATACGGAATGCCACGACTATCTGCAGGTCGGCGTTTAGCGCACGAAGCTCGTTGACAAACTTGTCGTCTTTCAGTTTCTCAGGCTGCAGGAGCGGCAGGTTCTGCGAAAGGGCGTATTCCTTCACGGCTGAGGGAACGAGCGTGTTGCGATGCCTGCCCACGGGTTTGTCAACGGCTGTAACCACGCCCACAATGTTGTATCCGCCCTCAACAAGAGCTTTGAGCGACTCCACCGCAAATTCGGGAGTTCCCATGAAAACAATGCGCAAATCTTTCTTGTCCATAAAAACTGTTTTATAGCGTTATTCTTCGGAGTAGTCCACCATAACCTGACGGTACATGGCGTACAATTTGGTGCGTGTTATGAAGCCCACATATTCGCCGAGACTGTTGACTACGGGAAGTGTGTCGGCGTGGGTTCTTTCCATGGTGTCCATAACTACGGTAACAGGGTCTTCTATGCTTAGCCTTGCCGGCGGCTCTTCCATGAGCTGTGCGGCGGTGAACTGGTTGTACAGCTCCTGGCGGAAAAGCACCTTCCTGATTTTGGAAAGGTCTATCACGCCGAGCAGGTGGTTTGAACCGTCGGTAACGGGGAACACGTTCACTTTTTCGCGGGCTATGAGCAGCACGAGCCTGCCGAGCGTCATGTCGGGCGGCACACGTGTGTCGTGCTTTTCGAGAATAGAGTCGAGGCTCATCAGCGTGAGCGCGGCCTTGTCCTTGTGGTGGGTTACGAGCTGCCCTTTTTTTGCAAGGCGTGTGGCGTACACGCTGTTCGGCTCGAAGATGATTATCACAAGATACGACACAAGAGAAACAATCATCAATGGGGCGAAAAGGAAATATCCGCCTGTTAGTTCGGCAATGAGGAATATGCTCGTGAGCGGTGCGTGCATCACCGCGCTCATTATACCCGCCATTCCGAGAAGGGCGTAGTTTTTTTCTGGAACGTACACGCCGAGGCTGTGCATATTCCAAAATCTGGAGAAAAAGAACCCGCTTATGCAGCCAAGGAAAAGGCATGGCGCGAAAATGCCGCCGCAGCCGCCTCCTCCGTTGGTGGCAGACGAGGCAATTGCTTTGCAGATAATAATAAGTCCGAGGTAGAGCAGCAGTTTTTCAGGGTCGCCGTAAAACAGCGAGTTGTTCATCACGCCTTCCCAGTCTTCCATTCCCTTTCCGTTGAGCAGCAAAGTTATTGTGCCGTAGCCTTCGCCGTAGAGAGGAGGGAACAGATATATTAGCAGGCTCAGCGTAATTCCGCCGAGAGCCAGCTTGGCGTACATTCCCTTAACCTTGTGGAAAACGTCCTCGCACTTGTTCATCATCCGCGTGAAGTAGAGAGATATGAACCCGCAGAAAAGTCCGAGGAGTATTGATGTAGGCACGCGCTCTATGGTAAAGGCGTTTTCAAGGCTGAAACTGAATTCCGAGCTTGTGCCAGTGAAGATGTACATCGTTACGGTGGCGGTGATGCTTGATACGAGCAGCGGGATGAGGGATGCCATCGTGAGGTCTATCATAAGCACTTCGAGCGTGAACAGAACCCCGGCAATCGGGGCTTTGAATATTCCCGCCACCGCGCCGCTTGCACCTGCGCCGAGCAGCACCATTATGGCTTTGTGGTCGAGCTTGAAAAACTGTCCGAGGTTTGAGCCAATCGCGGAGCCGGTAAGAACAATCGGGGATTCCGCACCCACGGAACCGCCGAAGCCGATTGTGATGCCGCTGGCGATGAGGCTCGACCAGCAGTTGTGCTTTTTCAAATGGCTTTGCCGGCGCGAAATGGCGTACAGGATGCGTGTAACGCCGTGGCTGATGTTGTCGCGCACGACATATTTAATGAAAAGGGCAGTGAGGAATATTCCCACAACGGGATAGACAAGGAAAAGCCAGTTGGCGTTTGTTATGTCAAAACCTGCGGTAAGCAAAGACTGAATCCACGCGATGAACTTGCGCAGGAAGTATGCGGCGCATGCCGTGAATATGCCTATGAGAAAACTCAGTACAAGCACAAATTGCTGTTGAGACAGGTGTTTTTCGCGCCAGTTGTCTATTGACTGCGGAAAACGGTTAGTTGTCTGTGCCTGTGTCTGCATTGTTTATCTTATAACTTTTATTTCGCCCGAAACTCCGAGCTTTATTATTGAGGAGGGTGTGTGCGGCGCGTTTTCTTTGCGGCGGCTCGTGCAAACATAGTCCACTGCGTCGAGAATTTCGCGGCTTATGTCGGCGAAAGTCTTGGGCGAAGGTCCGCCGCTTATGTTTGCCGATGTTGACACAATAGCTTTCTTGAAACGCCTGCACAGTTCGCGGCTGAAAGGCTCTGAAGTAATCCTTATGGCTATGCTGCCGTCTTCGGCAATGAGGTTTGGCGCGAGGTTGCGTGCGTTGTCATATATAATTGTAAGGGGCTTGTCTGCCACTTCCATGAGCTGCCACGCCACTTCCGGCACTTCCTTTACGTAGAACTCCACCTTCGCTTCAGAGTCAACGAGGGTTATCAGTGCCTTTGAGTCATCGCGCCGCTTTATTTCATAAATGCGGCGCACCGCATCGGCGTTTGTGGCGTCGCACCCAAGTCCCCATATTGTGTCGGTTGGGTATGCGATAATTCCTCCACGGTTCATCACGCCGATGGCTTGGCGTATGTCTTCGCTGTATGCGCTTGTGTCTGTGCGGTTGCTTTTGCTGTCCATGTGCCGTGCTGTTGCTTAGAATTCCGAAGTGAAGTGGAACTTTATGTTCTTGAAATCCTGCTGCGCCATTTGCAGTACGTATGAGCTGTCTGCCAGGAAAACCTCGCGCCCTTCGCGGTCGTGCGCCATATATTGGTATTTGCGGCGGCGGAAGTCGTCAAGTTCTTCCTTGTCATCGCTTTCAATCCAGCAGGCCTTGTAGAGCGACACTGGCTCCCAGCGGCATTTTGCGTTGTATTCGTTTTCCAGACGGTATTGTATCACCTCGAATTGAAGCTGTCCCACAGTGCCTATAATCTTGCGTCCGTTGAACTGGCTTATGAAGAGCTGCGCCACGCCTTCGTCCATAAGTTGTTCGATGCCCTTGCTTAGCTGCTTGCTTTTCATTGGGTCGGCGTTCTCTATGTATTTGAACATTTCGGGCGAGAAGCTCGGCAGCCCCTTGAAATGCAGTTGTTCCCCCTCGGTGAGCGTGTCGCCGATTTTGAACACCCCGTTGTCGGGAAGCCCCACTATGTCTCCGGCGTATGCTTCGTCAACGGTACTCTTTCTTTGTGCCATGAACTGCGCGGGAGATGAGAAGCGCATTGTCTTTCCCAGCCTCACGTGCAGGTAGGGCGTGTTCCTGACGAATTTTCCGCTGCATATCTTGCAGAAAGCTATGCACGAGCGGTGGTTGGGGTCTATGTTGGCTGTTATCTTGAACACGAAGCCGGTGAATTTCGGCTCTTCGGGTTTCACAACCCTTTCTTCCGCCTGTACGGGCTGCGGCGGGGGCGCAATCTCCACGAAGCAGTCGAGAAGCTCCTTGACGCCGAAATTGTTGAGCGCCGAACCGAAGAACACCGGCGCTACCTCGGCATTCAGGTAGTCCTCGCGGTTGAAATCGGAATATACGCCGTTCACGAGCTCGAGGTCGTTGCGCAGTTGTTCCGCATCCTTTTCCCCCACGTGCTTCTCAAGGTCGCCGCTGTTTATGTCAACTTCCACTTTTTGCGTAACCTTTTGTTTGTCGGGTTCGAAAAGGTTGAGCTTTTTCTCATATATATTATATACGCCCTTGAAGCTGAAGCCTTGGTTAATCGGCCATGAAAGCGGGCGCACCTTTATTTGCAGCTCGTCCTCAAGCTCGTCGAGCAGGCTGAACGGATCTTTTCCCTCGCGGTCCATCTTGTTCACGAAGATTATTACCGGAGTGTTCCTCATGCGGCACACATTCATCAGCTTGCGCGTCTGCGCCTCAACGCCCTTTGCCGAGTCAACGACGATAATCGCGCTGTCAACGGCGGTAAGCGTTCTGAAAGTGTCTTCAGCAAAGTCCTGGTGTCCCGGTGTGTCGAGAATGTTCACCTTGTAGTCGCGGTAGTCGAACTCCATCACCGAAGTTGTTACCGATATTCCGCGCTGGCGTTCTATGTCCATCCAGTCGGAGGTTGCGGTCTTGCGTATTTTGTTGCTCTTCACCGCTCCGGCAACCTGTATCTGCCCGCCGAAGAGCAGGAACTTCTCGGTGAGGGTTGTCTTGCCCGCGTCGGGGTGCGAGATTATCGCGAAAGTGCGCCGTATCTGTATTTCGTTCATCAGTTGTTTTCCTGTTTAAGCAATATGTCCACGCACTCTTTCACGCTGTCGGTCCAGTAGGGGATGTCTATGCCGAAGGTGGCTTTTATCTTGGTCTTGTCGAGCACGCTGTAGTGCGGGCGTGTGGCGGGTGTGGGATAGTCGGACGTGTGCAGGGGCGAGACCTTGCAGTTTTCTATTCCGGCGAATTTGTGTATCATAACGGTGAAGTCGTACCACGAGGCGACGCCCTCGTCGGTGAAATGGTAAACTCCCGCCACCACACCTTTAGCGAGAATTTGCATTATGGCCCTTGCAAGGTCGCGTGCGTAGGTGGGGGTGCCTATCTGGTCGAAAACCACACCGAGGCTTTCGCGCTCGCGTCCGAGCTTGATCATTGTTTTCACGAAGTTGTGTCCGAATGATGAGTACAGCCATGCCGTGCGTATGATTACGGTGCTCCTGCACTCTTTCCGCGCGGCAATCTCTCCGGCGAGCTTTGTGCGTCCGTATGCCGAGGAAGGTGCGGTTGCGCAGTCTTCGTTTATGGGTTCGCAGGCGTTCCCGGGAAACACGTAGTCGGTTGAGATTTGCACGAGCGCGCCGCCGCGCCTTTCTATTGCGCGGGCGAGGTTGGCGGGCGCCTGGCTGTTTATAAGCCCGGCTTTCTGCTCCTCGCTTTCGGCTTTGTCAACGGCTGTGTAGGCCGCGCAGTTTATTATTGCGTCCACCTTGTTCTGTTCCACGAAAGCGTCCACTGCTTCGGCGTTGCAGATGTCAAGCTCCGCAATGTCGGTGAACAAATACTCAAATTGCGGGAAGTTTTCCGACATCAGGCGCAGCTCGTTGCCAAGCTGTCCGTTTGCGCCCGTTACAAGTATCTTCTTCATATCCATTTGCATATTTGCGTTTCTGTGCTGTTGTCAGGAAATTCCGTTTGTGCCGTCGAGGTCGAGCGGTTTCTTTCGGTTTTCCCTGTAGTATGCCGCGAGCAGTGCGATTACGCCCGAAATTTCCTTTGCCGCCGCTTCCGTGCCTTCGGAAACGGGTTTCTTTCCAAGGCGCAGGAGCATCACGCCGTAGAGGGCGTTGAAGCACACCTCGATGTCGCTCAGCGTGCTTGCGTTCCCCTTTTTGCGCAGTTCCATTATGTCGGGCAGTGCGCGGAAGTATGCCGAGCGGTAGCGCGGAAAGTTGTGGCTTTCCAAAAGCTGCTGCGACAGCTCCGCGAGTTCGGCGGTTACGTTCCTGTTTATTTGCAGGTGGCCTTTCTCCCTCACGCCCTCCGAGCGCATCATTGCGCAGAGGTTGGCGTACCATTGCGACAGCTTTGCCGCCTTTTCCGCGTCAAGCCTGAATTGCGGCACATACTCCCTGGCAATGCGCTCCGCGTCGCAGCCGTAGGCGCGTATCGTGTCCTCAACCTGCCACATATACAGCAGGTATTCCGCAATATTCTCCTGTCTCAGTTTTTCTGCTATGAACATAGTGCATCCTGTTTAGTGCAGCGCGGGGTTGTGAAGCCCTGTGAGCGTGAACACGAACCCGGCTATCGACGCCAAAATCACAATGAAGCCGATGGTGTGGTTGAGAATTTTCACTCCGCGCACCTCGAAACGTGTCCTCACCTTGTCAACGATGTATGTGAGCAGCACCCACCACAATATCGCTCCGCCAACGATTGACGCGTAGCCCACGCCCTGCTCCACAGGGTGGCTGGGGATTATGAACGCAAAGCGGGCGAAAAGCGCGATGAAAAGGAATATTATCAGCGGGTTTGAGAGCGTGAGCAGGAACGAGGTGACAAAGTTGTGCACCAGCGTGCCCTTTTTCTTCGGCACAGGGCGGAAACTCTTCCGGGGGTCGGTGCGGTATGTCAGTATTCCGAACACAAGGAGCATCGCGCTGCCTATGAGCTGGAGGATGAACATATTGCGCTCGTTGGTTATGAAGTCCATGACGAAGCTCATGCCAAATCCCGTTATAAGGGCGTATATTATGTCGCTGAGTGCCGCCCCGAAACCCGTCACCAGCCCATAGAGGCGGCCTTTGTTGAGGGTGCGCTGAAGGCAAAGCACCCCCACCGGACCCATAGGGGCTGAGGCGATTACGCCAATGAACACTCCTTTTACAAGGATTTCTAATGTACTTATCGGTTCTATCGGAAGCATACTAATCTGCAAAATTGGCATTTTTTATTGGAAGCACGAAATTATAGCCTATAAAAATGGGCGGGCGGGGGCGTAAAGAAGCCGATAAGCCAATGGCGGTTGGCTAATGCGCGTGAAGCAGGAATGGGGCGTTCTTCACAAAACAAGAAAACTACATCGGACATAGGAAAAACTACGTCCGATGTAGAAAAAATTATGTCAGACATAATCCAGACTACATCAGACCTTTTTTTGCTCTCCTGCAATGCGCTGAAACCCAAATGCTTATAAAGAATTTTAAGAACAAGGGAAGTGTTTGAAAATCAAAGAATTGCAAATTCCGCCTCGGTTTGGAAGGTTTTGCCGCAGGGGCAGGTGTTTTTGTTTTTTGTGGCAGGAATGGTCGGGGGGTTATACCCTCCGCCGTGTGTTGGCATGGGAATGCGCGGCGGCGGATTTGGGGGACAGGAAAACGCGGATGAAAAATTTTGTGGCAGAAAATCGCCGCACACTATGCTGTATTGAAATAAAAATCACTACATTTGTAATCCTTACTGTACAGATAACAATTAAACAAACATTAAACCATGGACGAAATAACAAAACCCTATGTGATTGGCCTCGATTTGGGAGGCACGAACTCTGTGTTCGGAATAGTTGACGCACGCGGCAACATTGTGGCTACCACTGCCATAAAAACTCAGGCATACCCCGATTTTGACGACTACGTGAAGGCTTCCACGGATGCCCTCATGCCCATCATCGACACCGTTGGCGGCATTGAGAAAATCAAGGCCTTCGGCATCGGCGCGCCAAACGGCAACTACTACAACGGCACTATCGAATACGCCGCAAACCTCGTGTGGCAGGGCGTTGTGCCTATCGCAAAGAAGTTTGAGGAGGCTCTCGGCGTTCCCGTAATCGTTACCAACGACGCCAACGCTGCGGCCGTGGGCGAGTTCACCTACGGCGTGGCACGCGGCATGAACAACTTCATAATGATTACGCTCGGGACCGGCGTGGGCAGCGGCATATACATCAACGGTCAGTTGGTGCTTGGATGCGACGGCCTGGCAGGCGAGCTCGGGCACCTCACGGTCATTCCCGGCGGAAGGTCTTGCGGCTGCGGACGCAAGGGCTGCCTGGAGGCATACTGCTCCGCGACGGGCGTGGCACGCACCGCGCGCGAGTATCTTGACAAGCGCGACACCCCCTCGCTGCTCCGCGATATGCCGGCAGAGGACATCACTTCGTATGACGTTTACAAGGCTGCCGTTGCGGGCGACGGGCTTGCAAAGGAGATTTTCGAGTTTACGGGCAGCATGCTCGGCGAGGCTTGCGCAAACTTCGCGCTCTTCTGCTCTCCCGAGGCGTTTGTGTTCATGGGCGGCCTTACCAAGGCGGGCGACCTTCTGATGAAGCCCTTGCAGAAGGCCTATGACGAGAATGTGCTGAGCGTTTACAAGGGAAAGGCGAAACTTTTGCTTTCAGGGCTGAAAGACAGCGAGACGGCAGTGCTCGGCGCAAGCGCACTGGGCTGGGGCAACACCCCGCAGGCGGTGCTGGACGCGGAACTTTAAGATAAAAGACTTTTTTTAGTTTTGTCATGAGGGTGCGGCAGGAAAGCGTTTTTGCCGCATCTTCTTATTTGAAAAACGCTTTAACAGGAAAACAATGAAAAAGATTTTTGCATCGCTTGGTATGCTCGCCCTGATTTTCGCGTCCTGCGGCAAGGGTGAGGAGGCCTGGGCACCGCTTTTCAACGGTGAGAACCTCGACAATTGGGAAAAGTTCATCGGCCCGCCGTTTGAGGGGCATGAGGACTTGGCTGCAACAGCCGTTCCCGACAGCGTGTTCTCCGTGGTGGACATGGACGGACAGAAGGTGATACGCATTTCGGGCGAGGTGTTCGGCTCGCTTGCCACAAAGGACACGTTCCGGAATTTCCATGCACGCATGGTGATGAAGTGGGGCAAGAAAATAACCAAGGAGCTTAACTGCGGTTTCCTTTATTATGGTCACGGACCTTTCGGCGCGGGCTTCGGAACTTGGAAGTCGTGCGTGGAGTGCCAGCTGCAGCACGGCAACATGGGCGCGCTCTACATGATAGGCGAGGACATGGTACTTGACGCCGAAACGGAAATGCGCGGTGAGGATTACGCCTATAAGCCCGGCGGCGGGAGCGTGAAGTTCGGCAAGGCGGTGGAACGCCGCAAAATCCTTGGCGCGGCGGATGCCGAAAATGAAGTGGGGCAGTGGAACACCATTGAGATATATTGCGTGGGGCAGCAGTCGGTTCACGTCGTGAACGGCAAAGTAACCATGCGCACAAGCGGCATATCCACGCTGGGCGGCGGAAAGGAAACGCCGCTTACCGGCGGATGCCTGCAACTTCAGAGCGAGGGTTCGGAACTTTTCGTGAAGTCTGTGGAGATACAGCCAATAAAGGAAATCCCTGCGGAGCTCATGAAATGACAGCCGATAGCGGCGGAAATTCCGGCAAACGGCGTGGCGCATGAGGCATACCTGTGCGCCGCGCTTGCTTTATGGGGCAAAACAAATTTGTATCTTTGCACCCCGATAAGCATGACAGACATATAGGATTATGGCAAAAAAACACTACACCGCCGTGGTTTTCGACCTTGACGGAACTCTTTTGAACACGCTCACAGATCTTCACGCGAGCGTGAACATTGCCCTTGAGCACAATGGAATGCCGCCGCGCACAATGGAGGAAGTGCGCACATTCCTCGGCAACGGGTATCTTTACCTCATTTCGCACTGCGTGCCAAGCGGCACTACGGAGGCAGACATCCGCGAGGTGCTGGAATATTTCGAGAAGTACTATTACTCACACAGCATGGACACCACACGCCCTTACGACGGCGTTCCCGAGGTGGTTGGCGCACTCGCAAGGGAAGGCTACAAGCTGGCGATTGTATCAAACAAGGGGATGGCGGCGGTAAAGGAACTTGCCGCGCATTTCTTCAAAGGGGTGATAGAGGTTGTCATAGGCGAAAGCGCGGACGTAAGGCGAAAGCCCGCGCCCGATGCGGCTTTGCTGGGAATGCGGCTGCTCGGGGCTGCAAAGGAGGAGACGCTTTACGTGGGCGATTCCGAAGTTGACATAGCCACTGCGAAAAATGCGGGAATAGACTGCCTTTCCGTGAGCTGGGGCTTCCGCACAAAAGAGTGCCTTGAGGAAAACGGCGCAACGGATATTATCGATCGCCCGTCTGAAATTGCGGATTTTCTGAAAGGAAACTGACAACGTACATATATATAAACGTTCCGCCCGCGAAGCATGTGCTTCGCGGGCGGAACGCTTTGGTTTCTTTTGCGGGCTTAGAGGTTTATCCCCATTGCCTTTGCGATTTTCTTGGGTATCTCGGTGTTGTCGATGCGTCCGTTGTACTGTTCCGCACCTGCGCCAATGGCGAAAACGGGAACGTAGCCGTTTGAGTGGCCTCCGCTCTGCCAGCCCACGAGGGCGCACTCGTCCATGACTTTCTTTGCGGTTGTCGAAATTCCGTTTGTGCTGTCGTATTCGTTCTTCTGCTTAGCCGCGCCGGCCTTTGTGGCCTCGAAAGATTCCTTGAGCCTTTGCGTCTGCTTGTCGTTTAGCTGCACGGTTTTCCAAAAGCCGAAACCGTCGGTGAGCAGGGCTTTCATGTCCTCCCACGTTGTGTTTTCCGCGCCTTTTGCCTTGAAAAGGCTGTCGGCGCGCAGGGAGAATGTCGCTGCCGTGTTGCGCTGCCCTTTAAGTTTGTCGAGATGCAGTTCATACGGGCCTCGGCCGAGCGCGAGTCCGCCGGTTTCGTGGTCGGCAGTGATTACAATCAGGGTCTCGTCGGGATGTTTCTTGTAGAAGTCGTAAGCCACTTTCACGGCATCGTCCATGTCGATAAGTTCGGCTATGAAGGATGCCGCGTCGTTTGAGTGGCACGCCCAGTCAATCTTTCCGCCCTCGAGCATGAAGAAGAAACCTTTCTTGTTTTTCTTCATAAGATAGTCTATGCCGCTTTCCGCAATTTGCTTCAGCGTCAGGTCGTCTGCTTTGCGGTCGAGCGCGTAGGGCAGGCAGCTTGTGTTCACTTTTGCAGCCTCTTCAGTCTGAAAAAGAATTATCCTGTCGGCCTTTTTCTCCTTTTTCTTGAAGTCCTGCAAACCGCGTGCTATTGTGTAGCCGCCTTTCTTGGCGAGTTTGTAGAGATCCTCGCCGTTCTCGACGGGTTTCAGGAACTCCGAGCCGGCAAAGAAGTCGAACTTTGACTCTATGAGCTGCAGGCCAATCTTGTGGTATTCGCCGCGCCCTTTGACGTGGGCGTAGAACGCTCCCGGCGTGGCGTGGTCAACCGAGACGGTGGTTGAAATCCCCACGGCATATCCTTCGTCGCGCGCCTCTTCGGCCACCGACTTCACGTTTGTGGTCAGGTCTTTCAGCATTCCGAGCGTGCCGTTGTGGGTTTTGTTGCCAGAGGCGAGTGCAGTTCCGCCGGCGGCAGAGTCTGTAACGCCGTTGGTGGCCGACTGCGTGTTTACGAGCGCGGAGTTGGGGAAGCTCGGGAAGCACAGTGGCACGATTCCTATCCTGCCCTCCAACGCGCCGAGGTAGGTTTCGGCGGCGTTAACCTGGTTCACGCCCATGCCGTCGCCGATGAAGTAGAACACATACTTCGCTTTGGGCTGGGCAAACATAATTATGCCCGCAAAGGCGAATGCAAGTGCCGTAATAATTCTTTTTCTCATATTTCTGTTTGTTTTGGTTCTCTTGTTTTGTGCAAAGTTACGAAAGCCGTGTTACTGTTTTGTTAAACCCTTGCGTTTTTGTGCGGGCTTATTTTGCGAACACCTGTTTCATTGGCCTCCCCGTCCACACCTGCGGCGTTTTCAGCCCGAATATGTAGGCTGTGGTCGCCGCAATGTCGTATTGCATCATGCTCTCCTTGAACTCCCCGAGCTTTTTCACGTTTTTGCCGCAGATTATGTAGGGGCCTTCGTACTCGAGCAGCGAGCGTCCGCCGTGTCCCCTGCCCACGCCGCCGTGGTCGGTGGTGAGGATGAAGATTGTCTCGTTGTATATCCCCGCGTCCTTTGTGGCCTGCACCACCTTGCCTATGGCCTTGTCGATGACCTTCAGCGAGTCGTAGTATGCCGGCGTGTCGTGGCCTATGGCGTGTCCCACCTCATCGGGTTCGTTGAGCGACACGAACGTCAGCGCGGGCTTGTATTTCATAATCATCTCGCAGGTCTTGTCCATTGCGCCGTTTATGGTCGCCTCCTTGCCGGTTACCATGTATTTGTAGTTCACGCACGCCGTGTCGATGAGGTCGGGAATAACGTCCCACCAGCCCACAAAAGCCGTTACAGCCTGCGGATATTGCGCCCTGAGCAGGGAGAATACCGTCGGGAGCATTCCGCGCTCGTTTGCCGTGCCTTCGGGCAGCGGGGTGGTGGGCTTGCGGGTGTTCCATTCGGTTATGCTGTGGATTTCCGTTGGGCATCCGTTCCACATCGACGCCCAGTTTATCGCGCTCGCCGTGGGGAACACGCTGCGCTTGTGCAGTGTGTAGCTTCCGTTCTCCATCATCGATTTGATGTTTGGTATTCCGCCGGCCTTTGGCACGCTGTATGCGCCCCAACCGTCGGCCCCGATAAACACCACGTGCTTTGCACGCCATTTTGCGTCTGCGTTTTGGGTTGCTGACAATACAAGCAGGAATGCCAGCAGGGAAAGGATTTTTCTCATGGTCTTTGAATTGTTTTCAGATATTTTTGTACACTATGTGGCAAAGTTAACACAAATGTTCGGACTTGTGAAATTTTCCGCGCATAAAAGCGTTTTGGCGGTGGCTTGCGGCTTGCTTTTGGCGTTGTCGTACAGGGCGTGTGCCATACGCCCCCACATATATACCGTTGCAGTCAACAAGCAACATACATCGTTCATATAATTCCCGCAAAAGCAAAACGGTTGTCTTTTTCCGAAACGCCCCGAAAATTACATTTGATGTAGGAAAAACTACATAGGACACAGGAAAAATTATATCAGACATAATTAAAACTACATCAGACCTTTTTTCGCCTGCTTGCAATAAGCTGAAAAACAAATGCATATAAGGAAAATGACCTGAGGGTGTAATGTGCTGGCTCTCAAATGTCTGCCCCAAAAAGCCGGCATTTGCCGTTTACTATGCAAGGCAGTGCGTTTCCGGGCTATGCTGTGCCGCCGTTTTCAATGTGCCTTATAATCCGGCACGGATTTCCCGCCGCCACCACTCCGGGCGGTATGTCGCGGTTCACCACGCTGCCCGCGCCTATCACCGAGCCTTCGCCTATTGTTACGCCCGGCAGTATGCTCACGTGTCCGCCTATCCACACATTGTCGCGGATGGTTATGGGTTTGGCGGCTTCAAGCCCTGCGGTGCGCGTGCCTGCGTCAAGGGGGTGGTATGCGGCGTAAATTCCCACCTGCGGGCCTATAAGCACATTGTTTCCTATGCTCACCCTCGCAGTGTCGAGGATTACGAGTCCCGAATTGGCGAAAAAGTTTCCGCCTATATGAATATTGTATCCGAAGTCGCAGTGGAACGGCGATATTATGCGGCATCGCGGCCCCATGCTCCCGAACAGCGACTTCATTACCGCCTCGCGCTCTTTCGTTGCCGAAAGGCGCAGCGAGTTGAGCCGGTAAACGAGTTCGGCGGCGCGGGCGTATTCCTTGCGCAGTTCCCCGCTGCTGTCGGGGCTGTAGAGCATCCCCGCATCGCGCATTTCCTTTGCGGTCATTGTCTTGCCGGGGATTTGGCGGCGTTAAGCTGCGTGTTTATGCCGTGTATGTATTCAAGCAGCTCGTCTTTGCCTGTCTTGCGCAGAGATGAGGTTGTGAACATGGGCGGCAGCTCCTCCCACGTCTCCGACAGGGCGGCGCGCATGGCGGCAATGTTTTCCTTCAAGCCCTTGTCGTTGGGGCGGTCGGCTTTGGTGAACACAATGGCGAGGGGTATGCCCTCCGTTCCCGCGTTGTTGATGAAGTCCACGTCGATCTTCTGCGGCGGCACGCGCGAGTCTATAAGCACGAAGAGGCACGTGAGCTGCTGCCGCCCGCCCACGTAGCTGCCTATGATGCTCCCGAACTTGTCGCGGTCGGTCTTGCTGCGCCGTGCGTAGCCGTAGCCGGGAAGATCGACGATATACCAGCTGCCGTTTATGAGGAAGTGGTTTATGAGCATGGTCTTTCCGGGACGCGCCGAGGTCATGGCGAGCCTCTTCCTGCCGCACAGCATATTTATAAGGCTGCTTTTGCCCACGTTGCTCCGCCCTATGAAGGCGTATTCGGGCTTCCCGTCGTCGGGGCAGCGGCTTATGTCGGTGTTGCTTATCACGAACTCCGACGTAACTATGTCGTATTTGTTTCTTCGCGGTTGGGTCGGCTTCATTACCATTTGGCGTGGATTTATAAATATAGGCAAAGTTAGGCTTTTTGGTTGAGTTTTCTTAACTTTGCAAGGCTTTTTCGGTGAAAACGGACTAAAACCCGGCACCAGCCTTTCAAAATGGAACAGCAATACCCCTCAAAACTGCTTAACCGCGCGGTGGAAGAATTTTCCCGCCTGCCGGGAATCGGGCGCAAGACGGCCTTGCGCCTCGTGCTGCATCTGCTAAGGCAGGACGAGGAGGTGAGCGACGCCTTTGCCGAGGCGGTGAAAACGCTGCGCCATGAGGTGAGGTACTGCAAGGTGTGCCACAACATTTGCGACAGCGAGGTGTGCGATATCTGCTCTAACCCGCGCCGCGACTCCTCGATGATATGCGTCGTGGAGAACGTGCAGGACGTTCTGGCAGTGGAGAACACCCAGCAATATACCGGGCTTTACCATGTGCTTGGCGGAGTGATTTCACCCGTTGACGGAGTGGGCCCCGGAGATATAGAGATACAGTCGCTCGTTGACCGCGTGAAGGCCGGCGGGGTGGGGGAGGTTATCCTCGCGCTTAGTCCCACGATGGAGGGCGACACCACCAATTTCTACATATCGCGGCGGCTTGCCGACACTGGCGTGAGGCTTTCGGTGATTGCGCGGGGCGTTACGGTTGGCGACGAGCTTGAATACACCGATGAGGTAACGCTCGGGCGTTCCATACTGAACAGGACGGAATTTATGGCAAACCACTAATAAACATTGGATATGAAGAATAATGAGATAAAGACGCTGGCACGCGGCTGCAAGCTGATGTATGCCGCCTATCTGTTGGCGGCGGCTTTCTTTACCGGAGTGTACGAAATGCTTCCCGAGGCAAAGGGGCAGCTTGTGGGCAACGCGGGGGTGGAATACGCCCTCGGCACGGTCTGCGTGCTGCTAACGATAATAACAGTGCCGCTGTCGTTCAAGCTTTTCTCAAACCAGCTTACCAAACACAAGTCGCTGGATTTGGGGGACAGGATGGAGCGCTACCGCGTGCTTTGGAATTTGAGGATTGTGTGTTTCGGCATAGTTACCGTGTTTGATTTGTGGGCTTATTATGCCACGTTGAATAATATCGGCGGCTTTTGCGCGTTAATATGTGTGGCGGCATCACTGCTTTTCGCACCATCGCAAAGACGCATAGCGGGCGACTTGGGCGCGGAGGGCTGACCGCAAAAAAGTATTCGAGCCTGAACATGAAAATAACTTTCCTGGTACCGCCGCCATTGGCAGGACAACGCCCCGCAGAGCGCAGTTCGGGGTGCACGCACGTTGTCTATCCAACCCCCAACATATACGAGCTGACGGTTGCCGCCCTGATTGAGAAATCCGGGAACTTCGAGGTGGCGTACCACGACTTCACATACGAAAAGGACAGTCTTGAGGGTTTCGTCTTGGGCGATGACAGCGACTTCTATTCGTTCTGGACTGTGAACCTTTCGATAGACACCGATTTGCACGCGGTGCGGACAATACACAAACTGAAGCCGGAGGCTTATTGCCTGCTTCTCGGTCCCGGGCCTACATATTATATAAACAAGTGTGTGGACAACGAGCGCACGATAGTGCTTCGCGGGGAGCCCGACATGGCTCTCCTCGAACTTTTGGAGGCGTTCCGCACCGGGAACGGTGAGGATTGGAGGAAAGTTGACGGAATATCCTACCTTGAAGACGGAAAGGTGGTGAACAACAAGCCGCACGCGCTGCTGAAGAGCCTTGACGAACTGCCTTTCCCGGCACGCCACCTGCTCGGCAACCGCGCTTTCCACAACCCCAAACTGAAAGTAACCCCCTACACTCCCGCGCTGACCTCACGGCAATGCCCGTTCAAGTGCATATACTGCGTTCCGAGTTCGCTGACTTTCGCACGCGAGATAGAGTACCGCAGGGAAAACGGCAGGAAACCCGCCGTGGCGTTCCGCTCTGTGGAGAACGTTGCCGGGGAACTGGATATGCTCGCGGCGCAAGGCTACAAGGCGGTGGGCTTCATGGACGACAATTTTATCTGGAACGAGAAGCGCACAAAAGCTATATGCGACGCGCTTAAAAAGCACGGCTTTGTGTGGGGCTGTCAGGCGAGGGTGGACGAAATAACCGAGCCGATAGCAAGAATGCTCGGCGAGTCGGGTTGCCGGTATATAGACCTCGGGGTGGAATCGTTTGACGACGAAATTCTGCGATATATAAAGAAGGGCTTCACCAAGGAGCATATTTACAAGGCGGTGGCTTTGCTGAAAAAATACAAAGTGCCTGTGAAGCTCAACATACTTATCGGGACATCGCCGCTCGAGACGCGGGAAAAGCTGAAGGACACCATACGCAGGGCGAGGCGGCTTAACGTTGACCAGATAATGTTCAACATCGTGTCGCCGTTCCCAGGCACGGAGTTCTACAACCTTGCCAAGGAGAACAAGTGGATAGTTACGGGCGAATACACCCCGACCGACGTGCAGCGCACCTCAATCGTGAGCTACCCGAACCTGTCCGCAAAAGAAATGGAGCGGATACTTTTCAGGGCGAACCTTGGCTATTTCCTGTCGCCCGCATTTGTGCTTAAACAACTTCACAGGTTTCACAGCGTGAAAGAGTTTGTGTCCGCGCTGAAAGCCTTGAAGATAAAACTTTTCGGATAACCCGTGCTGCTGTCTGTGATACTGATAACATGGAACGGCAGGAAACTTCTCTCAAACTGCTTGAAGTCGATGTCGTTCATGATGCAGCGCGAAGACGTTGAGGTTATCGTTGTGGACAACGGCAGCGAGGACGGCACAATACACTTCCTGCACGACAAATACCCGGACATAACGGCAATTTCGCTTGAGAAAAACCGTGGGGTGGCGTATGCCCGCAACAGGGCGTTGGAACGCGCCACCGGCGAATACCTGTGGATTCTCGACAACGACACGGAAATTTCCGAGCCTGTGGCTCGCGGCATGATGGAGTTCATGAGGGAAAATCCAGGGGTGGGGCTCGCGGGCTGCCGCCTTGTGGATGCCGACGGGCTGGTGCAGGAAAGCTGCAAACGCTATCCCGGCATAGGGGAAAAGGTCAAGAACCTGCTCCATCCGCATGGCTACCGCTACGCCTACGGCTTGGAGAAAATGAGGCGGAGGTTCGAGCCGGAATATCTGATAGGCGCGTGCCAGCTTATAAGAAGGGAGGCGTATGAGGCGGCAGGGCCTTTGGACGAAAAGATATTCTACGGCCCCGAGGATGCAGACTTTTGCCTGCGTGTTAAAAAGGCCGGTTTTTCCCTTGCATACATTCCCGAATTTACGGTGCTTCACCATTGCCAGCGCATGACGAGAAACAGGGTTCTCACGCCGATAGGCCTGAAGCACATAGAGGGACTTGTGCATCTTTATTTCAAATACAAACGCTTTTTCTGATGTTGCTGAAAGGGGAGAATGTGCGTCTCCGCGCCCTCGAACCCGAGGATCTCGGAATTTTCGCCGGCGTGGAAAACGACCCGGAGCTTTGGGCTTGTTCTTCCACAAACGTACCTTATTCGCGGTTTGCCGTGAGGAATTTCATATCCTCCACCAGCAACGACATATACGCCGACAAGCAGGTGAGGCTTGTTGCGTGCAGGAACTCTGACGGTGTTCCGGTGGCTTTTGCCGACATGACTGGTTTCGAGCCCCGCCACAGGCGTGCCGAGGTGGGAATTGTGGTTTTTCCAGACTACAGAAACCGGGGGGTTGGCGCGGAAGTTCTGGGGCTTCTTGACGAATACGCCCGCAGGGTGGTTGCGCTCCACACGCTTTACGCCGTGGTGGCGGAAAACAACGAGGCTTCGTGCCGCTTGTTTGCCGGCGCGGGATATGAAAGGGTCGCTCTGCTGCCGCAATGGCTTTTTGTTGACGGCAAATACGAAGACGCGCTGATTATGGAGAAAATCTTCGGCGAATAGTGCGGCGGGGCGCATTTGTAAATACATTCTCATGGCTTTTGACAAGAACACTTTCGACATAAACGGCAAGGACATCCTTAGCATGGCGGCCTTTGCCGACGAGGATGTGATTGCGTTCGACAACGTGAGGGACATCTGCCTTAACGAAAAGGTTAGGATAGGGAACTTCATTATCGCCCTTTGCAACAGGGGGCGCGGCGCCATAACCATAAACGGCGCGGATTATGACGTGGGCGTTGACGACTTTGTAATATGCCGCCCCAACCACATTATCGAGAACATGATGGAGAGCATGGACTTTGAATGCTCATGCCTGTGCGTCTCAACCGAGTTCATGCGCAATGTGATGCTTATGGCAAACAGCTGGGACTTCAACCTTGTAATCGAGGAAAACCCGGTGATACACCTCGACAGGGAGGAGTCGGAGGTTATAAACGCATACAGCGCGATACTCAAAAACACGTTGCGAGGCGCGCCGCGCCGCCACCACAAGGAGGTGGTGGAGTCGCTCATGAGGGCGGCGGCGTGCTACCTCACCGATATGCTCATGCAGCACATGGAGGCGAAACCGCACACGTTCTACAAAAGCGAGGTGGCGTTCAACGCCTTTCTCGACCTGCTCACCTCAACCTTCCCGCGCCCGAGGCGGGTGGACTTCTATTCCGGAAAATTAGGCATATCAAACCGCCACCTTGCCTCGGTGTGCCTCAGGGTCAGCGGCAAGACGGCGCAGCAGCTCATAACCGAATACGCCATACGCGACATAAAGCGCGAGCTCCTCAAGCCCGAGAACACCATAAAGCAGGTGGCGGTCAACATGGGCTTTGACAACGTGTCGAGCCTTGGGCGTTATTTCAGGAACTTCACGAACGTGTCGCCCAAAACGTTCCGCGCAACATACGCACGCAATATGTGCGGGCGGGGCGCGGACGGGGCCGGGACCGTGTAGGGCATGCTCTTGCGGCACTGCGCTTTTACGCGCAAAGCTCCCGATTTGGCAATATCCGGGGCTTTTTTTGTGAGTGTGGCTTTTTTCCGCCGAAAAATTTGGCGGTTAAAATAAATATCGCTTATTTTGTCATGCTTAACATAAAACTTTACCGCCTATTGCACATCGTTACTCCAAAGAACAAATGATATAAAGACTGTAATGGATAAATTGTGCAAACTCTCGGACGAGCAGTTGGTGAAGAATTACGCCAAGGGCGACAATGACGCTTTTGACACGTTGCTCGCACGGTATCAGCAGAAAATATACTCTTATATACTCTTCCTCGTACACGATGCCGAGGTGGCTGACGACCTGTTTCAAGAAACGTTCATGAAAGCCATTGTTACCATACGGCAGGGGCGTTACGTGGAGAGCGGGCGTTTTTCGGCGTGGCTCACACGCATTGCCCACAACCTTGTGATAGACAAATACCGCCAGGACCGCAACTCGAATGTCATTTCAAACGACGCGAGCGATGCCGACCTGTTCAACGACGCTTCCCTGTCGGACATAACGGTGGAGATGAAGATGATCACAGAACAGTCGCTCACCGACGTGGGACGGCTTTTGCGCGAACTGCCCGACAACCAGAAGGAGGTTTTGTATATGCGCTTTTACCAGGATTTGAGCTTCAAGGAAATCGCCGACGCCACAGGCGTGAGCATAAACACCGCGCTCGGGCGTATGCGCTACGGGCTTATAAACCTGCGTAAGATGGTCAGCGAGCGCGGCATAGTGCTTGAGGTTTATTGATTGCCGCATTCCGTAAAAGCGGGGGTGCAAACTTCGTGTTTTTAATTTGCAAAGCAGAATTAATCAATAAATTTCGCCTCCGTAGGGGCGTATTGCATACGCCCTAAATTGCGCGGATTTTGCAATGATGCGGCGATGGATTGCGGCGTTTGCAACGTGTGGTTCATGAGGTGGCTTACAGGGCGTATGCAATACCCCATGCAATTATCGGAATACCAAAACTGACGGCTTTTCCCATATACCCCGAAAACTGCATAGGATGTAGGAAAAACTATGTCCTATGCAGGAAAAATTATGTCTGATATAATCCGGACTACATCAGACCTTTTTTATGCACCTTGCAAAGTGCTGAAAACCAAACGCTTGCAAATGTTTTTCAAAGCAAGGCCAATTCACTGGAAACCAAGATGTTGCGGCAAATTTGCGTGTGCCGCCGTTTTTTGTTCTGCGGCGCGTTTTCAAAAATAACGTGCAACAATTCCCATGACATTATAATAATGTGGTGTGCGGGACGTTATCATAGTGTAAACATTCAAATTACTGCCTATGATTAAATTCTCCCCCTCTGAATTGTCCCCGCGTGAAGCCACGCTGCAATTTCTCAAGTTTTTCGCCCGCAACTATATGCCCTTGGAGTTTCCCAAGGCTGGCGGTGCGCCTGTGGTGATGAACTGACATCGCCGCCCTTTCAAGACAATAACAATTAAGACATGAAGAAGATAATGCTGCTGGGTTCGGGAGAACTCGGCAAGGAATTTGTGATAGCCGCCAAGCGTCTCGGACAGTACGTGGTTGCTTGTGACTCTTATCAGCACGCCCCTGCAATGCAGGTGGCGGACGAGTTTGAAGTGCTCAATATGCTCGACGGGGACGCCCTTTGCGCGGCAGTTCACCGCCACCGCCCCGACATTATAGTGCCGGAGGTCGAGGCCATACGCACCGAACGCCTTTACGACTTTGAGCGCGATGGGATACAGGTTGTGCCGAGCGCACGCGCCGTAAACTTCACCATGAACCGCAAGGCCATACGCGACCTTGCGGCCAAGGAGCTGGGCTTGAAGACTGCCCGCTACCGCTATGCCAGGAGCCTCGGGGAAATGCGCGAGGCTGTGGGCGAGATAGGGATGCCGTGCGTTGTAAAGCCGCTCATGTCCTCATCGGGGCACGGCCAGAGCGTGATACGCACGGAAGAGGACATACAGGCTTCGTGGGATTTCGCCTGCAGCGGCGCAAGGGGCGACGTGATGGAGGTGATAGTTGAGGAGTTCGTGAAGTTCGACAGCGAGATTACGCTCCTCACCGTAACGCAGCGCAGCGGCAAGACGCTTTTCTGCGCACCCATAGGACACGTGCAAAAGCACGGCGACTACCGCGAGAGCTTCCAGCCCGCCGTAATCAAGGCGGGGCATCTTGAGGAGGCGCAGCGCATGGCCGATGCCGTAACACGCGCCCTCACAGGTTGCGGAATATGGGGCGTGGAGTTCTTCTTGAGCAACGAGAACGGGGTGTATTTCTCCGAACTTTCCCCGCGCCCGCACGACACAGGCATGGTTACGCTCGCGCAAACGCAGAACCTGAACGAGTTTGAGCTTCATCTGCGTGCGCTTCTCGGTCTCCCCGTCCCCGAAATAGAACAGTTGCGCGCCGGGGCTAGCTGCCCGATACTCGCCGTGAGCGACACGCCGGTGGAACCCGACTTTGTGGGCGTAGACCAGGCGTTGCTTGAGCCGCGCACCGATTTGCGCATTTTCGGCAAGCCGCGTGCATGGAAGGAACGCCGCCTTGGAGTGGCGTTGGCCTACGACAGCATCGGCTGCGACATGGACGCGCTTCGCGAGAAAGTGAAGGGCGTCGCCGCCAAGGTGAGGAATCTCTAATCCAACATTAAACCAAAGAAAATAAAATGACACCGATAATATCCCCTTCGCTGCTCGCCGCCGATTTCGGCAACCTTGCCCGCGACGTTGAGATGCTCAACCGCAGCAGTGCCGACTGGATGCACCTTGACGTGATGGACGGGGTTTTTGTGCCAAACATCTCTTTTGGCTTCCCTGTCATGAAGGCGATAGCAGGCGTTGCGAGAAAACCGCTCGACGTACACCTTATGACCGTGCAGCCGGAACGCTATATAGAGAACGTTAAGGAACTCGGCGCACGCATAATGAACGTGCACGTGGAGGCAAGCCCGCACCTTCACCGCACAATCCAGCAAATCCACTCTGCGGGAATGCTCGCCGGGGCCACGCTTAACCCCTCCACGCCGGTGAGCATGGTCGAGGATGTGCTGGAGGAACTTGACCTTGTTCTCATCATGTCGGTAAATCCGGGCTTCGGAGGGCAGAAATTCATAGAGCATTCCCTGAAAAAGGTGGAGAAGCTGCGCCGTATGATTGACTCCTGCGGTTCAGGTGCGCTTATCGAGGTTGACGGAGGCGTTAACTCCGAAAATGCGCCGCTGCTCGTCAGCGCCGGAGCCGACGCCCTTGTGGCGGGAAGCGCGGTGTTCAACGCTCCGGACCCGGAAGCGGAGATTGAAGCGCTGAAGGCGATGGAATAAGTCAGCCTTAGGGCGGGGGGATGTACACGCAGGGCAAGACGCAAGGCATTTCGTTTTCAGCGTTGGGCAAATTCCCCGTGCTGCATTTTGTTGTGCCGCTCGCCTTGGGCATTGCCGCCGGCTGGTATGCCCAAGGTGCGCTCCGTGAATGCTCGCGGTTTTTGTGGGCTGCGACGGCGGTGTGCGCCATTGTGCTGGCGGTGCTTGCTGTGTATTACAAGCGGTGGGTGGAAAACCTCGGGTTTTACATTTCCACCGTTATGTTTTTCTTTTCTCTCGGCATGGCCAACGCCACGGAGGCGCTTAAAATGTCGGAATACCCATGGGAGAAAAACAAGGCTGCTTATGGCGGGGTTGTGGTCTCCGTTCCGGCGGTCAAAGAACGTGTGGTAAGGTTTCGCGTGAAGGTCGCGGAAGTTTTGGCAAAGGACGGCGTGCGCCGCGTGAACCGTTTAGCCGAGATTACGTCAGTGCGCCCCGGCTGCGCGGACACTCTTAGGGCGGGCGATGCCGTTATGTTTTATGCCAAGGTGGCTGAGCCGCGAAACGCCGGCAATCCCTACGAATTTGATTACGCTTCCTATCTGAGGCAGCACGGAGTTGCCGGGACGGCTTTCGTATATGGCGATGACGTTGTGCCGATGTCGGAGGAACAGTCTGCAAGGGTTTTGAAACAATGTCTTGGCGCGGCTGGCAGAATTGCGCTTTGGGGCGGAAAGGTGCGCGGCGCGCTTTTGCAGGTTTACCGCGAGGCGGGAATGGAAGGCGACTTGCTCGGCGTGGTGTCGGCAATGACTTTGGGCGAGAAGTCGCTTGTGTCCCGCGAGGTGCGCGAAGTTTTTTCCGGCACGGGAACGAGCCACGTCCTTGCCCTCTCCGGGCTGCATCTTGGCATATTGTTTTCGTTGCTCCAGTATATTCTTACCTTCGGCGGGCGTTTGCGCCGCATGAGAGTGCCTTGCCAGGCGGCCGTGATACTGTTTGTGTGGATTTACGCCGTGGTGGCGGGAATGCCGCAGTCGCTTGTCAGGGCTTCCGTAATGTGCACGCTCGTGTGCCTTGCCGTTATATTCCGCCGCAGCCCGCTTTCGGCAGGAAACCTGCACCTTGCCGCGTTCCTGATATTGCTTTTCAACCCGCTGTCATTGTTTGATGTGGGTTTTCAGTTGTCTTTCGTCTCAGTGCTGTTCATTCTGAAGCTCATGCCTTCGGTTGCGCCCCGGCGGGTGGTTGCCGCTTCGTGGGTGGGAAGGCTTTGGGGATTTATGGCGGTGTCTTTGTGCGCCCAGATAGGCGTTGCCCCGCTTGTGGCGTACTATTTCCACAATTTCCCCACGTGTTTCATGATGTCAAACCTTGTAACGGTGCCTGCTTCGGCGGTCATTGTGCCTTTGTCGTTCGCGCTCCTCGCCTTTTCGTGGCTTCACCCTCTGGCAACCGCGCTTGTTTGGCTGCTCAAGACCATTCTGCACTTTCTGTTCGCCTTTCTGGCTTTTGTCGCCGGCATTCCCGGCGCGTTTGTTCCGCTCTATCCCTCGTTGGCAACCGTTGTGTTGGTTTACGCATCCTTGCTGTTTCTTGTGATGTGGGCAAGTTCGCGCCGCAGGATATATGTTTATCCCATGCTTGCCGCTTTGGCTTGGGCTGTGCCTGTGCAGATGCTTTCGGGGAGGACTGTGGGAAAAAACGGGTGCGTTTGGTTTTACAACAGGCTTTCCGTCAGTGCCGTGCAATTTGTTGTGTCTCCCAAGGAAACGTATCTGTATTCTCCGCAAAACGCCGGCGATGAGGCGGTGTGGCACGCCTTGGCTTCCGTCTCGCGGAATTATTGGGCACGGTGCGGCATGAAACGCCCTGTGCGGCTTCGTGGCGGCTTTGAAAACAGTTCGGCGAAATTCCATGACGGCTTGCTGCTGTTGGGCAGCAGGACGTTCCTTTTTCTTGATGCCGCAACTCCGCGCAACAGTGCGCCTTCGGCTGTGAGCGTTGACGCGCTTTTCGTTTCACGCGGGTTCAGGGGAAGGCTTTCGCCGTGGACAGAGAAGGTCGCGGCGCACCTTGTGGTGCTTGACAGCGGAATTCCGGAGGCACGCAGGGAGGCTTTTGCCACGGAGTGCCGCAAGCGCGGGCTGCGTGTGCATGACATGGCGGCGGAGGGGGCTTTGAGGATGCCGTTGGGCGGAATGGGAGACCGCATGAAATAAAATTTTTTCTTAATTTTGCATCCTTGGAAATCATAACCGAAATAAGATAGAAAATGCTGGGTAACATAATGTCAGAAGCCGAGGCGGCTTTGTTCAGTAATATAACTGCAACAACCGGGAAAGCCGTCATAACCGCACACTCCGCGCCCGACGGCGATGCGATAGGCTCTTCGCTCGCCCTTGCCTCATACTTGCGCACGAACGGCGTGGAGGCAAAGATAGTGATGCCCGACAGTCTGCCCGATTTCCTTATGTGGCTTCCCGGTGCGCCCGACATTGTTTGCCACGATGTTGCGCCGGCGGAGGCGGAACGCCTTGTGGGCGAAGCCGACACCGTTTTCTGCCTCGACTTCAACGACCTTTCGAGGATTCACGCCCTTGCCCCGGCGGTGGAAAGCAGCAATGCGCGCAAGGTTATGGTGGATCATCATCCCGAGCCTGTGCTCGAAACGGAACTGAGGGTTTGCCGCCCCGACCTGAGCTCGGCTTCCGAAGTGGTGTTCCGCATACTGTGGCAGTTGGGTCATTTCCCCGCCATGACAAAAGACGAGGCCGTGTGCATATATTGCGGCATGATGACCGACACGGGCGGTTTTGCCTACAATTCGTCAAGCCCGGAGATTTATTTCATAATAAGCGAACTGCTCACCAAGGGATTCGACAAGGACAAGGTTTACCGCAACGTTTACAACAACTACTCCAAAAGCCGTGTGAGGCTCACGGGCTACATTCTTTATAACAAGTTGCACTTCTATCCCAAGCTGCGGGCGTGCTATTACACGCTCACGGGCGAGGAGATGAAGCGTTTCAGCTTCCAGCGCGGCGACACCGAGGGGCTTGTCAATATGCCGTTGGTTGTGAAGGGCATGAGGCTTTCCATAGCCCTGCGCGAGGACACCGAGGGCGGGAAAATAAGGATTTCGCTGCGGTCGGTGGATGATTTTCCGTGCAACAAAATGGCGGCGGAGTTCTTCAACGGCGGCGGGCATCTTAACGCCTCCGGCGGGGAGCTGTACTGCACAATGGAGGAGGCTGTGGAGCAGGTGAACCGTGCGGTGGCGGCATACGCCAAGCTGCTTTGACACGCAAACTGTGGCAAGAGCATTTTCCTGTATTTTTCGCACAAAAACGCAACCGCTTGAAAGCCAGAGATATATCTGAAATCAGATTTGCTTCGTAACTTTTTGTTTTCCAGTAGTTTGCAAAGGGCGGAAAAAGGTCTGATGTAGGAAAAATTATATCAGACATAATTTTTCCTACGTAGGACATGGTTTTTTCTGTGTCCGATGTGGTTTTTGCTGATATTGGTGTGTGCTTGCCACTGTGAGGTGTGTTTGCAGCCACAAACCTTATGGCTTGTTTTTATATGCCTGTTTGGTAATCGGTAATCATTATCGAAGAAGACAGACCTTTTTTATAACTCCCCGAAATGTTCACAGCGCCTTTCTTGAGCTTTTCCTTAATGGGAATTTCATTCTTGACAGGCAGGCTTATTGTCTGCCCTTCAATTTCAAACATAATGGAAGAGGGGCTTCTGTAGCCCGAAGAAAAAGCATCTTCGATTTGCGAGCTGAAAAAGTTCTCCTCCTGATGTTCTGCATAAAACACATTGATGACAAAGAACAGCGCGAGAGAGACACAGAACGTCCACCATCCGATGACAGGGGGCTTGATTTTGCTTTTTGCAAGGAATTTCATCACTGCCATTGCGGAGGCAACAATGAGCAGGACTACATATAAAAAGGAAAAGTCGGAATAACAAATCCTGTTGTATTGGGAGAAATAATAACCTGTGAGCAAAATGACGCATGGTGGCAAAAAATGTTTGTAATACACCTTGTCCCCGTTTGCCCTGCTTGCCTTCTTGCGCTTTTTCTTCATCGTTTCAATTCGCTTGTTGTTGTAATCTTCGTGAATACCTGCGGGCGCCTATGTCTGTATTGCCATTATTTCTATAACAATAATGATGTTGCAAATATAATGAAATTGTCTTGAAATGCCCGATGATTGGGCGATTTTGCTTATATTTGCAATAAATAATGTAACAAAAACAATTATAACAAAATAACATGAAAACCAACAGGAGAGATTTCTTGAAAACCGTTGGCGGGATAGGATTGTTTTCCATAGTCCCGAGCAGTGTGTTGGGCGGCAGGGGCAGAGTTGCCCCCAGCGACCAACTGACCAAAGGCATCATAGGCGTTGGCGGCATAGGCCGCTCGTCCTATCACTTCACGAGCGACAAATACTGCCGCCTTGTGGCGATGTGCGATGTTGACAGCAAACACCTTGAGCAGGCAAAGGCCGAGGCCAAGGAGAAGTTCAAGGAGGATTGCGCAACCTATCATGATTTCCGCGACCTTATAAAAGACCCCAACGTGGACGTGGTTCACATTGCCACGCCTCCCCATTGGCACGCGCTCATGTCGATTGAGGCCGCAAAGGCAGGCAAGGACATCTGGTGCGAAAAGCCGATGACCCGCACCATAGGCGAGGGACGCGCAGTGATAGAGGCTGTGAAGAGATACAACCGCATTTTCCGCCTCAACACATGGTTCCGCTTCAAGGACACGTTCTACGGTCTCGGCACTACGGTTGAGCCGCTCAAGAAGCTCGTGAAGAGCGGGATGCTCGGCTGGCCGCTGAAATTCACCGTGTCGGGAGCGACCGGCTTCACTTGGAAATTCTACTGGGTGGGCAAGGAAAACCTCGCGCCCGAACCTGTCCCCTCAAACCTTGACTACGATATGTGGCTGGGCCCTGCCCCATACAAGCCATATAACATCCACCGCACCCACCAAACCTTCCGCGGCTATTGGGACTACGACGGCGGAGGTCTCACGGATATGGGACAGCACTATCTTGACCCGGTGCAGTATCTTCTCGACAAGGACGACGAGTCGCCGGTTAAGGTTGAGGTTGACGCTCCGCAGCAGCACCCGGACGCAGTGGGCATATGGCACAAGATAACTTACACCTACGCCGACGGATGCCAGATTGTGCTCGAGGGAGAAGGCTTTGAATCTCCGGGAAAGACCCCTTACATCGAAGGGCCTAAGGGAAAAGTGTTCCGTGGCTTTGAATGCACAATTCCCGACGTAATGAACAAGATTGCCGAAATGCCCGACCCCGAACCGCAGCGCACGGACTTCATAGAGTGCATACGCACACGCCAGAAATTCGCCCTCAACGAGGTTAACGGACACCGCAGCTGCACTCTCGTGAACATGGCGGCAACAGCCCTCCGCCTTAACCGCAAGGTGCTGAACTACGACCCGGCAACGGGTACGTTTGTCGGCGATCCCGATGCAACGGCAATGATAAACCAGCCGATGCGCGGCGAGTGGCATCTTTAATAAGAAAAACACCCTAAACTGAAAACAGAAAATGAAAAAGTATATATCATCATTCCTGATAGCGGTTTTGTGCTTCGCAACTGCTTTTGCACAGACCGACAGCCGCAACCGCGTGGCATCCACAATAATCGCCGACGGGCTTGCGCAGCTTCCGGCGAAAAACCTCGCCACTTTCAACCAGGTTATTGCTGAAATGGCATCGACCGGCGAGGAGGGCGTCCTGCAGATTGCGGGAAACCTGAAACCTGCGGGCAAGGACGTAAAAAATGCCGTGTTTGAATACGCTCTCAGCGGCATTACGGATTATGCCGCAAGCAAGGACGGCGAAAAATGCCGCGCCGGCGTGAGAAGCGGACTTGTCAAGGCTTCCGAGAAGTGCGGCGACGAGACGAACAAGGCGTTTCTCCTTACGCTTTTGCGCCGCGTGGCAACACCTGCCGACTTTGCGCTTTTCGCAAAACACCTCGGCAGCGAAAAACTTTCAATTCCCGCCCTCGCCGCAATCGAGAGCATGAATGGCATAGACGCAGACGCGCTCAATCTTGTCAAGACTTCAACAAACGTGTCGCGCTGCTCGCTCGCCAAGATAGTGGAGGCGCGAAAGCTAAACGGAGTTGAGGATCTTTTGGTCTCATGGATAAAGGGCGCGGACAACAAAACGAAAATCGCAATCTATGACGCTCTTGCCGCAGTGGGTTCCGAGAAATCGCTGAAGGTGCTTGAGGGCGCGGCAAAGGCAGCCGGTTTTGCCCCTGACGACAGCCGTGCGCTCGACGCCTATCTCAAACTGCTCAACCGCTCGGACAGCAAACTCGCTTTGAAGGCTGCGAAAACTCTTGTCAAGAATAATGCGCCGGCAACCCGTTGCGCAGGTTTGGCTTTGCTTTTGAAATCCTCGGGCAATGGGGCTGCGAAAGAAATATTGAAGGCCTTGAAGGACGGAAACGCAGAATATCGCAACACAGCCCTTGACTTTGCGAAAGGGAATGCGGGCGAGGGAATTTTCGCCACAGTTGCGTCGTATTTCGCCAAACTTCCCGCCAACGCCAAGGTTGATGTGGTGAAGTGGCTCGGCAACAACCACGCCAAAGCGCAGGAGGCGGTGATTCTCTCGGCTGTTGCGGCTAAGGATTCCGCCTTGTCGTGCGCCGGCATGGAGGCCGCAGCAAAAATAGGCACGCCCAAGGCTCTCGGGGCTCTGATTGCGCAAATCGCGGGAAAGAACGGCGCATACGCTTCAAAGCAGCTTCTCGCCTTCAACGGCGACATAGCTTCCGGCGTGCTTGGCGTGCTCAAAAACGCAAAGGACGCGTCCGAACTTGTTCCCGCACTGAAACTCGCCGGTGAACGTCATATACATTCCGCATACAACGATGTGGCGAAGCTCGCAGGTTCTTCTGACGAGGCTGTCAGCTCCGCAGCATACGATGCCCTTGCCGGCGTTGCCGCTTCGGCAAGCAACTGTTCCGACAATGTGGCTTCCCTGCTTGAGAAGAGTTCCGGCAAAGCTGCCGAGAAACTTCAGAAAGCCCTTTGCAACTCTCTTGTAGCCCAAAGCGCGGCTGAGCAGTACACCAAGGCGGCGCAATATATAAAAGGCTCTTCTCATCCAGAATACTACTATCCCCTGCTCGCGCAGTCGGGAACAAGCGAGGCTCTTGACCTTCTCCAGAAGGCTTTGGGCAATCCCTCAACTGCAGAAGCTGCCTCAAAGGCACTCCTGATTGTTGACAATTCAAACGTGATACCTGTGCTTTTGGGCGTTGCAAAGAAAAATTCCAACTACAAGGAGCAGCTTCTTTCGCGTTATGTGTCTCTCGCGGTAAAATACGAGGGCAACGGTGTGAAGAAATACCAAAGTCTGCTCAACGCTCTTGACTGCAAGCCTTCCACAGGGCTTGCCAACAACATCATGTCGGAACTCGGCAAGATATATATGGTGCAGCCGCTGGTGGTTGCCGTTGGAAAGATGGGCGATGCCGATGTGGCTTACAGCGCAGCCAACGCCGTGAAGAGCATACTTGCACATGCCAACGACCTGAACGCGGGTGCGGATGTGCAGAAAGCCCTCAACAAGGCAAAGGAAGTTGCCCTTGCAAAGAAGGCGACAGGCGATGCGGATGCCGGGTATGCTGCTGACGAGATTACCGAAATTCTCGGCAAGCACAAGTCGGATAACGGCTTCACGCTAAACGCAAATACCAAGACAGTTTCCGCCGGCGGAAAGGAAACCCTCAGCAAGAACGGTGAGAACATAGCCATGACTTTCGACTGGAAAACCGACGGCGAGGCAGTTGTTGTATTGCGTTCAGTACCGGTGGTACGCCTGTCGGCTGACAAGGTGGAACTTGTGGGCGAAAAGAAATCTCTTGCACTCAACCCGGCAGGTGAGTACAACACTCTCGAAGTGCGTCTTGTTGACGACCGTCTGTTTGTTACCTCAAACGGCAAGTCCCTTGCCGCAAACACAGTTCTGAAAGTGGCTGCGGGCGTTGCGAAAGCCCCGGTGGCAGGTGCTATGGAGCTTGTGGCTGACAAGGGCGCGCTTGACCTGCGCAACACAAACGTTTGCAATCTCCCTGCAACCCCTGTATATACTCTTTCGGCAGACGAGAAGAAAGCCGGTTTCGAAGTGCTGTTTGACGGCCGTTCCCTCGACAACTGGCAGGGCAACACCACAGGCTACACGCCCGACAACGGCACGATTTACGTTACTGCCAACTATGGCGGCAGCGGAAACCTTTACACAAAGAAAAAGTACAGCGACTTTGTTTACCGTTTCGAGTTCCGCTATGAAACTCCGGGTGTGAACAACGGCGTGGGCATACGCACGAACATCGGCTCTGATGCCGCTTACGACGGCATGGAAATCCAGATACTCGACCATGACGATCCAATCTACGCAGGTTTGCAGCCCTACCAGCAGCATGGCTCTGTTTACGGCATCTGTGTGCCGAAGCACGTAAAGTTCAAGCTCAACACATGGAACACCGAGGAGATACGCGCCGTGGGCGACCGCATCACCGTTACAGTTAATGGCGAAGTGATTACCGACTGCAACATACGCGAAGCCTGCAAGGGACACAATGTGGCTCCCGACGGCGGCAACCACAACCCATATACCGTTGACCACAAGAACCATCCCGGACTTTTCAACAAGGACGGCTATGTGAGCTTCTGCGGTCATGGCTCGGGCGTGCGCTTCCGCAACATCCGCATTCTTGACCTTGGCAAGAACGCAAAGAAAACGGTGAAGAAAACAACCAAGCGTAAATAAAGGCGTTTTCACAATAAGGCATGGGGCTTTCGGGAGAAATTCCGAAAGCCTCATTTCGTTTTGCAGTGTCAGGCTTGCGGTGCGGTTTGTCCGGTTGTGTATGATGTGCGTGCAATACGCCCCTGCAAATGGCGCAAAACCAAAACCGCGCACTATTTTCCAAATACCGCTAAAATTACATTTGATGCAGGAAAAACTATGTCCTATGCAGGAAAAATTATGTCTGATATAATTCAAACTACGTCAGACCGTTTTTCTCCACTTTGCAACGCACTGGAAAACAAATGCTTATGCGGAAAAGTGATAAACGGTGTAAAGGGCTGGTTCACAATAGTTTAATGGAAAATGTCATGCTGCTGTGAAAATGTGGCTTTTGCCGCGCGGGCGGACTGCTGTTTTGTGCATTTTATCCGTATGTCCAAATTATGCTTCATGTGCTGAGTTGTTCCGGGTGCGGTGTGCGCCTTGTTTTTCGTGGCAAATGCCATTTGCCACATGGATTGTAGCATAATTGTTTGGCAAAATGACTATATTTGTAACAGAAATAAACAAACAATACATAAGTGAATAAAATGAAAGGCAAAACAAGATTTCTGCTTGCGGCTGTGCTGCTGGCAATCCTTCCGGTTGCGGTTTCGGCCGATGGGATAGCCATTCTTCATGGCCCTTATCTTCAAAATGTTTATGAAACGGAGGCCACCATTGTTTGGACAACAAACAACGAGGCTAACGGCTGGGTGGAACTCGCCCCCGATGACGGCACAAACTTCTACGCCGAGAGCCGCCCGAAATATTATGACGCGCACATTGGCGTGAAGCGCACCGGGAAAATCCATGCGGTGAGGCTCACCGGCTTGAAGCCCGGCACGAAATACCGCTACCGCATTTACTCCCAGGAGGTGCTGAAGCGCGAGGGGTGGCACATTGTTTACGGCTATGTGGCTGCCACAAATGTGTACAGCCAGGCCCCGCTCACGTTCACCACAAACGATTCCTCTAAACCCGAAACGTCGTTCATCGTGCTCAACGACATTCACGAGCGCATCGACGTTATGAGGCAGATGCTCGAAATGGGAGACTACAAAAAGCGCGACATGGTGATATACAACGGCGACATGGTTAACATCATGCCCGACGACGATGCCCTGTTCAGGGGCTTCCTTGACGAGAGTGTGAAGCTTTTCGCCTCCGAAAAGCCTTTGTATTATGTGCGCGGCAACCACGAGACACGCGGCGCCTCTGCCGTGAATTTCCATAACTATGTATGTCCGCGCCAGAACGACATATTCTATGCGTGGAGGCAGGGGCCGGTGTTTTTCCTGGCTCTCGACGCTGGCGAGGACAAGCCCGATGACGACATTGAGTACGCCGGGGCGAACGTTTATGACGAATACCGCACGGAACAGGCGGAGTGGATTAAGAAGGTGGTAAGCTCCGAAGAATACAAGAAGGCTAAGTATCACGTTGTGATTTGCCACGTTCCGCCCGCGCCGCAAAAAGACGCGTGGCATGGCGACAAGGAGGTGAAGAACAAGTTCGTCCCCATTCTCAACGATGCAAATGTTGACGTGATGCTTTGTGCGCACTACCACCGCTTTGCCTATCACCCCAACCTTGAGGGCGTGAATTTCCCTGTCATAGTGAACTCAAACGATTCCTACATTACGGGCGAGGCCGACAGCGGAAAATTGAGCGTTGAGGTGGTCAGCAACAAAGGCAAGAGCCTTCTGAAAAAGGATTACACGGCACGGTAGTCTGTCGGCTTGACATAAAAAAGCGCATTCCGTTTTGCGGGATGCGCTTTTGCTTTCCGCCCTTGCGGCGTATGGTTACGAGCCTATGGCGAATATTGCCGGCGTGTGGCTTAGGTCGGGAATTTCCGCCTTGCGCCACTCCGCCACGCTTTTGGTCTTTATGTCCTCGTTGCTGCACGTTACCCCCGCCGCGATGCAAAGGCGCGTGGATGCCGAAAGCGTTTTGAGCAGCATGGCAATGAACTTGTTGTTGCGGTATGGCGTTTCGATGAACATCTGCGTTTGTTTCTCCTTTGCGGCGCGTGCCTCGAAATGTTTCAATGCCCTTATCTTTTCGCCCTCGCCAATGGGCAGGTAGCCGTTGAAAGCGAAACTTTGCCCGTTCATGCCCGATGCCATCAGCGCAAGGAGTATTGACGACGGCCCTACAAGCGGCACGACCTTCATTCCCGCCTTTTGCGCCATTGCCACGATTACAGCCCCCGGGTCGGCAACGGCAGGGCATCCGGCTTCGCTTATCATCCCCACGGCTTCGCCGCTTTTGAGCGGGGCGAGGTATTCGCCGAACACCACGGTGTCGGCGTGCTTTCCCATGGGGTGGAACGTAAGGCTGTCGATGTCGATGCTTTTGTCAACAAACTTGAGGAAGCGTCTCGCCGTGCGGGTCTCCTCCACAATGAAGTGCTTTATGCCACGGATGATGTCGCGGTTTGCCGGCGGGAAAACGTATTCGGCAGGAGAGTCGCCAAGCACGGTGGGTATGAGGTATAGTGCGGGTGTCATGGAAGTTGTGAGAATTTGTGTTTCATGCCTATATAGTAAAGGCGCAGTATGCTGTAGTCTGCCTGTTCCGGGATGTGCGCCGCCGTTGTTCTGGCAAGGTTCTCGCGGCGCGCCTCCTCAAAGCCGGCTTTCATGGCCTTGAAGTCGCGGCGTGCCTTGCGTATGGCGCAAAAAGCCTTTCGGTCTCCTGTGAGCAGGTATTTGAACGCCGCAACGTTGTCGAAGACTTTGCGGAAGCGCATCACGCTTTCCAGACGTTCTTGCGGCGTGTTCTTGAAAAGCATCAGCAGGTTGTTGCGGAAGTTCAGGTAAACTTTCTTGGGGTTTGTGGTTTGCAGCGTTGCGCCTCCGATGTGGAACACGTAGCTTTGCGGTACGCACGCAATGCGGAAGCCCCGGCTGCGAAGCCTCCAACAGAAATCTATCTCCTCCATGTGGGCGAAGAAGCGCGGGTCGAGACCGCCGTTGTCGGCGTAAACTTTCCGCCTCACCATAAGTGCCGCCCCCGTGGCCCAGAACACGTCAACCGGGGTGTTGTACTGCCCCTCGTCTTTCTCAACCGTGCCGAAAATCCTTCCGCGACAGTACGGATAGCCCCATTTGTCGATGAAGCCTCCCGCCGCTCCGGCGTACTCGAAACAGGCCATGTTGCGGTAAGAAAGTATCTTGGGCTGGCAGGCAGCCACACCGGCGTTAGCATCCATGTATTCGAGCAGCGGCTGAAGCCAGCGCGGCGAGACTTTCACGTCGGAATTAAGCAGAAGCACGTATTCCTCTTCGACTTTCCCTATTGCCAGATTGTAGCCTTCGGCGAAGCCGTGGTTTTTGTCGAACTCCATGAGCGGGATTTGCGGAAACTCGCGCCTCAATGTCTCAACCGAATTGTCGGTGGAGCCGTTGTCGGCCACATAAACTTTGGCCTCGGGCGAGTTTTCCAGCACGTTGGGCAGAAAACGTCTGAGCATTTCCGCCCCGTTGTAGTTCAGTATCACAACCGCTATACGTTTCATAATATAATAGTGCCTTTGAGTGCGGTTTCCTTGGCGTTGAAGCCGCCGAGAGCCACGTTTACAAGTCTGTTGTCAAGGTCTTGGGCGTTTTCCCCCGGCGCTTCCACGCGGATGTAGTTGTCGGTGAAGCCGTGTATCACGCCGTTGTGCACCGTGTGTTCGAAAAGCACCTTTCTTGTTGTGCCGCAGAATTTGCGGTAAAAGTCCTTGCGCTTTTTTTCCGACAGCGCGATGAGCCGCTGTGTGCGCTCGTGCTTGTCCTGCTGCCTTACGATATACGGTATCTTCAAAGCCTGTGTGCCGGGACGCTCGGAGTAGGGGAACACGTGCAGCTGCGCAAAGTCGAGAGCCTCGAGAAAGGCGAGCGTCTCCCCGAAAAGCTCCGGCGTCTCGCCCCTTGTGCCAACTATAACGTCTATCCCTATGAAGGCGTCGGGCATGGCGTTGTGCACCTCGGATATTTTCTCCGCGAAAAACTTTGTGTCGTATCTGCGGTGCATAAGTTTCAGCACCGTGTCGCTCCCGCTTTGCAGCGGAATGTGGAAGTGGGGCGTGAAACGGCGCGAGCTTGCGCAGAAGTCTATAATCTCCTTTGTAAGGAGGTTAGGCTCGATTGACGAAATCCTGTAACGCTCAATTCCCTCCACTTTGTCGAGGGCTTTTACGAGCATTCCGAAGCTCTCGCCGCCCTTTCTCCCGAAATCACCTATGTTCACGCCCGTGATTACTATCTCCTTGCCGCCCTGCGCAGCCACCTCCTTTGCCTGGCTCACGACAGAGTCCGCCGAGGGGCTGCGGCTGAGCCCGCGGGCGTAGGGAATGGTGCAGTAGGTGCAGAAGTAGTCGCACCCGTCCTGCACTTTGAGGAAATACCTTGTCCTGCCGCCGCGTGAGCACGAGGGGACGAAAGTCCTGATGTCGCGCATTGCGCCGCTTTTCTGTACGTGCAGGGCTTCGGTTTGGCGGCGTTTCTGCGCAATGCCCTCGGCAATGTACTCCAGAATGCGCCCTTTGTCCTCCATGCCCACCACGAGGTCAACGCCCTCTATTTCCGCCACCTTTTGCGGCTGCAGCTGCACATAGCATCCCATTACCGCTACGAAGGCGTCAGGGTTGTCTTTAACGAGCTTGTGTATGACCTGCCGGCACTTGTGGTCGGCCATTTCCGTAACCGAGCAAGTGTTCACAAGGCAAATGTCCGCGTTGCCGCCGTCGCTCGTCTCCACGCCCACGGCGTGCAGCTTGTCCTCAATGGCGGACGTTTCGGCGTAGTTGAGCTTGCAGCCCAGGGTGCGGAACGTGGCTTTCATGCCTTTCATGTCATTATATTGTGCCATTTTTGCGTTTGTGTATGCCAATATGTCCGGACGTTTATTATCATACAAAGGTACGAAATAAGTTTTATATCAAAAAAAGAAAAAATATTTTGCTTGGTAAATTACAGAATGACAGAGAAATAACTGTTTGTATGAAAAAATGTTGAAAAAAAGCGGTAAAAAAATGTACACCATATTGGTAAAAGTCCTTACCTTTGCATCGGTTTTAAAAGCAATTGATTGTTTTACTAAAAAAAAGACAGAAATGAAAAAGTTAGTATTCATGTTCGTAGCAATCGCAGCAATGTCATTCGCAAGCTGCGGCAACAAGTCAAACGAAGCTGCTCCTGCTGCTGATTCTGATTCAGTTCAGGTTGATAGCGCTGCTGTTGACAGCACCGACACTGCTGCTGCTGACACCGCTGCTGCTGACACCGCTGCTGCTGACGCTCAGTAATAGTACGGACTAGAGAGAATTGAAACCTGCGAGGGAATTCCTTACAGGTTTTTTTGTGCCTTTGCGCTTCCGCGCAAAGTTTTTTGTTTCAATGTGAAGCATGGGCGGTGCGGTTGCCCAACCGCGATGCCCCATGGCAGCAGGCGTAAATGTGGTTATGTATGTGGCGTATGTGATACGTGCCACGGATACACAGGCAACAAGCAATCAAAGAATTGCACCTCCGCAGGGGCGTATTGCATACGCCCGAAATGCGCCGTATTTGCGACATAGTGGCGGTGGTTTGTGGAGCGGTTTAAGCGGTGGTGTACAAGGTGTATGCAATACGCCCCTACAAATGGTGCAACCCCAAAATCGCTTGCTTCTCCCGAAACACCCTCCAAATTATATTTGATGTAGGAAAAACTACATAGGACGTAGGAAAAATTATATCAGACATAATTCAAACTACATCAGACCTTTTTTCCGCCCTTTGCAACGTCATGAAAAACAAAACGTTACAAAGAAAGGCAAGGTTTGGCGTAAAGTGAGGGATTTCAGAGGATTGGGTAAAAACCGTACGAGTGTGGTTTCCTGCGTTTTTGCGTGGGGCGTGCGGTGTGCCGTATGGCGCAAAAAATCAGCCGTCCCCATTTGGGAACGGCTGAGAATTACGTATGATTGATTGTTTTCGCCCTGTTTAAGCTTCTGCGTTTTCTGCGGTCTCGGCTGTTTCCTCCGCCTTTTCAGCAGCGGCTTCCTTTGCCTCTTCAGCCTTTTCGGCTGCCTTTACGGATTCTTCGGTTACTTTGGCGTCCTCGTCCACAACCGAGAAAGGAACTTCAACTGTAACTTCCTTGTGTAGGTGCACAGCAGCCTTGTATTCGCCGATTTCCTTAACGCCCTTCACGTCGATGCGCTTGCGGTCGATGTCGAAGCCGGCCTCTTTGAGCTTGTCGGCAATCTGCAGTGAGTTTACCGAGCCGTAGATTACGCCGGTGGGGCTTACCTTGGTCGCGATTACCAATGCGGGCACTTTTGCGAGCTTTTCGGCAAGGGCCTGTGCCTCCTGCTTGATTTTCTCAAGCTTGTGGGCGCGCTGCTTCAGCTTTTCCGCGAGCACCTTGCGTGCGCTTTCCGATGCGATGACCGCACGTTTTGTGGGGATGAGGTAATTGCGGCCGTAGCCGTTCTTCACCTTTACAATATCGTCCTTATATCCTAATCCTTGGATGTCTTCTAAAAGTATTACTTCCATTGTCTTTTTCTCCTCATTAATTATTTCATCAAGTCTGTTACAAAGGGAAGCAGTGCCAAATGGCGTGCGCGTTTCACGGCCTGTGCCACGCGGCGCTGGTATTTGAGGGATGTTCCGGTGATGCGGCGGGGAAGAATCTTGCCCTGCTCGTTAAGGAATTTCTTGAGGAACTCGGGATCTTTGTAGTCAATGTACTTGATGCCGCTCTTCTTGAAACGGCAGTATTTCTTCTTCTTCAGTTCAATTGAAGGCGGGGTTAGGTATCTTATTTCTGAATTTGCTTGTGCCATTGTTTATTCCTCCTCTTTTTTAGCGTTTTTGCTGCGGCGCTTCTCTGCATACTCGGCAGCGTATTTGTCCAATTTAACGGTGATGAAACGAATCACGCGCTCCTCGCGGCGGTACTCGGTTTCGAGCTTGCGCATCAATGAGGGGTCGGCCTTGAACTCGAGCAGGATGTAGAAGCCTGTTGATTTCTTCTCAATGGGGTATGCCAATTTCTTGAGCCCCCAATTCTCCTCGTTCAAAATCTCCGCGCCGTTGCTGGTGAGCAGAGTCTTGAATTTTTCAACCGTTTCCTTCATCTGGTCGGCAGACAAAACGGGAGTCAAAATGAAAACGGTTTCGTACTGGTTTGTCATTACTCTTTTAGTTTATGTTAATTGTTTGTTGAATAATTCGGGTGCGAATTTACGATTTTATTTTCACATAGACAATCAGCGCCGTTATCTTTAAGCGGATTTGGGCGTTGAATGGCGGTAAAAAGTTATATTTGCAACAAAAACAGGGAAGATTATGGACTCTTTGGTTGACATAGATGTAAGGCTCATCTTCGCCATTCTCAACGGCAAGGTGTCCGCGGCCATAAGCCGCAAGCTTGCCCGCGACTTCCAGAAGGCGGGGCTGGACCTGAAGCCCGAGCAGTGGAACGTGCTGCAGCGCCTGGCCTATCACGACGGGGTTTCGCAGCAGGAGCTTTGCGATGCAATGTTCAAGGACCGCCCCGGAATGGTGAGGCTCGTAAATTCAATGGTTGAGGCGGGTTTTGTTACGCGCACGCTCAACCGCTTTGACCGCCGCAGGAACATTATACGCATCACCGAGAAGGGGAAGCGCATGCAGGAGGCTTCGATAAGGGTTGCGCTGCTCACGCTTCGCGGGGCGCTGCGCGGATTGAGCCTTAGCGACATACGCACAACCCAAGCCGTGCTCATGACGGTGTTTGAAAACATAACGGCGAGCCTCGGCACAAAGCCGCCAACCGAATCGAAGGTGGCTTACGACTGAAGTCCCGCGCCGCTTTTTGCGGCGGCGTTCCCCAAAACACGCGGCGTTGTTGCCGGGTGAGGGATGAAATGCGTAAATTTGCGCGGAAATTTTACTAACTGACACGGAAATGAAAAAGAGTTTGAAACCGGCCACCCTGTGTGTGCAGGCGGGCTGGCAGCCAAAGAACGGCGAACCGAGAGTGCTGCCCATAATACAGAGCACAACTTTCAAATATGACAATTCAGAGGAGATGGCAATGCTTTTCGACCTCAAGAAAGAGGGATATTTCTACACCCGGCTGCAAAACCCCACGAACGATGCGGTGGCTGCAAAGATCGCCGCCCTTGAAGGGGGAGTGGGGGCGGTGCTGACCTCAAGCGGGCAGGCTGCAAACCTTTATGCGATTTTCAACATTTGCGAGGCGGGCGACCATGTGGTAGCCTCAAACGAGATTTACGGCGGCACGTATAATCTTTTCGGAGTTACGCTGAAGAAGCTCGGCATAGAATGCACCTTTGTGAACCCCGAGGCATCCGACGGGGAGATACAGAAAGCTTTCCGCCCGAACACAAAGGCGTTGTTTGGCGAGACAATATCAAATCCCGGCTGCAACGTGCTCGATATAGAGAAGTTCGCGCGCATAGCCCATGCAAACGGAGTTCCGCTTGTTGTTGACAACACTTTTGCAACGCCGATAAATTGCCGGCCCTTTGAGTGGGGCTGCGACATCGTTACCCATTCCACTACAAAGTATATGGACGGACACGCGACCCAAGTGGGCGGCGCGGTGGTTGACAGCGGCAATTTCGCCTGGGAGGCGCACAAGGACAAGTTCCCCGGACTTTGCACGCCCGACGAGTCTTATCACGGACTTACCTACACCAAGGCTTTTGGTCAAATGGGATATATCACAAAGCTTGTGGCGCAGTTGCAGAGAGACCTCGGTGCAGTGCCGTCGCCCCACAACTCTTTTCTGCTCAATATTGGCCTTGAAACCTTGCACCTGCGTATGGCGCAGCATTGCCGCAACGCGCAGCGCGTGGCGGAGTTCCTGCACGGCGATCCGCGTGTGGCTTGGGTTCATTACTGCGGTTTGGAGATCGACAAGAACCACGCGCTTGCGGCGAAGTATCTCCCCAACGGCTCGTGCGGCGTAATGGCTTTCGGATTGAATGGCGACCGCGATACGGCGATAAAGTTCATGGATTCTCTTGAAATGATTGCAATAGTAACCCACGTTGCCGATGCACGCTCCTGTGTGCTTCACCCCGCAAGCCACACTCACCGCCAGCTTAGCGACGCGCAGCTTAGGGAGGCTGGAATTGCGCCCGACCTAATCCGCCTTTCGGTTGGCATAGAGGACTGCGACGACATTATAGGCGATATCCGCCAGGCTCTTGACAAGATTTGATTTGGGCTTATGGAGATTACACATAACAGGACGCTTAAAAATTGGGTTACAGCCGTCAGACCGTGGTCGTTCACCACTTCCTCAGTCGCGGTGCTGGTAACGGTTGCCTATTTGTTCTATCTCAACTCCACGGGGTCGGGGACTGCGGGAGGAAATGTTGACTGGCTCAACGCCGCGCTTTGTCTGCCTCTGCTCATGATACTCCATGCCGGCGGCAACCTTGTGAGCGACTACTACGACTTTGTGAGGGGCGTTGACGGCCCCGACTGCGTTAACGGCGTTACGTGGATACGTTCCGGGATTTTCAGACCCAAGGAAATCCTGCACTACGGCTGGGCTTTGCTTGCCGCCGGTTCGCTGATAGGGTTGGTGATACTCGTGCGCTCAGACTTCTCTGCGATTTGGATTGGCGTTTTGGGGCTTTTGCTGCCTTTGTTCTACTATGTGCTGAAAGCCCATGTGCTTGGCGATTTGGACATACTTCTGTGCTTCGCCCTGTTGCCGGGGATTGGCACTTGCTACGTGGCCACGGGGGACTACCATCCCGAAATGCTGCTTTACAGTCTGCCTTTCGGCCTGCACATAGTGGCGATACTCCACGCCAACAACACCCGCGACATAGCCAGCGACCGCAAGGTGGGCTTGAAGACCATTTGCGGGGAAGTGGGCGTGCGTGCCTCTCAGTGGATATATTTCGCCGAAATAGTGTTGCCCTACCTGCTTGTTGTGCTTTTCAGCCTTCTTTGCGGATTTGGCTGGTGGCTGCTCATAACGTTCCTTTCCCTGCCTGTGGCGGTGCGCAACCTGAAGGCGATGATGGGCAGGGGGAACGTGGAGAACGGCGCGATAATGCGGCTTGACCAAAGCACGGCGCAGTTCCAGTTTCTTTTCGGATTGCTCTATGCCTTGGGCTTTGTGCTGGGAGGCGTCCTATGATGCGTGAGGCGTTTTTGGGTGGCAAGGGCGTGATTGCGGGCATGGCCATAGCCGCCGCGCTGTGGTTTGTGATGTTTTCGCCGTGGACTGCGCCGAGGGTGGACTTCTGGTGCATGATGACGGCTTCCGCCATAACGCTCACCTGCGTTTCAAGGTTGCTTTGCCCCGAACTTTTCAGGGAGTTGCGTTTCAGTTTTAGGCAGGTGGCTTTCGGCTTGGCTATAGCCTTTGTGCTGTGGTGCGTGTTCTGGGTTGGCGACAAGGTGTCGCAGATGCTTTTCAGTTTCGCCCGCCCGCAGGTTGACATGATATATTCCATGGGCGACGGCAGCAGCCCTGCGGTCATCGCGCTTTTGCTGCTGCTTGTGATAGGCCCTGCCGAGGAGATATTCTGGCGCGGGTTTGTGCAACGCCGCCTGATGCGGAAGTTCGGTCTTAACGCCGGCTTTCTGGCGGCAACAGCCTGTTACGCGCTGGTTCATGTGTGGTCGTTCAACTTCATGCTCGTCATGGCGGCTCTTGTCGTGGGCTTTTGCTGGGGGGCGATATACCGCTTCTTTCCGCGCAGCCTCGCGGCGTTGGTAATCTCCCACGCGGTGTGGGACGCGTGCGCTTTCGTGCTGTTCACGTTTTAGGGCGGCAGTGTGCGGGGCAATGCGATGAATTATAATTTGTGCCGCCACACAAACGCGCAGCAAACAATTATCCGTAAATTGCGCCCCTGCAAATGGCGCAAAGCCAATAACGCCAAAACTACATTTGATGCAGGAAAAACTATGTCCTATGTAGGAAAAATTATGTCTGATATAATTTAAATTACATCAGACCTTTTTTCGCCACTTGCAAACAACTGAAACACAAAATGTTATACAGGATATGTTTTATGCGGTTATTGTTTTGGAAACCAATGCCTTGCATAAACTTGGGCGTATGTGCCGTTTCTTTGCCTACAGGCCGTCCGCACGGCAGCCTGCTAGTTTATGATTTGCAGCCCCGAACAGGGGTGAAAAAGCCGTGCTGGGAACACCCTGCACGGCCTCTTTGTTGCGTCATTCGGTTTATACCGGGATGATTAGCTTGTAGCCTTTTCCGTGGATGTTGATGATTTCCACTTCGGGGTCGGGGCGGAGGTGCTTGCGCAGCTTGGTGATGTAAACGTCCATGCTGCGGGCGTTGAAATAGTTGTCGTCCACCCAGATTGTCTTCAGCGCGAAGTCGCGTTGCAGTATCTCGTTGGCGTGTTCGCAGAGCAGTTTCAGCAGGTCGCACTCCTTGGTGGTGAGCTTTGTCATGTCATCGCCGATTTTCAGAGTCTGCTTTTGCGTGTCAAACGTGAACTTGCCTATCTGGTATGTGGTCTGCTCGGTGTTCTTCTTGCCGTGCACGCGGCGCAGTATCGCCTCAATGCGGAACACGAGCTCTTCCATCGAGAAGGGCTTTGTTATGTAGTCGTCGCCTCCAATCTTGAAACCGTTGAGTATGTCTGCCTTCAGCGTTTTGGCTGTGAGGAAGATGATGGGTATTTCCGCGTTAATCTGGCGTATTTCCTTTGCCAGCGTGAAGCCGTCTTTCTTGGGCATCATCACGTCGAGGACGCAGATGTCGAATTTGCCCTTCATGAATGAGCGGAAGCCGGCGTCGCCGTCCTGACAAAGTTCGGTGTCGAAGCCTTTTGCCTGCAAATATTCACGCAGCAGCATTCCCAGGTTCTCGTCGTCTTCGCAAAGAAGGATGTGCATTTGTTCGTCCATAATCATTTGTCTTTTATTGTTGGTAATGTTATTACAAAGTTGGTGCCTTGGCCATACTGGCTTTCGGCGTGTATGCTCCCGTCGTGCAGCCCCACAATCTGCTTCACGTATGCCAGTCCCAGCCCGAAGCCTTTCACGTCGTGGCGGTTGCCTGTGTGCACGCGGTAGAAGCGGTCGAAAATCTTGTGCAGGTCTTCGCGCTTTATGCCGATGCCGTTGTCCTCCACGCTCACCACAATGTTGTTTCCGTCGTTGCGTGTGGTCAGCCTTAGTTGCAGGGGATCTTCCTCGCGGCGGTATTTCAGGGCGTTGTCGAGCAGGTTGAATATCACGTTGGTCAGGTGTATCTCGTCGCCATATACGGTGGCGTTTTCCGCACCGAGGTCGGTTGTGAGCGTGCCTCCCACGTTCTTCACCTTTATGAGGTAGGTGTGGGCCACGTCCTCTATGATTTTGTTCAGGTCAAGCTCGCGCTTGTTGTAGCGTGCCTTGTTGTGTTCGTAGAGCGACACCTGGAGAACTTTCTCCACTTGGAAGCGCAGGCGTTTCGTCTCGTCGTTTATCACTCCCGAAAGATGTTTGAACATGGTCTCGTTCTTGCCCACCGAGGGGTCGGAGAGCATTTGCGCCGCAAGCGATATGGTGGATATGGGAGTCTTGAACTCGTGGGTCATGTTGTTTATGAAGTCGTTCTTCATCTCCGTGTATTTGCGCTGGCGCAATATCAGGTAGATTACGAACACGTACATCAGCAGCAGTATCACCGTGAACATGAGCGCGGGCACTATGAAGCGTATGCTCTTGAATATGTACCTGTTCATGTCGGGGAAGTGCAGCTTTATGATGGTCATGTTGCTTGGCGGGTCGTTGGGGAAGAGTATCCTCGCCACGGCGTGGTTCTCGCCGTCGGGGTCGTAGTCGGCGCAGCGGAAAATCTCCTTGCCGTTGTGGTCGAGCAGGCGGAAGTGGTAGGGGATGTTGATGCCGTTGTTCGCAAGCTCGAATTTAAGGTTGCGGTCAAGGTCGCGGAAGTCTATGCGCTCGTTTATCGGGCGGTTGTCCGATTCCGACAGAAGCATGTAAACCACGTCGTTCAGCTCCTTGTACTGGTACACGTAACGCTTCTTTATCACGTCCTGCATCTCCTTGGTGATGGTGTTCTTGGGGAACGGCGGCTGGTGGAGCATCTCGCCCGTCAGCTTCTCGGCGGGCGTTCCCGGCATGGTCTCGAGCAGCGGCATGGCTGCGGTGTCCTTTTTCAGGTGGGTGTTCACCGCCTGTGCGTTGTTCAGCTGCGCAATCATGGTGTCGCGCTTCGACACCCGCCCGTTCTTGCGTATGTAGTTTTTCGCGTCGTTGATAAGCCCGCGGCGCGTTTCCTCAAACTCCATGTTGTGGCTCACGCGGGTGATGCTGCGGTTCACCGATTCGCTGAACTGCTCGCGCCTCATGTCTATCACCTCGCGCAGGTAGCTTAGCTGGAGCACGAACAGTATCACGAAGCACGCGCCCATCAGTATCGCCACTATTATGATTGTTGACTTTTTCATACGGCAAATGTAGAAACAATGTTTTTAAGCGTGCGCAAACTTTCTTTGGTATTCTTGAGTTTTTTAACTTAATTGGCAAACTAAAAAGATATAATTAATAAAACAATAAGTATAAAGAATAAATAGTTGCTCTTTTGGTGAAAAAATAATGTCATAGGTGCGGTGTTGTGGCGGTGGTTATTGACATGGTTTATGCGATAGCGTGCAAGGTGTATGCGGTATGCCATTGCGGTGGCTTAAATCGTTAATTGATTGTATATTGTATATATGTAGGGGCGTATTGCATACGCCCTGAATTGCGCCGATTACATTGTTTTTGCGGCGGATTGCATTGCGGTTTACGCGATGGCGTATAGGGCGTATGCAATACGCCCCTACAATTATCGCAAAACCAATACCGCTAAAATTATATTTGATGTAGGAAAAACTATGTCCTATGTAGAAAAAATTATGTCTGATATAATCCAGACTACATCAGACCTTTTTTCGCCCTTTTCAACGTTCTGTAAAACAGTAACTTGCAGAATACCCACAAAGAGGCGTAAAAAACAGAAAACCAACGGTTTGTGAAATTTGCCGTTCCTTCTGTGAAAAATAGGTGCGTGGGGGCGGAAATTACAATCGAAGGAAAACCCGCAGCTTTGGCGGAATTGCCTGAACTGCGGGCTTTCTTGTTGGGGAGGGTGGGGCTTTGCGCCATGCGCACCCTGCGTTGTTTTGCGGAAGTCTTATGCCTCTTTTGCGGGTGCAATCACCTTCCACACCAATGCTGCGAGTGCGCCGCCGGCAAGCGGGGCAACGATGAACACCCACAGGTCTTCGAGGGCTTTGCCGCCTTCAAAGAGCGCAGGACCTATGCTGCGGGCGGGGTTGACCGAAGTGCCTGTGTAGTGTATGCCCACAAGGTGTATCAGCACGAGCGACAGGCCTATCGCCAGCCCTGCGAAGTTGTTTGTCGCGCCGTTGGTCTTGGAGGTTGCCCCGAGAACTACAAGCACGAACAGGCAGGTCAGCACCAGTTCAACGACAAAGCCGTTTGCCTGTGATACGTTGCACACGTTTGCGCCTGTTGTCGTGCCTCCCGCAAAGCCGGGCGCGGTCGCCACAATGCCCGCCAGGACGGCAGCCGCCAGTATCGCGCCTACAATCTGGAACAGGATGTACATTCCGCAGTCCTTGGCGTTCATTCTGCCGCTCAGGAAAACTCCGAGCGTGATTGCCGGGTTGATGTGGCAGCCCGATATGCCGCCGATGGTGTAGGCCATGGCCACAACAGAGAGGCCGAAAGCCAGAGCTGTGCCTACTACAGATGCGGTGTCGCCGCCGCAGTTCAAACTTACGGCTGCCGCGCAGCCGAGGAATGTGAGCGTGAAAGTGCCCACGAGTTCTGCCAAATACTTTTTCATGTCTTTTGTTTTGATGGATGGTATTAATATGGTGTTAATGTCCCTTTTTAGGCGCAGGCTAAGTTGCAGTCATATTGTTTTAGCGCGGAAATCATCTGTTTTGCGACAGCCTTGATGACGGGAACGGCGACGGAATTGCCTGTTTGGTGCTTTATGTGTCCGTATGAAACAACAATTTTGAAAGTGTCAGGAAATCCTTGAAGCCGCAACATTTCTCTTTCCGTGGGTCTCCTTTCATCGTTTATCAGGATATAGTTTGCGGAAGCCCCGGCCCGCAAACAGGAGGAATAAGGATGAGGTGTAACGCTCCCAGCCATATTCTCATGCGAGATATATGGCTTGGGATAGTTTGTGTCTTTAAGCCTCATAAGCCGCGACTCCCTTATTCTTTCTTTTACATAATATTTGCTGTCCACATTGCTTTCGAGTACATCTGACAGGTTTTTTCTCTCTGACACAGGGAGCGGTTCCGGAAACGAGAACATTATTTTGTCCTTGAAGCCAACAATGATAATGCGCTCACGCTTTTGGGGTACGCCGTAATCCAATGCGTTAAGGACTTTTGCATATACATTGTATCCCAAGGCTTCGAGGTGGCTGCGTATAACTTGGAAGGTTTTGCCTTTGTCGTGAGCGGTAAGGTTTCTTACGTTTTCAAGCATAAAGGCTTTGGGTCTCTTTTCTTTCAAAATACGTTCTATGTCGAAGAAAAGTGTGCCGCAGGTCTCGTTTTCAAATCCTTTTTGTTTTCCGATAATGGAAAACGCCTGGCAGGGGAAACCGCCAAGCAGGATGTCGAAGTCGGGAATGTCTTCTGCGTTTATCTTTGTAATGTCCCCGGATGGGTGTTCGCCAAAATTGGCTTCGTATGTCTTGCACGCATTCTCGTCAAATTCGGAAGAGAATACGCAATGCCCGCCGACGGATTCAAACCCTAATCTGATTCCGCCTATGCCCGCAAACAAATCTATAAACTTGAATGAATTCCAATTCATCTGTTCTGCAAATAATTAGTATTGCCCAACCTGTACTGCGAAATGTTTTGAATGCAGATTTGGTTTTGCCGTTCCGTAAAATTACGCAAAGACAAAGATATATGATTTTGCCGGAAGTAGAAAGCCTCAAACGTCTTTTGTTTGCTTGAAGGCTGCGGGTGGTGCGGCAGTCAGTGTTCCAGAATGGCTTTCACGCATTCCTCCATGAGCCATTTGGGCGTGGATGTCGCCCCGCAGATGCCCACGCTCCCGGCTTCGCAGAACCAGCTGTAGTCTATTTCGGAGGGGACTTCGATGCAGTGGGAGCGCGGGTTGACCTTGCGGCACGCCTCGTATAGCACGTGTCCGTTTGAGCTTTTCTTGCCGCATACGAAAAGCACCACGTCGTGGCGTGAGGCGAAGGCGGTTACTTCGGGAAGCCTGTTGGCCACCTGGCGGCATATTGTGTCGTGCCACTCAAAGGCTGCCGGGGCTGCCACGCGCTCCTTAATGTAGTCCACAATCCTGCGGAAGTCCTCAAGCGCCCTTGTGGTTTGTGAGTAGAGCTTTATGGGGCGGGTGAAGTCGAGCCTTGCGGCGTCTTCGAGGTTTTCTATTACAATTGCGTTGCCGTCGGTCTGCCCCACAAGCCCCAGAACTTCGGCGTGGCCGCGTTTGCCGAAAATCACAATTTGCGCCTCGCCGCCCTCGGCGTACTCGCGGGCTATGCGCTGCTGAAGCCGAAGCACCACGGGGCAGGTGGCATCAATGATTTCTATGTTGTTTTGTTTTGCGGTGGCGTATGTCATCGGCGGCTCGCCGTGTGCTCGGAGCAGCACGCGGGCGTTTTTAAGGTTTTTCAGTTCGCCGTGTCCTATCGTCTGCATCCCCAATCCCGCAAGTCTGTCGCATTCGCGCCCGTTGTGCACTATGTCGCCAAGACAATAGAGAGTGCCGCCCGGCGCAAGCTTCTCCTGCGCCAGTTCTATGGCACGCGTAACGCCGAAGCAGAACCCGGAGCCTTTGTCAATCTCTACGTTTATTTTCATTCCGCAGCCAACCGATAGTGTTCGAGCAGCCATTTGTCCTGCTCTGCAATGGTGAGCGCGGAGTTGTCAAGCACGATGGCGTCGTCAGCCTTTGTAAGCGGGGAAACTTCGCGGTGGGTGTCGATGTAGTCGCGCTCCTCTACGTTTTTCAGTATCTCGGCGAAATCAACCTTGCTGCCTTTTGCCGTTAGCTCCTCATACCTGCGCTGCGCGCGCACCTTTGCCGATGCGGTAACGAATATCTTGAGTTCGGCGTTGGGGAACACGGTTGTCCCGATGTCCCTTCCGTCCATTACTATGCCTTTCTGTTTTCCCATTTCGCGCTGCTGCGCCGTGAGGCATTCGCGCACGAACGGCAGGGCCGCCACGCGGCTCACGTTCTGCGACACTTCGAGCGTGCGTATCTCGTTCTCGACGTTCCTGCCGTTGAGGTGCGTAACCACGCCGCCTGTTTCCGGGTTAATGGTGAACGATATTTTTATGTCCGCAATGCGTTTTTCGAGCGCGGCGGTGTCGATGCCGCCAGACGACACAAGTCCGTTTTCGATGCAGAACAGGGTTACGGCGCGGTACATAGCCCCCGTGTCAATATATATATAGCCTATTTTTTTTGCGAGCGTGCGCGCCATTGTGCTTTTGCCGCACGAAGAATAGCCGTCAATGGCTATGATTATCTTTTTCATTCAGGAAATTTCAAAGATTGTACGAAAGGTTCACGAGAAGCGAGGAGGCCGCCACGTGATAGCGGGCGTAGCTTGCCCCGAGCTTGAATTTGTTCAGTTTCAGTCCGCCGCCGCATGAAAACCCTGCCCAATGCCCCGAACCGGCAGCCTTAAGCTCGCTTGCACGTCGGGCGTTGTAGCCTGCGGACAGGTAGAAGTTTTCGGTGGGTATGACATCCGCCCCGATTACGAAGTGGTTGAAGAAAATCTTTCCGAACGAGCTTTTCTTGCCGTCCTCATTGTAATAATATTTGCTGCTCCAGCGCGTGAGGTCCGTCATTGTGAGCGAAAACCTTACCGGCGCGTGTTCCATTCCCTTTGTTATGCCGATGTCGAGGTCAAACGGCAGGTGTTCGCTCTTGTTGTCGAATTTTTTCAGTTGCGCACCCACGTTCCTCATCGCTATGCCTGCGGAAAAGTCTTTGTCCTCGTCGAAATAGTTAAGTCCCACGTCGAACGAAATTGCGCAGGCGGAATATTCGGCGTATTTGGAGTTGATGAAGCGCATAGTCGCACCGCCCACCCAACTGTTGGAGAGCGCGTAGCTGTATTGCGCCCCGATGCAGAAATCCTTTGCCGACAGGTCGCCTATAACCTGCCCTGTCTCGTCGGTCTCGTCCATTGAACCGTAGTTTATGTAGCTTGCGTTGAAACCGAGCGTGTGCCTTTCGCCCACGGTCTTTGCAAACGAGGCGGAAGCCACCGTAGAGCCTTTCAGGTAGGACATATAGTTGAGGTTAATGGTCTTGTCGCTCACCGAGGCAAGCAGCGCAGGGTTTGTGAACGCCAGCGTGGGGTCATCGTCAACAAGCGACACGTTCATTCCGCCCAACGCCGCCGCGTGGGACGACACCGGAAGTTTCAGGAAGTTGAATGTGGACGACTTTTCCTGTCCTCTTGCGGCTATTGCAAAAAGGAAAATCAATGTTAGCAGCGAGAGTTTTCTCATTTAACCTCTAATTTTTGGAACAAAGGTACACTTTTCTCAATTATCTGACTTATTTTTGCATAGCAAACTGCAAGTGCAGACTTTGCCATAGGCAACATCAATTTATAAAACGTGCTGAACCCGCTTTTATTATCGAAACAATGGTGCAATCTTGTTTTTGAAGGCAGAAACAAGAGCTATGGAGCATACGCAATGAGGCGCGATGCGGGGAAAAACCTGCTTCGCGCCCTTTTGATTGTTGCGGCGGCGTTTGCGTTTGCGGTGTTTCTCCCCATGGCGGTAATAAGGTGGCAGATTGCGGCGGCGGAGAGTGAGTCGGCGGATGCCGTGGCGAATTTCTCCAAGCTGAAAAAGCCCGAATTGAAGAAGGATCACGAACTGAAAGCTGTTGACGTGGCGCAGAAGGTTAATGTGAAGAAGATAAAGGATGCCGTGAAATTTGTCCCCGAAATATCACCCGATGAGAATGTTGAGGCACAACTGATATTGGGCGCGGAGGAGATAGGGACTGTTGACGGCGGGCAGACGGTGGTTTCCGTGCCCGACAGCTCGCTGCTTACCGATGCGCCAACCGATGCCGACGACCCGGACATCTCGGCGAAATATCCCACGCCTGTTGAGGTGGTGGAGCAGATGCCGCAGTTTCCCGGCGGGCTGAAAGCCCTGATGAAGTGGCTCACCGCCCATGTGGTCTATCCGCCGATGTGTATGCGCGACAATGTGCAGGGCAGGGTGGAGGTGTCGTTCATTGTTGACAGGGACGGCAATGTGAAAGATCCGCAAGTAACCAAAAAAGTGCACCCGCTGCTCGACCGCGAGGCGTTGCTCACCGTAAGGCGAATGCCAAAGTGGGAGCCGGGCAGGGTAAAGGGCAAGGCAAGCGTCGTGAGGGTTACAATTCCGATAGTGTTCTCGTTGTGATTTCCGCAAAGCCCGTGCGAAGAAACTTATTACAGATGAAACAATATACTACCGCAGAACTTACAGAAATGGTCAACCGTGCGCTCGACGGCATGGAATACCCCAACGCCCCCAAGGGGCTTTACGAACCGATAGCCTATGTGTTGTCGATGGGCGGCAAGAGGCTGCGCCCCGTGCTGCTGCTTTTGGTGAACGATATGTTTGGCGGCGATGCTGCTGAAGCCCTCAAGGTTGCCCTTGCATTGGAAACCTATCACAACTACACCCTTATGCACGACGACCTTATGGACAATGCCGAAATGAGGCGAGGAAAGCCGGTGGTGCACAAGCGTTGGGACAGCAACACCGCCATACTTTCGGGCGACACGATGCTTGTGCTGGCCTACAAGCACCTGCTCGAGGCGAAAACGCCGAAGATACACGAGCTTGCCTCGCTGTTCACGAAAACGGCAATTGAGATTGGCGAGGGGCAGCAATACGACATGAACTTTGAAAGCCGCCTTGATGTGGGCGAAAGCGAGTATCTGGAGATGATACGCCTTAAGACCGGCGTGTTCATTGCCTGTGCCGCAAAAATGGGCGCAATTCTCGGCGGGGCCGACGGCGACACCGCCGAAAAACTTTACAAGCTCGGCGAAACTGTGGGGCTTGCCTTCCAGCTTCAGGACGATTACCTCGATGTTTACGGCGACCCCAAGGTGTTCGGAAAGAAAACCGGAGGCGACATAACAAGCAACAAAAAGACGTTCCTGCTCATAAAGGCCCTCGAAACGGCGAAGGGCGGCATACGCGCCGAACTTTTGGGGTGGATAGACGCCAAGACTTTCAACAGGGACGAGAAGGTGGCGGCCGTAACGGCGATATACAACAAGCTCGGCGTTGACCGCATCACGCAGGAGGCCATAAACGCGTATTTCGAGGAGAGCCGCAAGATTTTCGACACGATAAACGTTGGCGCGGAGCGCAAGCGCGAGGTGTGGAACTTCGTGTCCTCCCTCGTGGGGCGCGAAATATAACAGGCGATGACGTTCACTGACACCCATTCACATATATATGGTGCGGAGTTTGCCGCCGACACCGATGCGGTGGTGGAGCGTGCCAGGCGGGCCGGGGCGGAGAAAATCTTCCTGCCCAACGAGAATGCCGCCACGCTTGACTCCGTCCTTGCCCTGTGCGGCAAATATCCGGGTTTCTGCCATCCCATGATAGGGCTTCACCCCGAAGAGGTGGACGAAGGCTATGCCGGCGTTCTTGACTGCATGGAGCGGATGCTCGAAGAGCCGAACCCGTTCATCGCGGTGGGAGAGGTGGGCGTTGACTACCATTTCCAGAGCGAAAACAGTAAAGAGCAGATTGACGCTTTCCGCCGTCAGGCGGAGTGGGCTGCACGCTATTCGCTGCCGCTCATGATCCATTCACGCGATTCCATAGATGATTTGCTTGCCGTGCTGGAGGAATGCGGCGGAAAGCGCATGACAGGAGTGTTCCATTGCTTTTCGGGTACGGAGGATGAGGCGCGGAGATTTCTCGAATTCCCAGGTTTTGCATTGGGAATAGGCGGGATTGTAACGTTCAAGCGTTCCACGCTTGCAGAGGTGCTTAAAAGCGTTGTGCCGATAGAGAGGATTGTGCTCGAAACAGACTGTCCGTATATGGCCCCTGTGCCGATGCGCGGCAAGCGCAACGAGAGTGCGTTCGTGCCGTATATAGCCGCAAAACTTGCCGAAACCTACGGAATGACCGTTGACGAAGTGTGTGAAATAACAAGCGAAACCGCAAAAAAAATATTCCCCAAAGCATGGGAGTGAGTTTTTCCGCGTGCGGGGATGTGAAGTTTCAAAATAAAGTCTTAACTTTGCGTCCGGTTTCGTGAAGAACCGCAAATTTCAACCGCAATCAAGGAAAGATGCTCGAGTGGTTGAAGAGGCACGCCTGGAAAGCGTGTAAACGCCCAAAGCGTTTCGGGGGTTCGAATCCCCCTCTTTCCGCATAAAACCGCAGCAAACGACAATGGTCTTTGTTGCGGTTTTTTCGTGCTTCGGGCGCATTTTGGCAAAACGTTGGAAATTATGTGTTTATGCATAAGTTAAAGGTTTGTGTAAGATTTTGGTTTACAGTGTGTTGCAAGTGGGTGAAAAAAGGTCTGATGTAGTTTTGATTATGTCTGATATAATTTTTCCTACATCGGACGTAGTTTTTCCTGTGTCTGATGTATTTTCCGGAGGGTTTCGATATTGCGGTTTTCTCACCTTTTCAGGGTATTTTTGTCAAAAACAGGGTGTAATGGATTGTGCGGACAATGATAAAAGGGTATAATGTCGTATATTTGCATATATGAAATCAGGAAAAGGCAATAATCCGCGTAATTGTTTCGCGGTGTTCGACGGAGGTTTCCGGGGAAGTTTCCCGAGCCGTGCGGCAAAGGCATTTGACAGTTTCCGCAGTGAAGCCTCGCAGCGCGTGGCGGACGGCGAAAAACCTGTGTGGCTCAGGATTTTCCTTAGCGACATAATAAACCAGATGCCGCTTATTCGCGAGGAGGTGAACAATATATCGGCATCGTGTGCCGTTTCAATAATAGAGCAGCCGCCTGTAAACGGGAGCAAAATAGCCGTTATGGCGTGCTTTCTTGAGGGCGCGGCGGCGGAACGCACGGGCGAAGATGCGTGGACTGTATCTTACAGGGGCGGAAAGTATATATTCCAGTCGCTGCGCTTCAATGCCGGCGAGACTTCCGGGGCGGACGGCTGCGCACAGACAATGGAGGCTTTTGAGCGGCACAAGAGGCTCATCGCGCCATTGGGCATGACGATAAAGGACAACACGCTGCGCACTTGGCTGTATTGCCGCGACATCGACCGCACATACGGCGGCGTTGTAAGGGGGCGCAATGATTTCTTCGCGCAAAACGGCCTCACCGCCGACACTCATTTCATCGCCTCCACGGGAATAGGGGGATATACCTCCGAGTGCGGCGTCGTTGTGGGCGTGGACTTTTTCTCGCGCATCGGAGGCGGCAATGATGATGTGAAATATCTTCAGGCTCTCGACCACCTCAATCCCACCGCGCAATACGGAGTGGCTTTCGAGCGCGGCACATCGTTCACGGCTGGGGGCAACAGGGTGGCGCTGATTTCGGGCACGGCGAGCATAGACAGGCTCGGGAACTGCATAAACCTTGACAATCCGGCAAGGCAGACGGAACGCCTGATTGAGAATATCGGAGCGCTGCTTGCCGATGACGGACTTTCGGAGAGGGACATAAGGATGCTCATAGTGTATCTGCGCGATGCCGCCGACAGGGACGAGGTGGAGAGTGTCGTGAGCTGCCGTCTGCCCGGCGTTGCCGCAGTGTTCACCCACGCCAAGGTGTGCCGCCCCGCGTGGCTCGTCGAGGCGGAGTGCATAGCGGTAAAATGAACGTAAACATTTTTCAAACAAAAATACCATAACAATTATTATCATGAACAAACTCAAGACCGCCATTGCAGTGTGCCTTTGCGCCGCAGTGGTAAGCGCATGGGGCGACAACAAGAAGGAACGCTGGCTCGACCCCTCCGTCAACCGCGTGAACGTGGAGCCGTCGCGTGCAAGCTATTTCGCGTACGAAAATCTCCAGGGAGCGCAGGGCAACGACAAGAAAGCCTCAAATCTCTACCTCAGTGCGGAGGGCAAATGGAAATTCAACTTTGTGAAGGACCACAACAAACGCCCCGCCAATTTCCAGCAACCCGGGTATGACGACTCCAAGTGGACGGAGTTCAATGTTCCCGGACTTTTCGAGGTTCACGGATACGGCGACGCAACATACAAGAACATCGGCTACGCATGGGCGACGCAGTTTGAGAGCAACCCGCCTTTCGTGGAGGAGAAGAACAACTACACCGGCTCTTACCGCCGTGAATTCGAAATCCCCGCATCCTGGAAGGGCAGCGACATTTATTTCCATGTCGGGAGCGCAACGTCGAACCTCGAGGTTTGGGTGAACGGAAAATTCGTGGGCTACAGCGAGGACAGCAAGACTGCCGCCGAATTTGACGTGACGAAATATCTTGTTCCCGGAAAGAAGAACCTTGTGGCGATGCAGGTTATGCGCTGGTGCGACGGCTCTTATCTCGAGGATCAGGACTTCTGGCGTTTCACCGGCATAGCGCGTGAGGTTTACTTCTACGCACGCCCCAAGAAACACATCGATGATATTTTCGTAACCCCCGACCTGACGAACAACTATCGCGACGGCAAGCTCGGCATTGTGGTTACAGCCCCCAAGGCAAAGGGATGCAAGGTGAAAGTGAGCCTTTGCGACGCACGCGGAAACGAAGTGAAGAACGCCGAGGGCAAAGTAGGCGCGGACGGCAAGCTTTCTGTTTCGATGGAAATGCAGAACCCGCTGAAGTGGACGGCGGAGACGCCAAACCTCTACACTCTCTATTTCACCCTTGTGGACGGAAACAAGGAATTGGAGGTAATCCCGCAAAAAACCGGCTTCAGGAAAGTTGAGATAAAGAACTCGCAGCTTCTCGTAAACGGCAAGCCCGTGCTCATCAAGGGAGCGAACCGCCACGAAATGGATCCCGACGGCGGCTATGTGGTGTCTGTGGAGCGCATGATACAGGACATAAAAATCATGAAGGAACATAACGTGAACGCCGTGAGAACCTGCCACTATCCCGATGACCCCCGCTGGTACGAGCTTTGCGATCAGTACGGCATTTACATTACCGCCGAGGCCAACATCGAGAGCCACGGAATGGGTTACGGCGACAAGACGCTTGCAAAGAACCTTTCGTACCAGCAGGCCCATTTGGAGCGCAACGACCACAATGTGAAAATCTACAAGAACTATCCCGCAATCATCGTGTGGAGCCTTGGAAACGAGGCGGGCTATGGTGTGAACTTCGAAAAGGCGTTCGACCTTGTGCGCGCCTACGACCCCTCGCGCCCCATACAGTATGAGCGCGCCATTTGGGAGGACGGAAAGAGCGAGATATTCTGCCCGATGTATTATCCCTACAAGGACTGCGAGAAATATTGCGCCAAGAACGACCCGCGCCCGCTCATACAGTGCGAGTATGCCCACGCAATGGGAAACTGCGGCGGCTTCTTCAAGAAATACTGGGATCTCACGCGCAAGCTGCCCAACTACCAGGGCGGCTACATCTGGGACTTTGTTGACCAGGGGCTTCGCGGCTACAACGAGGACGGCAAGCAGATTTTCACATACGGCGGCGACTACGGACGCTACCCCGCAACCGACCACAACTTCAACTGCAACGGCTTCATACGTCCCGACCGCGAGCCAAATCCCGAGGCAAACGAATACCGCTACTTCATGCAGAACATCTGGACAACCCCAATCGACTTGAAGAAGGGCGTTGTGGAGGTTTACAACGAGTTTTTCTTCCGCGACATCTCAAACGTGCGCCTTGTGTGGGAGCTTGTCTGCGAGGGCAAGGTGCTTGCAAAGGGCAGCGAGGAGGCACTTAACGTAGGCCCGCAGGAGAAGCGGCAGATTTCCCTCGGCGGATATTCCATTCCCGATGAGGCAAAGGGCAAGGAGGTTATGCTCAATGTTGACTACAAGCTCAAGACTGTTGAGCCTTTGCTCGACGTGAACTATTCCATAGCCCGCCAGCAGTTGCCTGTGAGCGACTACAAGTTCCCGACGCTTGCCGAAATAATGCCCAAGGCGGAGAAAGCCGTGCAGGGCAAGAAGAAAGCGGCGGAGGAGAAGGTTGTCAAGGAGGAGCAGCTTGCCTGTCTTTCGCTCCAGGCCGCACAGACCACCGTTACTTTCAACAAGAAGACCGGCTGGGTTGACTATCTCGACATCGATGGCGCACCTGCGTTCAAGAAGGGCTATTCGCTTGTGCCCGAGTTTTGGCGCGCACCGACCGACAACGACTACGGCGCAAACCTTCAGCAGAAGTTCGCGGCTTGGAAAGACCCGAAAATGGATCTCAAGAAGTTTGAGTGCAGGGAACTCGGCGATGCAAAGCAGGTGGTTGCAGAGTATGATATGCCCACGGTTTCCTCGAAGCTCGTGATGACTTACACGCTCCGTCCCGACGGACAGTTTGTGGTCAACCAAAAGCTTACGACCGACCCCAACGCAAAGGAGAAGCCCATGATGTTCCGTTTCGGAATGCAGCTCGTAATGCCGCAGGAGTTCTCGAAGCTCCAGTATTACGGACGCGGACCTGGCGAGAACTACAGCGACCGCCATTGGGCTGACCGCATAGGTGTTTACAACCAGAACGTGGCTGACCAGTATTGGGGCTATGTGCGCCCGCAGGAAAGCGGCAACCACACCGACATACGTTGGTGGAAGGTGCTCTCGAATGCCGGCACAGGGCTTGAGTTCTACTCAAACATTCCGCTGGAATGCTCGTCGCTCAATTTCCTCACCTCCGACCTTGACGGCGGTCCCGACAAGTTTGCACGCCAAATGCACAGCGGCGATCTTGTTCCGAGGAAGTTCACCGTCGTGAAGATACAGGAAAGGCAGTTTGGCGTAGGCGGCATCGACAGCTGGGGACAGTGGCCCGAGCCGGAGGTTCAGATGCCATACGGCGACAGGGAGTTCACTTTCGTAATCAATCCTATTGCAAATCCGGGCAAATAACCCAAGCCCATGACATAATGCAGTGCGGCCTGTGCCTCTTTCGGCACAGGCCGCATTTGTTTCGGGCAGCATGGAGTGGGGAAGCGGTTTTGCCGCAAGGTGAGCGGGAAACGACAAACCGCTGGCAATCAAAACATTACCGCAAATCTGACGTGCCTTGTAAGGTTCTGTCTGTCAGAAACTTATAACGGCGGAAAAAAGGTCTGATGTAGTTTGAATTATATCAGACATAATTTTTCCTGCATAGGACGTGGTTTTTTCTATGTCCTATGTAGTTTTGCTGTTTTTGCACCGTTGGTTGTTTCCGTCTGCAAACCGTGCGGGATTGATGCCGTTTTCGGGAAAAAGCAAACCGTGTGCGGGCGGTGGTGTTGTGAGCGGTTTTTCCGGCTAAGCCGCAAATTCTTAATAACTCTTATTTGTGGCATTGCCGTTGCGGGAAATTGGGAAAAAGTGATTACTTTTGCAGAAATCAAAAGAGACCATTCGGATGCAAATCAACAAAGCGTTTATTTTTGCCGTAGTTTCGGCGGTTTTGGCGGGGTTCGCCCTGCAATCGTGCGAGGACGACTACAACTATGGCGAGCGCAAGAAAAAGGAGCGCAAGATAATCAATTCGTTTATAAAAAAGGGCACAACCATCATTGCCGACGATGCCAACGACACGCTCGTTCACGTTACGCCCATAACGGTGATAAGCCTGTCGCAGTTTGAGAAGCAGGATTCCACAACCGATGTGTCGAAAAACGAGTACGTTTACTTTCCCAACACCGGCGTTTATATGCAGATAGTGCGCAAGGGGGTGGGGGGCAAGCTGGCTAACGGCGAGACTGCCACCATACTGTGCCGCTTCACGGAGTTGAACCTGCGCGGCGACTCGATACAGGCGTCAAACCGCAATCTCTATGCAACGGCAGTACCCGATGTGATGACGGTTACAAACACCCTCGGCACTTTCACCGGCTCGTTCGTCTCCGGCATGATGAAAACTTATTACGGCGCGTCAGTACCCTCAGGCTGGCTTGTGCCGCTCACATACGTGAACATAGGCCGCCAGGAGACCCAAGAGGACAAGATTGCCAACGTGAGGCTGATTGTGCCGGATTCGCAGGGGCAGAAAGACGCCAGCGAGAACGTTTACGCCTGCTATTACGACATAACCTATCAAAGGGGTTACAGATAAAGTTTTTTTGCTGGTGGGCGGCTGCGGAAAAATCAGGTTTGGCGTTGCGGGGACTAACCCCATAACCGATTGGTTCTTGCGCGGGGCTTTGCAGGACGGACGTTTCGAGCTTGCTGCCGTATGCTCGCGCAGCATTGGCAGGGCCAAGGCTTTTGGCGGCAAATACGGCGCGGCTTTGGCTTTTTCTTCGATAACCGAAATGGCGGCGGACGACAGCGTGGACGCTGTTTACATTGCCGTTCCCAACAGTCTTCACGCGGAATACTCAATAGCCTGCATGAATGCGGGCAAGCATGTGCTTTGCGAGAAGCCGGCGGCATCCAACGCCGCAGAGTTCAGCCGCATTGTCGAGTGCGCCAAAAAGAACAAAGTGGCTTTTATGGAGGCAATGCTGCCCACGGCAAGCCCGAACTTCAAGGTTATACGCGACACCTTGCCGCGCCTCGGCAAGGTGCGCCGGTATTTCGGGGCTTACTGCCAGTATTCGTCCCGCTACGACAAGTTGCGGCGCGGTGATGTGGCAAACGTTTTCAGCACAGCCATGTCGGGCGGGGCTACAATGGACATAGGCGTTTACACAATATATCCTATGGTCGCCCTTTTCGGTATGCCGCAGAGCGTGAGCGCACAGGGAATTTTGCTTCCCACTGGCGTTGACGGACAGGCGGCGGTCAATATGGAGTTTCCCGACATGAACGCCACTGTGGTGTATTCAAAGATTGCGGACTCCTATCTTCCTTCCGAAATAGAGGGTGAGGAGGGAAACCTGCTTATGGACGGAATACACGTGATACACAACGTAACCTACATACCCCACCGCGCGCCGATGTCGGGGCAAGGGCCGGAGGCGGAAAGGCAGACCGTGGGTGTGCTGCCCGAAAAGAGCGATTATTATTACGAAGCGAAGGATTTCATGGACCTTGTGGAAGGGCGGATGTTTGAGTCGGAACTGAACAGTTGGGAAAACTCCCTTAATACGCTCCGCGTTGCCGATGAGATACGCCGCCAGCTTGGCGTGGTGTTCCCTGCCGATTCTTTGGCATAGCCTTTTCAGTCGGGGTTCATAAGGTCGGAGATTATTTCGTCGGACACGAAAACGCCGCTTTCGGTAAGTTTCAGATATTTCCCGCTTTGTGTGGAAACCAGTTCCATTTTCCCGCAGTCTATATAGGTTTTTGCCGAGCGCACAAGGTAATGCGCGGCTTCCGCCCCGAACATCTTTTCCGCTTCCCCGATATTAATGCCCTCGCAAGTGCGCAGCCGCGTCATCACCATCTCGTCGTATTTGTTCGCCGTGGTGAGCGTCTCCGTCTCGTGCGGCACATCAATGGAACTGATATACCTTGGAATTTCCGGGAGGTTGATGCGGCGCGAAATTCCGTCGAACGAATGCGCCCCGGCCCCAAGCCCGAGATATTTTTCGCCTGTCCAATAAGAGGAGTTGTGCCTTGCCCGCTTTCCCGGAAGGGCGAAGTTCGAGATTTCATAGTGTTCGTAGCCCGCGCCTTTCAGCTTTTCAACGAGCGTGGCATACATATCTATATACAGTTCCTCGTCCGCCTCCCGGGTTTCCCCTTTCTGTAATCTGGCATAAAGCGGCGTGCCTTCCTCAAAGCTCAGCGCGTATGCCGAAATGTGTTCCGGGCGCAGGGCAACTGTGGTTTCCAGTTCTTTCTCCCACAATGCGGCCGTTTGTCCCGGCAGGGCATATATAAGGTCTATGCTTATGTTCCCGAAGCCGGCGTTGCGCAGTATCTCATAGCTTTCCACGGCTTCGGCGGCGGAGTGGCGGCGGTGTATCCCGCGCAGCAGCTTGTCGTTGAAGCTCTGCACGCCCATGCTGATGCGGTTTATTGGCAGTTCGTGCAGCGCGGCGGCATATTCCCCGTAAATGTCGTCGGGGTTTACCTCCATTGTGATTTCCGCATCGGGGAGGATGCGGAAATTGCGGTGCAGCGCGTTGAAAATCCCCCTCAATTCCTCAATGGCAAGCTGCGAGGGAGTGCCGCCGCCAAGGTAAACGGACGAAACTTCGGGGAAACCGAAAAAATCCTTGCGTTCCGCAATTTCGCCGCAAAGCCTTTGAACGTAAAGTTTCCTTGTGCCGCCGCCCGAGACTGTGGAGTAGAACGCGCAATAGTCGCACCGTGTCTTGCAGAAAGGTATGTGGATGTAAATGCCCGCCATTCGTAGGTCGCTTTTTAAGTAGCGGATGCAAAGATACAGGTTTCCGTGCGCAGCTTCGGGCAACAATTTTTCAAATTTTCGCAAAGGCAGAAAAAAGGTCTGATGTAGTTTGAATTATGTCAGACATAATTTTTCCTACATAGGACGTAGTTTTTTTTGCATCAAATGTGGTTTTGGCGGGGCTTTGAAAAGAGCGGCGGCTTTGGTGAGTGTGCCATTTGCAGTGGCGCATTGCATACGCCCTGTGCGCCGCCGCCCGAAAAGCGTTGCATATGCATGACAGGCCATTGCGGGAATATGGCAAAACTGCGCAATTCTGTACGAATTTAAGAAGTCCTTTGTCCCGAACTCGCATAATATTAATTGCCGCTGCGCGAAAACGGAAAAAAACGGCTTCAAAAGTTGTCTGTTTCGAATATTTTTCGCAAATTGCAAGCCGAAACGCAGAGAGATGTGCTTCGCAACCTGAAAAATAAACCCTAAAAATAAACGTATCATGAAAGTATATCAAACAAAGGAAATCAAGAACATCAGTTTGTTGGGCAGCGACGGCTCGGGCAAGACCACTCTCACCGAGGCTTTGCTTTATGAAAGTGGTCAGATTCAGCGTCGCGGAAGAATTACCGCCAAGAACACAGTGAGCGACTACTTCCCAGTGGAGCAGGAATACGGATATTCGGTGTTCTCCACCCCATTCCACACGGAATGGAACGGCAAGAAGCTGAATTTCATCGACTGTCCGGGTTCTGACGACTTTATCGGGGCTACGATAACGGCTTTGAGCGTAACCGACACTGCGGTGATAATGATCAACGGTCAGAACGGCGTTGAAGTTACCACGCAGAACCATTTCCGCTATTGCGAAAAACTCAACAAGCCCGTGATATTCCTGATAAACCGCCTTGACGATGAAAAATGCGACTACGACAACATCATTGCGCAGCTCCGTTCAGTCCACGGCGAAAAGGTAACACCCGTGCAGTTCCCGATAAAGACAGGGCCTGACTTCAACTCGATGATCGATGTGCTGCTCATGAAGAAATATTCGTGGAAGCCCGAAGGCGGCGCACCTGTTATCGAGGAAATTCCCGCCGACCAAATGGAAAAGGCAAAGGAGTGGCACGCAAGGCTCGTTGAGAATGCGGCGGAAAACGATGAGACGCTGATGGAAAAGTTTTTCGACACCGAAAGCCTTACTGAGGACGAAATGCGCGAGGGAATACGCAAGGGGCTTATAACCCAAAGCATATACCCGGTGTTCTGCGTTTGCGCAAGCAAGGATATGGGCGTGCGCCGCATGATGGAGTTCCTTGGCAACGTTGTGCCGTTTGTTGACGAAATGCCGCCTGTGGTGAATACGGCGGGAAAGGCGATAGTTCCCGACGCAAAAGGCCCCACGTCAATATATTTTTTCAAGACCGGGTTGGAGCCGCACATAGGAGAGGTGCAATACTTCAAGGTGATGAGCGGGACTGTTCACGAGGGCGACGACCTCGACAACGCCGACCGTGGCTCAAAGGAAAGAATCGCGCAGATATTCTCGCCTTCCGGTTCGTTGCGCGAAAAAGTCAGCGAAATGGTTGCCGGCGACATAGGATGCACGGTGAAACTTAAGGACGTGCGCCTTGGAAACACGCTCAACGGCAAGGATTGCGACTACCGCTTCAACTTCATAAAATATCCCGAATACAAATATTCGCGTTCCATAAAGGCTGTGAACGAGAGCGAGACCGAGAAGATGATGGCGGCACTCACGAGAATGCACGAGGAAGATCCGACATGGGTTGTGGAACAGAGCAAGGAATTGCGCCAGACTCTTGTGCACGGGCAGGGAGAGTTCCATTTGCGCACTTTGAAGTGGAGGCTTGAGAACAACGACAGGATACAAATAGAGTACGGCGAGCCGAGAATACCCTACCGCGAGACGATAACCAAGGCGGCGCGTGCCGACTACCGCCACAAGAAGCAAAGCGGCGGCGCGGGCCAGTTTGGCGAAGTGCATCTTATCATAGAGCCGCTCGTGGAGGGCGAGCCGGTGAAACAGTCATACAAGTTCGGCGGACAGGAGTACCGCATAACCCCGCGCTCCACGGAGGTCGTGGAACTTGAATGGGGCGGAAAGCTCGAGTTTGTGAACTCCGTTGTCGGCGGCGCGATTGACGCGCGTTTCATGCCGGCTATACTCAAAGGCGTTATGGGAAGAATGGAGCGCGGCCCGCTCACAGGCTCATACGCCCGCGACGTGAGGGTGATTGTTTACGACGGAAAGATGCACCCTGTTGATTCAAACGAAATATCGTTCACGCTTGCCGGACGCAACGCTTTCAGCACGGCGTTCAAGGACGCAGGCCCGAAAATCCTCGAACCTATTTACGATGTTGAGGTGCTTGTTCCAGCCGACTATATGGGCGACACCATGAGCGACCTTCAGGGACGCCGCGCCATAATCATGGGAATGGACGCCGAAAAGGGATACCAGAAGCTCACGGCGCGTGTGCCTTTGGCTGAGATGTCGAACTATTCCACCACGCTCAGCAGCATCACAGGCGGACGCGGCGCGTTCAGCATGAAGTTCTCAAGCTACGAGCTTGTGCCCACGGACGTTCAGCAGAAACTTATCACGGCGTTTGAGAAAGAGAACGCCGAGGCGGAGGCATAGCATACCGCCGCAAACGCCAGCCAATCCAGCCCTCTCTGTTTTTCAGCGGAAGGGCTGGATTTTTTATAACCAGGGGTGGCTTCCGTATAAATGCGTGTTATGTTGCAGGATGGCTAACCCTTTGATTTACGCGAAATTGGCGTTTTGTTGTATTGCTTTGCAATGATTTGGATTACAGATTGTTGCAGGTGGCGCAAAAAAGGTCTGATGTAGTTTTAATTATGTCTGATATAATTTTTTCTATGTCTTATGTAGTTTTTCCTATGTCCGATGTAAAAAATGCCCCCGGCTTTTGTGGCAAGGAAACCGTGCCTTGTGTTTTCGGACAAAACACTCACTTTTCTTTCTTAATCGCTTCCCTTTTTCATAAGTCGTGCAGTCCGCCGCGCTTCCTTTTAAACAGAAAAAACCGCTTCAGCAACAAAGGCAAATCTTGAATACCGTAAAATCAAGACCACTTCTTTGTTTTTTGCGGCTTGGGCAATGCGGAATTTTGTAACTTTGCCATCAAAGTTCAAGATCATGAGAAAGTTCGTATCATTCGTGTTTACAGTGGCCCTTGCGGCATTTGCGCCAAAGGCAGGGGCGGAGATAACATTGCAGGGCATAGCCGGCGGCGGCTATTACCCCAAATCCATGCGCTCGTTCCAATCTTCGCCCGACGGCGAGAGCTATATGCAGATTAGCGACGACGGCAAGAAACTCCTTTCATATTCCTTCAGGAACGGTGCGCAGAACGGCGTTGTCATCGACCTGACCACGGCACGCGGCGACAAGGTTGAGGGCATGGACGGCTATATTGTGTCGCCCGACAACAGGCGCATTCTTGTGCAGACAAACACAAAATACATCTACCGCCGCTCGTTCACCGCCGACTACTACATTTATGATGTCAACAACAAGACCCTTACGGCGCTTTCAAAGGGCGGGGCGCAGATGCAGCCGCAGTTTTCGCCCGACGGCAACATGATTTCGTTCGTGCGCGGCGGCAACCTGTTCCTCGTCAAACTGCTTTTCGACAATTCCGAGAGCCAGGTTACAAAAGACGGCGCGGCGGGAAAAGCGCTCAACGGCATTCCCGACTGGGTGAACGAGGAGGAGTTTTCCACGGCTTGCTCATACGTTTTCACCGCCGACAGCAAAATGCTCGTTTGGGTGCGCTACGACGAGAGTGCGGTCAAGACGTTCTCCTTCCCGCTCTACAAGGGCATGAAGCCCGAAAAGCAGGAATATGCCGGCTACCCCGGGGCTTACAGCTACAAGTACCCCATTGCCGGCGAGGTCAATTCCACGGTTACGGTTCACTCGTTCGACATCAAGAGCCATGTGGAGCGCACGGTGAACGTTCCGCTCGGCGCGGACGGCTACATACCGCGCATTTTCCAGACTTCCGACCCCGAAAAGGTGGCTGTAGTAACCCTCAACCGCCATCAGGACCAAATGGACATATATGCGGCAAACCCGCGCTCGCGTGTCTGCAAACTATTAGTGCGCGAAAAGAACGACAAGTACCTGCGCGAGGATGCTTTCTCGAAGCTCAAATTCTATGGCGACCACTTCGCCATGGTGAGCGACCGCAGCGGATTTAACGAAATATACTGGTACGACATAAACGGGCATCTCGTGGGGCAAGTAACCAAAGGCAATTACGAGGTGCAGGACTTCTACGGCTACGATGCCGCCACAGGCAACTTCTACTACTCGGCAAATGCCGACGGCCCGCAATACACCACGGTGATGTGCGCAAACCTGAAAGGCGTCGTCAAGAAGCTTTCGGCGCAGAAGGGCAGCAACTCCGCACGCTTCAGCGCGAATTTCCGCTACTACGTAAACACGTTCTCAAGTCTCGCCTCCGCGCCGGTAACAACCCTTTGCAGCGCAAACGGCAAGGTTATGAAAACGCTCATAGACAATTCGGATTTGAAAGCAAAGATAGACGCGGATGCCCCGGCAAAGGTGGAAATGTTCGGGTTCACCACCTCAAACGGCACAAAGCTGAACGGCTATATGGTGAAACCCGCCGATTTCAGCGAATCTAAGAAATATCCCGTGGTAATGTACCAATACAGCGGCCCGGGTTCGCAACAGGTGCAGGACTCTTGGTCGTCGGGTTTCATGCCCGGCATGATTTGGGAACGCTATCTCGCGCAAAACGGCTTCATCTGCGTGTGTGTTGACGGACGCGGCACAGGCGGGCGCGGAGCGGACTTTGAGAAACAAACTTACCTGAAGCTCGGGCTTCTCGAGGCGCAGGATCAGGTGGAGGCCGCGCTGTATCTCGGCAGCCTCGGCTATGTTGACAAGAACCGCATAGGCATCTGGGGCTGGAGCTACGGCGGCTTCAACACCCTTATGTCGATGAGCGAGGGCAGGGGCGTGTTCCGCGCCGGCGTTGCCATAGCCCCGGTTACGAGCTACCGCTTCTATGACTCCGTATATACCGAGCGGTATATGCGCACTCCCAACGAAAATTCCGCAGGATATGACGACAACCCCATAACCCGCGCGGCAAATCTGCACGGCGACCTGCTGATTGTGCACGGCACAGCGGACGACAACGTTCACTTCCGCAACTCGGCTGAGTATTCCGAAGCCCTTGTGCAGGCCGGCAAACAATTCCAGATGCAGGTTTACACAAACCGCAACCACGGCATATACGGCGGCAACACGCGGCTGCACCTTTACACAAGGGTGGCTGAGTTTTTCAAGGACAAGCTGAAATGAGCCGGCGGAATGCCGGGAGTTCGGAAACCATAACAAATTAAAATCTTCACAGCAATGAAAGAGCTAAAAGGAACAAAGACCGAGAAGAACCTGCTCGCGGCTTTTGCAGGCGAGAGCCAGGCCAGAAACAAGTACACCTATTATGCGAGCCGTGCCAAGAAAGACGGCTACGAGCAGATAGCCGCACTTTTTGAGGAGACAGCCAACAACGAGAAGGAACACGCAAAACTATGGTTCAAGGCTCTGCATGGCGGGGCGGTGGCAGACACTCCGGCTAACCTGAAGGACGCGGCCGATGGCGAGAACTACGAATGGACGGAGATGTACCCCACATTCGCAAAGGAGGCACGCGAGGAAGGCTTTGAGGAATTGGCGAGGAAGTTCGAGATGGTGGCGGAAATCGAAAAACGCCACGAGGAACGCTACAAGACACTGCTCGGGAACATAGAGAAAGCCAAGGTGTTCGCCCGCGAAGGCAACCGCGTGTGGATTTGCCGCAACTGCGGGCATATAGTCATCGGCACGCAAGCCCCCGAGGTGTGTCCCGTGTGCAACCATCCGCAGGCGTATTTTGAGATACTCGCCGACAATTTTTAGGAGACTGTAAGGCAACGCACCGGCTTTGGTGCGCGAAGCGATAAATTCCGCCCCAGTCATGGCAAAATAGTTTGCGCCGTGGCGGGGGCGGTTTGTTTGCATAGCAACCGTAAGCCGCGTTTTTCAGGAAACCATATAAGCGTTCAACGGTTTGAAATACAATGAATTATACGTTGTTTGGAAAATCTTGCAAGGCTTTGGCTTTCAGCAGGTTGCAAGTGGCTCAAAAAAGCTCTGATGTAGTTTGAATTATGTCTGATATAATTTTTCCTATGTCCTATGTAGTTTTTCCTGTGTCTGAAGTAGTTTTTGTGCTGTATCACCACATAATCGCTTGGACGCTGTAAAACCGCCCGATGGCATAGGGGAGTTGATTTGTGGGGGGAGTGTTTTTTGTGTATCTTTGCAACGTGGAAATTGTGTCTGCACCTGCGGGTGCGCGAACAAAATTCTTATGAAAGCCGTCAGGAGCATATTTACAGCGATTTTGTTTATGCTTCCGCTGTTTGCGGGGGCTGTGGTTTGGAATGCCGACAACTTTCCTGTGGTTTACCTTCAGGATTCGCGCCGTCATGTCTGCGATCCCGACAATCTCCTGTCGCCCGCAGTGCGCGACTCTGTGGATGCCCTGCTATCCGCATTGGAGGCAAAGCGCGGCGTGCAGAGCATTTTCGCCGTGGCAAAGCGAATTGAGGGCGGCGAACCCTACGATTTTGGCATGGCGTTGGCGAGAAAGTACGGGGTGGGGCTTGGCAAACAGAACTCCGGGCTTATCGTGGTGCTTTCAACCGAAGACCGTGCCTATCAAATCCTGACCGGACACGGACTTGAGGGAACTTTGCCCGATGCCCTATGCCACAGGATTGAGGAAGACTATATGGTTCCCTTCATGAAGCTGGGCGACTGGGACGCGGCAATGCTCAACGGTGCAAAGGCTATATGCGCATACGTGGCAAAGGACGAATCCCTGCTGCCGAAAGGCAACGCCGCCGAGGACGACACGGCGGCAATGGTGCTTGCGCTGATAATAGTGGCGTTCCTCGTGGTGCTGTTCGGACTTCTTGTAAAGCGTAGCTGGGACAACGACCGTTGTCCAAAGTGCCGGCATCACGGCTTGAAGCGCACAGACCAGACATTGAGGCGCACCGGGGACGGCAAGCTGCTTGTGATATACAAATGCCCGAAGTGCGGTCATACCGTTGTAAGGGAGGAAAACGACAGCGGACAAGGAGGCGGGATGTCGCCGCTGCTCCCGTTCCTGTTCCTTGGCGGCAGTCGCGGCGGGGGCTTCGGAAGCGGAGGCGGAGTGAGCGGCGGAACGTTTGGCGGCGGCACTTTCGGAGGTGGCGGCGCGGGCGGAAGGTTTTGAGCCGCGCAGGCATAAAAAGAATTACAACTAAAAATATATATGAAATGAAAAAGAGCAGATCTTTGATTGCAATCATCACGGTTGTGGCGTTGCTCGTGATATGGTGCGTTACAAAATACAACGGAATGGTAACGCAGGACGAAAAGGTTTCCACCGCGTGGAGCAATGTGCAGACGCAATACCAACGCCGTGCCGACCTGATACCAAACCTTGTGAGCACTGTAAAGGGATATGCCACCCACGAGAGCGAGACCCTTGAAGGCGTTGTGGCGGCAAGGGTGAAGGCAACGCAGGTAACGGTTGACCCGGAAAACATCACGCCTGAAAAACTGCAGGAGTTCCAAAAGGCGCAGGGCGATGTAACTTCCGCGCTCGGCAAACTCATAGCCATTACGGAGAATTACCCCGACCTGAAGGCTAACGAGAATTTCAAGACACTTCAGGTGCAGCTCGAGGGGACGGAAAACAGGATAACCGAAAGCCGCCGCATATACAACGAGGCGGTACAGGCGTACAACCTCACGGCGCGCCGCTTCCCCGGCAACATAGTGGCTTCGCTTTTCGGCTTCTCGGCAAAGGCAAAGTTCGAGGCTTCGGAAGGCGCGGAGAAAGCCCCCGAAGTGAAATTCTAACCACGTAAAGATTATGAAATTAAGCCAAAGATACATGATGCGCGGCGTGAGCGCAATGAAAGAGGACGTTCACGCAGCCATAAAGAATATAGACAAGGGGATTTTCCCCCATGCCTTCTGCAAGATAATGCCCGATGTGTTGGGCGGAGACCCCGAATACTGCAACATAATGCACGCCGACGGGGCGGGAACAAAGTCGAGCCTTGCGTATATGTACTGGAAGGAGACCGGCGACCTTTCCGTGTGGCGCGGGATTGCCCAGGACGCAATTGTGATGAACACCGACGACCTGCTTTGCGTTGGCGCGGTTGACAACATACTTGTGTCGTCAACCATAGGGCGCAACAAGATGCTCGTGCCGGGAGAGGTTATCTCCGCAATCATAAACGGAACGGACGAGCTGCTTGCCGAAATGCGCGAAATGGGCATCGGGATATATCCCACAGGCGGAGAGACGGCGGACGTGGGAGACCTTGTGCGCACAATAATAGTTGACTCCACCGTAACCTGCCGCATGAAGCGCAGCGACGTTATCGACAACGCCAACATACGCCCCGGAGACGTCATAGTGGGGCTTTCGTCATGCGGACAGGCAACATACGAAAAACAGTACAACGGCGGCATGGGCAGCAACGGACTAACTTCGGCGCGCCACGATGTGTTTGCAAAATACCTCGCGGAAAAATACCCCGAAAGCTACGACAAGGCAGTGCCGGATGAGCTTGTTTACAGCGGCAATATGCACCTTGGCGAAAAAGTGGAGGGAACGCCGCTGAATGCCGGGCAGCTTGTGCTTTCGCCCACCAGGACATACGCGCCGGTGGTGAAGAAACTTCTTGACGCGATGCGCCCCAAAATCCACGGAATGGTGCACTGCACGGGCGGGGCGCAGACAAAGGTGCTCAACTTCGTGAACGAAAACTGCAAGGTGGTAAAGGACAATATGTTCTCCGTACCTCCGCTCTTCAAGCTCATACACGACGAGAGCGGCACCGACTGGAGGGAGATGTACATGGTGTTCAACATGGGCCACCGCCTTGAAGTTTACGTCAGCCCCGAAGACGCGCAGACGGTTATCAGCACGGCAAACGGTTTTAATATCGACGCGCAGGTTGTGGGCCGCATTGAGGAGGGCGAAAGAAGCCTTACGATAAAGAGCGAGTTCGGGGAATTCAACTATTAAGCATGGCAGAAAACAACAGCACGCTTCTCGAAAAGCTCAACGTGCTTCACGACCGCTTCGTGGAGGTGAACACTTTGGTTTCCGACCCTTCCGTGATTTCCGACCAGCAGCGTTACGTTAAGCTGACGCGGGAGTACAAGGAGCTGGAACGCCTTATGGAGGTGCGGAGTGAGTATTCGCAACTCATTTCCGGGCTGGCGGAGGCAAAACAGATACTTCTTGAGGAAAGCGACCCCGAGATGCGCGAAATGGCAAAGGAGCAGGCTTCGGAATGTGAAAGGAAAATCCCCGAGATAGAGGAGCGCATAAAGCTGCTGCTCGTTCCCAAAGACCCCGAGGATGCGAAAAACGCAATTCTCGAAATTCGCGGCGGCACGGGCGGCGACGAGGCCGCGCTGTTTGCGGGCGACCTTTTCAGGATGTACTCCAAGTTTTGCGAGCAAAAGGGCTGGACGCTCACGGTGTCGTCTGCCAGCGAGGGTGCGGCTGGAGGTTTCAAGGAAATTGTCTGCTCCGTTACCGGTGCGGACGTTTACGGCACGCTGAAATACGAAAGCGGAGTCCACCGCGTGCAGCGCGTGCCGGCCACAGAGACACAGGGGCGCATACACACTTCGGCTGCTACGGTGGCGGTGCTGCCCGAGGCCGACCCTTTCGAGGTCAGGATTAACGAGGGTGAGATACGCTGGGACACGTTCCGCTCAAGCGGCGCGGGAGGCCAGAACGTGAACAAGGTGGAAAGCGGCGTGCGTCTGCGGTATAACTGGAAAAACCCTAACACAGGCGAAGTTTCGGAAATACTCATAGAGTGCACCGAAACCCGCGACCAGCCAAAGAACAAGGAACGCGCCCTTGCACGGCTGCGAACCTATATATACGACCACGAACACCAGAAATATGTTGACGACATAGCCTCGCGCCGCAAGTCGCTCGTGTCAACAGGCGACCGCTCCGCTAAGATACGCACCTACAACTATCCGCAGGGGCGCGTAACCGACCACCGCATTAACTACACCATGTATAACCTGCAGGCCTTTATGGACGGCGGCATACAGGAGTGCATCGACCGCCTTACGGTGGCGGAGAACGCAAGCCGTATGCAACAGGCGGAACTGTAGGCAAGGCGGAAAATTTGTGCCGGCGCACAAAATATGGGCGGGGATGTTCTTTCCAAAGGGCATCCCCGCCTTGTTTCATCCCATAACCACGTCGAGTGTCATCATAAGCGCAAACCCTATGGCGAATCCTGTCGTGGAGAGGTTGGAGTGGCTTCCCTCCGAGGCTTCCGGGATAAGTTCCTCCACCACAACGTACAGCATTGCCCCGGCTGCAAAGGCGAGAAGGTAGGGGAGTGCCGGTGTCATTTCGGAGGCAAGGAAAATTATGAGCAGTGCGCCAACAGGCTCCACAGCCCCGCTCAGCGTCCCAATCACGAACGATTTGAGTTTGCTTCCCCCTGCGGCTTTCATGGGCATGGAGATTATCGCCCCTTCGGGAATGTTCTGTATGGCTATGCCAAGCGACATTGCCAGCACCCCCGCCATTGAAATCCATTCGCCCTGCTGCATCGCCCCCGCAATGACCACTCCCACGGCCATGCCCTCGGGAAAGTTGTGTATTGTAACGGCGAGCGACAGCATGGCTGTCCTTGAAAGCCGCGATTTTACGCCTTCGGGACTGTCGGAGTCCATGTGGAGGTGGGGCGTGAGCGTGTCAATTAGCAAAAGAAAGCCCATGCCGCACAGGAAGCCTACGGCAGCCGGCACAACGCACAGCTTTCCGTTGCTTGCGCCCATTTCCATACTCGGTATGAGCAGCGACCATATTGACGCAGCCACCATTACGCCCGATGCGAAACCAAGCAGCGGTTTCTGCAAACGCTGCGACATTTCCCCGCGCATGAGGAATACGAACGCCGCCCCGATTGTCGTTCCGAGAAACGGTATCAAAAGTGCCAATGCAATGTTTCCTGCCATATTGTTGCCTGTTTTGCTTTTGCAAAAGTATGCAAAACTTCCGCAATCCGCAATACCGCCAATGCGGTATTTCATCCCACATTAACGCTTGCACCACAAATTTCCGGCGAAAAGGCAAGGAAAGGCTAATCTTTTGAGACACAGATGTTTGGATGGAGTCGCGATTGTCTGTGTAAGCGTTTGTTTTTCAGTACGTTGCAAGTGGGCGAAAAAAGGTCTGATGTAGTCTGGATTATATCTGATATAATTTTTCCTGCATAGGGCGTAGTTTTTCCTATGTCCCATGTAGTTTTAGGGGTGTTTCAAACGAAGTAGCCAATTCTGGTTTTGTGACAATTGTAGGGGCGAATTGCATACGTCCTGTACGCCACCGCCCGAAGCGCATGGCAAACCGCCGCTGCCATATGACAAGCGGCGCAATTCAGGGCGTATGCAATACGCCCCTACAGCGATGCAAATTATTGTTAAATTGTGCGCTGTGTGTTTGTGTGGCGTGTCTTGCACGCCCTGTACGCCGCCGCGTGGACCGCTCCGCAAACAGCCGCCTCCACATTGCTAATGGCGCAATTCTTTGTCGCAAACAACCAAAATTCCCTCGTTTAACAACCGCCCCATTTCCGCTTCAACGCATTTTTCCGCCGTTTTGCTGTCTGTTCCCTCAAAACATGGGACGGTTTCCCGCATAAACTCCGAAAAGCTCTTTGGGCGTTTTGCAATTCCAAGCATATTGTCTGAAAGATCGTTCAATGCCACTTCATGAAAACCTTTCTCCGACAAATCGGGGACTACTGCCACCAGTATTTCGCCGCCATTGTGCCGGTATTTGAGATATGCCGCCAACGCCGTGCTTTCATCCGCAGTTGCGCGGAATATTGCCATATATGGATTGGGGGCTAACATCAATTTTCCGCGCTTTTCTTTGGATGTGTTAAGGAATGTTGCGCTTCCGCATATCGCCCTCGCGGTGTTCATGAGGTCTTTCTTTGACAGGGCGTCCCATTCCGCGTTCTTTTCCTTTATGAACGCGTCATAACGTTCATTGCCGCTGTGCGCTTTGTCTGGAACGCACGTTCCTGCAAGCCTTTTGTGGCGTGTGGGGAAGAGGGCGGCAATTCTTTCGTAGAGTTCGGGATGTTTCTGCAAAAATGTGCGCTCCACCATGCGGCAGGTGTGCTGCGTGCGCTTGTGTCCGCCGAGAATGTGAACAAACTGGCGTTGTCCGTAGTGCATGAGGTCGCAAAACTCGTCGGCTCTGTAACCGTTGTCGCGTATTGTTTCGGGGTGGATAGTGGCGATGTCTTTGCCTTCGTCCCTCGCCATTATAGAGAAGAACATTTGTTCGTAAACCACGTTTGCGCTTATGTCGGCGTTGCGGAACTTCCCGCCGTTGAAGTCGTTGTCCCTGAAAAACTTCTCTACCTCACCGCAGAATCTGCCGAAGAAGTCCAAGTCGTTCCCGCCGCAAAAACCGAGGTTGTACGACGGTACGTTATCACTTTTTAACGCTTCCGCAAATAGCGGCGCGAGCTTCAGTCCGTCAACGGAGAGGAAGCGGTTTATCATCCCACGGTAATATTCGGTGCAGCGTTCCTTGTTCTGCGCAATAAGTCCGGCTTTGGTGATGTTTGGTTGCAGCGGCTGCGTAAGGTATATGTCGCCGTCAATGTGCAGGAACGGCTCTGTTTGCAGGGAGTACGCCCTCACCTTTGCAAGCGCCCAGTGGCACGTGAGGCAGTCGAAACCGTCGAAGTTCACCACAACTTCCGCGTAAGGCAGCTTCAGGGTGTCGATAAGGGTTTTCGCGCCCTCGCTGTCGGTGTATAGCGTAACTTTGCCGAATTGCTCTTTAAGGCTCATGCAGCTCAACGCCCACGACATGAGGTTGTATTCGGCGTGATTCCACCAGAAAGGCGACTCCGTGAGCTTGCGCCCGCCACACCACAATGTCTGTATAATGTTCATGCTGTTATAATCTTTTTAATGAGTTAAAAACGGCGCGGGCTGCACATCCCGCGCCGGATGATCTTTCAGACAGAGTTCAAAGCCAATACCCTTCCCAAAGTTCTTCCCCCTTTGCGCAACTGTCGCGCTTGAGCGTGTCAATGCGGTTTATTTCATCGGGTTCAATCCCTATGCCGCTATACATATTCCAGTTGTGCGAGATATCCAAATATCGCAGTTCGAGCCTTTCCTTATCCCAATACCCGCTTATTTTGAACTGGTATAGATCGCAGTTGCTGAGGTCGGCTTTTTTGACGCACCTTGGAATTCTTACGCTTGACAGCTTTGTGTTGTGCAGGTCTATTTCTCGCAATTTTGGAAAGCTGTCTCTGTCAAACCAGAGCAAAGCATCTGCGTTCTTTACATATGCTACGCCTTTCTTGTTGCGGTCTGTTGTAAGAACCTTGCAATTGCTCATGTCCAAAATTTCCAAGGACTTTGGGAGTAGCTTTTTCGCATTAAAGCCTCTTAGCCAAAAGTTGTTACCCGACAGGTTCAGTCTTTTTATGTTGTACGTCCTTAGGTCGGGCAGATATTTCAGCCCTTGTCCAGCAAGGTCGCAGGTCTCAATAAAAGTCCCTTTGGGTAACGCCTTGAGTTGCTTCATGCCCTTTACGAGGATGACGGTGTCGTTATTGCGGTTGCTTACACGGCTTGTGTCTGTTTCGCAGCTGTTTGCCGTAAGTCCGTGGCAAACGGGAAACGTCAGGGAGCATATTCCCACGAACACAGAAATGGCAGCATATTTGACTTTCATCGTCTTGGTGTTTTTAGGGTGTTGGGTAGTCGTTGTATCGGTTTTTGTATTCGTGCCTCACCTTGTCAAGCACTTCCTTGTCGTATTTGTCAAGATACTTGTGCTCGTTTCTGTCAATGGTATCCCAATCATCGTAATTTTCCCAGCCTTCTGCGTTCTTGTTATAGAAGATCTTTACGAAATCTTCCGAAAATCCCCTGCTTTTGAGGAATTGCGCACGCTCTTCAGCAGTATCTCCGTGCTTCCAGGATTCCTTGTACCAGTAATAATGCTTTGCGTGTATGCATTCGTGAGCGACAGATGCCGAAAAAGTGCCGTCCACAGTGCCATCGTGCAAGTAACCTCCGTTGTCTTTGCTTTTCCCTATAAATCTCTTGTTAAAGCCGTCCTCGCCAACGAATTTGCTGTTTATGCTGATTGTGTCCGTTCTTGCATCAGTACTCATTGCGACATTATCTTTGTCTTCCGCTAAGTCGAATGTCAGGTTTGAATAGCCATTGACAAACTGCGACAACAGGTTTCTGATTGTTTCACTTGAATACAGCAGTTCATTCAACTGCGTGGCAAGTGCCGGGTTTTTCATGATATTGTCGCTAAGTTTGACACCCGGGTAGGGCTGGCTTGTAACAACCAATCCGAGTCCAGAACCTGAACCAGAACCGCTTCCGTCCCCACAACCGCATCCGGCGGGATACCATCCGCTTTCACCACAACCGCAACCAGAGCCGCTTCCAGACCCCGAGCCGCATCCGCAGCCATAGGTGTCTATGCCAATTCCGTTGCTTTTGAGAATTTCGTTTGCCAGCTCCGCGCTGACCTTCTTTAATTTAGTCATAATTCTTGTTTTTTTGTCGCAGTACATTTTTCTGTTTTTTAGCACCTGAATTAAGCGTGCGCTGCTTTCACTCAACCAAGGTGTCGCATTCAAAAGTGCCTTGCGCTTCCGCATTTTCTCCGTTAATTAACTCTCACAGCAAGAGCGAATGCTTTTTGAAGTCTCCCACTGTAGTACCGGTGCAAATGTAAATACGTTTTTTGAAACCGCCAAATGTTTGAAAATAATTTTTGCAAAAATATTTTTCCATGCACGTGATGTTGCCGCAAAAACTGCACTGCTATATGCAAAAAGGAGGGAAAATGCACGTAATAAGAGAAACGGCGCGGGCTGTGCAACCCGCGCCGGAAAGTTAATGCTCTAAAATTGGCAGTCCTGCTTGGTGCATTTGCATTTCCTGCATTTGTTGCATTCGCACGGTCTCAAAACGTACTTCAATTCCTCATGGGCTTTCTTTATGCTATCATTGTAAGCGCCACTGATGCGATAGCTTATATCAATATCGACAGAATTATCGCTTTTGCTTTTCTGGAATGCTGCCGCTTTTTGTTTGGCGCGTGCTTTTAGCTGTTTTGCGACTTTTCCCCTGTGCCGTTTGTTCTGCTTCGCAAGTTTCTTGTTAATTTTCTTAATTTGCTTGTCAGACCATTTTTCGTATTTTATGTTTTCAATCCTTTCCCTTTCTTTCTTTTTGGCGTAGGCTTTCGCTGCGGACGCGGAGTCTTTGGGCGGCACAAGCACGTTGTATTTCTCTATCGGGCGGTATTTCTTGTGTTTAATGCCGTATTTTACCGTGCTTTTATATTTCTCGACAGGGTAATAGGTGATGTCTGCAATGTAGCATTTCACGTAGGGCTTGTTTGTGCCGGGATTCGTGAACGTTTGGTAGGCTTTCGCTTTGTAGCGGATGCACTGGCTGTAGTACTTTATCCTTTTCGTACCAAAAACCAGTCCGCGCCTCATTCCTGTGCCGCCGCTTCCCCTTTCCGTCAGGTCGTCCACGCTGAAATGTATAGAGCCGTAGCTCTTGCCCCGCAGTGTCTTGAAACGCGAAAGGTAGATTTTTGTATGGCATACGAATGTGTCTTTCGGCGTTGTTACGTGTGAAAAGCCGAAATCATACCAAGAGCCGCTGTTGTTCTCAAGGCGTTCGTTGTAAAAGCCGCTTGCCGTATCTTTGGTTATTGCGTTGTAGTTGTTTTCCTGGTGCAATTGTCCTGTTGCCGTAATAAACGGCAACAGGACGAATGTTAGTGAATACAGAGCTTTCATGTCAAAAGTCGTGTGAAATGGAACCTGTCAGCGATTTGCTGGTTATCATATATGAAGTGAGGGTGTCTGCAACGGAAAATGTCGCTCTGGCTTCTATGATGTAGTTGTCGCTTTGCGGAGCAACTGTGCTGCATTTCAAACTTGCGCTGGCTGTATATCCATCGTCATGCTGTTTTACGGTTACGCTACCCTTTCCCTCGGTGGTGAAAGCAACGTCTTTTCCGGATATGGGGTCTCTGTATATTGTGGTAGTCCCTACAACGCAGAATGTTATAGAACTCTCCTTGCATCTTAGTTCCCATTCTGCGCCGTGATTGGGCCTGTACATATGAACCACGCATTTTCCGCTGGCTTTTAAGATAAAGCGATACCTGTCTTCATTGATGTAGTTGTCTTCAAATTCAATGTTTAGGGCTTGTTGTCTGGTAGTTTCTGGTTGCCAATATCTGGAGTCTTCTGGACCAAAATCATCACCACTTCCGCTGCCGCTTCCCGAACCGTTTCCGCTCCCGGAGCCGCTTCCGCAGCCGCAACCAGACCCGCTGCCCGAGCCGCTTCCACTTCCGGACCCCGAGCCGCTTCCACTTCCGGACCCCGAGCCGCTACCGCTGCCATTCGTTTCCACATCAAATCCGTTGTTTTTTAGGATTTCGTTTGCCAGCTCCGCGCTGACCTTCTTTAACTTTTTCATAATTCTTGTTTTTTTTGTCGCAGTACATTTTTCTGTTCTTTAGCACCCGAATTAAGCGTGCGCTGCTTTCACTCAACCAAGGTGTCGCATTCAAAAGTGCCTTGCGCTTCCGCATTTTCTCCGTTAATTAACTCTCACAGCAAGAGCGAATGCTTTTTGAAGTCTCCCACTGTAGTACCGGTGCAAATGTAAATACGTTTTTTGAAACCGCCAAATGTTTGAAAATAATTTTTGCAAAAATATTTTTCCATGCACGTGATGTTGCCGCAAAAACTGCACTGCTATATGCAAAAAGGAGGGAAAATGAGCGAAAGGCAAGGAAACGGCGCGGGTTGTGCAATTCTTTTTGGCTTTTGTGGATTGTGCTGAAAGCAAGTGCGTCGCCATATGGCTTGTCGCATACGCTTTGTACGCTGCCGCATTAGCTGCATCGAATGTCTGAATGCGGTGGTCTTACTTCGTACGTGGTGAGTGTGTGGAACGCCCGGTGTAAGTTCGTGCTTCGTCCGAAGCAAGTGTGTTGAACGGACGTTGTAAGACTGTTTTGATGCGGAACTTTTTATCTTCTTGCCATTTTGTCGCGTTCGGGTATGCTTAGTTGGGCTGCGAGGTTGAGGTCTTGCGGCTCGCAGTCGGTGGGCATTCCGTTGGGATAGAGCATTTCGAGCAAAAAGAGGCTCGGGCCTACGGTTATGCTGCCTGTGAAAAAGTCGGCGCGCATCATCGCGTCAATCTGCGCGAGAAACCGCTGCATTTGCTCCCGTTTTGCGGCGGCTGCGGTTTGGGTGAACGAATTGTTGTAATAGCCCCGCTCCTCGGGCGAACAGAGTGAGTGCCAGCGGAATTGCGGGTGGCTCTGGCGCACAGCCTCAAGAATGGAATGGTCATCGGTGAGCAGCAGCACATCTCGCAGGGCGGTGTTTCGCTCCAAGGTTCTTGCAAAAAGTGCCGGCTCGTAAAGTTCCACTTCCGTAACTTTGTCTCCCCCACGTATTTGTGTGGCGGCGTAGTGTTCGGGAAGCCCGAGGCTTTTTATAAGTGTGTCGGCGGCTTCGCGGGTTTCGGGATTGAAACGCCACAGCATCGAGGCTATGGCGCGGAACACCTCGATATAGTTCCCCTCAATGCCGAGTTGGGGAATTGATATGCGGTTGCGAACCTTGTGGGGCGGAATGTCGGACGTGGAGAGCGCCGCCGTTCCGTATGCACGCAGGTTTTCAAAACGACAGAGCTTGTTGTTAAAATATGTTTTCAGCTTCCATTTCGCGAGATTTGCTGCCGAAACGTTGGGATTAAGTTTTTTTAAGATACACGGGCTTTGCAGCGAGTGCACGTTGAGGCGCGAATGGTAAGGCTCGTCAACCTCTTTGCAAAACGGCATGAAATAATCTTCCCAGCCTTTGTTCCAGCCGAAGTTAGCCCCACGGCTGTAGAGCTGCAACTGTAGCTTGTGTTCAAGGCAGTATATCACGGCGTGAACGAGATACTTGAACTCGGCAAAGAACCCGGCGTCGATGCCAGTGCGGAACACGAGCGTCTTGCCGTAGCTCTCGTTCACTTCGCGGTATCTTTGCGCCATTGCGTCGGCTTCGGTTTTTGAAATCATAGTCTGGGCTTGGGAAAGAGGTTCAACAGTTTTGTCAGCAGCCATGCGGCGGCAATGCTGATGGCAAGGTATTCCGCCAGCATAGCATATATGTTTCCGCCGTAGCGGGGGTTGATGAAGCAGCGCACCACTGGGTGGAGCACGAAAAGCGAGGCGGATATTCCGCCGAGCCACTCTGCGGGCTTGCGGAGCCACGCCGCGCCGATGTTTTTGAGCGGGATTGCGAGAACGGCGAGTGCCAGAGGCGCCAATATCCATGCAAACACATTGAAGAGCGAAGCAGCGAACACAATGGCGCACACTGTATATACGGCGGCGTTTGTCCTTATGCCGTAACGCGCCGCCCATACGCCGAGGGCGAACGGCTGCAGACAGGCGAGCAGCGTGTAGCGCAAATAGTGGAGCATGGTCTGGCTGTTGTCGTTGCAAACGGTTACGGCAGCCACTTGCAGCAGCACGCAAACCGCCGCGCTCGCGATGATGGCCTTTTTGCCGCGCCCCCAATACCACAGGCGGTAGAGCAGGTACATTTGCATTGTGAGCGAAAAGTACCACCACGGGCCGAGAAGCAGGTCCTGCTTGGGAAGTATGCCGGGGTTTGCCTGTGGAAAGAAGTTCGTCAGGAAACCGAACAGCCACACGATGTTCATGTAGCCGTGCCGCCAGCCTGTGGTGAACGCGGTTTCGTATATGTAGAGCAGCAGCACGCCGGCAAACATGAGTCGCCATAGTTTCAGGGCGTTGTATCGCGCGAAACGCCATACGGTGGGGGCGGTTGCCGCAGGGCTTGCGCCGCCCTCGTATTTCCTTGCCACGCCATAGCCGCTGATGAAAAGGAAAACAGGAACGCCGTAGCAGCCGAAGTATGAAAACAGGTTTAGGACTATGTGCGGCCCGCCGTTTTGCAGTATGTCCAAAAGGTTGAGGGTGTTCCGCACGCTGAAATTGTATTCGTTTTCCACCACGCTTCCCGGAATCCAGTGGCAGAAGTTATGAAGCACGATTGCGAGTATTGCGGTGCCCTTGAGAAACGCCGAGTCGCGCCGCGATATTATTGTTTCCATGCAGGTTTGCTGTTTTTGGCGGCGTTCATCAGCGAGTCGTAGTCCACGGTGCGCTTCAGGATGCGTTTTCTTGAGGCGTTGAACGCGGGGCTGAGCAAGTCGCGCCGCGCATCATAGAGCGGCGATGAAATTCCCGCCAAACCCATGAGCAGGTGGGGCAGGTCGTCGGTGGAGAAAGGCTTGCGTGCGGCGTTGCGTGCGGCGTTGTAAATTTCCGCGTGCTTTTGCCTTGCCTTGGGTGAGAACCAAATCTCAAAAGGCACTTCAAATTCCGAATAAGCTATGTCGGCCGACACTTCGGCGTTGTGGTCGCGCCCGTAGGAGTGCAGACGGTCGAAAACTTCCTCGCCGTGGTCGGGCAGGTAAACCACAACGGCGTCTTCGTTCCTGAAACGGTTGCAAAGCATCTTGACCACTTTGTCGTTATAGCGTGTGGCGTTGTCGTAGTCTGCCACTATCTGTTTCTCGTAAACGGTGAGGTCGTTGCGCGAAGGGTAGTCGCCGGCGGTGAAATGCACGCCGCCTTTCCCGAAACGCTTGCTGTATTCCTGGTGCTGCCCCATGCCGTGGAAGATAATGAAGTTGCATTCGCCGGCAGGGAACTTGTCAATCTCCCCTACGAGCGTGGTGTCGTAGGCTTTGCGGTATTTGTTGCGGTAGTCAAAACACTCGCGCTCAATTTCCCTGTCGTTGAGAAAGAAACTGCCGTTGAAGTCCACAACTCCGAGGTTGGGGCTTTTGTAGAACTGGCTGGTGATGAAAGCCACCTTGTAGCCCGCCTTTTTCAGCACCCCGGGTATCAGCACTCCGTCAGTCCACGAGCCGCTTTGGTCGGTGGAGTGGGTGGAAAGCACGTCCTTGAAAACATTGCTCGTAACATTCCACGGCGTTACGGCGTCCTTGAACACAACCAGCGAACCCTCGTCTGCCATTGCCTTTTGGTGAGGCGTGGTTTCGAGATTGTAGCCGTAGAGTTGGGAGTGGTGCTTGTTATAGCTCTCGCCGATGTAGAGTATTATGTTTTTGACGGTGCGCTTGCAGCTGTCGATTTTTATGTTCCTCATGTTTTCGCGCATACGTTCCAGCTCGCCCGAACTGAGGCTGAGGAATTTCGTGGAGAAAACTATCCTGTAGAACGGGGTGTGGAATGCGTGGCTGTCGGCGTGTTCCGCCTCGTCGGTGTCGCGGCTTGTGAAAAATTTCAGCATTTGCGCCTTTTCGCCCGCAGAGCATGCCAAGCACGCTGCAACGGCTATGGGGACGGCTATGTTCGCCACTGTTTTCACGCCTTGCGGTATGTTCTTGCCCAAAAGCGTGCTGAGTTTTCCCTTGAATGCTTCGCTGGCGGCGTTTGCGGCGATTATCGGCACGTATACCAGCAGCGTTTTCCACAACGCCCAGCCTTTAAGGTAGGAGGCAAGGAACTCGGAGGTTTCTCCCGGCGTTGTCTCGCTCACAAGCTGTATTGTAATGGGGCCGAAGAACAGGTGGAAACGTTCGTGCACAAAACCCTCGGCTATCGCCGCCGCATATCCTATGGCGTATATTATGGTGCGCGCCCACAGCCTTGCCTTTCGGGGGACGGCGCACAGCAGGACGCAGAGAATGTACAGGTCGGCGACGTTCTCAAGATAGAAAACGTATGCCGGCGTGTGCGACGTGGGCGATTCGAGAATACGCGCCGCCACAAACACAATGTACATGAACACGAAGAACACGCATTCCTTGCGCAGCGGGGCGGCAAGGCTTTTGAACGCCCTATATATTATGTTGTATGGTTTCATTGGCTTGCAATACGGCGCAAAATTAGTATTTTATTGCAACAGAGTGGGGCGTTTGCGCATTATTTGTGCGTCTGCCGCCTGTGCGTAAGCGCGAAAAGGTTAATTTTGCAGCCTATGGCAGAATCAACGTTAAAGGAACGCACAGCCAAAGGGCTTTTCTGGGGCGGGGTCTCCGGAGGGGTGCAGCAGGTTTTGGCTCTGGTGATAGGCATAGTGCTGGCACGCCACCTGCTCCCCGCCGACTATGGCATGGTTGCCATGCTCACGGTGTTCTCGCTTCTGGCGGCCAACCTCGAGGAGAGCGGCTTCACATCGGCCATAGCCATAAAGAAAAGCGTTGGCGACCGCGACTATAACGCCGTGCTGTGGTTCTCGTTCCTCATGAGCGTGGTGCTGTACGGTGTGCTGTGGTTTGCCGCGCCCTTGATTTCGGCGTTCAACCATACGCCCGAACTTACAATGCTTGCCCGCGTGTCGTTCCTCGGCTTTGTTGTCTCAAGCCTGGGCATAGCCCAGTCGGCATATCTTTTCCGCAACCTTATGGTGAAGCAAAGAATGATTGCCACCTTTGTGGCCGTATGCGTTGCCGGCGCTGTGGGCATTGTTCTCGTCTTGCGTGGGTTTGCATATTGGGGACTCGTGGCGCAAGACCTCACATACAAGCTCATGATTGTGGTTATGTATTGGTCGCTCTCTCCGTGGAGACCCAAGATGCAGTTCGACTTAAAGCCCATAAGGGGGATGTTCGGCTTCAGCAGCAAGATTCTCGCCACCAATGTGCTCACGACGCTCAACAACCAGTTCCTCCAGGCGCAGCTTGGGCATTATTTCCCGCGCCATGAGGTAGGGCTTTACTCGCAGGCGAACAAATGGAACACCATGGGCTATTCGCTAATCACCACCACCATGTCGTCGGTGGCGCAGCCGGTGCTGGCAAAGGCGGGCGGGCAGTCGCGCCAAAAGCAGGTGTTCCGCAAAATGGTGCGCTTCACGTCGTTCCTCTCCTTTCCCGCCATGCTGGGTCTTGCAACAGTCGCCCCCGAGTTTGTCCCCCTTGCCCTGAAAGCCCAATGGCTGGCTTGCGTGCCTTACTTGCAGATATTGTGCGTGGCGGGTGCGTTCATCCCTGTCTCGCAACTGTATTCCAACCTCCTCATATCCCGTGGCCGTTCGTCAGCGTTTTTTGTCGGCACGGCTTCAATGATGCTCATGCAGTTGCTTATAATCCTTGTGCTGTACTTTCGCGGTTGCGGTGTTCAGACGCTGCTCTGCTTCATTGCCGGGTTGCAGGTGGCGTGGCTCATGGTGTGGCATTTCATGGCGCACAGGGAGATTGGTTTGCGGTTTGCCGAAACATTGCTCGACATCGCGCCCTTTGCCGTTTCGGCAATGGCTGCAATGGCTGCGGCGTGGGGCGCGGCGTTGTTTGCGGACGGTTTGGTGGCGAAGCTCGCCGTGAAGTTCGTTGTCGCGGCGGTTTGCTATTGCGCGATAATGCACTTTGCCCACGCCGAGATATTCCGCGAGAGCGTGGGCTTCATCTTGGGGAAAATAAGAAAGCGGTAAACACGCAAACGACAGTCTGCCAATAAATTTGCGCCTCCGCAGGGGCGTGTTGCATACGCCCGGAATTGTGCGGGATCATTTCCCATTTTTGCGCTGCGCTATTTTGGGCGGTAAAGCCGCCCCTACAATTATCGCAAAACCTCAATCGATTGCTTCTCCCGAAACTCCCCGAAAACTACAAAGGACGCAGGAAAAACTACATAGGACATAGAAAAAATTATATCAGACATAATCCAAACTACATCAGACCTTTTTTCGCCCTTTGCAAACATTTGAAAAACAAAATGTTATATAGAATAATTTTAATTTTGCCATCGTTTTGCAAATCAGGGGTTTATGCGAATGGGGACGCTCTTGCTGTCTTTTTGGCAGCACGCCGGTCGTGCGGAATGCCGTGGGGGATGCGGAGCTATCTTGTCTTTTATGGTTTTATCCAGAACAGATGTATTATTGGTAAGCAAATCAGTAAAATGTCCACGTGGGGAATGAGTAATAAAGACTACCTTTGCCATTGGTAAAACTTTATAATTCGTAAAACATGAAACGGAACGCATTTATGCTTACGGTGATGATGTCGCTGCTTGCGGTCATCACCTCGTGCGCAATGAAAAAGGACAAGAATGAAATGGAGGTAAAAGGGGATGCAAAGGTGCTCGTGGCATACTTCTCGGCAACCGGCACTACCGAGAATGTGGCGAAAATGATTGCGTCGGCAACCAAAGGGGAACTGTACAAGATAAAGCCCAAAAAGGAGTATTCGGCCGAAGACCTTGACTGGACGGTGAAGACATCGCGCTGCTGCCGCGAAAACGACAATCCACAGACGCGACCGGCAATTATAAAGGACAAGAAAAACCTTGACGCGTACAGCGTGATTTACCTTGGTTTCCCTAACTGGTGGAACATGGCCCCGAGAATTATAAACACATTCATCGAAACCTACGGACTGAAGGACAAGACCGTCATTCCGTTCATGACATCGGGCGGGAGCGGGATAGAGAACTCCGTGAAGATTTTTCGCAAGGACTATCCTGAAGTGAACTGGAAGGACGGCAAGCTGCTCAACGGCGCAACCCAAAAGGATGTGAACTCGTGGGTGTCGAAGAATTGAAGTGAAACATTTTGGACAGTCAGCGTCTCTTGCACAACCATGTGCGGGAGACGCTTTTTTACTGTTGTCCGGTGGCGCAGAAGTCCCGGAACTCCCCGGTGGCTTTTTGCAGTTTTCTTGCGCCCACGCCGCGCTTGTTTGCGAAGACTTCGGTCTCCACTTTCCTTGCCCCTTGGTCAATAGATGCCCTCCAATTGCCCACAACCCTGCCTTCGTGCAGAATTACGGGCTTGAAAATCCCGAAACCGTTGTGGGCTTTGCCCTCATGCCTTTTGTCGAGCGAAACCCAACGGCTTTTGTAGCCTATAAGGTATTCGTCGTATGGCGGGAGCAGTATCACGTCCTTCTTTTGGGCGGTTTGCGTTGTGCAGTCGCAAATGCCCGGACTTCCATTATATATGAACATTTCCTGGCCTTCAACCTGCACTTCCTCTAACTCTGCGGCAATCTGCTCCACGGCTTGGCGGTTTTGCGCCACATTCAGCCCCGTCCACCAGCAAAAGTCCTCAAAACTGGCGGGGGAGTGGCTTCTGAAATACTTCCTCGCGAGCAGTCCCAAGGCTTCGCTTTGGCTGGCGGGCGTGTGCTGCGGAAAATCCTTCGTCCTTTCACCCGCCAACGCCCACGTGCTGTCTTTGTCTTTCATCTCGCCCGAACAGAGCAGCCCCTCTATCTCCCCGCGCAGCAGCAGTTGCCTTACGTGGGGTGTGTCTGCCGGCAAATTCAGCCTTGCCAGTTCGTCGGAAATTTCTGTCTTGCAAAGCGATTTTCCGCCCGCGAGAACTTCTTTTAAGGCTTCCGTCCCCTCATTATAATATTGGTGTGAAAACTCAATTTTGTTGCAACTTGGCCACGATTGTATGGTGCGCAGGTTCTTCTCACGGCAAAGTCCGCCCATCCACTCGAGGTCTTGGGGCGCAATCGCCTGGATTGTGCACCTCATGAGGTGAAGTCGCAGGATTTTGCCCGAAGAAAACGCATCCCTTACGGCATCTATATTAGGCTTTTCCGTCCTCATTCCCACAGCCCAGCGGAATTGGCTGTAATCCTGCGCCTGCACCATTCCCATCCAGCCCACAACGTCCCCGGGGTTGCGGAAACGGTTTTGCGCCAGCCTCTGGCTGGCGAGGCGCATCGCGGCGGCATCATTTGAATTGTGCCAGGCGTAATTCCGGCAGCGCCAGTCCTTTTTCCCCGCCCCTCAGCCCGCGTCCGCCGTCTCCGTTTTTGCCTTTTTCCCCGCTGTTTTTGCGTTTTTGCGGCTTGCGGTCGTGTTTTTTGTGTTTTCCGCGTTTTTTCCGCGAAATATTTTTTATGGTTGTAAGTTGTTGTGTTCTTGTGTGTTTGT
>ERZ808258.13-NODE-13-length-184190-cov-8.779716_pt1 | contig 184190 bp, 297 predicted proteins | sample MGYA00521280_ERZ808258 | MGnify/ENA primary metagenome ERZ808258 (study PRJEB31516, sample SAMN03275585) | gut metagenome | biome: mammalia-associated habitat; material: feces | host: Papio cynocephalus | place: Kenya | collected 2012-07-19 ...
TAAAAATTGCGTTTCCTAACTAGTAAAAATTGCGTTTCCTAACTAGTAAAAATTGTCATAAAAATTTAAATAGAAATATTTATTCTATATATCTCCCCATTATATTATAACAAATAATTTTATAAAAGTCAAATAGTAAATAAGGCACTGGATTCCGGGAAAAGGGCGCATATGATAAAATCCTGCTAGATTGAGCAAAAAATTGCCATATGATGGGTTGGAGGGAAATACGGCACATTGCGCCAGCAACGTGCCGACCAGATATTACCATATGTGTAAATGAATACCAAATCCAAAATCTACCAGCGCTTCCAAAAATTTCCTTGGAAAAATTTTCCAGTAGATGGCAGAAAAAGGATGGGAATTTCTCCCATCCATTTATTTCCTTGGGCGCATCAGGGTCAATCGGTATTTTCTTCCATTGTAAGTAAATTCCATTTCTCTCTCAGGATTTGTAATTACAATATTATCCAAATCCATATCGTAGTGATGAGCATCTTCCAGCTTATCTTCCAAATACTGGATAAGGTCGCGCTTATCTTCATCGGCTTTCTTTTCGCGCTTCACATGGTCAACCTGTTTCCGGTCTGCTCTTCGCGCCTTTTTAGCTCCGGCTTCAAGCTCCGGTGGTAGCTCGAAAAGCTTTTCCCCTCTGTCTATTCTCTTATCTGTCTCTTGGACTTTGCGCGCTTCATCTTCTGTAATGTTAAGCGCCTGCGCCAACTCTTTCAAATCCATATGTTTTTCATCCTCTTTTGGCTCTAAACGCCAAAATTTTTTCCGGCGCGGTTTCTCGTTCGTGCGCGCTCAAAAAGTAGATAATCTTAAACCGATTCGTAGGTAAAAATCTATATGTTTTGAGCGTGGGGAGAGAGTTTTTGCGCCCTCTCCCCGCAAGCCTTACGCAATAACCTTGGTGTAGAACATCTTGCGCTTTTCAATGGTCTTACTGACCTTACCATCACCAACAAGCACCGCCATAATAGACGCCATACGCTGATTAGACATCGGCGTTTCATGCGCGCCATCATATTCTGCCACAAGCGGAAGTTCCTTGAGCAGGTCGGGCATGCCGTAGACTCTGTTCTCTTCCATCTGGTCATATACCTTACTGGCGAGTTCCAGCTTTTCGGTGTTTACCTTGGGTGTGCCATCCTTATTCTTGTTGCTCTTGGAAACACTTGCCAAAAGCGCTTCAAGCTTCTCGCGCACTTCATCGGTAATAGGTTCGCCGTTCAGGACAACATTCAGAGCGTTCGCATAAGTCATTTGATTCTTCTTCATGGTATCATTCTCCATTCTAGCGGTAGGACGCTACCCTAATTTTTTTTTGTTCCTCTCTTGGAACAATTATATTGTATCACAAACTCTTGTGTTTGTCAATACCTTTTGGAAAATTTACTTAGGAAAATTTTTCGTGGCGGTTAGAACTTCGCGCGTTTCATTTTTTTGTTCGCTCTAGCTCTCATCTATGGTCAAAATGCTTAATTCCGCGCTGTGGGGAGAGGACTATTAAAAGTCCTCTAAGCCCCAATCCTTGTCAAATCTTCCCAGCTTACGGAACGGGAAATATTCAATGCCCATTTCAAACTTGTGCTTGGTCTTTTTGGTAATGAGCGCGAACAGCATAGATTCAATCATAGCATCTTCAAGTGCAGTATGCGCTTCTTCAAAATCTACGTTATCAAAGCAGAAAGCGAAAGCTTTTTCCGCATTTGTCGGATAATACTTTCCGCTTGCGCTTCTCCAACCATTATCATAACAAGCTTGTTTGTATTCCGGCGTATTAAGCAAGTGTTCACAGGACAAGCCCCACAAATCAAACAGCGGATATTCCTTACCACGGAAACGGAAAATAGTAGGTTCAAATTCTTTCTGCCCGCGCGGTTTATATCCCTTTGCGATATCATCACATCTTGACTTCTGGAACTCATACCACTTGAAATAATCCGGCGAATACAATTCACTGATATAGAGGTCAGTAAACGGAATTGCTTTCTTAAAGTCAAACATGGAGTTATAAGCGCCAACTGCTTCAACCGCGTCCAAATCTTCTACAAGTTCCGCAACTGCCTTTTTCCAATCGGTCAACTGGATTTCGCCTTTGTCCAAACGCTCAAGATAAATCGGACGCTTGCTTGCATAGTATGCGGTATTGAAAACATCCGGCACGCTAAAAATCTCAGAAATAAGATAAGACGCGCGCTTGTAGACATTGCCTTTAACATCTACAATCTGCCAACCTAAATCATAAATAAGCGGTTTAGCGATTGCAATATTCTTACGCTGTTCCGCGCCATACTTGATTGCATACGGAAGCGTAGCAGTTTCGCAGTCGAGGATAAGATAATACTTTCTTCTTTTGTCAAGCTTAGTCATAGGTTTAACCGTCCTTTAATATAGTCAATAGGGCTTGCCATCGCTTCCCTTATTGCTCTTTAATTATATCATGGAAATAAGCATTTGTCAAGAAGTTTTTTTTATATCTTGAAAATTCTTTTTAATGCTTTAACCACTCGCGCCCAAACGCGCTTCTTTTTTTATCTATAGATAGTTTATCACACTTTGCCCAATTTGTCAACAAGTATTTTTATCCATTTTTTGTGCATGAATATACAATACCATTAAATGGAAGTGTGCGCCGTGCGCGGACACTTTAGCGCTTTAGCGTATTAAAGTGGCGCACTTTAGGGATTTAATACTTTAGTCAAATGAAGTTGGATTTCGCTGGAAAAATTGGTAGAAGCTGGAAAAATCTAAAATTCTGCGCGTGGTGTCCCATCACGCGCAGGCCAAATGTCAATAGGCAAAATGCACAAATTTTATGGAAAAACATAGAAAAAATGGTAGAAAATACAAATTTTCTACCATTTTCTTCTTATTTTCTGTTTTTAATGAGTGTAATTGTGTATTTATTCGCGCCAACCGTGAATTTTATCTCCCTATCCACGTTAGAAATGGAAATATTTTCACAATCTACATCACATTGCGCTAAAAAATCAGCAATTCCGGCAATTACAGCTTTCTTTTCATCGTCAATCTTCTTTGTTTTGACCGTTTTCTTTGTCATTGTGTGTTCCGTCACGTTTGCCAACTTCATAGCTTTCTTATGCTCTTCTGGACTAAGGTCAAAATCAACTTTCTGATTGCGGTCAATAGCTTTGTCGGCATCCAGAATGTCAACTGCTTCTTCAATCGAACATTCTAGTTTTTCAACTAGATTATCAACTTTTGCCCATTCCTTTTCAGACAAATTTCTCATTCTTCACTCTCTCCTACTGGTTCAGGGTGGGGCATATGCCCCATCCCTTACGACTTCTTGTAGCTCACCTTACGCTTTTCCGTAGTCTTAATAACGCGCCCATCATCTACAAGAGGCTTCATCAGAGACGCCATCTTCTGCGTGTTCATTTCCTTGCCGGTAATTTCCAGATACTCTTCAACCACCGGAAGCTCTTTCATCAGGTCGGACGTGCTGTATGTGCGGTCTGCGTCCATCTGCTCCCAAATATGCTCAGTAAACACAAGGTTCTGTTCCTGTTCCTTGGACAACTTCTTTTCGCCGTCTGCGCTACTCTTCTTACGATTATCGAGCATCTCAATCTGGTGATTGATAAAGTCAATCATTTCTGTCTGATTCTTCTGGAAATCCTCTTCATCGCTTTCAACGCTTGCAATGAAGTCAGAAATACGAACAAACATTTCACGACGCGTAATCTTATTCTTTTCCATTTTTATCATTTCCTTTCTGGTGTTTAGGATTTTCCTTTCCTTTGTTGACTTAATTATATCATATCAGGTGGGGTTTGTCAAGACTTTTTTTAATTTTTTTTCAACCTTTTTCTTGACTTCCTTATACGCTCGACAGGGTTTTGTTGCAAGACTTACTAGCCCCTCCTGACATTATGTAGTATAGCACATTTCAGGAATTCTGTCTATGGGCAAAATACACAAAATTTGCATGAAAAAATTGTGCAATCTGCTTAAAAATTAAAACTCCCGCCGTGTGGAGCGTACACGGCGGGGCGAAATCTTCAACCCCACCGCTTCCAATTATTTACATTGAAATTTCTTCCTCTTCACAAGCCACTTCCAAAAGATTACAGATATTCAAAATATCGTAAAATTCCGGCTTTTCAAAATCATCATCATCGTTAAATGTATCTTCCCAGCAAATACACCCGCAATATTCGCCATCAAGATTTATCGGATAACAGCACCAGCCATTTCCAATTTTTGACACCTCTTTCATGTTGTGTGGAAACCAGCAATCTTTTGCGCCGACATTATAGCTTGCAACTGGCGCTCCATCTGCGCCATGAATTGCAACTGGTACTTCGTTTCTTCTAAACCAAGCAATGATAACTTTAATAAGAAATTCCATGTTTTACCCCTCTACCAAATTCTGTCTAATGTATTCTTCATCTTCGTAAAAGAACTCGCCCCAAGGATATTTGCAAATGTAAAGAGCATCTGTATCATCCCAAGCCATTACAAGGGCGACGTGCGCGCCCTTGTTAAATTTCTTTCCTCTCATACATTAAGCCCTTTCTTTCCATCAAGAATAGCTTGAATATCTTCGGTACTCATGTTATTGAGCTTTTCTTCAATTTCGTGAAGAATTGTACCATCATCGCCGTAAATTGATTCGGAAATATCCAACCATTCATTATAGCAATGAATAATGACTGCATCATCTTCATCTACTAAACCGCCACAGCAACCACAAATAATGTAGTGCAAATCAGGTACATAAATACCGCCCTGAACATTGCCCTCGCCATCCATGAAAATAACCTGTTTGTTCATTGTATCAATTCCCTTCCTCTTTGACCAATTTACAGAATTCTTTATTCGGATTATTATGTTCGATATACCATTCTGGAATATCTCGCTTTTTATAAATTTTTATCGCTGTTGTTGGAGATTCAAGAGTTGTTAAATATTCAATAAAATAAGTTCGTGCCTTATAATAAGAGGCAAACGGTCCAATAGTAGTCATTGATTTTATTGTTTCCTTTCCTTTTGATAAATCAATTATACCACAGGTTAAGGGGCTTGTCAAGCCCCTTGATTAAATTTTTTCCCAATTTTCCGAACATCTTCAAATACTTCGCTGTAGTTTCTCCATTCACCATAATGATACTCAGGGTCATAATACCAAAGACCATAGGTTTCAACAATACCACAGTCAATACGAACCGGCGGTTCATAACCGCAGTATTCAAAATAATCATTGATGAATTGTGCCCAAGCGTAGGAATAAATTTCCACTGCACCAAGATTATCACAGATAGGATAATCAAAGCCTTCGACCTCAGTTCCGTCGATGTAATACAACTTCAACGGCTCGCAATTTTCATTTTTCAGCAGTTCTTCGTATCTGCATTCCCATTCGTGGCGGATACATTCTTCTTTATCCTCGAACACCTGCCCGCAATAATCGCATTCGTAAGTAGTAATTTCAGTCATTATTATCATTTCCTTTCCTTTTAGTACTATTATTATATCAAATTTTTTTTAATTTGTCAAGCCGGTTGGGAATTTTTTTTATAATTTTTTTCCCAACCGGCGACCGCTCAAATGTATATAATTCCCTGACCACCACCAGGCGGATTCGTACTGTCCACAGTGATTTCTGTTTCCGCGTCTTGCCCTTCTTCATCTTCATATTCAACATGGAAAGTCAAATCTCCAACATTATCCAGATAAGCTTGAATTGCCTTTCTGATTCCATCCATATATTTTTCTTCTTTCTCTTGGTCAAGTTTGTTAATACGCTTCTTTGCAAGGTCAATCAGGGTCTGCAATTCTTCCGGCGTCTTTTTATTCACATAATCGTGCAAATCCTGTAAATTCATTGCTTCGACGATAGCGGTATCCATAATCATAGTATCAATTCCTTTCCTTTGATAAATCAATTATACTACAATAGAGCTTGTTTGTCAAGCCCTATTATCACAAATTTTTTTAATCATTTCATATTGTTCATAAACGTACCCTTTTTTATTGGTATAGCTTGTATAAGCAAAATAGCCGTTTCTATTATCACATTCTTTTGCACTTTTAAATTCTTCCAACGCTTCGGCAGTCTTAGCAGGAATATCAAGTTTAGATTCTCTGACAAGGAATTTAATTAAATCCCTATATCGGGCACTTAAACACTTAAAATGAGAAAGATTTTCTTCAAGTTCTGCGGTACGTTCTTCTACTTCATCAGAAATAAGGTCATCCAAGAGATTTGACACTTTAGCTAAATTTTCTTTATTTTTTTTATTCATCGTATCCAATTCCTTTCTTTTATGGTAGGCTGTTAAGCCTACCATTTATTTAATCATCGGACAAGTGTTCATTCCATTGTCTTTCAACCAGCAGATAAAATCTTCGGCGGAAAGTTCTTCCGAAAGTCTCTTGAAACTCAGATCATAATTAAGCGGATTGTAAATTGTTTCACGTGAAACAGGGAAACTAATTTTTTCAGGCTTGTAATCATTGCCGTGCCAATCACGCATATTTTCAAGATGGAATTTCTTGATTCTATTGTTGAAAATGCCGCGTTTGATAGAACCATTGACATAGTGGCGGCTGATAGCTACGGCAAGGTCAGTTGCGTCTTTAATTGTCACTGTTTCATTGTCAGGCGGTTCAGGGCAATAAACAAGCTGAGTAGACCAATTCAGAATAGGTTCTTGATCATCGTTCATTTTCATGTAAATGCATTTCCAATACAGATTTTTCATAATATATCAATTCCTTTCATTTGGTTATTCTCTCTTGGAACAATTATAGTATAACAGGTATCGGGAGAAAAGTCAACTGTCATTTTGCACAAAAATTTGGGCAAAAATTTGTGGAAGTTGCTAAAAATCTTAAATTCCTCGCGCCTGGCCCGTGGGCGCGAGGCTCAAATGAAAATGTAAATCATTTCCAATAGACAAGGAAGAAAGGGAATCCAGAATTTGGATTCCCAAATTTTTCAAATAGGAAGTGAATTGTAAGGGACTGGAGAAACTGTAATACCAATTTTTGGATTTTTCAAAAATTTGGCATCTTCTCCAATATAATCAAATGTATAGCTTGCCCATTCACAATCCAAAATTTCATCTTCAAGTTCCAGATTCTGCCAAGCGGAATTTAACGTGGAAACTTTGTTAAAAATTGTCAGGACAGCTTCTTTTGCTTTTTCAAATGTGTCAAACGCACAATCTAAATCATTAAAATCATGTTCTTCAAAATGAACTACCCAAATAAATTTTGTTTCCATTTTTTACCAATCCTCTCTTTTAGCCCAACGCAATTAAAATTTTAATGTCAGTTGCTTCTTCAAGCAAAATTTCAAACTGTTCATTATTTATTGTATTTACTCCCTTTTTTATCAGGGGACTTTTGTCCCCTGATTTTATTCAAGCCCATTCAAGATTTCTTTTAACACTTCCAGAATGTCAACCTTTGTAGGGTCAATCGCGCCACCCAAGTTCCAATCTCTGCGCACGTTTGCATCATCATCAAACAAAAGTGCTTCTTCGTCTTCCTTTAAGCGCGGTTCTTCAATTTTATGCTTCGGCGTTCCATATGCTACACATCTAAGACTATCAAATGGAAAACCATAAAATTTAAGCCATTCACGTTTTGCGTGCCGAACTGCCTTATCATATTCCGGTGTAGGCTGTTTAGAAAGCCAAGTGATAACCGAAACGCGGATACCGCTATTTTTGAGACTGCGCAAGAGACAGGCAAGTTCCGCCATATCTACAAGCGGTTCAGCCACTTCATAGGGTGTGGGGTCATACGCGCGAAGCATATCAAGCCAATTTTCCACGCCGAACAAATCAGCCAAAGTGCCGTCCATATCAAATGTAATTTCCTTAATCATAACTATCATTTCCTTTCCTTTTGGTATGCCTTAATTATAGCATACCTTATTCAGCTTGTCAAGAGTTTTTTTATTGAAAATCCAAATTCCAATCCACATTGTAATAGTATCCACAAGACAAGCAACTAAATTTTTCGGCACTTTAATTGCAGTGGGAATATTGTAAAGCCGACATTCAATTCCAGTCTTTACCAAGAGGATACCGAGTACACAAGCCACAAGCGCGCCAAACATATACCAAAACTGATTATAATTGCTTTTGGAAATGAACCAAGCAAGGAATAAGCCGACAATCAAATTTCCAGTAGCCCAAGAAATAGAAAAGCCGTATGCGGAGAATAGCAAGCTTTCAATGGAACAGCCAAGAACACCAACTAGAACGCCTGAGTAGCCATATACCATAATAGCTACCGCGAAAGCAATATAGCCAAGGTCAAGACTAATGTTTCCAACAAATGGAATTTTCATCAGAGCGGATAGAGCAACATACAGGGCGGTCAGAATAGCAAGTCCACAAATCTTTTTCGTTTTCATTTGGTTTTTCTCCTTTCAAGAACCAATTAAAATAATTTTTCCGGCTTCGTCAAATTCAAAGATAATATCTTCACCCCAATGACCATTTTTGATTTCAACATATGTTTTATCATTTGCAATAATAGCTTGAAAATCCATATCCAAATGCGAGAGAATAATGTCAAGTGCTTCACGGTCAGTCATTTTGTATTCCCCTTTCCTTTTGTATCCTTATTATAGCACAGGGCATACCAGAAGTCAAGCATAAAATATTCGTCAAATTGCACAAACATTTTGGGAAAAATTTCCAAGAGCTAGATTGGAAAGATTTGGAAAACTTTTTTACTTTAGCACTTTAATTAACTAAACTCCGGGCTTGGCGATTGTGAATTTATTCACCTATTGTCGCCAAGCCCGGGCGAAAGCAATTTTCCAATAAATGGAATGGAAATCTTTGACAATATAAAAATTTTTATGTATAATAATAATATAAAAAATCTTTCCTTTTATTTCCTTTCTTTTATATTTATATTTTAATATATAATTATATAAATTTCAATATAGAAAGAATGGAAATCATATCTAACGATATGATGTCCATTCTTTCGTGATAGTAAAAAATCAATCTAAAATATTGAGTGTGGCGTTAACTGGAATTACTTCATCATCAGATGAAAAATATTCAAGCGCACCGTCTTCTAAATTGACGCAATTAAATTCTTCATCTTCATTTGCAACAAATTCAGTTCTCATATAAAAAGTTTCTGGCCGGTCTGAAGTAGCAAATACTGTTCCTTCATATAAATCTCCAAAAGGAGTAACTTCTTCATTTTTTTTCTTAATAATTTTCATATGGCGCGCTCCTTAATACAAATGTAATTCGGCGTTTCGTGGGACAATTTTAACTTCTCTGTTGAAATAAGTAAATTCGTTCATATCCAAATCGTAGGCGTTATATGTGATAGGGTTGTTTACACTTTCGACTTCTGGAACTTTTATATAATGGTTTCCAGTAGATTCATAGAAAAATATATCCCCATTACAAAGGTTTCTGAAAAAGTCTTTCTTAAAATCTCGTTTTTCAACAATAGTCATTTTTATTTACCTCTTTTCTGTTTTTTCAAAGTGGACGCTACCAACTTTCGTTTTACATTACTTTCTACGGCTTTTACAATTTTCGGTCTAATGTAATTATATTTGTCGGCGTGTAAATACTCTTGTACCTCTTCCGGCGTCAAATAATACATTGTAATTAAAACTGTTTTGTCTTCGTCAACAATGACCGCAACGCCGGTATTTGTGATATATAACCACCGCCCTTTCTTCCATGCCTTTAGTTCTACTACTGGTTCACCAATGCCGGTATTCATTTGAATTTTGATATAGCGCTCCATGCGCTCTTCGGTCATATGTGTGCTGATTGCTAAACTGGTAAAGTCCATATTATCATTTCCTTTCTTTGGAAGAGGGGTTAGCCCTCTTCCAACATGTCGCGCAAATACTGTTCGCAAGTTCTATTATCATCTGGATTTTCTTCGCTTGCGCTCCAGCATTTCTCTTTGAGTGGGCAATAATCACATTTTACACCATCCCGCAAAAGGGCAATCAGGGCTTCCATATCAAATGCGTTCTTGAACTCTGAGAATTTCATTTCCTTTTTCCTCCAATCAATCTACATAAGTGGTCAATGTGCAAATCCATTCGCGCTTCTGGTACTCAGGATATTTTTCCCGCACGTCTGAGAGGGAATATCCAAAAGCAATTCTAATTTCCTTGGTGTTTACGTTGAACATTTCAAATTCATTCATTTTATTTACCTCTTTCATTTGGTTTACTTAATTATATCATATAGCCTACGGGATGTCAATAGGCTATATGAAATTTTTCATTTTAATATTCAATGCAATCGCAAACTGTGTACCACAACCCCTGATATTCATCATATGTATGGGCATATGTCAAACAGAACTGGTGAATACTTTCTTCTGAAAAGTCGTGGTCATTATCAATCCATTCGTTCAACTTGCTGGCAATCATTTCCATATCCATTTTTTGTATCCTCGTTTCATTTTTATTTCGTTCCCTTTGGAACAATTATAGTATAGCATACCAGCTACCAGAAGTCAAGACATAAAATGGAAATTTCATTCGTCATATTGCACAAAGATTCTGGATATATTTGGAATGGAAATATATGCCATAAAGTGGTAGATTATGGGATATGGAACATATTGTCAGATATGGTAGAATTTGGTTGGAAATATGTGGAAAACTGGTAAAATATGGAAATCGTGGCGTGGCGAGTTGCCCGAAGGATTTTGCAACTCGTCCGCGCCCCGGCGCGCTTTAACCATATGAAGTGCTAAAGCGTTAAAGTAAATGTATAAATATTCATCCCAGGAATTGGAATTACCAATCCCTGGGATTATGGGATTAGATTGCCATGTGTGCCAGATTCTTCCATTCATATACGATGGAACGATTGTATTTTTCTGCCAGTTCCTTCGCTTGCGGTTTAGTGTAGGCGTGCTCCGTCCCACTGACGTAATATTTACCATTTTTGAACTGAATTTGACAATTCTTTGAAAAAATTCTGGTCAAACGTCTTACCCATTGAATAGCTAAGTCGGCATCGGCAAATTCAATTACTATATGGGGTACTTCAAAACCGCCCTTGTACTTTTTGATATTGCCGTTTCTAAGGCTGATGGTATCGCCGTCTACCATTTTCCGAATCGTTCTAACGTTAATCATTTCAAGAACTCCTTTCAAATCTTAAAGCCAAATAACTGCCTGATTCCCGCGCCACCGGTAAATTGATAGTTGATTATGTGCATTTCCAATTTCTACCGCCTCGCGCTTGGTGCTGACGCGCTGGGAAATATCAACGTAATATCTTCCATTTTCAACCCAAATCCCACATGTGCCTTTGAACTCACGCACCGCCTGTATTGCCATTTCGGGAGATAAAACCTCGACGCCATTTGTAGCAACCTGATAACCGCTCTTGTACCTCTTGATTTTTCCATTTTTAAGGGTAAGTCCATCGCCATTAGACAGTTTCTTGATTGTGCGAATGTTAATCATTTCAAAAACTCCTTCCATTTATTAGCGAGAGGGCATTAGCCCTCTTCGCTCATCATTTGAAACATGTTCCAACTTGAATACTGCGGGCGTCCGGTGGCTGGCTTGTTCTGCGCAACCACCTGCCCAAAGGACATAGCAAACCAAATTATAACCGCTATGCCTGTGATAGTCAAAGCAACTCTGATATTTTTCATGCCAAACCCTCCAAATACTGGCGATATGCACCTCGCGCGTTCGCACGTCTAAATTCTGCGTTGAAACGCTTTTCGCTTCTGGAAAAGTACCAGAAGCCATGCGAGGTAAAACGTTTCATGGCTCTTCTGGAGTGAAACCCCAGAACGTAGCCTGAATACGGGTCAAAACAGACGTAGTTGTTGGCTCTAGTTTTCATTTGAAAATCCTCCAAATCTCAAATAGTTTCCTGTGGTCGGATGTGTAGCTTGTGAATGGTTAGGGCATTTATTATACCCTAACCGAATAATGATCGTATTTGCTCTGTTCTACATTCTCGACCATGCTTGCCACTTGCCACTGCTCATCGCTAATGGATTTGAGTGCAATGTAGAGGTGCTTAATTGCATGCCTGTATTCGCACATTTCATCAGCCACGCGGTTGTATTCCTGTACGGCTTCCCAATGAATGAAATAATCATCTACGTCTTCAGGTAAATCGGGGTCTTCCATGCGGTTGAGGGCTTCACTGTAGTCCGCCTGAAGATCTTCGGCTATGGCGTAGCAAGTGAAATACATTGCGGTCAGCTTCTTGATGTCGTTGATGAGATTGTTGATAATGTTTTCCATAATTGACCTTTCCTTTCTTATCCTCTGTATGTTTCCGTACCGTTTTCATAGATGCGCAAGACCTCGCCTGTCTCGCTGTCCACAACACAATGTGTGCTGTGGAACTCTTTGCTGAAGTAGCGGACTGCCGTACAAGCTTCCGCCAAATTGTGCCATATGACACCATAAGCGCCATAGGTTGCATTATAAGACTGATACATAGTTCTACCTCTTGGAGAACGTGGTCGCTTAAAGCGACCACATTTCCTCGTAGCAGGCAATATGCCAGTATCTCCGGCTTCTTGCCATTTCCTTGATGACACTTCTGGCGTAGTAGTCATCGATGTCCGCAATGGCGTTTGCTAGTTCTTTGGCATCATTGCGTGCGCTGTCTTCCGTGTAGGTGGCTTCGGCAATCTGCTTCGCCAGGTAAGCTTGCTGGTCATACAGCTTAGACCCTGTGTCATTGCGCTTATAGTCTGCCGTGCCGACTAAATAACGCCAGTCTTCTTGTATCTTGCGGATGGTCTTCTGCATAGCCTTGCTTCTGATGGTTCTGCGTTCTGTTCTGTTCATAATAAATCCTCCATATATTGTCAAAAGTGTTGATAGTGTGTGCCGGAAGAGGTTTAGCCCTCTTCCGGATATAGTGCCTGTTCAAGGGCATCCCAGAGCTTATTATACTCTGCCTCATAGAGGCTCGCCCACTCTTCAGCATCGTCCCGCAAGTCCGCGAGATACTCAGATAGAACGTCATAACGTCCAGTCGGATAGCCAGTTTCCCAGTCTATATGGCGTGGCGTATCCTCTAGTTCATCCTCTGTGCGCTCTATCTCAAGACGTAAGTCTTGCCACGCGTCAATAGCTTCTGCGTCTTGAGAGTACGCGCGCTCATAGGTGCGTTCCCAGTCGTAGCTATTGCCTAAGATATGATAACGCTTTACCTCTGTTATTATGTCTTCTGCGCGCTCAAGAAGCGCGTTTTTTATGATTGCCTGCTTGTTTTCTGTAGTCATGTTTACCATTCCTTTACATATTATTTGACTGTCAGTGGTCAGCTGTCCGTGTCGCTATCTGCCATAGGCGTTGGACTGCCCTATAGCTTGCACCGCTCTTTTCCATGTTCTACCATCGCGCCCGCTGAGCGGTGCAGGCGTTCGGCTTAAATTCACTTGTCAAGGTGCAGTCCGGAGTTTCCTAATTTTTTCTTATCCCCCTCTTTCTCCGGCGGTCTTGTGTTTGGCTTGTTTCGTTGTACTCATTGTAGCACCTTGTGTTCTGCTTGTCAAGAACTTTTTTTCTGGAAATTTTCTGGAAAAGTTCTCGGCTTGCGTTTCGCGGTGTCCCTTGCTGAGTACACGCCTATTATAGCGCCGGAGTTTTCAAAAGTCAACACTAAAATCTGGAAAATGAGAACTTTTTTTTGAGGGGAGTTGATTCGCGCCGACCATGCGCACGCACGCACGCGCGTATACATTATATACATTTTCTGCTTTAATACTTTAGCGAAATAAAGTAGGGGCGGGGTGTTTTCAGGATGGAAATTTCTGGAAATGGTAAATACTGGTTTGCCTGGAAAATAAAAATCCTAAAGTCATTTTCAATTTTAAATTACGAGTAAAAATCAAATCAAAAATAAATCCTAAAGTTATTTCTAGTTTGGAAATATAATTATTAAATTATAAATAAAAAAAATGGAGCAAGAATTAATCTTGCTCCTTAATTACTTTGTATCCGTTCTGCTCTAATGCTTCTTTAGCTTTGGCCAATTCATCGCTAGCTTCCGGACATTCGATACATAAATAAACTTTACCGTCTTTTTGTTCCAAGAAAAACTCATAATTGCGTCCTAAAGTCATATGTAAATCAGAACGCAATTTAGAAGGAATCATTAGTCTACCTACGGTATCAAGTTTTCTTGTATAGGAAGTCGTTTCCATACATTGCTCACTCCTTTTCTATAGTCTTATTAGGGAAGAGTACGAGCCATTCCCTTTTTCTAATAATATTATACAAAATTTTTCACCCTTTGTCAATTTTTTCTTAACAAAATCTTAACATGGAGAAATTACTCCTTTGTCTTGGTCGAATCTATAACTAAAATGTCCATTGGCAAATTTATATACTTCAACTTCGGAGATAATATATTGTTCTTCTCTTTTTATTTGATTATCTCCAAAAGTAATGCCAATTGGGTCGCCCTCATTTTCATATTTAGATAAATCAAATTGCGTAAAAATATCTTTACTTTTTACTGCGCGAACTATACCTGTTCCTTTATAAATGCCTTCCAATCCGCCGTTAAATTCTATCAATTTTTTATCATCTTTAAAATTTAAAAAATCTTCATATGCCTTATTATATTCTTTAAAATACTTCTCGCGCTTAATCGCTTTTATAATGGCTTTCGCGCCTTCATAGATACCAAGCGCGCATATACCTCCAAGAAGGCCTTGGGCAAACTTCATTAATCGTTCCTCCTTAATTCTTATATTATATAAGTATAATTATTTTTTCTTATGCTTATCCTCGCCAGTATAAACTCCTTTTCTTTTGGGTTTTTCTCCCCACAAAGCAATATAAACAGCGGAAGTTGCGCTATTAGTTGCTCTTCTTTTGGCATTAGATGCCATACTACCAAGGATACCTCTAGGTTTTCTCATAATTATTACTCCTTTTTTTATTATCTATTTGTTAATTATATTATATAAAAAAATAGGAAATTTTTCAATTAATACTTTTTATATAAAATTAAATAGCTGTCAATTATCACGCTTTGGCCAAGGTTGACATTGAAAAAATTTTGTGTTATAATAAATTATAAAAGGATTGGAGGGAAATAATCTTGATAAAATTAGATTATACTCTTGAAACTCCTGAAGAAAGAAATGAATTAGTCAGAAAAATTTTAGAAGAAAATCCCGACCCAAATGATAAATATTTGGAAATTCTTGCAGACTATTTAATTCTTTGTATGGAGAAACAAGAAAAAAAAGAAAAAAAGATATTAACTGATAATAGATTAATGACAGTTAATAAACGTGAAACTTCTTTTGAAGGTCTTGTTTCCCAATTAGAAAATGGTGAAGATGGTATTTATAATTTAATTAATAGCGATAAAAATATGATATTTTAGCCTAAAATAACAATTACAAAGAAAGATTTAGAAGATATTCCATGTTTACAATAGTTAAAAGATACTATTACCCTTTGGGAAACAAAAATGAAAACAGTAAGTGGTAAAGATGCCTTTACTATGAAGCGCGCGCTTATTGAAATGCGCAAAGACCAATATGTAATTAAAAATGCTTATCGGAAACCAATAGTGCCGATTAAATTAACTCGTTCTAAATACAAAGTTGTTTTGGATGAAGATGTTAAGACATTTGATGATGACGGCTATCCTATTCCAGAAGGCGTATCATTAATGAATCCTGATATTTGCTCTTGTATTTTATGCAATTATTCGCGTTTAAAAGAAGATAGCTGGGACCGCTTTGAAGATGATACTTGGTATTTAATTTATGATTTTGAACAAACTTGCGATGAAGCCTTGGCTGACCATCCTATGTTAATGCGTATCGTAGAATATAAAATTGATGGTTTGTCTAACGCCGATATACAAGAAGCAATTGAAGCGGAATTTGGTATAAAACATAGCCTTGAATATATTTCAAGTTTATTCCGTAATAAAATTCCTAAGTTAATTGCGAGTAAAGCCATCGATAAATATTTAGAATGGTATTATTCAACTTAGGCACAAGGCACTTATAAAAAATGTAGCCGATGTGGGCAAGTTAAGTTAGCGCATAATAAGTATTTTTCTTTAAATAAAACAAGTAAAGATGGTTTTTATTCTATCTGTAAAGAGTGCCGGAATAAAAGCCGTAAACTTAATTAATTTAGAGAAAGGAGCGAATTAATTTGGCCGATAATAGTAAATTATATTATTGTGAAAAATGCCATAAAACGATGGATGGTGCTCAATTTTACACTTCAAACAATTTAGAAAAATATCCTAATGACGGCAAATTGCCTCAATGTAAAAAATGTATAACTATGCATGTAAATAATTGGGACCCAAGTACGTATTTATGGATTTTACAAGAGGCTGATGTTCCATATATTCCCGACCAATGGAATCAGCTTATGGCGAAATTCGCTAAAGACCCTAAGAAAGTAGGCGGAACTACTATTATGGGGCGCTATCTTTCAAAAATGAAACTTAATCAGTGGAAAGAGTATCGTTGGAAAGATAGTTAGTTTTTACAAGATTTAAAAAATAAAGAAATTTCCGAAACAATGAAAAATCAAGGCTATGACATTTAGGAAATAACTAAAGTTATTACTTAGACTTCATTCGATATGCCGACCGAGGAACTTGCTTAGCCGGAAGTACCTGCGGCGATTGGTGAAGCAAACATAGCTGATTATTCAATTCAACCACCTCCTCCGCCTCCTGGAATGAGTACCGCGGATGAAGATTATTTTAAAGATAAACTTGATTTTGATGTGCCGGATCTAGGTGCGGAATTAACTGATGAAGATAAGCGTTATCTTTATTTAAAGTGGGGTAAAGGTTATACTCCTGATGAATGGGTGCGCTTAGAGCAATTATTTAATGAAATGATGTAGTCTTATGATATTTAGTCGGCAGGCCACATTGATACATTAAAACTTGCTTGTAAGACATCATTAAAATCTAATCAATTGCTCGATATAGGCGATAAATAATATCTATGTCGCCTTTAAACTCTTTTAATTGCTGGAAACCCCTTAGAGCTACATCAACCACAACGTAGTCATGAAATATGGGCAAGCGTGATGGTTTGAAAATGATATGGATTGGGCAATCAGCAACTAAGGCTCGAATAGAGCAAAGCTCAACGACTAGTCGAAAGACGTAGGGGCAAGCGCCTCGAAATGGAGAGCATCTTTTTAAATTATTGGTAAAAGATGAAGATATAGTCTGAACTTTATAGAAATATAAAGAAAAAGCAGTAGCGATGCTTTAAACAAAATTATGGTAGACGGCGCCCAAAAGATGGTAAAAATGTATGATTAGTTGATGAAGAGTGGTAAATTTACTGCTGCTCAAAATAAAGAAGAATCGGGCGATTTTGTTGACTCTGTTGGTGAATTAATAGAAATGTGTGAAAAACAAGGATACATTGAACGATTTTATATTGATTCACCAAATGATAAAGTAGATTTTACTATTCAAGATATGCAAAAATATACAAGAACTTTAATTGAGCGAGAAACTAATCTTGGACCTATGATTGAATAGGCTTTAACTCAAAATGCTAAAGAAGATGCAGCAGCTAAAGAAAATACAGAAGATACCATCGTCGATGATGCTGATTTATCTATTGAGGATATGGAAAAAACATTAAATGACAATGATTATGTTGCTTTTGACGAATTTTTAGATAATGAAGCTGAATTAGATATAGATGCTTTCTCTGATAGGGAGGATTAATTTATGGCTTTACAAGACTTATTAGATTTATCATAGACTCATAAAAAAATTGGTCTATCGGAAGAGCGCGTAAATGCGGTAATGCCTGTTATTAGAAAATATACAGCTTTTTGGCGCGAATACCCTGATTTATTTGTAGATTTTATGGTAAGAGGAACTCGCGTAGAAGCTAAAGAAGGAGAATTTAAATTTTATTTTTATCAAAGAGTTTTTCTTCGTTCGGTTATGCGATATTAGTACATATACTGTGTGTTTCCCCGAGCCTACAGCAAGTCCTTTTTATCAGTTATGGCTTTAATGGTTAGGTGTATTCTTTATCCTGGCGTCCATTTATTTGTTACTTCTGGTGGCAAAGAGCGAACTACTTTGCTCTGCATTATAGCAATATAGTGAAAAATAAAGTTTTTGAACTGCTGGAAAATCTGAAAGCTTCGTGACTACAATATGAATAATTACTCTAAATTTATATGAATGTGTTGAAAAACAGAAAAAACAACGAAGATGAGATATGAAGAAATTCTAAGTCTTAATAAAAGATAATCAGCAACTAAGCAAGGAGAGTAAATAAATGAGAAAATTAATATTAAAAGAATTTTAGGATAGAGTTAATAAAGCTCATCCAAAAGAATAGCTATTAGTGATTAAGTATACTTCTCGATTGGAAAATTGTGAAGTAAAATGTTTAAAATGCAATTCTATTTATATTAAAAAGGGTTATAATTTTTTAGATGATAGGAAAGTAAGTATCTGTAAGAAATGTTTTCCCACTCAAGAAGGTGTGTTTAAAAATGGTTATGTCCCTCCGGAGGGGTATACTTTGATAGAACCATACTAGGGCGCCCATAAAAATATCCTCGTAAGACATAAATGTGGATTTATTTGGAAAGTCAAACCTAATAATTTAAATTTTGGTAAAGGATGTCCTAAATGTAGTAAAAAAATGTCTAAAGGCGAACAAAAAATTATTAATTATTTAGAAAAAAATTAGATAGAATATAAATTTTAGATACCTATTTAGTTAGAAGGACATAGTTTAGTTGTGGATTTTTATTTACCAGATTTTGATTTATATATAGAATATAACGGAGAATAGCATTATCGTCCTATAGAGCATTTTGGCGGTATCGAAAAATTTAATAAATAGATTGAAAATGATAAATTAAAATAGAGGCATTTTAATAATTTATTGGTAATTTCTTATTTAGATTTTGATAAAATAGATCAAATCCTTGAAAGCTCAACGACCATCCCAATTGGGAGTAGGGACAAGCGTCCCGAAGTGGAAACTATCTAAATTTAGATAATGATATGGTCTAATCTATATAGAAATATATAGCATTCTTTTGAAGAATGGCTAAAAAGTAGCGACTTTTAGTTAATAAAATGAAGGTGCTAGTATTTTGCATGATAAGGTTCACGAAATATGTGATTTAATTCCAAGCTTTAAACGCGAAATAGTCTGGGGCCGTGGACAAAAGTCTACTCAAGAAGGTAAGGATAGAGTGCGTTATGTGTTTAAAAATGGCTCCGTCCTTGATAATTTAGCGGCTAGAGAAAGTACTCGTGGTTAGCGTCGCAATGGCGGCTTGATGGAAGAATGCGTAGGTATTGATGATTAGATTTTGCGCGAAGTTATTATTCCTGTTATGGCTATTGATAGACGTGCAAAAGATGGCACTACGCATGAAGAAGAACCAGTTAATAAGAGCCAAATTTATATTACCACAGCAGGCTATAAAAATACATATCCTTATGATAGACTTATTGGTTTATTAGTTCGTATGGTTACATAGCCTGACCGTTGTATGGTTCTTGGGGGTACTTGGCGTACTCCAGTGGCGGTTGGCTTACAAAGAAAAACTTTTATTGAAGACCAAAAACAAGAAGGAACATTTAATGAAGCTTCGTTCGAACGTGAGTATAAAAATGACTTGTACTCATTAAATATCGTGAATTGCTGGGAACTCCTTAGAGCTTCATAAACTACAGCATAGCTATGAAAAATAAGCAAGTGCGAATGTATAAAAATTATGAAGATTGGATAATCAGCATCTAAGACCCGAATAGGGTAAAGATCAACGACTATTTTTTAACAATGCGTTAAAAAGCGCGATACTACATAGAAAGAAGGTTGTTATTATTGAAACAAATAGTTGTCAATAATTTTAGTACCTGGTATTATATTACCGAAGATGGCAAATGCTATAATAAGAAAACAAATAGATATTTAAAAGGATAGATTAACTATAAAACTGGTTATTTAACTTATTGGATAACTTTACCTGATGGAACTAAAAAACGCATTTCTGCTCATCGAGCAGTGGCTAATGCATTTATTTTAAATTCAGAAAATAAAAAAGAAGTAAACCATAAAGATGGAAATAAGTTGAATAATTGTGCTGATAATTTGGAATGGGCAACGCCTAAAGAAAATTAGCAACATGTTTTAGAGAAAGAACTAAGAAAATTTAAACATATTTTTTGTTTTAATAAAAATTAGCAATTGGTAGCTGAATATAAAAATATTATAGAAGCATCTAATGCTACTGGAATTGCAAAATCTATTATTGTCTAGGAAGTTAATAAAGAGATTAAAACATTAAGTGGCGGTTTTTATTGGTCTTATGAAAAAGAGTTAGGTCAAATAAAAAACTATAAAAATTTGGGTAAAAGTAAAAAAGTTAATCAATATACTTTAAATGGAAAATATATTAATACTTATAATTCTGTTGGTGAGGCTAGTAGATCATTGGGTATTAATCATTCTCATATTAGCGAATGCTGCCGTGGTAAAATTAAATCATATAAAAATTTTATATGGAGATATGTAGATGATATAGTCTTAACTCTTAATGAAAATTAAGAGAAGGTTATGCGAACCTTGTAAAATAATTAGAGTCTTTATGGACAGGCGCCGTAGAAGATGCTTTCTTTAATGTAGAAACTTTTAATAACAATAGAGTTTTAAATCAACCCGAGTATGAAGCATCAGGCCGTTCAAGTAAGTTATCTTATTATATTTTGGCTGTTGATGTTGGCCGAAAAGGGTAGATTATACATGCCCTTGTAAAATCTCTTTAATTGCTGGAAACTCTTATATTAATATTTAATATAAGACAATCAGCAACCAAGAATTAAAAAGTGTGTGATAATGTTGGATAGCATTGTATAATTGTTTTACCATGATTTTCATTATTATATGAAAGGTGGTATAAAATTGAATATAAATGAAATGCATGAAATTAAAGTAAAAAATTATACTTTTTAATTAAGGCTCAACGACTATCCCGGAAGGGAGTACATTACAAGCGATTGGTAATGGAAAAGGGAGACATTTATTAAATAAATAAATGAAGATATAGTCTCATCTCTATGGCGACATAGAGCAGTTCATAAGAGAACGTATTTAGCGTAGCGAACTAAGTAGAAGATAAATGGTGATACTGTTATTTGTGTTTTTAAAGTAACTCCACAACCGCATGGCGATCCTATTAAAAGTTTAGTTAATATATATACAATGAGCGATACTCATTTTGAAGATTAGGCAATTAAACTTAAAAAGCTATATTATAAATATAAAGCTCGTAGAATAGTAATAGACGCTAACGGCTTAGGCGTTGGATTAGTTGATTTTATGGTTAAACCACAAATTAATCCCGATACTTTAGAAGTTATTCCTGATTTTGGCGTTTATGGTGGCACTTAGGATGATGCCGTTTAGGAATATAAAAAATATAAAACAGCAGGAACTGAAGTTGATGCTTTATATTTAATGAAGGCTAATGCCCCAGTTAATACCGAAGCCCATACTATTACTCAGTCTGTACTTAATTCAGGTAAAATTAAATTTTTAATTGATGAAAGAACAGCTAAATAGAAATTATTATCAACAAAAGTTGGATAGAATATGACTACTGAAGCTCGTTAGGATTATTTAAGGCCTTTTACATTAACTACGGCTCTGCGTGAAGAAATAATGAATTTGCGCGAAGAAAATGAAGGATTAAATATTATTTTAAAACAAGCAAATAAAACTATTAAAAAGGATAAATTTTCAGCTTTAGAATATGGATTATATTATATTAAAAAAGAAGAAGAAGATAAAAAGAAAAAGAAAAAATTTAGAGCTTCAGATTGGATGTTTATGAATTAAATTTAGGGCAACTCTTATTATTCCTTTAAGCTTATTTTTAAAGGAATAATAAGGGGAAATTTATTAAAATAGAGAGGAGGCCTAAAGGATGAATGCCAGTAGAGGCGAAATTAAGATAAGAGAAATACTTGAAGAAGCCGGATTAAATTTTAAAATGGAATACATTTTTCCTGATTTAAAAACAAGTCATGGGCGTCCTTTGCGTTTTGATTTTGTTATATTTGATGATGATGGGAATATTGATTTTCTTATTGAATATCAAGGGAAATAGCATTATGAGCCAAGCAATAAGTTTGGAGGAAAAAGAGGTTTTTTCCAATAGCAATATAACGATAATTAGAAACGTCGATTTTGTGCTTTGCACGATTTACGTTTAATAGAAATCCCGTACACTGAAGAAAATTTAATTTCTTATGATTATATCATGAAGAAAGCTGGATATTAAATATAAAGAAGGTGAAGTATAAAATTGGAGAATAATAGAAATGAGCAAATCCATAAAAAGGGATTTGATATGACTTCTGGAGTAAAAGAATACTCTGTAGCTCCTGGGGAATATAAAAAAATCAAAGTTGGAGTAAAATCTCTTGATGATGCTGTATTAAATCTTGGCTCATTCAAGTGGGATACCTATGGACGTAGGAATGAAAAATATAGTCGAGAACGTATTTATACTAAACCAATGGTTATGGATGCTCTTATTAGAAATGATATAACCGAATTACGCAAAATATCTCGTTTCTTTTATAGAGTAAGCGGTATTTATCAAACTGTATGTAATTATTTTGCTAATATGTATAGATATGATTGGTATATTGCTATATAGCATTAGCCTGGTGAAACTATTGTAGAAAGTAAAGCTTTAAAAGATTTCTGGCGTATACTTGATTTTTTAGATAATTCATACATTAGGAAAATTTGTGGGGATATTGCTTTAGAGGTTATTAAATGCGGAGCTTACTATGGTTATATTTTGCCCTCACTAAATGGATTAGTTATTTAGCAATTGCCTATTGAGTATTGCCGTTCTAGATATAATGTAGGTAATATGCCTACTGTAGAATTCGATATGCGCTATTTTGATACTTTTGTAGATACAAATTACCGTAATAGAATTTTAAAATTATTTCCTGATGAATTTGAAACAGGCTATAGATTATATAAAGCTGGAAAATTAAAAGCGGATGTTGCTGGAGATAATACCGGTAGTTGGTATTTATTAGACCCTCAAAGTACTTTTAAATTTAGTTTAAATGGAACTAATAGCACTCCTATATTTATTAATGCCATACCGGCGATTTTAGATTTAGATGCTGCGCAAGATTTAGATAGACGCAAATAGATGCAAAAATTACTTAAAATATTGGTTTAGAAATTACCTACTGACAAAAATGGTGATTTAATTTTTGACGTTGATGAAGCAAGAGATATACATAATAATGCTGTTGAAATGCTTCGTAGAGCTGTTGGTGTTGATGTATTAACTACTTTTGCCGATGTTGATGCAATTGATACTTCTGATAAGAATACATCAGCCACAACTGATGAATTAGAACGAGTTGAACGTACAGTTTATAATGCTTTAGGCGTTTCGCGCAACTTGTTTAACACTGATGGCAATTTGTCTTTGGAAAAATCTATTTTAGATGATGAATCAACAATGCGTAATTTGTTGTTGCAATTTCAGATATTTTTTGATAAAATAGTATAGGTGTTAAACATAAACAAGAAAAAATATAGTTTTAAATTTTATATGTTAGAAACAACACAGTATAATTATAAAGAGTTATCTAAAATGTATAAAGAACAAACATAGATTGGTAATTCTAAAATGTTAGCTCAAATTGCTCTTGGACAATCGCAAAGCTTTATTCTTAATGCCGCTCATTTTGAGAATGAAGTATTACATTTGAGTGAAATTATGATACCTCCTCTTATGAGTTCAACATTAAATGGCGAAGATATTTTGGGTAAAAAGGATTAGAGTAGTTCTAGTACTTCTCAAAATAATACAGGGACTAAAGTTGCTTCTACGGAAACTAAAGAAGCGGGTCGCCCGGAAAAACCCGATGATTAGAAAAGTGAAAAAACTATAGCTAATCGTGAATCAAGTGCAAATTAAAGGAGGGGAGCTTATGGGGAAATCTATTGATATTTCAGGAAATAAATATAATAGATTATTAGTTTTAAGGAAAACTAATAAGAAGATGGGAACTAATTATTTATGGGAATGTCAATGTGATTGCGGAAATATAACTTATGCCTCTAAAAGTGCTTTAGAAACCGGCCATAAAAAATCCTGTGGTTGTTTACATACTGAGCAAAGAAGCGGCCTTGGTAAAAGCAAAAAGAAAGAATTAAAAGATCAAAAGTTTGGAATGCTAACAGTTATTTCAGAAAGTAATAAACGCAAAGATGGAAGAGTGATTTGGAATTGTTTATGCGATTGTGGAAATACAGTTGCTCTCACTTCTCATGATTTATTAATTAACAAAAGGAATAATTGCGGTTGCTAGATGGTTAGGTCTAAAGGCGAATAGAAAATTGCTACTATTTTAAAGCAATATAATATTCCATTTGAATAGGAAAAAATTTTTTCTGATTTAAAATATAATGGAAAAAATTTGCGATTTGATTTTTTCGTAAATAATTAGTATTTAATAGAATATGATGGAAAATAGCATTTTATTAAAGATAGTGGTTATGGTTCAGACCTTGAGAATATTTAGAGAAGAGACCGAATAAAAAATCAATATGCTAAAGAAAACAATATTCCTTTAATTAGGATTAATTATTTAGACTATAATAATATAACTATTAATGATTTGATTTTGAATGGAAAGGAGGAAGTCATTAATGCATGAAAGTATTCCTATATCTCCCGTTGAATTAATCAATATGGAACCAACTGATATTTCTCCTTTAATTTCCAAATGTTAGATAAAAGTGTGTTATGTAGGAGATGGTCCTAATAGGAATAAAAGTATCATAACTAAAGATGTAGCTAAAAAAATGGCCCCATCTTTAAGGGGCGCGGCTATTGTTGGTTATTATAATGAGTTAAAAGAAGATTATGAAGAACATAATCGTGTTATTGATATTTCAAATGGATAGTTTGATATTAAAGATACTACGTTCCCTTATGGATTCGTAGATATCGGCGCGAAGGTATGGTTTTAGAAATTTCTTGATGATGGAAAAAATGAACATGAATATCTTATGACTGAGGGATATATATGGAGTGATATTTATCCAGAAAGTAAACGCATTATTGAAAAGGGCAATAACCAATCAATGGAATTAGACGATAAAAAAATTAAGGCACATTGGTCAAAAGACGAGAATGGAATGCCTGAATTTTTTATTATAAATGAAGCGATAATTAAGAAACTTTGTATTCTTGGAGAAGATTGCGAACCTTGCTTTGAAGGTGCAAATATTACGGCGCCGTCAATTCACTTTTCTTTTAGTGATAAATTTAATGAGCAATTATTCTCTATGATGAAAGACTTAAAAGAATTATTAGAAGATAAAGGAGGAACAAAAGTGTTCACAAGATACAATGTGGAGATTAATGATCCCATCTGGACTTCTCTTTATTCTTACATTAAAGACTTTGGCACTGGCAATGCGGTGATTGAAGAAGTTTGCGAAGATAATGGTAATTTATTTGCCGTTGTTAAGGAAGACGATAAGTTCGTTCGTTTAGATTTTTCTATGAAGAACGATATTTTCACTCCTGGCGAAGTTTCTGAATTAACTGATTATACTGTTGCCGAAGAGCCTCAATTCGATCCGGCTAAAGTGGCAGAATTTGTTGAAAATTTTGCGAAAAAAAAGGACGAAAAAGGTAAAGACAATAAAGAGAATAATGATAATAATTAGAAGGATAATTCTGAAGAAGAAAATGAATCTACAGAAAATCCTGACAATAAGCCAGAAGATGATTCTAATGAAGAAGAAGATAAGAAAAAGAAAAAAGTTAAATATTCATTAGAAGATGTTGTAGAATATGGTTTGTTAAAAAAAGATTTTGATGAATTAGAAGCTAAATATAATGCTTTAGTTTCTGAAAAAGAAAATCTTGATAAAGAACTTGCTTCTCTTTCTCAGTTTAAGAAAAATATTGAGAAAAAAGAAAAAGAAGAAATGATTAAAAGTTTCTATATGTTATCTGATGATGATAAAAAAGATGTTATTGATAATATTGATACTTATTCATTGGATGATATTGAAGCAAAGCTTTCTATTATCTGTGTGCGCAACAAAGTAAGCTTTGAATTAGATAAAGGGACCGATACGAATAATCCATTAACTTATAATATTAATGAAGATAGTGGAAATAATGAAGATGAAGTTCCAGCTTGGTTTAAAGCAGCTCGAGATGTTGCAAAATCTATGAATTAATTATAAATAAGGAGGAAAAACTTATATGCTTTTAAAAGATATGCTTAAAGACGTAAGTGGCGTGTCTGCTGTTAAGGGCGGTTATGTTGAATTTGGTTATGGCCAGGTTGAACCCAACCACTTAAGCGCGCAACGCACTGGTTAGATTTATGCTCAATTACCTGCTAATAAGAATATCCAGCTCCTCGAAAATGGTCAGTTCGTTAAGTATGACTATGCTGCTGGCGATATTGGTGAAGTTGATTTCGTGGGTAAAGGCGAATGGATGCTCGTTTATAATGAGATTAAACTTTATCGTGAAGAACAGGCTGATTGCGAATTTGCTATGCGCAAAGATGATTATCAGGCTCGTTATTACAGCCCCTATGATGGTCAGCCTCAAGCCGATAAGCAGGCACGTTATTTGAATGGTAAGGACGCTGCGGGTAAGACGTCTATGACTATTACTGATAGCCAAGGCGTAGAACATACTTATGAATATGATGATGTCACTGCTGGTCCCGATATTCGTGAACTTTTCTATGAGGAAGATCCTTTCCACTTCCCTGGCAAGTATAATGCTCGTAGAATGCCTGCTGGTACTACTATGGTTCCTCGTGTCTTTAAGACCAATGTTGGTGATATTTTTACTACTAATACTATTGCTGAAACTACTTTAGCGGTTGGCGATGTTTTAAGTCCCCGCGCTGCTGATGGTATGCTTTCTAAGTCTGGTGATGGCTCTATTCAGTGGTAGGTTGTTAAGGTTTATGAAATGCCCGATCATCAGAAGGGCGTTAAAGTTATGAGAATTGCGTAAGAAAGGAGAGAAGTATAATGTTAGATAGAAAAAATCTTGTTCAATTAATGAAAACTGTAGCTAAGGCCGATCCTGCTTCTCCCGTTGCTTACAGTTATGGCGGTGAAAGTCTTTCTTATGAAGCTCTTAATGAAACGCTTCGTAGAGAAATGAATGAACTCGCTGGTACTTATTCTCTTTATCGTGAAAATAAGAATTTAATTTATTCCATGATTGAAGAGACTATTGATGAAGTTCTTCCCAAGAAGGTTGAGGAACAATATAATCAGTTCGCTGAAGTTAAGACTTTCAAGCAGGGCGATAAGCCTATCTTCCGTAGAAAGTTCAGCAACAATACTCGCGCCAAGCAGTTTATTACTCGCGTTGGTCTTGCTGGCATCTATGAAGTCTTTAAGCTTGGTAAGAACGAAGAAAGCTTTGAAGTCCGTACATCTGCTATCGGCGGTGCTGCCCAGATTGGCTTTGAGGAATTCCTTGATGGCCGTGTTGATTTTGGTACTGTAACTCAGATTATCATGGAAGGTATGGATGAGCTTATTTATAAGGAGATCGCTGGTGCCCTTAAGGCTTCTATCAATCAGCTCCCTCCTGCTAACCGTGTTGTTGGTAATGGTTTTGATGAACCCGCATTTGATAAACTTCTTATGATTGCTTCAGCTTATGGTACTCCTACTATTTATTGTACTTATGAGTTTGCTGTTCGTATGATTCCGAAGGATGCATGGCGTTATACTGAAGCTATGAAAAATGAGCTTTGGAATACTGGTCGTCTTGCTTCTTATAAGGGCTATAAGGTTGTTATTCTTGAACAGGGCTTTGAAGATGCTACCAATGAAACCAAGGTTATCGATCCTGGCTATGCTTGGATTATTCCTACTGGTGCTGATAATAAGCCTGTAAAAGTTGCTATGGAAGGTAACACCATTGTTGATGAATATACTAACTATGACCGTAGTCGTGAAATTCAGGTTTATAAGAAGGTTGGCGTTATTGCCATGTTAGCTAACAACATTTGCTGCTATTGTGATACTGAACTTCTTGGCGATATGAAGACTTGGCATCTTGATGGCGTAACTGGTAAGGTCCGTGACTATGCTGGCCAGCTTACTGGTTCTCATGATGTTGATGGCGGTACAGTTGATAAGCCGTAATTTTGACAATTACTAAAAATTAATATATAATATTTTTAGGGGAGAGTGGGGTATTCCCCTTCTCCCCCTATTTTTGTTTATGAGTAAAAGGAGAAATAAATATGGGAAATAATAATAATGCAATGATTACAGTATGTAATCGTAGCGCGGGCATGGTAGTATATAATATTCATGATACTGGAGTCCGTAGAGAATTTATGCCGGGTGAAGTAAAAAAGGTTCCGTATAGTGAATTGCAAATGCTTGCTTATCAAAGTGGCGGACGCACGTTAATGGAAAATTTTTTACAAATTACTGATATTGAGGCTGTTGATGATTTAGGAGTTAGGACAGAACCGGAATATTATCTTGATGAACAGGGTGTTATTGATTTATTAAAAAATGGTTCTCTTGATAGTTTTCTTGATTGCCTTGATTTTGCACCTATTGGAGTAATTGATTTGGTAAAACAGTATGCTGTTTCTCTTCCTTTAGACAATTATGATAAGAGAAAAGCTTTAAAGGAAAAGACTGGTTTTGATGTTGATAAGGCTATCGCCAATTTGGAAGCTGAAAAAGCTGATACTGATGAGCAAATTATGTCAAAAGCCCCAGAGCGTAGAGTAAAGCCGGCTACAGAAACTGTTCCTGCAGGTCGTAGAGTTGCTCCAAAATATAATATTGTAAAGAAAGATTAATTTTTTTGGAGGGTTTTATATGACATATTTTTTTGAAATTTATGAACGTTTTTTAGGTAAAATTACAGATGATATGTATTTAGAACTTACTCCTCGTGATACTTTAAGAGATTTGCGCCAATTATTAATAGACAGTATACCGGGTTTTGAATTTCCGCGAAAAAGGCTAGATTACACTTTAGTTAGTGATGATGCACCTTCTTATGTAGTCGGACGAATTGATGGTGGAGATTTAGATTTACCATTGGGCGGAGATTTATCTAATGAAGTTCGTGGCGCAAATATTGATATAGATGATGCTTTTTAGGAGATATTCTCGAAGGAGAATACCTCCTATTTTAATGCCGATTTGGATGATGAAGAAATTAATATTTTAGCTTTGATTATGGTTGAAGCTTGGGTAGAACGTCAATTAGCATCTATTGAAGTTACTCGTATGAAATATTCAGGGACTGATTTTAAATTTACTTCACAAGCTAATCATATGTCAAAATTATTATCATTGAGAACAGAGGTAAGACGGCAAGCATTTCATATGTAGAGATTATACAAACGTCGTAAAACTGATGAAGATGGATATATCCGTTCCAATTGGTCAGTATTAAGGGAGGTAAGTGCCCTTGATGACTAAATATAATTTTAATATTGATAATGATTTAATTAATACTAATATTAATAGATTAACTAACCAAATTTGGAAGTTAATTCCGATGTGGGAAAACCATGAGGATTGGCGTAATTAGTTAGAAACCGTGTTGGTTGAGTTGACTGGATTAAATGAATTATTTAATTTTAATGGGCAATATTTAATTCTTTTAAGCAAATTAGAAGGATTAAAAGTTTATGCTATTGATTTCTTAATTTATAGAAAAACTGTTTTTGAAGCAATTACCTTATTAAGGGGGTTGCGCATTGAAGAATAATGAATATCTAAATAGTATGTATTTCCGCGTTCCTAAAGCTAATATGCTCACTCGATATTTATACACTAATGGAGTGACTGGCCAATAGGATAGAATGATTAGAGATAAACGCAAGTCTTTAAGTCGGGCTTTATTATATTCTTATCAAGCTGCCGAAGTAAAAAAACTTTATGACGAAAATGATACTATTGAACGAAGAGCATTGATTAATCCTAATAAAGTAAAATAGGACTATGATGAAAAGATAATTTCTATAGGTTCTGAAAGTAATTTTAAAACTGGTGATATTTTTCAATGGCTTGGTACTAATACTTATTGGTTAATCTATTTACAAGATTTAACTGAATTAGCTTATTTTCGTGGTAATATTAGACGTTGCTCTTATGAGATTGCATGGGAAGATGAAGATAGAAATTATCATCGGACTTATGTGGCTTTGCGCGGACCAGTAGAAACAAAAATAAATTATATTCAAAAGCATGAAATCAGTGTAGATATTCCAAACCATTCTTTAAATATTTTACTACCTTACAACGAAGATAATGTAAAATTATGTTAGCGCTATAATAAATTTTATTTATAGGATGATCCTAATAAAATTTGTTGGCGTATTGAAGCAACAGATTTATATTCTACTCCTGGTATAATAGAGATTAATGCCGTTGAATATTATTCTAATGAAACTGAGGATGATATTGAAAATGGTATTGTTGGTGGTAAAATTGAACCAATAAAAAGTCCAAATGATAGTACAGATAAAAATATTATTGGTGATACTTTTATTAAACCTAAAGTAGTTTATGAATATAAATATGAAGGCTCTCAAGGCGGAGAGTGGAAATGGGATAATAAATTACCATTAACTGTTAAAGTCGATAAAGATACTAATGTTTTAAAATTACGCTGGGAAACTACATATTCTGGGCAATTTACATTATATTATAACGCTTCAGAATATAAAACTATTGTGGTTGAATCTTTATTTTAAAAATAAAGGAGAAAATGGAGTATGAAGATTGATAATGTAAAAAATCCAGAGTCTGCATTTTTGGCTCAAGAAAAAGATATGCGCATTATAGTTGATCGTATGGCCGCGAATCAGCGCTTGCGCAAACTACTTTATTATACTACAGCCGATGCTTTAAAACGTCCCGAAGTAAGTGATAAATTATTTGCGGAAATGTTTGGGAAAAATATTAAAAATTTACCGAAACTTTATGTGGATAAAGATGTATTAAATTACATTGTTATTAGTTTTGATAATTTTGCTCCTAATGGAGAAAATCCCGAATTTAGAGATAATACTATTGAATTTGATATTGTTTGTCACTATAGCTAGTGGCAATTAGCTGATTCTTTTTAGTTAAGACCTTATCGTATTGCGGCGGAATTAGATAGTATGCTAGATAAAAAGCACTTAACTGGTATTGGACAATTAAATTTCATTGGCGCATAGCAAATTATATTAACTGATGAATTTGCTGGACTCTGTTTATTATATGATACTATACATGGAGGAGAAGATAAAAAATTTATGCCTAATCCTGTGGACGAACAAATGTTTATCGAGGATTATTTTAAAATGCCTAAGATGAATTAATGGATTACAGATTAGGTTTAATGTGTGGAATTGATTTACCAATTCCCGATATTCCTTTAGTTATTCATTAGCCTAAAATAAAGGAAATAGCATTAATTGGCGAGAAAGAATTTTTTATTGGCGCTCAATGTTTATGTATTAATAAAAATAGTATAGTCGCGTAGGACAAAAATGATTTAGGCACTACTACTAATTTTTAGATATTTATGATGGTAATGCTACAAAACGATAAAGCGGATAGAAAGAAAGCCACATCTTAGGTATTATCATTATTATTCCCTAATTCAAAATCTATTTTTACACCACGTTCTATTATTTTATAGTTTTTAGATAACGAATAGTAGATATTAATTGACGAAAATAATTTTGATTTAATTTAGTAGGTAGCAAGACAAATTTTTTGTTTTGATACTAATAAAAATGGGCAAGATAGTTATAATCCTGCTAACAAAAAAGCTCAAGAGATAGCTAATAAATTAATGAAAGGGCGTCAAAGAGTTGCCGAACTTAAAGGGGTTACCGATTCAAGCGTTTTGAGCCAATACATTTCATCATTGACTATTGGATTAAATTCAATGTCGTTGGAAGATTGTATGAATCTAACATTATATTAGTTATATGATTTAATAGAAAGATTCTCTTTATATACTAATTGGGATATAGATATGAAGAGTCGTTTGGCAGGAGCTAAGTCTGATAAAAAGCCCGAAAATTGGATGAAAAATATCCATTAAAGAAAGGAAGAGTAATATTGCCAATATTACCGGAACATAAGGAGATTCTATTGACATAGAGCAATAGTAAAACTTTGCCTGAATGGTAGCAATTTTTTAATAATTAGTATACTAAAAATTAGATTTATAGTTTTTGTTATCATAATAAAAAACCTATAAAAAAATTAACTCAATAGGAGTTAAGTATTAAACAAAGTTAGAATGCTCGAAAGTACAATATAAATAAAGATTATTTTAAAACATGGAGTCATAATATGGCCTATGTTTTTGGCTTTTGGTGCGCTGATGGATGTATTTATAGTGGTAGGTTATTTGATATAACTATTCATAAGAAAGATAAGTATTTAATTAAAAAAATTGCGAAGGAATTGGGATATGAGGGACCTTTATATGATTATGTAGATCGCCAAGCTTCAAGATTAAATTTTAGTTGTAAAGAAATTTATGATGATATAATTAATCTTGGTGGCGTAGAAAATAAAAGTAATATATTAGAGTTTCCTAATATACCTAATGAGTATTTACCCGATTTTATAAGAGGATATTTTGATGGTGATGGCTGCATTACGAACTTGAAGGGTGGACGCGTTAATAGCGTATTTACTTCTGGCAGTCAAAAATTTTTAGAAAAATTACATCAAATTTTAAAAGAGTATGCCGGTGTTATTGGAGGCAGTTATGATGTTTCCAGTCAATCATTACGTTTTGGCAAAAAGGATACTTATAAAATTGGTGAATATATATATAGAAATAACCCTGAGTTATTTTTATTAAGAAAAAAACAAAAATTTTATAATTTTTAAAGGAGGAAAATATACCTATGAAATTTGGTGTGAATCGCTTGCACTAATATACCCTATCCTTTATCAAAGGGGTTTGTTTAAATAACAAGCTAACGGGGAATGTCCTTAAGAAGGAAGAATCCCGTGTCATGTTTATTTTATAATAAACGCGATGTAGAGACTAAATATTTTAATCAATATTGTAAGTCCACTATTGATACGTGGGCTGAAAAGGGTATAATAATGGCTTTGACCATTATTAAGAGATAGTCCATAATTTAATAATTATGACGCGAAATATGCGATGTAGTATTAAAAGCTCGTGCTCCTATGAAGGTTGGTAATAAAGTTTTCTATGCTAATGAGCCTGTTCTTTATTTCGATACGTTAAAAACTTCTAGCCTTGAAGGCGCTTCTACTACGGTTTATGCGCAAGGTGGTCGTGGTAATGCTCGTTTAGTTGCATGGGATGGCGACCGTACTTTAACGTTTACAATGGAAGATGCTCTTATTTCGGCGGAAGGCTTTATGATTCTTGCTGGCGCCGGTCTTATTGATGCTTCTAAGCAGAATACTATTAAACAGCATGTAACCGAAAAGACTACGGCTGTTGTTCTTGCGGAAGACAAGAAGAGTGTTCAAATTTTTACCAAGAATTTACCTTACGAGCAGATTGATGCTACTACTGGTGCGCACAAGGGTGAATTCTATATCTATGCTATGCGTGTTGACAATGATGAGCCTGTAACTGAGCCTTATCTTCCTACTGTTATTCGTCAGGCTGAGGAAACCACTAAGCCTCAGAAGTTCTATTTTGATGAAGACGAAATGAAGTATAAGACTTGCACTGACGCTGAAGCTGAGACTAAGGCTAAGGCAGGTGTCCAGATTTATTATGGTCTTCAGATTAAGGAAATCACTTCTACTTATAGTATTGTAGATGAAACTGATGCCGATGCCGAACATAAGATGGAACTTTTTGATGGTGCGGTTGTTCTTCTTGATTATTACATCGAAAGAGCAAGTAAGGCTCGTCAGATTGAAATTACTGCCGAATCTTTTGGTGGCAACTTCTATCTTGAAGCTTCTACCTTATTCCGTACTCAGGATGGCGTTGATCTTCCTGCGGAATTTATAATCCCGAATTGCAAGATTCAGTCTAACTTTACCTTTAGTATGGCTGCTACTGGTGATCCTGCGACTTTCACTTTTACGCTTGATGCTTTCCCTGGAACCACTCGTTTCAATCCTACTAAGAAAGTGCTTGCTGCTGTTCAGATCATTGAAGATATTGATAACGATAGTGTTTATCGTACTCAGACTATCCATGATCCGGCTCATGACAGCTACTTTGATATTTAATTATGATTATTAGTTCTAATGCTCCAAGACCTATTAAAGCATCTGAAGTAGAAAAAGTCGTAATTAAAAAGTCAAAGAAAGAGAATAAAGTTTCTCAAGAAAAAGAGAATAAAACTCCTCTCACAGAGGATGAACTTATTGAAAAGATTATTAAAGGAGAGGGTTAATCCCTCTCCTTTTTTTTATTTTGTGCAAAAGGAGATAATATGATAACTAATGTTGATAAAAATAAATTAGCGCGACGAGCTAATTCAGACCCTTCTAGATCAGTCAATACTTTAGTCTATTTAAAAAATATTTATGATAGTATGTTATCATCCATACCTGCCAAATCCAGAAAATAGGGTAACAGCAAAGATACAAATGCGCAAATATTAGAAAATTTTTTAAATGGAATAAAGTATATGCAGATGCATAATGATGATAACGGCAATCCTACTATTGATGGGTATTAGAGTATTTTAAAAGAGGTCGAACAAGAATCTTTTAATTAGCTGCTTAAGAATATGGTAGAGATTAATCCTTCCTTAGCTAAATATAAGTATTTTACTTGGAGCGCGGACAGAGATAATGGGATTGGCATTCAAAAAGGTATTGATAGAGCGAGAGATGCATTATTAAAAACTATACATACCGCCACGATGATAGATTAGTATAATATTACATCATCTAAAGGGTTAAAAGCAACAAAGCAAGATTATAAAACATCAAATTCTTTATTATAGATGTCTATGACAATTCCAAATTTAGATTTTAGTAATATAGCTGATAATATAGCGCGTGATTTAATTTAGAATTAGATTTATGAAAAAATGGGATTGAGTAAACCAATTGAAAATACAAAAACTCAAAATGGTATTACCACGCATTCTTCCGCTTTTGGAGCAATCACAAATGTAGGATTAAGTGCGGAAGTTTAGTATACAAGTAATTCAACTGTTTTAAATTAGATACTAGATGCTTTAACCGAGGCTACTTTTACCACCGCTTATAAAGCAATAGCACCTAAAATGAATTTTTAGATTAACGGTATAAATCCTTATTTAGTTTTTATGAATACAGCTCCTGGTAATAGTATGATACGTAGCGGCAGATATTATAGAATGTTAAATTGTTTTGATAGACATGATGGCGGCGACCCTGACCATTCTGAGGCTCCTAGTTATTTTTATAGAATATAGCAAATTTATGCTTTAACAAGATGGAATAATAATTAGATTATTAGAGATTAGATATTGCAACAAGTATTAGGTAATTAGATGTTTAGCGCAAAATATTTAGTTGTTAATGACCCTAACGCTGATTAGATAAAAGTATATTCTACCACGGATATAGTTAATGATTATTTGAGTGATTTAAATATTATGGGTAAGCTTAAAAAGTCATAGAGAGTTGATAAAGATTAGGCTTTATCCGGAAATATTAAAATAGAATTTTAAAAATTTTTTTGACTTTGAAAAAATTTTTTGTTATAATATATTTATAAAGAAATGAAAATTAAAAAATTTACTTAAATGTAAAATTTTTAAAATATAATAAAGAGGGAGATGAAGTAATGGCAAAAATAGCCTTTACAAAATTATAGCTCCAGAAGAATAGTGATGTTAGAAATTGGCAAGTTAATGAGTAGACTATAGAGGTAAAATAGTATCTGCCAGTAGAACAAAGAATAGAACTTGCTAAACAGGTCATTCAACAAGTTATTGATTTCAATAATGACTTTTTGAATGAATTCGCATTCCATGTATATATGGATTTAGCGATTGTATTTAATTATACAAATTTAACTTTTACTGACAAACAAAAAGAAGATTTGTATAAGCTTTATGATTTACTTGCCGGTTCGGGCTTTATTGTGGAATTGAAGAAGCAAGTAGATTGTAATCAAACTGATGACTTGGAAGTATATATCTATGAGACCTTAAATAGCTATTATAAATATCGTAATAGCGTTTATGGTATTATGAATACTATGAGTCAAGATTATGGCTCTTTAGCGGAAGACGCAGAAAGATTAAGAGCTGATCTCACTAATCCTAGTTCTTTAGGAATCTTAAAAGAAACTTTAACCAAATTAGGATAAAGTATTTAAAGGGTTTCCTAAATTAATTAGGAATATGTAAGGGTATGAGGATATTCCTCATACCCTTTTACTTTTATATAAATATTATAAAGAGAGAAAGGAGCAAATTCATGGCTAATAGAAATAATAGTGCTTCATATGATGTAAAACTTGCTTTTACGGCTGATACTGCGTAGGCGAGACAATAGCTAGAAAATTTATAGAATGAGCTTACTAAATTAGCTAATTTTAAATCCACAGATACTTTAACTCATGGATTAAATAAAGAGCTAGCAGAAGCATCTATTCAAGCTAATCAATTGAAGAATAGTTTAGAGAAAGCTACTGATATTAATACGGGAAAATTAAATTTAACTGCTTTTTCTAACGAATTAACCAAAAATGGTAAAAGCATAGACGATTATAGAAAAGCTCTTGTTGCATTAGGTCCTTCTGGGGAAGAAGCTTTTTTACAATTAACGTAGAGTATAATTACTGCCGATGCGGCTTTAACCACCGGTAATAAGAAATTAAATGATTTTAAGAAAACTTTAGCTAATACTGTTAAATGGTAGATTTCTTCTAGCATGATGCATAATTTTATAGGTGGTATTGAAACGGCTTATAACTATGCAAAAGATTTAGATAGATCTCTAACTGATATTAAAATAGTTACTGAAAGTAGTTCATAGTCAATGGCCGATTTTGCCTAGAAAGCTAATAAGGCGGCATAGGCTTTAAGTACAACTACTAATAATTATGCTTAGGCCTCCTTAATTTATTATCAGTAGGGCTTAAGTGGTAAAGAAGTAGAGGATAGAACTGCGGTTACTATCAAAATGGCTAATGCCGCTGGCGAAAGTGCATCTAAAGTTTCTGATCAATTAACCGCGGTTTGGAATAACTTTTATGATGGTAGTAAGTCTCTTGAATATTATGCTGATGTAATGACGAAGCTTGGTGCCTATACGGCGTCTAGTACTGATGAAATTTCAGAAGGTATTCAAAAGTTTGCATCTGTTGCTAATACTATCGGTCTTAGTTATGAATATGCCACTTCGGCATTGGCTACATTAACTGCTCGTACTCGTGAAAGTGCAGATACAGTAGGTAATAGCCTTAAGACTCTTTTCGCGCGTATTCAAGGTCTTAGTTTGGGTGAAACACTTGAAGATGGTACCGATTTAAACAAGTATTCTAAAGCTCTGATGAAGGCTGGCATTGATATCAAGGATTAGAATGGTGAATTAAAAGAAATGAATACTATCCTTGATGAAATGATGGATAAGTGGGATGGACTTAGCCGAGCTGAACAAGTTGCATTAGCATAGACGGTTGGCGGTGTTCGCCAATATACTCAACTTGTTAATCTTATGGAAAATAAAGATTACTTTAAAGAATTGGTTGGCGTTGCTGAAAATTCTACTGGTTCTTTAGAGACTCAAGCAGAAATTTATGCTGATAGTTGGGAAGGCGCTCGTAAAAGAGTCTAGGCCGCTGCTGAGGGTATTTATGATAGCTTAATTGATGAAAATTTCTTTAAAACTGTTGATGATGTAACAGCCACTACTTTAAATGGTATTAATGCTATTATTACAGGTTTGGGCGGAATTAAAGGCGTTGTTTCAAGTTTAGGGGCTTTAGTATTTAATATTTATCGTAAAGAAATATCTACGAGTTTAAATTCTTTCGGTAATATGATTTATAATATGACCCCCCAAGGACAAAAAGCAGTTGAAAATCGTAGGCAAGAAGCATTGGCTTCTGAAAAGAAAATGTTTGAAAGCTTTTATAATAGTCCTGCAGAAGATAGAACGGCGGATGATGTGGCTCGTATTAATAAGTATCAAACAATTTATGAATTTTCTCAAAAGATTTATGATGTATCAGAAAAATTAACTGATGAAGAAAAGAAGTAGGCCGCATAGCATTTAGACATTATAAATTCTTTAAGCCAAGAGGCTATTAAATATGGAGAAATTTATGAAAAAGCTAATAATGCAACTGAAGAAACTAGATTAAAATTATTTTAGACTATTCGGGCTAAAGAAAATGGTAATCTTTTTACAAATGTAGATGAAGAAAGATTTTTTACTGCATAGAATTAGGCGATAGCAGCGAGTGTTTATCGTAAATAGGCTTCACGGACTGGTGCTTTTGGATATAATACCGATAAAGACGATTTAATTTTTTATTTAGATCACTTAGAAAAATCAACATAGAATTTTTTAAGAGCGAATGATAATTTAATTGGCGGTGAGGGCTTTTAGAACTATCGATTAGCGGACAATGCTCAAGTTTTAAAAATAATTCAAAATTTAAAAGCTGAAATTAATTCTTTAGATAAAGATGGTAGCTTAAATAATGTAATAGATAAAATCAATTTATTAATTACTGGTGACAGAAAAATAGAAGATAAATTTAATGGCCAAGAAGGTAAAAAAGAATTAATTAAGGCTGGATTTATAGATAGTAATAATAAAAATCATTATTTTGCTGGCGTAAGAAATTTAGCTCGTAATCAAGAAGAAAATTATAATTAGAGTTTTACGAGCAGATTTGAGAAGGTTGCTGGAACATTTAATTTACGCCCATAGGAGATAGAGGCTGTATATAATTCTATGACTAAATTATCATAGGCTGAGTATGACAGTGCTATGGCCGCTGGAAATGTGTCTAGAGCCAATTAGATTATGGGAGAATGGCTTGATAAAGTTTCTCAAAAGACTACATCAACCTCCGAAGCTATGGTAGCATTTGCAGGTGCATGTATGAATTTAGCCTCTTTTTCAAATTAGATAAAAGGATTTTTTGATACGTTAGCTAACCCTAATACTACTGCGTTAGAAAAAACAGTAAGTATTTTAACTTCTATTGGCATGTTAGTTCCATAGTTTATTAATTTATAGAAGAATTTATAGTCTATCGGAAATAGTAAAGTTATTCAAAAAATAAAAGATTATTTCGCTTCTTCTTTGGATACTTAGGAAACAGCTCGAAATACTACAGAAGAATTAAAAAATGCTGAAGCAAAAAGATAGGCCACTAGAGCTTCTAAAGGCAAAGCACAAGCCTTATAGCAAGAAGCAAGCGCTGAAAGTGCAGACACTGCGGCTACAGGTTCACGAGGATTACTTTCTAACATATCCGGAGCCACTTCACTTGCGATTGGTTTAGGCTCTGTTATAGCTATTTTAACTCTTATTAATTAGTTGTTTGAGGCTCATAAAAATAAATTAATAGAAACTGCATAGACTAGTTAGGAATATTTATAGACTTTAAAATCAGAAATAGATACTAATAATGAGTTAATTGACAGCTATGAAGAAACTTTAAAGACTTACCAAAAGACCGGAGAAGGAAAAGCGGAATTACGAGAAGTAGGCAGTAAATTATGTGATAGCTTAGATATTGAAAATTCAGCTTTATTAATTCAGCAAGGACGGTATGAAGAGTTAGCGAAAAAAATTAAAGAAGCTAATTAGGCTAAATTAAATGGCTCAATATAGTCAGCCGACCAGGCTATTAATGATAATTTTTCCGCGGGAATTTTACAAGGTTCATACACAAAGTATAATTCTACTCAAGGAACTCATAGAATTTATAGTGGTAATAAAAATAAGTTTACTAAAGATTTTGAAATAGAGTTATTAGCTGATAATCCTAATTTAATTGGATGGGACAATTATACTTCGATTAGTAATTCTAATGATTTTGTTAATTGGTATGAAAAAGCTTAGAATATACAACAAGCTACTTTAGAAAAAGCCGGAAAACAAGGAATTAAAACAGAAGATATTTCTTATCTTAAAAAATTAAATGAATTTTTAGCTGATAATAAAGAATTTTATGAAAATACAAAAGCTTTATTAGATAATGAAAATTCTTTAATATTAGATAAAGCGTGGTTTGGTTCAGATTCAGAAAATGTAAATTCTTTAAAAGAGTATACAAATTTTCTTAAAGAATTTAAGAGTGAGACTTTAAGTTTAAATTCTGAAGATTCTGATGGAATTATTAATAGTTATTTATTTGGTAAAGAGGGTATTGGGAACTATGCCCTTTAGTATTCTGCTTTGGAAGAGTGGTTAAAAAATGCTAATGTTACTTCCGCAGTTACTCCTGAAGATATAATAAATAATTTTTCTGATTAGGATATTGAAATATTATTAAATTTACGTACTGAGGCTACTGGAGTTATTAGCGGAAATGATTGGATTTCTTCTTTTTAGAATTTAATTAAACTATCTCAAAAAATAGCTGATAATTCGCCCATTGAATTTAATATTTCAATTGCAAAAAAAGCAAAAGAAAAATTAAAAAAAGAAATGGACGAAGATGATTGGACTAAATATTTTAAAGATGTAGATATTCCTTGGGGACAAAAAGGTTGGGTTACATAGTCTGGTTTTTAGTCTATGACTGATAATCAAAGATAGCAATATTTATCATAGAAATAGATTGAAGAAAATCAAACAAATTATGAATTAATTTAGAATAAAGATGCTTGGATTGCTAATTAGCAAAGTATTTATGATGAATTAATAGCTAATAATACGGCTAAAATATAGGATTTAAATAATTCAGCACCGACTGATGAAGATATTCAAAGAGCACAAAATACAATAAATAATGATGAACAAAGATAGTCTAACCTTAAGTGGTTAGAAGAAATGACTAATACTTATAATTAGATTTTAGAAGATGCTGGATTAAAAGATTAGAATGCTATTGATAAAGCCTTAGATGCTAAATCAGATGAAGCAAATAATGCTTTAATACAAGCTTATAATCTTATGTCTTTAGCTTAGGCGACTGTAGATAGAGATAATTAGAATTTAATTAATGCATAGGATACAATTTCATTATCTGAAACTTATAGTGAATTAGTTACCGATGCTGAAAAATATGGTGAACAATTAGCCTCTGAAAGAAATAATATTGAAGATTCTTATAATGCTATTATTCAATCTTTTGAGAATTCTCGTAGTTAGATGCTTTCATCGATTAATCTTTAGAATTTAGATATCGGCGATACTATTACTGCTGATGCGTATTCAACATTAGAGTCTTTTGGAATTCATGTAGAAGATTATTTTTCAGAAATGGATGATGGTACTTACAAATTAATTGCAAAAGCATAGGAATTAAATAAAATTTTAGGAGTAGCTTCTATTGAAAATGCTTATAATGCTGCTGATAATTTTGTTAGCTCTATTTATAAATCTTAGAATCTTGAGCTTCCTGAAAATATGCAAATTCCGCGAGATACTTTTTTAACTATAACCAATAGTATAATAGATAAAGGTATTCCATCGAATTGGGATAATGAGTATAAGGAATCTTGGATCAAAGCTGCCGGTTTGAATGTTGAAGAGTATAAAAATAAATTGGATGAAGGCGTTGTTGAAGCTGCTAAACATTATCAAGAATTAATTAATAACGGCGATTATCAAATCGATGTTACAGTTCTTAATTCTGATAATATGCTTGATTTAAACAAAAATGCTAAAGCTGCCGGAATAGATACAACGGATAAACGGTATACAGATGCTATGGTTAGTATGGCTTCAGAAGCGGGCATAGAGTATGACGCTACAGTAACTGCTGTTATTGATGCACAATCAAAATATGATGAAGCTATAAGTAATTATGGTGAAAACTCAGAATTAGCCAAAAAAGCCACAGAAGATTTATCGAAAGCTCAAGATAATTTAGCTAAAAATATTCGTACTATTTAGTTTTATAAAGCAACAGAAGATTTAGCTAATTATATGAAAACTTTAAAAACTACTAAAGATAATACTGAAAAAATGACTACGGCAACTAAAGCCGCAGAAGCCATTAGTAAAGCTTTTGGTAAAACTGTTGATTCTTCTTTTGTTTTAGATAAGGAAAATTAGAAGTTAATTGATAAATTAATTAATGGCACTTAGAAGCAAAAAAATGAGGCAGCATTTAAGATTGATTTAAAAATCGATAATACAGAATTTACAAAAGACGTGAAAGATGCAGTAAAAGATGCTTCGGGAGATGCTGGAGAAGAAATAAATAGATCTTTTGCTACTCAATTTGAATAGGTAGATTTAAGTGAATCTATAACTAATGGTATGGAACAAGGAGTCCAAACTGGGGCCGATGCGGTAAGGGCTACAATAAATAGTTTAAATGGATTAACTTTTAATGCAGATGGTTCTATTAATATGGATAATTCTTCGGCTGTTAGTGCCTTGCAAGGTCTTCAGACCGCTTTAGGTAATACTACTGGAGAAGCTGGACCATTAGCTGGTATATTAAGCAGTATTTTATAGACCAGTATGACTCTTGATTCTGCTCAAATTCAAACTTTAGTAGATTTTTTAACAGATTTATTTAATGCTTTATAGGGCGACGCAAGCGCCTTAGAGAGTATCGCTAGTAAAGGGGCTACTCAATTAACAAATGCTGGTATTGACATGACTGGCATGGGCCCAGGAGAAAACGAATGGACTAATATTACTACTAAAGGACCTTCTGGTGGAGGTGGAGGCTCTTCCTCTAAAAAGTCTGCTTCTGATATAGGTAAAGAAATTCAAGATAAACGTATTGCAGTTAATGAAAAAAAGCGTGAGTTATTAGAAACAAAACGTGAAGGTGCTAATCCAGAAGATGCACAAAAATATATTAAAGAAGAAATTGACTTACTCGAAGAAGAACAATAGCTTCTTGAAGAATAGATTAAATCTTGGAAAACTTTATTAAAGACTAAAGTTCAAGAATTTAATGCTAAACATCCAGAATTAGAAATTACTCTTGATGACAATGGCGAAATTGCTAATGCTTCTGAACTTTGGGGTAAAGTTTGGGCTGAATATGAAAAAAATATGCAAGAGGGCATGTCTGGCGAAGAACTCAATGAATGGTTTACTAAAATCAGTAATGATATTAATGGGCCTATGGGTATCCAAGAGAATATTGATGAAAATGTCGCGGCCATTGCTTAGAAAGAAAAAGAGTAGGCTGAGCTTGAGCTTGAATCAATAACTAAAGCCATTGATTGGAAAGTCAAACAAATTGATTTCTAGATTAAGCGTCTTAATTATTATCAAGAAAAGCTTCTTAAATAGGCTCATGGCAATAAACAAACTATTGAAGCAATGCTTGAAGGATTTGCTTACCAAGAGCAAGAAATGCTTTAGTTGTTTGATAAAGGTGCTACATTGCGCAGTGGCATTGATCAATTAAATTCGGCGAAAGCACAATATCCAGATTATGCGCAAATGTTTGATGAATAGATACTTGATTATCAAAGTGATTTGATTGATGTTAATGAAGCTATTCTTGATTTGCGTAATGACATTGAAGACCTTGTGCAAAATGTTATGGATTTGGCGCTTGATGAGATTGATAAATAGATAGAACGTCTTGATACTTATACATCAATGCTTGACCATCTTAATAATATTATTGATTTGTCTGGTCGTTCAATGCTTGATATGGGCCTGAAGACTTAGATTGGTGCTACTAAAGTCCAAACTATGATTGGCAAAATGACCACTCTCAAAGGTCAAATGGATGGTTTGGTTAAAGCGCAAAAAGAAGCCGAAGAAGCATTGGCCGATCGTAGGGCTGATGGAGATGAATCTTCTGTTAAGTTCTGGGAAAACCAAGTTGAGGTTATTAAACAAGAAGTTGAAAAGGCATCCGATGAATTCCTTGGTTCTTGGGAAGAAACTCTTGAAGCTGCGCAAGATTTATTTGAAATGCGCGTGGAGATGGCAATTAATACATTAAGTAATGCCCTTTCGCCCTTTGAGACTCTTGAAGATTTTTAGGATAAATACGAGAAAGCCAAAACTATTAATGACCAATATCTTGATGATGCAGAACGCCTCTATGAATTAAATAAACTCAATCGCCAGCTCAATTTATAGATGAAAGATACTGATGACCTTTTGGCTCAAGAAAAACTTAAAGAGATTTAGAAAGAGATTAACGATCTTCAGGCCGATGGCGTCTAGATGAGTCAATATGACCTTGAGTATTTGCAAAAGAAATATGATTTACAACTTGCCGAAATTGCCCTTATGGAGCAATAGAATTCAAAGACTTCAATGCGTTTAGTACGTGATGCCGCGGGCAACTGGACTTATGCCTATGATGCCGATGAAGAAAAAATTGAGGATGCTACATAGAAATATGAAGATGCGGTTCATGATTTAGGTGAGTTAAGTAAAGATTATATTAATGATGTAAGTGAATAGTTAATCCAAAATTAGATTGATTTTAAAGAAGCCTTACAAGATCTTGATAAGAATTCGGCAGATTATTCCAATTAGCTGTTAGCTTTACAAGAATACTACGTTGAAAGACAAAGATATTTGCTTGATGAATTAAATAAAGGTGTTGTAAATAGTGGCCAAACCTTCCATGATACTTTATATGGTCAAATGACTGATTTGTATGATTACAATGATGCTTATATGCAATTTGTTAATAATTCTAATATTACAATTAGTGAATTATAGACTAATTATAAAGATTGGCAAAAAGTTGTTGAAACTGCAATGAACGTTGCTGGTACGTCTTGGGACAATTTTGGTACAGACATGGGAGGAACTCTTGATAGTCTTGAAGAACATATCCAAAAGCTTTGTGATGAAATTGAAGAACTCGTTGATGTATTAATGGGTTATATTTCATAGTCTATTGGTATGGTTCTTGATTGGGAATAGAAATATTCCAAGAGAACTGACCAAGAGCTTGCCAAGAACGAAAGCTATATTGATGGTAATTTTAGTGGCGGTGGCGGAAGTTACACTGACGTTGATATGCGTACTGATTGGAATCGTGTTATAGCTGAAATTACAGCTACTGGTACCTCAAAAGATGCCTATGGTAATATTGTTACAGATATTAATTAGGCTTATGAAAATCGTTAGGCAAAGTAGGATAAGATGAAGGAAGGCGTAAAAGCTGAACATGAAAAGTCTGGTGAAAGCTTTACCGATGATGAGCAGGCAGCTGCAATTGCTAAATCCAATAAAGACGTAGCTGACGAAATGCATAAGAAATATGGTTCTGGCGCCGCAACAGGTGCTTATACTGGTGATTGGGGTTTTGGTCAAGGATTCGGTCCTGATAATGGCAAGTTAATTAAAGTCCATCCAAAGGAATTAATTCTTAATAAAAAGGATACTTCTAATATATTGCGCGCGGTTGATATTGTACGTAATATGAATACTTGGGTGGATGATTAGATTAAGCGCATGAACCAACAAAGTCAATCTGCGATTAGTGATTTAATGACTGATATTATGCCTCCTGTTTATAATGATTAGCCCATTCAATAGGACGTTAAGATAGAAGCTAATTTTCCGAATGTCACTGATCATTATGAAATTGAAGAAGCATTGTCTAATCTTAGTAATGATGCTGCATAGTACATCAGCGCGAATAGAAATAGATGAGGAGATTAATTTCTCCTCATCTATTTAGGAGTGAAAGGAGATAATATGGCTCACAATAGAAAAGAAGAATATCTGGCTGTTGTAAAATAGCCAAAAGAAATATCTAATACATTATTAGAAACAATTGATTATATAGCGCAATAGCGTGATGCGGAATTATCTTTTGATAAAACCATTATTGCCGAAATAGTTAGTCTTAATAATGCGGATACTGGTGAATATTTTGTAGAATATCAAAAAGGCAAATTTCGTGCTTACACACCGACTAATTTAAATTATACATACTCTAAGGGAACTAATATATATGTTAAAATCCCTGGAGGGGATTTTACTTAGAAGAAAATTATTGAAGGTAAGGTATCGGCCTCTTCTTATAGTGCTGAAGAATATGAAGCATTAGCTCAATAGGTAGTTGATATTAGTGATATTTATACTAATGCTAATGAATACTCTTTATTAGCCTATGCACAAGAAGATAGTGAATATTATCAAAAAGTAATCTATGAAAATCCTAGTTTAGAAGAAGATATAGCATTTACTAGCTTATTGAGTACTTACCCTAATATTAAAATTTCGGCTAATTTTAGGACTAAATTTTATGGGTCTATGGTAGCCGGTAATTATGGCATAATTGTAGATTTTTTAGAAAAAGATAGTGGAATTACTTATTCACGTAGATTAGATATAAATAATTTTTCAGGTAGTATATACAATTATGAAGTAAATTCTCCATAGTATGCAATTTATGATATGTCAGGAATTAACCTTTTAGGTATTCAAAAAATTACTTTTTTTCAAGAACGTTTTATTAGATATGATACTGTTTTTAATGCTTATAATGAACCAGTAGAAGTATATAATAAAGAACCAAATATATTTGTAAATAATATAAAAATTAACTTTGTTGATATCCAAGATAGTTCCAAAGATTTATATTATGTAGGCATTAGCGCGCCTCAAGGCTTATCTTTAATTCAAGATACTGATAAAATTAAATTAACTGGCGTTTTATATTATGCTGGGAAAGATATAATGGATAAAACCAACTGTATTTGTAGATGGTATAAGCAGAATCCGTCGGTTTTATCCGGAAGTGAAAAATATGATAAAGCTGCGGGTCCAGGTTGGGAAATGATAAATGATGGAATTAATTTAAATTTTAATGAACTTATTGTTTCTGGTAAAGATGTTTACTAGCAAATGCGTTATAAATTAGTTGTAATATATAATTCATCAGTAACTCTGAGCAAAGATGTACGAGTAGTTAAATATTATAATGAGCGCTTTACAATTATTCGAAATGATATTAGTGATACAGAGGTCAAATTGACTATTGTTGATTCATAGTCCAAAATAGAAGGCGCGGATTGGTATGTTGATTTATAGGATGGTTCTTATCTTGCTTTAAATAAGAATACACTTGAAATAGATATTAGTCAATATTTAAGTTATGGCACAATAATGTTTTATGCCGTCGCTAAAATTAATGAAGATAGCGATGATTATGTTCCTTGCGAATACAAATTAGTTAATTATCTTAAAGATTCACCAGTACGAGTAGTATTTGATGGCAATGATACATTTTAGTATGACGAAAATGGTAGCATTACTTACGACTAGTCAATTATGGAAATTATTATAAAACCGACGATTACTGTTGATAAAGAGAATATCGGCGTAAAAACTATAACCTGGTTTTCACCCGATGGTGCGGAATTAGTTGAATATCCTACTACTAAAATTACTAATTCTATGATTTCTAAATTATGGATTGATAAAGCCACTAATTCAGTACATTATAATATACGTCAAAAGTATTATGCTAATTATACCAATAATACTTTATCGTTACGAATTATTACTTTGGCCGATAAAGAATTTTATTTTAGTAAAGGTATTATATTTACAAAACAAGGATAGTATAAAATTAATGGTCAAGACTATTCTTTTACTATTAAACAATGTTCTGCGGATGGTAGCGAAATTAGTCAACGGCCATTAAATAAAATGAAGGCAGAAGATGAATATGAACCTATTTATTTTAAACCTGAATTGCGTTTAAATGGGGAAATAATAAAAAATGGAACATCTTATAAAGATGAAGATGGCAATTTATTAAGTACCTATAAGATATAGATAAGCACAAAAGATATTAATATTACTAGTGAATTATCAAATGCTGAATAGAATATCTATAAAATTACAAAAGCTACTGATGATTGTGACGGTTAGTATTTTATTAAATTTACTGCCTCTATTGGATTAAGTGGCAATCAAGTAAAAAAGCAATATTTGCATTAGTATCAACCAATTATGGTTAGTTTAGGCGCGGAAATAGATAATATCGGAACAATTTCTATACCTTCTAAAATAATATATGATGCTTCTGGTACGCCCGCTTATTCTTCATCTACCGCAATCTCTTTTAAATATAAAACTTCTAAAAAGAAAGAAAAAGAATTAATTGGTAAAAATACAAAATCGTTAACCAGTAATATTTTTCTCTATCCTATTACTTATGGAGATGGCAAAGGCGGATATTATTTACGTCCTGTAGATAGTTATAGTGGTGCTTACTTTGCTGGTAGCACGGACACAGTAAAAACAACACCTATGGGAGCTTTACAGATTACTATTTCTAAAAAGGCTTATATTATTTATCCAATAGTAATGTTGACTAGTAAAGATACCGGCGTAACTGATAGTAATACTGATGGTACAAAAACAAGTACAGTTGATGATGAAGATGCAGAAAAAACTTCTCCAGTGAATGGAGTTTTAAATATAAATAATGAAAATGGCTAGAACATAATTGGCGCAATAGATAAAGTTACTACTCCTGGTGCTTTTACTTAGTCTTTAGAAGGTGTAGAGTAGAATTATTAGTCCATCCCCGGATTATTTTAGTATGATACCGATGGTATTCCTACTAATGTACTGCGCTCTGATGGATTTGTTAGATTGGGCGGAAATGGTATAGTTATTAAAGATGGAAATGTAAAAGTGAATGATGCGGATATTTTAACCACTAAAAGTATTATTGCATGGATTTAGGCACATAAAGATGAAGTTAAATAGATATTAGAATTATAATGGAATAGATTTTAATCTATTCCATTTTTTTATTTGGTCCAAAGACGTATATTTATTACAATTGATTTTTAAAAATAAATAGAATAGAGTTAAAGGAGGCAAATAAATGGCTGAAAGCACAATTAATATAAATCGAGTATATCCGCCAATTGTTGGTAGTTCTATACCGGCTTTTTTGGCTAGTGATGCTACTTTAAATATAGAATTTTCTTTACCAAAATCATTAAATTATGATGATGTAAAGAACATATCAATTAAATTTACTCAATAGTCAAATAATAAAAGTGTTGTAGATACTGATGTATACTATGATGGTATTATTTATATGGAAAAGCCGGCTTATTCATCTACTGGTGTATATACAGTTACTATAAACAGTTCTGATATAAAATTAGGTGATACTTATGGTTGGATGGCAAACACTTTTTATAAAATTCAATTGCGTTTTGGATATAGTACTTTAAATTATACTGATAAAGTTAGTTTCTTTAAATGGAAAAAAGCTCAAAATACCGCGACGGCTTTTTCAGAATGGTCTAATGTAATTATTACGAAAGCTATCCAAGAGCCTATAGTTGATATTTTAAATAATCAAGATACTACTTCATTAGATGTTGGTTTTATCCTTGTTTCTAGCCAAAATGTAGAAAGTAGCAGATTTCCTAAATTCCAAGGCGGTTATTATAATGTAGCTGAAGAGCCTATGGATAAATATAGATTTAGATTGTATGAAGGCTCTTATACCTCTGAATTATTACCAACATCTGACCCTTATTTGCAAACAGAGTGGTTACAATTTAATGGTTCGGGCAATAATAAATATAGTGGTTTAGTAGAATATAGTTTTAATCAATAGTTAGATTATACTGGCTTAAAGACTTATTCAATTATTTTTGATATTATTACGGCGAATGGCTATCAAAAATCTTCTGAATTTTATAATTTTACAATTACAGAAAATTATTTAAAGCAATTTAAATCTTTGGTGTTCGTAGTTAAAGATAACACCGAAAGAACTACTTATAAAGATTTATTCTATGTGGCGGATGAAAATAATTTTAATAATTATTTATCTTATTTTGAATTAGATGGCGTAAATCCTACTTATGATGCAAATACTACGAACAAGGCTACTGGAGATATTGGTTATATTGTAAATGATACTGAACATCGTATTTTAACGCGCGAGATGCGCGAATAGGCTGTTTAGGATTTTAATAATCAATTGCGCGTAGATGAAAATGCTTCGTTAGAGATTTATATTAAGAATACTCCCTATTGGCAAGAAGTAGAAAAAATTGCTTATGATGAAGATGGCAATTAGATTACTTATTATGCGCGTGAAAAGCAATATGAATCATTAGATGGTACTTTTATTTTATCTCGTGCTTGTGAAAAAGATAATTATACTCAATGGGAAGACATTGCTGAATTTAATTGGTATAATGAAACAACTTATGATAATAAATTGACTTTGCTCTATGAAGATTTTACAATAGAAAGTGGAGTCAAATATAAATATGCTTTATAGAAAATAAATACTGCAGGCATTCGCTCGGCTCCTAAATATGAATTTGATACCTTGGAGCAATCTCCGGAGCATTGGTCTAATTTCCAATATAGTTATATTTATAATAATGGTATTTAGGTTAGATTAAATTATGATTGTAAAATGAATAGTTATAAACATACTACTTTATTTCAAAAACAAGATAGCCTTAATTCTAAATATCCTATTATATTACGTAATGGGCTTGCGCATTATGCTGAATTTTAGCTTGGCGCAAAAATTTCATTATTAAGTGATGAAGATTTATCTTTCTTATTAAGAAATGATTTATATGGTGGATATTTTCATAATGGTGAATTAGTTATTTCTACAGATAAATATTTGAGATAGTTTAAGCGACAATTGGAAGTTACTAGTAAAACATCACAAACTTTAATAGATGCGCCATCCGTTTTTAATAATTAGTTTACTAATGATAATATATATATGGAAAGAATATATCGACATTGTGTTGAGGAATTTCTTAATGATGGTGGATATAAATTATTTAAATCGGCCACAGAGGGTAATCATATTATTACTTTAACTAATGTCACTTGGACTCCTCAAGCCACTTTGGGACGTATGATTTATGATTTTAATTCTACGGCTTATGAAGTTGCTGATTGTACTCCGGCAAATATCAAATTATATAATATAAATCCATTAGATAGTTTATCCAATAATAGTAAATTGGCAATACAAGAGGCCAATACTAAAAATAAAACAGTTATTGGGCAAATTGCTAAAGTATTTACTGGTGTTCTTGACAAAAAAAATAGTGATAATTTATAGAATATAGAAATTTTTTCTAATCCTCTTTTTAATTCAACTTATGATGATATTTATACTTCAATAAAAATTTAGGAAGAGAAAGAAATTAGTGAAGATAGAAAATATGTATTAAAAAAAATAAAAGCAATATGGATAGAAGCTTATCCAAAATTATAGCTTAAAAATAAAATTATTGCTTTAGAAGCAAAAACAACAGGGACTAGAGTAGAAATGCTAGAAAATGCTTTAGAAATTTTAAAGTATAAATAGTTGTTAGCCGAATATGATAAAAATTAGAGTAATGTTATTACTGTGATTATAAATGGTAAAGAAATTTCTATGTTCCCTAATCGAATTTATCATTTGGATGATGTAGATTTAAAAAATATGTATTTAAAATTTACTAGACCTGTTTTGATAAATTATATCGCTGATTTAGAAGAAGAAGATTATCTCGAGAAGGTAACTATTGCAAAACGAGAATTGTTACAAATGGGATAGCTTCACGGTATTTTTACTGAAACTTAGGACATATTAGATAATTATCAATTCTTTAGAAATGATGATAGTTCTATTGTTAATGAAAAATATAATTATGGACTTTATTCTACTTTGGATGTTATGAAAATAATTAAAGAAAAAAATCATAATTATATTTTAAATGCGTATACTGATACTAAGATACCTTCATCTTTTGAAAAATTAAAAAATAAAATAGATGAATATTTATAGAAAATTAGAAACAAAGATGAAGAATATAGCGTTGAAAATTTAATTATTGAAGGCGTTTAGCTTTTAGAAGAATATAAACCTTTATCTAGCATTCAAGAAAATAGCCAAACAGATGTATGGGAAAATGGTAGCTAGCAATTAGTTATTTATAATTTTGATGGTATTGATAGTATTGAAATAGAAGCAGATGAGGGTACGGATTTAATGATGTATCGTTAGACTACCTATGACCCAGATAGTGGGACTTATAAAGTAGACAGAATCGGCACTCGTATTAGAATTGGTTCTACAAATAAATATGTATTAAAACCAATAGAGAATGAAGTTACGGATTTATATTTTTTATTGCCTAGTTATGCGATTATAAATTATAAAGCAATTGCTTCAATTGAAATTAAAGGGCTTCAAACTTAACAGAAAGGAGAAAACAGGAGTTTATGAGAGAATATTTAAAAGATAGTAAATTTTTATCTATGTTAGATGAAATGCGCATTAAAAAGCATTACGCTAAAATAACTGTCTTAACTTTTGTTGACGAAAAACCTCTGCGCGAGATTTAGGGTATTGCGACGGCGGGTTCAGTTACTGTTAATGGTGAAGCCTCATTACGTAGAACAATTAGTCTAACTGTTAGTAGTATCGAAGATGAAAATGATATTACCAATATAAAAAATATTATTTCAATGAATAAAAAAGTAAAAGTAGAAATTGGTCTTGAGAATCCTTTTCGAGAATATGCTGATTATGGAGAAATTATCTGGTTTCCTATTGGAACTTATGTAATTAATCAAGCTACTACTTCTATCTCAGCCTCTTCGGCAAATATATCTATCTCTGGTAAAGATAAAATGTGTATGTTAGATGGTACCTGTGGAGGTACATTGCCTTCGTCAGTTACATTTCATGAAAGTCAATATGAAGATGAAAATGGGGATATCCGCACCGAAGATGTTCCCATTTTTACAATTATTAAGGAGTGTGTTACACATTTTGGGAAAGAACCAGAATAGAATGTTATTATTAATGATGTAGATATGACGGCTAAATTAAGTACTAAATATATAGGTCAAGATCCAATTTGGTTTTCAAAAGATTATCAAAGTTTTATTATTAGCAAAGATGCACCAACTGATGAAAATTTTTTATAGCATAAATTTGTATATGGCCAAGATGCTGGCTATCAAGAAACTGATTTAACTTATCCCGGCGAATTAGTATTTTCTGCGGGGGACACAGTAACTGCGGTTTTAGATAAAATTATTGAAGCTCTTGGCAACTATGAATATTTTTACGATTTAGATGGTCATTTTGTATTTCAATAGAAAAAGAATTATTTAAATTATTATTATACACCAATTACTTAGATTAATGATAATTATTATATAAAAGCTTTCTCCGATAGCAAATATTATTATACTTTTATTAATGCTAAGGATGCTTTATCTTATTATAATAGTCCTAAGTATGAAAATATAAAAAATGATTTTATTGTTTGGGGCGATAAAACAAACTCAGAAGGCATTACAAAAACTATTCAATATCATTTGGCGATTGATGAAAAACCTATTATAGATCTAGCTAATCAATATATGTGGGAAGTTAAAAATGGAAAAGATGAACATTGTTATTATTTGTTTGAGTATGAACGAAATAATTATGATAATCTTCCAGAACCAAAACCAATAGAGATTAAATATGATAATAATGCCTCTGAGACTAAAGATGAAACTATTGAAAATGATATTCGTAATTATGTTGCTGAAAATCTTTTATAGAATTATTCTTTTACAACTGATGATTATTTCATAGTTTATTTTAAAGTTATTTTTTTAAATGAAATCAGATATTATTCAATTAAACTTTAGAGCAAAGAAATAATTGAATATAAATATTTAGAGGAATATACAGAAACTATTGCTTTTACTTATTTGGCTTTTGCGGTTTATCCTAAAAAGGAAGATGGGACAACCATTGCTGATGATGATACTTCAACTGGGGATACTTCAGGAGGCAATTATGGTGGTTTCGGCGGAGATGATGATTTTAATTAGATTTAGCCTAGAGATAATGTTAATTCAACAATATCAAGCACCTCTTCTTCATCGGCTTTATTTGGAACAAAAGATAGCGAAGAAAAGGATGAAGAGAAAGTAAAGGCTTATTTTTTAGCAATAATTCGACGAGTTGATAATAAAGTAGAATTAGGATATTACGATAGTGAAAAGCAATGGACTAAAGTTTATGAAATAAATGAAGATTTATCTTTAGATAATTTAGAAAATTTAATAAAAAGAATTTAGAATGGTTTTTATCTTAAAATATTGCAAGATAAAAAATTTAACGAAGAAAATAAAGATTATGATTTTTCAATCATTGAATTAACTAATACAGTTTCTTCTATGAACAGTGAGATTATTAACTATAAACTTGTTTCTTATGATGAAAATGGGGTTTTAAAAGAATATGATTATATTCTTCCAACAGATTATGAAGAAATTAAAGATAAAGAAGATAAAATATTGTTATCTTAGGAATAGCATAATAATATAATCGCCTCTTTATTAAAATACTATAAAGAGAATAAAGAAGATTTAATCTCTGATTTAAATTTAATTTTTGATTATGAAGTTGATGAAGAAGATAATGATAAAGATGAAAGTCAAGATAATACTGACCCAGTGATGCTTTTGCCGTTTCTAGACCCAGTAGATGGCGAAAAAGAAAATTTAAAAATATTGAAAGACGAAGATGAGTTAATAAAGTAGATATTTATTCTTCGGGATAGTGGGAATTATTTAATTGAAGATTTATTAACGGAAATTTTAAAAGCCTATAATTCTAATATAATAGATTTTCCTATTTTGCCTGATAACAGTAAAAATAAAATTATTGTTAATATCCCAGAAGAACCGGAATTAGATTACGAGGATAATTTTTATTTTACCTTAATTGGTAGTCCTTGCGGTGAATGGCGCGAAGAGCTATTCCGGCAAGCGCTTTTAAATAATGAAAATGGCGCACAAAAAGGAGATTATGATGATGAACTTTTGGCTAAAGTTAATCAAGAATATCTTTGGCGCGCACAGCTATTTAATCCATTAAATGAAGAATGGCATGAAGAGTGGAAAGCGCAAGTTGATATTGAAGGTGAAGATACATGGCAAGGATGGAACCCAGCTATTTATATTGACCCTAGTCTAATTACTTATTGGTTAGATTTTATTGATGCCGATTAGTTGGTATCAAATTATTCTGTTAATTAGATTGGTCGAAGAACGAAAACTTTGACTAAGACAAATTTAAGTTTATTATATAAGTTAGAAGTTCCTGATATTATTTTCTTTGAAAATACTAATGAAGCGGATTCGATTTAGAAAATAGAATAGTATCAATTAGAAGGATAGGCTTATTGCGCGTTAAAACCTGCCCAAATGAAGTTGTTTAGTTCTAGTGCTACTGGTAGCACAGCTTTTGATTATATTAGAGATATGTTATATCAGTATCTTATTTATAATCTTACAATTACTATAAATTGTACGCCAAGATATTATTTGGAACCAAATAATTTAATTTACATAGATGATAAAAAAAGTAATATTAAAGGTGAGTTCGTAATTACTCAATATACTTTACCATTAACTTATAATGGTAATATGTCAATTACAACTAATGAAACTTTAACAAGAGTATAAGGAGGGAAATAAATTGGCTCAAAATTTTGCATAGATAGTATATAATCTTGAAGATTACAGCGGGTCTGGCGGTTTAATTTCTACTAAAAAATTTGGTGATACAAATTCATAGATTGTAAATGTAGTGTATAGTGATGTACCAGCACCTATTAAAAATTTTGATAATTTAAATGGTTAGATTACCGAAGTCATTAATAGTTTTGAAGAATATGAAAACGCTAAAATAGATATATATAATTCTAATGTATTAGGCCCATGGGAAGGCACGTTGATTAAAAAAATTGGTATTCAAGGGCCTCCTGGAACTAAATTTATTATTGGCGATAGTGGGACTACCAATAGTATGGATCATGTGATTATGATTGGCCGAACTGGCATATATGAATTAAATGATGATATAGTAATTAAAAAATTATAGTTTATTAGACCTCTCATTTATAAAATTGACGAAATTGCTAGTAAGAGTTTAACTACTACTGGATTAGCCCAAATGACGAAGGCAAGAGATGATTTTTTGGCTAATGTAGAAGGTATTTCTTACCAAGGTAATGTACCGCCTTATTCTGAAACTAATAGTGAATATTGGGATTAGTATTAGCAATATCATAAACAATATGTTTCAGCTTATCGAAATGGTTTGGCTTTGTATTTAAAAGGCAAGGCCGGTATTTATACTGAAGATGGCAGTAATAGTGATTTATATAATATTATAATTGATTTTACATATGAAGGAGTGAGAGTAGGCTAATGTATAGTTTTTATGGTGGCCAAAAAGGTCAAGATTTTAAAATAAGTCGAATTTTTTCTAACCGAGCTGTAGATATGCTTGGAGATTTAAAAATGCGATGGACATCACCAGTTGGTGTTGGCGAATATGTTTTTATTAGTTATGGCGATCCTTCATATATGAATGAAGAAGATTCGGTCTATAATGAAAATTTATAGATTGATTTAAAAGCTTCGGGTAAATCTTTTACTAATTCTTTGTGGCAAAAAATTTATGTTGATAAAAATTTAGAGGTTTCTCCTGACTTTCCCGATGGAGACAATAATGTTTATATCTTTTTGAATCTGGACGATACAGAAAGTGAAGAATACGGCAATTCTTTAAAAGAGACATCGGATTTAGAAACTGAAGAAAACTTCGGTTTGGGATATAGATTAATCGCTTGTATAACTGGCGTTACGCCTCGTATTAGAGTTTTTCATCAAACAATTAATCTTGAAGATGGAGACCCTTATGTGACTTTGGATTTGACTAATCCTGATACACCAAAAATTAAATTCTATTTATAGCGTGGATAGAGAATTAATGATTTATATAAAACAATGATAGGTTCCTAGGAAGAGCCTTCTATTGATTATATTGTTGATTCTAACTTTTATTATAAAGATAAAGATGGAAATAATAAATAGGCAACTTTAACAAATCCTTATGTTAATTTTAATTTGCCAAAAGCGCCAACATTTTTTACTGGTGGTTTATTTGGCGCCGGTGCGTTATCAAGATTTCGTAATATTGGATATATTAATGATGATTTAACTAAATACGTTAGTGATGAATATACCTTATATCAAAGTGATTGTAAATTAATTAGTGATATTAGTTGGTTTTTACGCAGAATGCTATATGCGGATAATGTAGAATATACTTATAATGAAACCACAGATACAATAATTATAGATAATGGAAATCATTTTAATTTACAACTTCCAGAAAATTATAAAGGAACTGCTTATAAATCTGGCATTTGGATTTAGAGCGATAACCAAATTATTTTTAATATTTTAAATAATACTTCTCTTAAAAATGAAATTGCTGAATTTAGATAGAATTTAATTGATACTTATAAAATTAGTGATAATTTTGAAGATGGTGATGAAAGCGACCAAAGAACAAAATGGTATTGGATAAGACCTGAGACTGGGGAATAGATTAGTCTTTGGAATACAATGATTAACTTTTACCCAACTTTATTAAATTCAATTCATGAATTAGCTTATGCAATTTTTTGTTATTTAATGGTTATTGAGAGCTAGACTTAGCCATTTTATATTGATAATATAAATATTTGTAATTATTTAGTTTCTGTTTTTAATTTATATGCTAGTATAGATGTTCATTTTAATGAGATATTAGAAAAAGGATTTAAAGGTGATTTTTATATTAATGAACCAACTGGTAAAATTTATGAGATTGCTGAGGTTGGGAAAAAATATATTATTGTTTTATATTTGGGAGCATTAACGGCGCCTGCTCCGGTTCCTGAGAATATATTTATTTCTAGTTTTTATAAAGCCAAAGATGGTACTTATTAGAAGAATCAGTTTTCTGTTTCATCATCTATACAAGAATTAAATAATGATAAATATTAGGAAATTTATAAATTTGAACTTCCTAAACTTCCCGTATCTAAATTTACTACTACAAGGACTGATAATTTAAATAGTTATGAAATTGATGAACCAGTGCCTTTAAATGAAAATGATCAGGAAATAAACGTAAAGACCCCAATGCCTATACATATTTTTACTCCCGATGATGAGTATAATATGTATATAACTGTTAATGGTGAGTTTGGTTTTAAGAAAGGTAAAAATATTTTTTCTTTAATTGATGCTCCAATAGGAAAAGGTGATTTATTTATAAATATTACATCTAATGGTTCTAGTGCGTATTAGGGTAATGTTTATCAATGTAAATTATCTTATGACGAAATTCAAGAAAGAATTAAAAATTATCAAGGCCCAACTATTACGCTTAAAGATATCTGGGATTAGGATAATCCTCTTGGGAATATCTAGGGGCAATCTGGTATCCCTATTGCAACTTAGGTAGTTAATTTATATAGTAAATTACCGGCGGATTTTGCGAATGATTTTGGTAATAATAAGGTTATGTATGTCGGTTTCGTAGATGGAACTACTGATAATTTTATTTATTATATTAACCCATCAGTAATAGAAGACGACGAATTCAACTTAGAGATTTTAATTAAGAATAATGTATTAAATGGATAGCAACGTGGTATTAAAACTAGCGATGATATACCATTATTTAATATTGATTTTAAAACTGGTAATGTAATTTTAATTAATTATTATAATTCGAATGGTACTTTGCAAAGTTTCTGGGCAGTAAAAGTTAATGGGATTTGGAATTTAATTTCATTTGCTTTAGATAGCGCTTTATCCTTTAATAATAATTAGATTATTGATTATGGTGAAAAATGGTACTCATCTTAGGGTTATTCTGTTTAGTATTTAGAACCAAGGTTATTAAAAATAGAATAGTCTTTACAATGGAAACGTTGGGACTAATGAGAAAGAAGGATTTATATGACAGTAGAATTAATAGCTCAAATTTTTGAACTTTGTGTTATTCCTTTATTAGGAATTTTAACAACATTTGTTATTACTTGGCTTAATTCTAAAAAAGAAGCTTTAAAGCAATAGACAAGTAATCAATTAGAACAAAAGTATTTAGATATGCTTGATAAAACCATTACTGATTGTGTTATCGCTATGAACTAGACTTATGTTAATTCTTTAAAACAATAGGGCAAGTTTGATGCCGAAGCGTAGAAGAAAGCTTTTACTGAAGTTTATAATAAAGTATTAGCTATCCTTGGTGATGAAGCTATCAATTATTTAAATACTTCTCTTGGTGATTTAAATGAATATATTAATTCTAAAATCGAAAAAGAAGTTAGTTCTAATAAAATTTCAAAAGAAACTGAAAAATAATAAAATGGGAGAACCAATTGCGGTTCTCCCATTTTTTTTTGTTTATATTTATTAATTAAAAATGTCCTTAAATTTTTCCCAAATTTTTTGGCAAAATTGGAAAATTCTTTGGCAAGAAATTTTATATAAATATGAAGGAAAGAAAATAATATAGAAAGGATTTTTATTATGAATTTATATCAAGGATTTGGAAATAATACAGGTTATTATTAGCCTCCACGGCAACAAACTACTCAACCACTAATGCAATAGACATAGCCTTTTGTAGGTTTAAAGGGACGTCCGGTTTCTTCATTAGAGGAAGCTCGTGCGGCCGCAATTGATTTTGATGGTTCTGTATTTTTCTTCCCTGATTTGGCTAATAAAAGGATTTATACTAAATAGATAAATTTAGATGGAACGGCGTCTATGAATATGTATGAGTATAAAGAGGTTCCTACCGAAGCTTTTAATTCATCTAATTTTGTTACTCGTTAGGAATTTGATGAAACATTAAATGATATTAAAGGCGCATTAAATATGATTGTTTCATAGCAATAGCAAGTCCAGTAGCAACCAATTCAAGAAGAAAAACCTAAACAACAAATTAATTTTTAAGGAGTAATAAAATATGTAGTTAAATCCAATGCAATTAATTCAAATGATTAAAGGTGGGTCTAATCCTCAATAGTTAATGATGTCATTTTTATAGCAATAGAATAACCCAATAGCGAATAACTTGTTATAGATGGCACAAAATGGAAATACCTCAGGCATAGAACAAATAGCACGTAATATGTGTGCATAGAAAGGATTAGACTTTGATAAAGAATTTAGTTCCTTTAAGCAATAGCTAGGAATTAAATAATATATTTTATTAAAGGAGGACATTTATATGTTCAATGCAAGTAATGGTTATAGTTTATCTGATATTGCCGCAGCGACAGGCGGTAATGGATACCGTAATGGTGATGATGGTATGTGGGGTAATGGTGCATGGTAAGGTAAAATCTGCCATGGATAAATCGCGGAATTAAGCGGGAAAGCTGAAATGCTAATCCGAACCGAAGGCTAGATTAAATTTAGTCAGGGGCAACGCATAGATGGTGAAAAGATATAATCCATCCACGAGGCCGCGACATTTATTTAATAAATGAAAAGATATGCTGAACTAATACGAATAAGTAAGTATTAGAACTATAAGACAAAAAACTTATAGGATAACATAATGGGATAATTATTTTATTCCTTTTCTGCTTCAATGGTTGGGGCGGAAATGGCTGGGGTAATGGCGCCAACGGCGCTGGTTATCAGGGAACTACAACAAGAGAAGAATTAACCTATGGTTTTGATATGAGTGATATCAAGTCCGGTATTAATTCTTTACAGACCGGTTTATGTAATGGCTTTGCTGGTGTTAATAATAATTTATTAACTGGTTTTGCGGGCATTACCGAAACCTTAAATGGCAATGCACGTAGCTTGCAATCTGATATCTGCAATATGGGCATGACTAATATGCAGAATACATTTGGCATTACGCAGGCTATTAATGCTGATACGATTGCTAATATGCAAAATACAAATGCTCTTTCTCAACAGCTAAATAATATGGCTGCGACAAATGCCTAGTGCTGTTGTGAGAACAGAAATCTTATTACGTCAAGCTTTGCAGATTTAAATTATAATCTTGCTACTGAAGCTTGTCAGAATCGTCAGGCAGTTAACCAGGGTGTGCGCGATATTATTGATAATACTAATGCAAGTATGCGCTCTATCCTTGATTTCCTTGTCCAGGATAAAATTGATACTCTTACCGCTGAAAATACTAGTCTTAAGGGTCAGATTTCTCAGAACTTACAGAATGCTTATTTGATAGAACAACTTTCTCCTAAAGCACAACCTGCTTATATTGTTGCCAACCCTTATACTGGTAATACCTATACTACTTATGGCTGTGGATACGGCTGTGGATGCAATTCTTAATTTAGAAAAGAGGTTAAATAATGGAAATAACAGCTAATGCTTTACAAACGGTAAATGCCAATAGTAATGTAGTGTTTACTAATACCGCTGTTCCAGGTAGTTGTGCTATGGTACATCGTGAAGGAAGTGGCTTAGTAACTTTACGTGGCATAACTAATCAATCTAGGGCTAGATTTAAAGTTACTTTCGGCGCGAATGTTGCCCTTCCTACTGGTGCAACGGTAGCTCCAATTTCTTTAGCAATAGCTATTAATGGCGAACCTGTTGCTGAAACTACTATGATTTCAACGCCTGCGGCAGTTGAAGAGTTTAATAGTATTTCTCGTGCATTATTCTTAAATGTTCCATCGGGATGTTGCCAGTAGATTAGTGTTGAAAATACTAGCGCTTCAGCGATTAGTGTTGAAAATGCCAGTCTTATTATAGAAAGGGTGGCTTAATAATGGAAAAATTGTATAATATAAAGAATACTTTAATATCTTTGGTTGAATAGCAAATGGCTAATCCTCAATGCGTGGACACTCATGAAATGGGAGAAGTTATTGATATGATTAAGGATTTGGCTGAAGCTTGTTACTATGGTTCTATTGTTGATGCTATGGAAAAGACAGAAAGAGAAGAAGTTTATGGCATCGGTATGATGGATAAGGATTATAAAAAGCGTAGATATTATATGAATGATAATTACTTTGATGATAATTATTATTATGGTATTGGCGCAATGGATAACCGTAAATCTTCCAATAGTAAACATTCAACTGATAGAATGAGTTATATGGATAGCGATTTAGGATATAACGGTTCTGATTATATGGGTATTGGAGCAATGAGTGAAGACAGTAAAAAAATGGGCCATAGTCCTTTAAAACGTAAATCTTATATCGAGAGTAAAGAAAAACATTTGGACTAGGCCCTGTAGATGAGAGAATTAGAAGATTACGCACAAGAATTAACTTCTGACCTCATGGATATGATAAAGGATGCAACTCCTGAAGAAAAACAATTATTATAGCGTAAAGTTGCAACGTTAGCAACAAAAATTGTATAAAGAATAAATAAAGGGAAGCTTAATTGCTTCCCTTTATTTTTTTAGTTATGCGTTACTTGATTAGTATATTTTTGTACTATTAGCGCAAACAACTAATCTCCCTAATGATTTCCGCCTAAGCCATTATATGCTTCATGGTCGGCGTCTATATCACTATATTCATCAGGAGTTATAACATGATCAGTTTCTAATAATCTATAGCAATCAGCTATAAATTTAGGTCTTTGTAAAGAAAGTAAACCTTTTTTCAAAGACTATATTTCTTCTTCTTGCTAATCATGCTTTGTTTGCACTTCTTCTTGTAATTTTCTTATTTCAGCCTTTTGGTTTTCGGCATATTCATTTTTAACTAAATTAAAAAATCTTTTTAAAAACCAACTAAAAGCACCAATTACAATACCAAATAATATTTCTAACCAATACTGTAGGATAAATTCTAACATTTATATAATTCCTCCAATATTTGTCGCTCTTTCTCATTATTATTAAAGAAAGAAATTATATAATTATAAGGTTCCGCCCAAAGAATTTATTCCCAATTTAATTCTTCTTTGTTAGATTTAAAATAGGCGGAATATAAACAAATTGCATCGCATACATCGTCATTGGCCTCTATTCCATAAGTATCTTTTACATACTAAATATCAAGCGGTTTGAGCTTTTCGCGTCTAACGCCACGTCCAGTTTTTATACCAAGCTAATGGCGCCATTCGCTAGCCTACATAAACTCAATACTTTTGGAATTAATTTTATTATTTACAGAATGAGCGCCAAGGACAACTGACCCCTGAAGCCACATAAGTAAACGTGCTGTGTCTGAATATCCATATGCTTCTGGATGAACATCTTCGGCTATTAATTTTTCTATTTTATATTCTTTAATTAAATCTATAAGTTTACTCTATATTTTTTGAATACGAGCAACATTATTTTCTGAAGAAGCGGTAATTAATCCATAAGTAATTAAATTACCTTTATCATCGGAAATTGCATAACCTGTGGATTTTGTTGATAAATCTAAAAATAAAAAATTCATATAAATCTCCTCCTATTATAGAAGGAGATTATTATTTATTAATTAATAATTAATGACCAGTAGAACCGAAACCGCCTTGACGAATTCCATTTGCTTTATCATCATCGGTGATAAGATAATTATAAATAATACCTTGGCCAATTCTATCTCCTCGATGAAGAATAATATCAAAAGGAGAAAGATTAATCATTTGAAAAAATATCTCACCATCATTATTTGAATTCCCATAATAGTCACTATCGATCTTACCTGACCCGTTAGCCATAATAAGCCAATTTTTAAGAGGGCAAGATGAACGGACGGAAATTTCAAGATATTGATTATCTTCCATATGACATTTCATGCCAGTAGAAACAAGAGTAGGTTTTAATTGAGATGCCTTTGTAATTTTACTAATTTCATCAAGAGTAATAGGATTTTCACTAACGGCGGTAAAAGTCTTTAATTGCTCTACCATTTTAGGATAAGATGGAATTACAACGTCTTCCGCAACAGTAAAGTCATATCCTGCGCTTTTGGCGGTTTTGCGCTCAGGCATAGGTAAATTTACATCAGAAAAACGACTTACTTTTTCAAAATAAATACTCATTATTCAACCTCATAATTAATAGAAACATGACTAATAGGTTCTTTTTCGGCATTAAACTTTTTAACTAAAGTCACTTGATACCATTCATCAATGACCTCACCCTTTTGCTTTTGTTCTTTCTTTACTGAAGAATACTTTGCAAGTTCATATTGTTTATCTTGTTTTGCATTATTAATAAGCTCAGTGGCTTCTTTTTCAGTATTTACTCTATATACCTCAGTGGTATTAATTAAATATTCAAACATTCCTTTTTCTCCTTAATTTAAATAAACATTAATTTTATTATCACTAAATTTAGTATTTAATTGATATTCAATATTTTGTTTTAAACCTTCTCCATAAGTTTGATTACCATAAATATGGATATCACTGTCATTATATTGTTTAGCTAATTGCACCAATGTCTCATCCAAGTTCTCAAGTCGGCAAGTACAAAGCATTTTCCCCTCTTTATCTTCTGGAGATTTATAATAAACTAATTGAGTATTATTAAATAAATCAAAATAAGTATAAATCATAATTAGCCTTCCTTTACAAAAACAACGCCCGCGTCATAGCCAAATAAATAATAACAATTACTTGTTTTGTCCGAGTTTGTAATCCAAATTTCAATAGCTCCATTATTGTTATTAGAAATATCTTTAATATCTCCAAATTCTTGTAAATCATGCAAAATATCTAAAACCGCGTCTGAAAATAAATTATAAGCCGTTTCATTTATGCTACTGGTTTCAAACATGGTAATATAGCTTAATTCTTTACAATATAACATTAAATATTTATTTTTAGTCGTTTTGAAAAAATCTTCAATAATATTAAGCTTATCAAAAATTTGTTCTTCACTAAGAGGCTTCATTTGTGTCATTACTTGCTAATTTAATTCATAATTTGTCATTTTAAGATTAATATCTTTAGTAATTATTGACCATTCTGTACCGGTCCAAGTATAATTTTGTTCATCAGAAATATTATAAAATACATCACCAACTTGTGGAGCTTTACTAATGGCTTCATCTAAATTTTTTATTTTTCCTCGATATCTCATTTATTCATCTCCTTCAAGTAAATAATATGTTGATTTAAACTTCCCCTCATAGATAAAGTAATATCTCTTTGCTCTTGTATATAAGGGCCATCAACTAATACATCAATAGTATTTAAAATTTCTTGTAATTTGCCGTTTTCTTTTTTATTGATTAAATCTTCATAGTAATAGCCAGTCCATAAATAAATTTTTGTATTGGGTAATTTTTCTTTTACAAATCTAATAACTAATAAAGTTAATAATTGATTTTGTTCACACAAAGGTTCTCCGCCAAGTATACAAAAATTTCTATGAACATTATTTGCCGTTAATGCCTAATAAATTTCATTAAATACATCATTAGTGAATTCTTTTCCACCATTAAAATCCCACGTTTCAGGGTTATGGCATCCTTCGCAGTGATTAGGTTAAGGACAGCCCTAGGTCCAAAATGATACATTTACCCCGGGGCCGTTTGCAACGTCATTGTATTTCAAATCAGCGTATTTCATTTAATCATCTCCTTTAAATAAATATTTAGAAGTTTCAGGAATTAAATCAGATAAAATTATACAGTCTCGTTTTTCATAAGGTATTCTAATTAATAAAATATTATTTTCTAAACAATAGTTATCTTTTATTTTATCTCATTCTTGCAAATCTTTAAAATCTTCTATGGTACTACTCCAAGTTGTAAATGGAGTAGTGTGCTATTTTCCATCAAACTCTATAAAGTAAGGATTTTTATTATTGTTTGGTATATAAAAATCAAAACGTAATTTTCTTTGGAGATTTTCGGGATGAAATTCTTGTATAAATTCAATATTGTTGTTTCTTAAAATATTGGCGATATTTTGTTCACCTATGGAATAATTTATACAGCCACAACTTTGTATTTTCTAACTTTTTAAATGCTTTCCTAATATACTTTTTTGTTTTCCACAATCACATTGACAAATCCATCTTGGTCCATTTTCATTGTTTGACCAATCTCTATCCAACACAAGTAAATGATTAAATTTCTATCCAATTAGATTATTTCCTTTTGTGTACTAATGATGTTTTACAAAATTTCCACATGAAGTACTTGTTCCCTATGTTAGATGTGATTTATAAACTGATTTTACAATTCCACATGAACATTGGCATAAAACACAACCTGGTTTCTAATTTTGTTCATCAATTACTATCCATTCTCCAAATTTTTTATTTAAAATACTTTTCTTCTATAAACATCCACAGCTTTTAACTCTTCCACGTCTTAATGCGGTGCCTCTAATACTTTTTATATTCCCGCATGAGCAACTACAAATCCAATGTTTATCAGGCGCTATGTTGTTTTTGTCCAAATATAATACTGTTAATAAACCATATTTATTTCCAGTTTCATCAATAAATTTACCCATAGTATTATAAATGGCATACCCTATCTCTTATTTCATTAGTTCGGCCGTGATTCCAAAATTGAGAACCGATATCTTTGACACCCTCGGTTTCCCGATATTTATTAGGGGAATAGACTATACAATATTTATTATTATTATTATTATTTGTGGCAAAATTGTCCTTTGTTATTTCTAGCTTTATTTCCATTAGTGAATCCATACAATAGATTATCTTTATGAGACATCCATTCTAAATTATTTAAATTATTATTTTTAGGATTATTATCCTTATGATTTACATCAGATAGATGCTCTGGATTTGAGATAAACATTTCAGCTATAATTCTATGAATATAAACATCTTCTCGTTCGTTAGTGCTGTCGCATCTCATGTAAATTCGAGCATATCCGGTTTTTGTATATCTAGGAGTTAATTCTTTTGGGGATATCCATTTCGATTTGTCAAAACGATTTCGACATCCTTTGGGAATTACAGAGTATATTTTTCCATCTTTACTAATTTTATATCCTGTAAAATCTGGAATATCATACAGTTTTTCCATAATTATTATCTCCTTTCTTTATTTTTAATAATAATAATAATAATAAATTCCCTATTATAGTCGTTGAACGTTCCTCCGGCCTGGAGGCTTCGCTGCGTTTGATTGCCCAATCTCAAATGATTTTACTATACCGTTTCCGTTGCTAAACGCCATTTATATATTCCTATATAAATTTAGTTATTTGAGCTTAAGGGGTTCCCCGCAATTTAAGGGATTTAGTGTGGACAATATCGTTTATCCACAGGTTCTGCGTGCAACATTAAGTGTTTCATGGTCTCGATTACCACAATTAGGGCAATACCATTTGAGATTATCATCTATTAAAATTTCTCCATCGTAGCCACATTTTTGGCAATAATCAGATTTAGTATTTAATTCAGCATACATGATATGATTATAAATAAATTGCATTACAGTTTCTACGGCCTCAATATTATTCTGAAGATTAGGAGTCTCAATATAACTAATTGCACCACCAGGACTCAATGCTTGGAATTCAGCTTCAAGAGCCAATTTATTAAAAGCATCAATTTCTTCAAATACTGGGACATGGTAACTATTTGTAATGTAATCTCTATCTTTGCCATCAAGTTTTATAAAAATATCTTTCCCGAAACGTTTTTTAAGGCAAGTGGCAAATTTATATGTTGTACTTTCAATTGGAGAACCATAGACGCTATAAGAAATATCCTCTTCGGCACGCCATTGTGAGCAAGCATCATTTAAGTGTTGCATAACTTTAAGGCCAAACTCTTTCCCACCTTTAGTATGACTTTCTCCAGTCATATATTTAACACATTCATAAAGCGCTGCATAACCAAGAGATAAAGTAGAATAATTATTATGCAATAATTTGTGAATACTTTCTCCTTGATTTAATCTGGCCAAAGCGCCGTAACGCCACAATATAGGTGAAACATCGGCAGTTGCGTGGCTTAATCTTTCATGCCTTGCTTGTAAAGCTCGATGGCATAATTCAAGACGTTCATCAAATAATTGCCAGAATTTTTCAAAATCTTTATTGGAACTAAAAGCGATATCAGCAAGATTAATGGTGACCACTCCCTAGTTGAAGCGGCCATAATATTTGTGACTAATAGGGTCGGGCGTGAGGAAACTTCTACACATATTAATCCAATATTGCTATTGGGACTGACTATATCTTCTATCTTAAAATTAAGATAGTCTTCCGCTTCGGTTTTCAGTTGCTTCGTTTCCTAAAACAACGGTGGTGCTTATCTCCACCCCTACTCCCATACATTCATCAGGGATAGTCGATACACTTTAATTCAAAATTTCAATTTTATATTGGTTTTTAATAATAAAATATGGCTCTTCCTTATGTTTATAGGCTTTTCCGCTAAAAGTTTTTTCTGATAGTTGAAAATATCGTTCGGCTTCAGCGTAGCTATTAAATTTGTATATAGTATTATCTAATAAATTTGTTACCTATATTTTTCTTGCTCGAGCATTATTTTTATTCACACTATATTCTGGATAGTTCTCATTAGCATAAGCAATTTGCCACTATTTACGATATAGACATTTTGTTTGTCCTAAGCAACGTCGTGTAATAAAATTATGATTCGTTTCATTAAAAAAAGCCTGCATCTCAGATATAGAATCAAAATAGTATTCTTCATCTGTATTGATATTTCTACATTTAACGGCCGTTGCCTATGGATTTTTACCCGCTTTTTTACTGCTTGAAATTTTTTGTTTAATTTCTTTTAATTCGTTAGAAGTTTTGTATTTATAAGTATTACCGCCACTTTTAAGGCAAGAATCTGTCTCATTATAACCCATTTCTATTGAATTATAAAAATGAATCCAATAAACTTCTTTTTGATTGAGTTCCTCTTGTGTTTCAGCGCGGTCTATTTCTATAACAGTAAAATTATTTGGGCCATATTTACGAATTGCTCTTGCTAAATGGGTATCAATCCTATTATTAATTGTATCATAAATATGTCGCTAAAATCTTTCTTCTATTGTTTTAGAAGTTTGACCAATATAAATTTTTTGATTTATCTAATTTGTAATTTTATATACTAGCATTTTTCTCACCTTTATATTAATGTGAGAAAGGGTCTAGTTAATTTAATTAAAATAGTCCAAGAAATTTTAAATTCTTAGCACGGTCTCATCCTAACAGTAGGACCTAACCGTTGGCCTATTAAATTATTAATAGACACCCGCGAGCGCGGTTCAAAAGATTTTACATGAGCTGTAGTTTACGCTTACCCATGCATGGATAAACATCACCTTTTAATTCCTTCATTATTTTTTCAGAAATATAATCAGGTACCAAGCGTTTTGCCGTACATTTAGCGGCCAGCTCTGTTAAATACCAATATTTACCATTTGGAGTAATATTATCTTCTTCAAGAACATAAAGCAATTTGGGGAAAGCTGGAGTAATATATACACCTTTTTCATTTTTAAATCCAAGAATACGTTGATTTAAAAATTCTTCAATCAACATAGCTAATTCTTCTTTATATTCTTCAGTTTCATTCAAATACATATATACCGAAAGAAAAGGGGCTTGTCCATTTGTATTAGTCATAGAATTAGTTTGGTAATTAAAGGTTTGAACAGCATCAACAATTTCTTTGTGTAAATCTTCTTCTACGAATTCTCTGGCTTGCTCTTTACTTAATCCTCGATATTGATATTTCTTAATATATCTTTCTTTACTACTTCTAACAAAAGGAGCCAAATGACTTAATGAAATAGTCGCTCCACCATAAGAAGAAGAAGTTACTGCAGCAATAATTTGTGTAGCAATTGTTGTTGCTGTAAGTAAGCGATGAGGCTTTTCAATCATAACACCATTCACTACCGTACCATTCTGCAACATATCATCAAGATTAATTAATTCACAATTATGTAAAGCATTTTGCGCGAAATAATCTGCATCATGAAAATGTATAATTCCTTCATCATGGGCTTTTACGATATCAGCATCCAAAAGAAAACGTCGGGTAATATCTGTACTAACAATGCCGGCCATATAATCTCTTTGTACTGTGGTACGTTTAGCATTTTTATTAGAATTTTCATTATTCCAATAATCGCTATTTCCTTCTAATAATTCTCTGATAGATTTATCAGTGGTATTAGATTGACGGACCATTTCTTTTTTATATCTATATCTAATATAAGCCCGCGCAACATCACGTCGTTCAGAACGCATAAGATAATCTTCAATTAAATCTTGAATATCTTCTACTTCTATACTACCATCTGGACATTTTAACATCCATTTTTCAATATCATTAGCAATATCTATAGCGGTATCACTTTCATAAAGCTAACCATCAACTTCTATAAACGCTTTATCGATTGCATTTATAATTTTGTTTTTATCAAATAAAACGACTGTGCCGTCTCGTTTAATTATATACATTTATTAACCTCCATACTGTAATATAGTATAGCCTTATAATAAGCTATACTATATTTAGTATTTTTTATTAATTAATTGTCCTTTTTGGGCCAAGATTTAGTCCCAAAACCAAGGATGGTCCATAATCTTATCACAACATTTTAATTCATCTTGTTGAATTTCATTAAATAATATTTCCATATTATCAAATTTTATATCTTTAAAATCTTCTTCATCTGCAAAATAACGTCTAATAATTTCTTTAACATCTGGATATTCTTCTCTACTCAATTGGCGTAAAAAACGTTGTTTATCAGAAGCATGAATATAATATATTTGTAAATCAATGTCTGAAAAATTAAGTAAAGTTTTAATACCCGAAGGATTGAAAATTCCTATGTTAATTTTATTTTTATCTAAACATTTAATGCCAGTTCCATACCACCAGTTATTAAATTGAATATATTCAAGCATTTGATTATTATTTACCATTTGCTCGAATTCTTTTTCAGAAATAAAATGATATTCTTTCCCCTCTATTTCTCCTTCACGCATTGGACGAGTTGTATAAGAGATAATATAATTTATAGATGAATCAGATATTCTTATTACATCTTTTAAAATGGTATCTTTCCCTGACCCAGCTTTGCCTATCAATGCTATTAATTGATATTTTTTATTCTTCATCTTCGGCCACTCCTTGATATCGTTCACTTCTTAATAGTAAATCTCCATTTGGTTTAATTTCATCAATATGATACAATTGATGTCCAATTGTAGAAGCATATTTTTTAGGAATGAAATCATCGCCTGAACGAATACCTTGAACTACAATCATATTACCACGATTAAACCAAGATTTTTCCATAATTTTTTTAGTCCCATCTGGTTGTTTTTGCGATATTTGCTTATCAAATAAACTAAAATATTCTTTTCTAAATTTTATATTAACAACTCCAGTTGGAGTTAATATTGTGACCATACTTTTATTTTTATTCTTGGCGATACAAGTTCCGCAAATTTTAGATAAATAATAAATATTAATAGTTTTACCTGCCTTTGTAAAACTACGTTCTATTCTAGGCTCTTCCGGTAATTGATTAAAATCAACATACCCATATTTTTTACTATTAATATTAGCTAATTCATGTTCGTGATAATAGAAACATAATACTTCCATTTCCCAAGCTGAGTAATTATTTTTAGAACAATATTTATTCCAATCATCTTTAAAAATTAAAGTATTTAATTTATTCAAAATTTCTTGCTTATTTTCAGCTATTTGCGCGCGATATACATCCATCCATTTATCATAGACTTTATTTTTCCATGCCTCAGTTGACATTAAATAATTAACTCTATCATTATAAATTAAATCATCTTTATCAATTTTTTGCAAGAAATTAATTGCGCGTTCATCTAATTTATAATCCGCTTTAGTATATTTACATACTGTTTTTAAGTACCGAGTAAATTCATAAATATGTAAAGCTTGTTCTCTTTCTTTTGTATCTGCTGGAAGTAAATTAAATTTCATTAATGTTGCAAGATTTTGAAGATTAAGATTGGATTTTTTATCACAAGTTTCCCAAATATACCAAGCCATACAAAGTTTTCTATCCATCATATTATCAAAAGCTCCACCCTTAATAAGTGAAATCATAGCTTGCTTATTAGGTTTTACTTTCAATAAAAATTCCTTTAAATTCTTATAAGGACGATGTTCAATAATTGATTTAACTACATCATCACCGACATTAAGTATACCTTTTAATCCAAAAAGGATTTGATTATTTTCCGTATCAGGAATAAAACTAAAGTCTGATTTATTGATATCAGCTAAACTAATTTTTATACCGGCTTGACGAATATCTCCAATGGCCTTGGCAATTTTTCCATAATCGGTAGAATTAGTTTTTCTTATTTTTGTTTTTTTATCAGGTAAGTCTTTAAAAGTAACTCCATTAATTAAATCATCATTTTCTGGTTCATAGATATCTACAATTTCTTCTTCACTATTGTCTTCCAGAGAGCCACTATTGACAATCAAGCAAGCGCAATTCCAATAAATAGGATTATAATGAATAACAAAATAAATCATTTGAATAGCAACAAATGAATAAGGAAGTGAATGATTAAGAGAGAAGGCATAACCTAGCTGGGGAGCAATAGCTGTTTCCCAAAAATATTCTGCGTCATTTTTATTATTGAAACGACTAAATACTTGTTCTTTTAATTGAGGAATTTTAGCCATTTGTTTTTTTGCTACTACTTTACGAGCGGAATTAGCTTCTCCTAATGTAAAATGAGCTATATCCATAAGAATTTCCATCATTTGTTCTTGTAAAGGACAACAACCATAATATTTATCACAGTGTTTATGAAATTTATCAATAAGTTCTTGAGGTAAATGATGTTGTTTCATTTCTTGATCAAAGGCTTGAATACCTTGGTGTTGAATTCGATAAAATCTATCTTGCTGTGATTCTTTACCTTTTTCTGACGTAAGACGCATCATAGCATTAGCTGCTGTCATTTCCATAGGGTCTTGCGGTTTTAGTTTTTTGGCGATGGCTAACCCTACACCAGTAGAAAACTGGAAACAGTCTAATACATCTCCGGTGGCTAAATGATCCCAAATTTTTTGGTCTGTAGTATCTATTACTTCTGGATGAATATATTGATTATAAAAATCTCTTAAAGATAAGTCAGGAATTTCTTTAGCTTTTAATAATAATTCATAACAAGTAATAATTTTATCAGAAGCTTCAGTTACAAGAAAATCATATTTTGTATCGCCCGCACTTTCTGCCTGATGGAGGTCCCAACATGTAATCAAGCTACCACTGGGCGTGCGCATAAAACTAGCAGTTTCATATGGATCATCATCATAAAGAATGACTCCAGAAGCATGCGATGAACGTTTATTAACAATGCCACCGATATAAATAATTATATCAAGTAATCCGGGATATTCATTTACTTTATTTAAAAAAGTCTTAACAGGTTTTCTATCTTTAGCTTCATTGCCATAAATAACATCATTAATTTCCCATAAAAATCCACGCTCTTGCGGGATAAGAGAAGACATATATTGCGCTTCATCTACGTCAATACCATTTGGATATTCATCTGACCTATAACCGCGACAAGCAGTAAGAATAGCAGACTTAGTAGTTTCAGTGCCAAAGGTAGCAACCTGAATTAATCCTAATTCTCCACGTTCTTTGCGAATAGCTTCAAAAATTGCAGGACGTTTTGAAGGAGCTAAGTCAATATCAATGTCCGTTTTTATTGGACTATATTTTTTACGATAATTTACTGAGAGCATTTTAATTCAATTATCGCTAGAACATCTTTCAGATGGTGCTTATCTCCATCTTACATAATAGTCTCTACACATTTAATCTTCCGATTTTTAGCACGGTATTATCAATCTATCCATTCTCAGGACATAGACTCTCTTAGTCAGTTGATTCGTTCTTAAAATTAATTAAGACTTATTTCGCTGATACCGTTAGCCTGCATTAAGCAGACACCCATTAAGCAATGGTTAATGTTCTTTTTTTACAACTGCCCAACATCAATATTAGACTAGGCAGTTCGGCTCTCTCTTTATTCAGAAAGCGCCAATACGGAAGGCCCCAGTGAATAGGGTCAAGCTAAGTAATACCTAATAGATAATTAGACAAAAAGCCTGTAGCTGAGCCGCGCCCAGGACCTACAATAGAGCCGCAATTCCAGAACAAATCAATATAATGTTTAAAAGTATTAAAATAAGCAAAAAGGCAATCATCCAGTTTTTTACCAATATCTTTAATGATATCAGCTTCAATTTCAAGACGATTTAAATATATATCAAGCTTGTTTTCAGAAATACTTTTATTATACATCTTTTCTAATAAAGACATATAACATTCATTAACCCAATAACGCTCTTGAGGGTTATTACTCATTAATAAACTACATAAAATTGGATATTTTTCTTCACGCTCACCATACCATCCACTTAATGATTGAGGATAATTAGTTACTTCTACTTTTGGAATAATTTGCTTTCTTTCGAGAGAAAAATCTTGTATTTTATTTTGAATTTCAAAAGTATTATTTAAAATTTCTTTAGCTATTTCTTCTGGTTGTTCTTCTATATCTAAATATATAAAACAAGGAGTAATTAATTCAAAAACTTCATCATAAGTCATTAAATGAGCAAATTCATAAAATTTATCAACTTCTCGTTCTCCATCTTTTGAATTTAGGTAAGCCTTATGAATTGGCCTATCTTCTTTAGTTAAATAATGACTGTCTGTCGCTACTTCCACTTTAATATTATAATTACGACCAATTTTATAAATCATATGATTTACAAGCTTTTGATCGGACATAGTAGAAGGGGCAATCTCAAGATAAAAATCATCGGCAAATAAATCTTTACAAAAATTAAGGAAATTATCTAATTGTTTTAATGTTTGATATAATTCATATTTATTATCTTCTTCTTGGCATTTAATAATTTTTAGTAGACAAGAACCTAACTCACCACCAATACAAGCCGTAGTAGCAATTAAATGTCCTTTGTATCTTTCTGCTATTGGTTTTAATTCATTTTTTAAAAGTGGAACTCGTTCCATTTTTCTATCAACATATAAATTTTGCCAAGCTATTGAGCTTAATTCTTTTAATGCTCGATAACCTATAGCATCTTTAGCAATTAAAATAAAATGATAATATTTTTGCCCTGTGCTTCTATCATCAGTTAAATAAACTTCATTGCCTAAAGCTATTTTAAAATTGGGATATTTTTCTTTAATTTTTTTTGCATATTGATTTGCTATCATATGAGCTGAAAGACTTTCGTGGTCTGTAATAGCAATACCAGAAAGCCCTAACTCTATTGCTTTATCTATTAAAGCTTCTGGTTTATTTATACAATCAAGTAATCGGAGGTTCGAATACATAGTATGATTGTGACAATTAAAATAGGTATTCAAAATTTTCCTCCTTTAATTTATTTCTATAAATATTATACTATAATTTTTCATTAAAGGCAATCTTAAAAATCATCTATTTCATTAGCTATTCTATTTATAATACTGGCGAGTTCGATTAAATTTTGTTTATAAGTAGACAAATTATTCTTTAACTTTTGATTTTCAGAACATAACCAAGTGATTTGATTTTGATTATGTTGTTGCTGTTTATCTAATTCTTGTCCTAATTGATTAAGTAAATTTTGTATTTCCATTAGCCACATTCACATTCTTCATGCGTAATTTTCATAAAATCATCCTTACAAAGAATATTTAAAGTATCTATAATTTCATCTTTGTTATTAACTACATCAATTTCATTAGGCAAATAAACCATTGGAAACCATGTTTGAAATTCTTCATTAAAATGTCCCTCTAAAATAGAAGAAATAGCATATTGCTAATATAAATATAAAAATTTCTCATAATTTTTATTTCTAATTGTTTCAGAAATTTCTTTTCTTTCTTGTTCAGGTATCATATGATGATACCAATAATAAATATAATTCATATATTTCACTTCCTTATTATAACCAATTTTTTTGTAGCGCGAGTGATACCAGTATATAGCCATCTACGATGCTCATTACTTTCAAAAGGAAATTTTTCTTCCTTTAATAAAACTTTATCCCATTCACTACCCTAGGCCTTATGTACCGTAATTGCATAAGCATATGTAAAATTATATGGCGCTTCTAAACCTTCACCTTCTCTAGCAAAGTTATTTATTGTAAATAATTGTTTTTTATCAAAAGCCTGCTCACCAGTTATGATAGCATCGTAATCTATTGGAATACTTTCAAAACGTCCATTCTCTATTTCCATACCTGTGAACATAAATTTAACTTCTTTATCATATATTTGAGGAGGGTATAAATAAGGCATTATTTGATAATTTGTAATTATTCCAATGGTACCATTGGTTAAAGCCCATTGTTGATTAGTAGATAAAAAATCCCAATGATTGGTTAATCCTATAATTTTATCTCCAACTTCTGGTTCAATTCCTCGACCTTGGCGCGATCGAACATTATTATTAATTTGTATTCTTGTTTTATTAGTTGCGCATAATATTTGGTCCGCCCAATCGTACATAGATGGTTCTAATTCATAATTTCTAAAAATCATAACATGTTCATTAGCACAAGGGAAAGTACCAATTGGTTTACCTTCCCTAATCCACATAGATAAGCGAATTATTTCACTATCTTGTGCTTGACGCATAATCTCATCAAGAAAAATATGAGGATTATCTAATATATGATTATTTTGATCTTCATAAATTGGTGGAAGCTAAAATGGGTCACCACAGGCTATTACATATTTATGATGTGAAAGAAGTAAATCCCACATTTTTTTAGGCAGCATAGAAATTTCATCAACAACAATTACTTTATATTCTATAGGTCGTCTTGGTTTTAAATAAAATGTTCCATTTGGACGAGGTTTGGCTTCATATAATAATTTATGAGCCGTAGTAGCATTAGGACATCCTTTTGATTGTAAAACTGTAGCTGCTTTGCCAGTGTAAGCTACATATGCCACATCTGTTTTTGGATTAACTCCAAGAGCACTAATAATAAATTTTACTAATGTTGATTTACCTGTTCCAACTTAAGCATAGCCAGCAATACAAGTATAAGGTTCATGGCTCTTGTATCTGGCTACGGCAATTTTCAATCCAGCATTCTATTTATCAGTTAATGTCAAGATTTACTTCCTCCTTTCTTTTATATAAAATAATCATCATTAAAATTTGCATTAAAAATTTCTAAATCGTCTTTTAATTTTGGGTTTTCGATTTCTGTGCTTGTGCTCGGCTCGACCAAACCCAATTTTTGATTACCCTTGCCCCCTCTAATTTCCACCATAGGAGGATTTTCTTCTTTAGAATATTCATATATTTTATTACAAAGTTCAACAAAAGCATTACTAGCTTGATCAGCAGTATAACCAAATTGAGCAAATTTTGTAATCATATCTGTTAAAGCAGTATATTCATTTTTATTTAACGAAGTATTCATAAGCTATTGTGGCATATTCCTGTCTAATGTAACGATGTAAAATCAAGCACCTTTCATAACATGTAGCAAATGCCATTGCTACATCTTTTTCATTGTCTAATTTTAAAAATTGTTCAAAATTAAAATTATATGAATAACAAAATCCATATGTATCAAATTGAAGTTGAATATCATTTTTTAAATAATCTAATTGTCCCTTAAGGTCTTTATTCCAAACATCTTGAGAATACATTTGTGCCCATTGACAAATTCCATAAAAACCATTACCTGAAATAGTTGTCTGCAAATTCAAGGTTCCGCCACCTACTTCGGCCATCATATTACCAAGAATGCCAGCGCATACATAATCATTCCAGCCAAGATTTTTCATATATTCCCAAATAAGAGTAGCATCTTTATATTCTAAAGTGTTCAATTCTTCTTCTACCTTATCTAGTTGCTGTTGGTAAAAATTAACAATTTCATTATAGAAAGTCCATTGACCTTGGGCATTAGAAATTGTAGAACTAGTTTCTTCATAACCTTTACTTCTAGCCTCTTCAGCTAAATCATGTGTTAAATCTCTTTTGGAACTATATTCATTAATCAATTCAATTAATTCCCAATAATTATTAGTATTTTTTAATTTTATATTTTCAGCATTGGCGGTAATAGAACAAATAAAAATAATAATAACTAATAAAATAATTTTATTTTTCATATAATTTCTCTCTATCTATTAAAAATAATAAGGCATTGTATTAATTATTTCATAGTCGGTAATAAAAATTTCAGGATTTGTTTTACCTAAAAATTCATTAATTTTACAAGTGCCAATAATATTTACTACTATACATCCCTATTCAGTATATAAACTTTCATATTCTTCTGGAGATACATTAAATTTAATTAAATCTAAATCATTCGGCAATTTAATCTTTAATGTCCCACTTGTTTCTTTTGGATAATAAATAATGTTATCTTTATTTAATTTTAAATTCTCAATAACAACATAAGGTTCTTTAAAATTTTGGCCCCATAAATATTCATACTTCGGAATAGTTAAAATAGTATTAATATCAATATTATTACTTTGATACACAAAATCAACCAAATAAAGCGGTTGACCATCATAATCTTTTAATTTTTCATTAGTATCTTTTATGAATTGAGATACATTGGCTTCTGGGATACGCGCTCCAAAAGCAGATATGTGTCCTTCTACAAATGTAAAATATCCAGTAGAATTAAGATATGCTTTAAAATCTTTTATAGGTGCAAAAAATTCGTAACCTCGGCCTGATCCTTCCCAATATTTAATTCCATCTTCAATAACTTCATTAAGTATTAAAGTCGGCCGTTGATATTTATTAGCAAATTCATTTGCTATTAAGCCAGTTAAATTTTTATTTACTTCATATTTCTTATCCAAAAGAACAACTAAAATTTTATCATTTAATAAGTTGCGTTCGGCAATTAATTGATTTATAATTTCTACATTAGTATCTCTAATTTTAGTTTGTCTGGATTTAACATTTGCGCTCATACGGCAAGCCTATTCAACTATTGTTTCAAGTTGCCCACTGCATCCACGTTTTGTTGAAGGAATTAAATCAAATGCTAAATGGTTTATCATACTTTGTAATAATACTTTACGTTCTTCAGGCTCACCTACTCGCGCGACTGCATTAATGAGTGGCGCAATATAAAAGGCAACACCCATAGGAGTAAGATTATCATTTAATTTAAATTTATTACGCTCCATCATACCACAAATATAAGGATTTTGAGGATAAGCTAAACCAATATTAATCAAATATCGAGTTTCATATTCTCGTGTATCCATCATATCGCCAATTAACCCAAGGGCAACCAAATCTAAATATTTATTTGAATAATTAGTTCCTAAAATTTTATCAATCTAATTACAAAATTTATAAACTATAGCAACTCCGGATAATGCTTTATTTGGATAGTTATCTAATTGATTATTAATTACACATGCGTAAGGGGATACTTGAGTGGCGTCATGATGGTCAAGAATTAAAATATCAATATTTTTATCATAAAGCGTCTTATGCTCATTATACTGATTACTTCCTGCATCTGGAACAATAACTAATTTAACATCATCCGGAATAGTATTTAATTCAATACCGTGTGCTTTTTGAGTATGCGTTCGATAATAAAGATTACTCTACACATAATAGGGAAATAAATCATAAAGATAATTTATTAATAACGCTGAAGAAGTATAACCATCACAGTCTTCATCAACCTAAATAAAAATTTTATCATTATTTTTTATATGGCGCGCGAGCATTTTTATTCCATCATTAATATTATTTAATTTATCATTAGGATTTACATCCTAAAAAGTTGTATTTAAAAAATGGAAAATATCCTTAGATTTAATTCCGCGGTTTTCCATTATTGTTTCTATTGGAGTAGATTTTGTTGGATTTATTAATTTATACTACATATTACTCCTTTATATAATTATTCTATTTTTATATAATTTTAAAAATATATCTGGGCCTTGATCTAATGGACTAGCTTTATAAGGAGTTATCATATCTTTATCAAAAATAAAAGATATATTGAATGAATTACCATACCTAGCTTTTATTTTTAATAAATTATTTTTTAAATGATAAAATTCATCATCACCAATTTTTTGAAATTGTCTATCAAAAGCAATAATAATATCTTCAGCACCAACTTGTCGTAATAATTCCATTTGTTGCAAAGAGATATTACTGCCACAGCAAGCAACAGTAATATCTTTATCAAAGCCAAAATAGCTTTGAAATTGTAAGCAACTCTTTTCCGCCTCTACTACAATAACTTTCTTCATTGTTTGAATATTAAATTTACTATTATTTAAATTATATAAATTCATACCAAGAGGGTGAGTATAAAGAATTTTATTAATGCGTAATGGTCTATACTTACCATATAATTCTGCTTCTTCTTTTCCCATTACTCGTCCGCGCAAACCAATAAAATTACCATTCATATCGAAATGAGGAATGGTAATAGCATCTCCGCCTAAATAATATCCAATACAAGCTTGATCTAAAGCTTCTTGCTTTATTCCATCATTTAGCCAAGGAGTTAATTTTAAAGAATAATTAAAATTCTTTAAAATTTTATCATCATAAATTTTTAATTGAAGCGTGTTAGAAGATTTATTTTCTTCATTACCTTTATCATAATTGGCAAAAATCTTCCAATCATCGAGTCCTGATAAATCATCTTGTTCTTCTAAAGTGCCAATAATACCAAAATAATTGGCTATCCATCTTACTGCATCATTTAAATCATAAACTTTATTAGCTTGTAATTCCGCGACTTTAATTAATAATTCAAATATATCAAAAGACGGGTTCGCGCATCCAGTATAGCAATGAAATAATTGACTATTACTATAATAATACAACTTGCGTGATGCTTCTTCTGTTGGTGGATTATGACAAATTGTTCTACTTATAATACCAAAAGAAGTATATTCTGGTTCACCATTCCACAAATCTAAAAGTTCAAATATATTTTCTATAGTTAAATTCTCTCGTATTGTTTGTTTATCATAATTAATCATTTTGAGGCATAATTAATGTATTCCATAAATCTGTATTTATTTCACTTGGTTCAAAAGCAAGAGTTATAGGATTATTATTTAAACTTGAAATATATTCGTCTGCTTTAATATCAAGTTTATATCCATATATATATTTGCCCGTAATAGGGTCTTTAAAAATAGTTAAATTCTTCATTAGAATGTAATTACGTTTACACAAGTGCCACGAATACCAAATTCTTCATTAACTACTTTAATAAGATACTCCAGCGGATGCTTCTTAGCGAAGTCTCCCTTAGCCGTTTTTAAATACATAGAAGCCATTTCCTTTGGCATTTTATATTCAATAGTTCCATTCATAATTTTCTTTTCAAACATAATTCAATCTCCTTTAAAAAGCGCTATCTTCAGCAATTCTAATTTTTACATTTTCCATATCAATTAATTCATAACTCCAATTAGTGCAAAACATTGGAATTATACGACAACACCCCAAATCGGCTTTACACCATAAATAAATACCTTTATATTTACCTCGGCGGTTTTTATATACTGATAATTTAATTGTAGGTTTATCAAAAGTATTACTTTCTAATACCTTTTGCAAAGCTTCATAATCATTGTCTCTGGCTTGAAGCAAAATCATACCTACATCAACTTTCCTTTATACCTTATATTTCTATAAGGAGTAGACTATATCTTTACCATGCTCTATGTGAGTTTAGGTAGACCGTACTTCGCTTTCGCTACTCCGCGCAACCGGATAGTCGTTGAACCTTCCTCTATTTGAGGCTCGGCTGCGAGGTTGCCCAATCTACTTAATTTTTATAACATTCACATTTAAGCTTATTTCATCTTTATGCTGTAGTTTAAGTAGCTCTAAGGGTTTTCCCGCAATTCTCGGTCTGATAATCACTTGGAATTTCTTCCAAGGACGACATAATCTTATGATAAAAATACATAAGACCAAATCTGCTATACTCTTCGCACCTCTCAAAAGATTTTGATCTGGTGTTTCGCTATACTAATAGTCCGCATTTAATTGCGTTGCTGACATAATAAATATGCCATATTGATTACATATATCTTTTAAACGAGTAGAAAGCATAAAAAGAATATTATCTTCTCTTAGTTTTACACCGCCACTACGTTTACTAATTTCTTCTAGAATTTTCATGCTTGTATGTATATAATCATGAACCACATACTTTATACCATGATCACGAATATTTTTTTTAATAATATTTTCAACGTCTTGAAGAGAAAAATCAGGTAGCTCAACTATATATAAATTAGCTTTTCTTAAAATTTGACCGGCTTCTCTAACTCGGGTTAATTCATCATTTTGATATTGTCCATTTAATATATGGTCTTCATTTACATTTGAAAGAAAAGCTAGCATCATAGTCTGAATTTCATCTTTAGTTTGCTCTGTAGAAATAAAAAGAACCGGTTCACAGCCTCCACCGGATTTAATCCAACCAATACCATCTTGATAATACTTTTCACAAGACAAATAACAAGCATCAGCTATCATTGTTCTCGACTTGCCTACTCCAGAAGCGGCCGAACGTAAATAAAATTTTCTTAATCTAGCACCACGTGTAACTGTATTAATCAATGGCCCAAACAAGGGTGCGCCAATTTCTGGATGTTCCAAAAGGTCATCAATCAAGTCATCAATATCATTACCAGCTTGATAAGCATCGCCTTCAACATTAGAAATATATTGATATTTAATTTCTTCAATTTTATCATCAATTCTTTGTGCAATACGCTCAAGGGAGGCATTATCTAACCATTCTTCTTGTAATTGGTGCTTTTTAGTGTCTAAAATATTATCAGGATCGAAAATATCTTCTACATTGATACCAAATTTATCATACGCGCGCAATAAAGACATCTTCTTCAAACGACTATAATAATAATCAAAGGTAGATAAATTACTATGAGCACTTGCTTCTGTAATCCATTTATCACCTTTCTGAGAGACATAAATAGCTTGATACTTTGGTCTGGTACTTAAAAAATCATTTATTGCATCAAGAGTAATACTTTCCGCGCCGAGTTCATGTAATTTATATATCGAACCATAAACAACTTTATGAAATTCATTATCAAAATCGTCTTCGGTAATAGTATATTTATCAGTATAATCTAAAAGCTTTGGATTATTGAAAACACATCCAATAGTCTAAATAATAGCGGTGGGGTCTACATAGCGAGATGCCATTATTATTCCTCCTCATCAAGAAAAGAGAATAGATGCCGTCTGTGCGGGGTAGCTTTAGGACGAGGTATTACTATTTCTCTATCTTTTGGTATATAATTAATTAAAATTTTGTTTTCATTTTTCTGTTGAGCCAACCAGATGGCATAATAATAATCATAGGCTTTTTTATAGATCCAAGGAACAATAGCTATACCATCATTAGCTTTTTCTGTTGTATGCTTTTCAACATCATAAAAATATACAAGTGATTTTAAAATTCCATTATAAGTATAATGATAATTTTCAATATAATTTTTTATTTGTTTTTGAATTCGAGGATTTACAAACTCTGTATGAAATAATTGATTTATATAAGCATATAATTTTTCTTTATCTTGTTCTTCTTTTGATAAAATTTGCTCTTTGTTATTAACGCATTCAGGATGCGCATAACGTTTTGTATTAATTTTAATAAAAGGCTACTTATCTCTATCAAAAGTTTTCCCACATATCGGGCATTTTACATTATGAGCGATTTAATCCTCACCTCTTTACATTAATTCTATAAATATTATATCAAAAAATAGATAAAAAATCAAATAACCTGGAATTTCTTCCAGGTTATGTATATTACTTATTTACAAGTTCATCCTTAATTTCATCAATAATCAAGCTAACAAATTCAGCCTGGTCAATTGTGGTTTCGGAAATTTTCTTGCCCTTACCGAGATACTTTTCAACAATCTTAGTGACACGAGGAGCATAATATTCAGAATTCTTTGCCATCAAATCACTTGCAATCTGCTGAAACTCATTCATAAGTCCTTCGTAATCATAAGTCTTTGTTTCAACAATTTTAGCTTTTTCATTAGTGATATATTTATTATCAGTCATTGTTGCTTCTTTATCAATTGCACGGTTCATAGCGTCTACAAGGTCCTGATAACCAAAAGGAATTACAGGGTCAATATACTTAAAACGACTCTTGCAATCAATAGTATCATCAGGAGAACGAAGAATGAATTTACGCTCATTATTTTCAACCTGAATATAAGCCATAATATCAACCATATTCTTAATGATTTCATTATAAGCCGTAGAGCAAGAAGGAACAATCTGAGAATATTCCGTACCGTCTTTGCGCTTAAAAGTCTTATCTTTCATATGAGAAATAAAAATTACAGAGTATCCTTCCATGGTGATAGCTCGCCAAGTTTCTTCCCATTCCTTCTTAACTTTAGCCCAGCCATTCTTAGCCCAGCCACCATCACCAATATTTTCAATATCAAGCTGATTACAAATATATTTTTCACATAAAGAACTTGCAATATCAACTGTATCAACGATAACGCTCTTAAATCTTTCTTTGACTTCTGGCTTTTTAAGATCACGCAATACTTGCTTTACTTCGCCCCAAGTAGTAATATCCTGTGCTAAAACGCCAGGAATAGTGGAATAACCCTTTTCAAAAGCCAACAGCAACGGGTTGGGAACTTGTGAGCCGAATGTTGTTTTTCCGGCGCCACTAGGGCCATAAATATAAACAAGATAACCGCTTAAATCACGACTGACTTTATGTGGCTGAAGAGCTAACAAATTAATTGCCATTGTTCAATTTTCTCCTTTTTCTCCAAATCAAATGATTTACAATATTCATTTATAAATTTTTCTATTTCTTTATAATTTATTAAATCATCATATAATATATTTATTTTAGCTCGATGACCTCTAATGAAGTCATCATTTTTATCAGAAATTAAATCCACCATTACCTGCTGTAGAAGCAGTAGCTGATGTAGCTGATGTCTTCTTAGAAGCAAGATAATCATCTCTACGTTGTTTAATAGTTGCAAGATAATTTTCACGTTCGGCCATAGCCTTTGTTAATTCGTCAACCGTATAAGTACTTTCATCATCAAAGATATAAGGCTCCTTTAAAGAACCAGTGATAATGAAATCTCTATAGGTATTCTTAAACTCCTGCACTTCTGCATCACCCCAAGAACTTTCCTTAGTAACGGTTCTAACTACAGTAGTAGAAACTTCCTTGCCCCAAACGTCAGTAAGGACAGGATTCTTAGCGGAAGCTTCAAGACCTTCAAAATAATTCATACCGCCTTCATTAAGAACAGTATAGGTTACAGGAAGAAGTGCTTTACGGAAATCAAACACAAAGCCACTTACATTAACCTTTTCTTGAATATTCTTTTCTGGATCAGCTTCAGTGCGCGTAACCTTAGTGATAAGCATTGTAGTTTTAAACTTACAACGTTCACTTTCCTTATCATTAAAAGCTTCATTATTCATAATATGAACAAAACCGCCTTCATTACGCTTTACACTAACAAGTTCTTCAGCACCATTGCGCTCACTATAAAATTCATTAAGACCAACAGTCGTATCAACTCTAATCTTCGCAGCGTTTTCAATGCCGTCACCCATCACAGTGCCATATTCGCCATCAAGAATCTTCTTCAGAACAACAAAAGTAGCATTAGTCTTATCCTTTGAAGTCTTTTCAGTCACATAAGTAAAATGAACCTGAATAACATTAGTCTACTTATCATCAGTAACAATACCAATAGTACCACTAATAAAAGGCGTACCAGGATTCTTGGAATTGGGGCCGGTTTCCTTCATTTCCAGATTATGCTCATATAAATATCCTTCAATATGTGCCTCGTTAAAAAATTTAATTGCCATTATAATCTCCTTAATTATTCTTCAATATTAATTTCTTTACCTTTAGTAGTAATAGCATAAATAGCTGGATTTTCTTCTAATTTCTCAACAAATCCATCATTTACCAATTTACGCATACCGCCAGCAATAGAACGAGAACTAATTTCCATGAGTTCGGCCATATCCTTACTCTTCCAACTATCTTTTTCTTCATGCTCTTGGAGGAATTTTAAAATGCGCTTACCATTTTCAGTAAATAAAGGACTTTCAGTTTCTTTATCATCACTATTTTTAAGATAATTCCAATAGAATTCAACATCTTCATTCATTTCTACTGGATGTTTACAATTTTCAATCAAGTCATCTACAAAATCAATAAATGCTTGTTTTCTACTCATTATTTTATAACTCTCTTTCCTATTCTTTATATAAATATTATAACAAATTTTTGAGAGTTTTTCAAATTTTAATTAATTAATAATTCTTGCGCGTAGGGTAAAGTTTCAATCCATGCACAAAATTCACGCCACTCAGGAAGCCTATGATTTTTACGTTGCTTATAAATATTTCTTAAACAACGATAATTAGTTGTCATACGTGCCGTTAAAGTAAATCCAGCAGGATTAGTATAAAGAATTTCAAGATATAATTCTTTAAGCCAATCTTCTTGCTGTTTAATTGACTCCGCATTTGCTCCATTATCAATCATATTCTTTTTAATTTCAAGTTGAGTATTATAAGCATCAACTTTTTCTTTCATGATGTCAACTACGCGCTCATCTACATATTTATTATATGCTTTATCTAAATCAAATTTAGTAATACGATGCATGGTACTTTGTGAGCTAACAAACTCCAAAAACCGGTATCTTTCAGCTTCTACATACATTTTATTAGAACAAGTTAAATCAAAATTAACTCGTATGCCAGTAAGGAATTGACCATGTGCCTGATTATCTTTTACACAAGCATTAATAAGAGTATTGCAACGTTTAAAATCATTATCTACTAATTCTCTACCCTATTGACTTTCTACGTCTGTGGACATAGGGTAGCACGCCGCGATAATGCTTTCTTTTAAATCGTAAATTTTTACATTACTCACAATGTCCATTATTCTTCATCCTCCGAAAGAGAATAGCCAATTACATTACCAAGGCATTTAACAAGACTTTCAATTTCATCAATTAAAAATTTTTGGTTATAGCCTCGACCTTTATAAGCTTCAACATATTCAGCATAAGACATAAAATTTAAATCTTTAAATCCATAATGCAAGGCTTTTTCTTGCATCATATGAGGATTAGAACAAACGATTGTAGCTCCAGTATCTCTAGCAATTAAAAACAGCCTACCAGTTTTACCTGTACCACGCTTATCAATAACTCTATACATAAAATTCTCCTTATTTTATACTATACCCAAATTCTTTAGCTTGATAAAATTCCTGCCAATAATCTTCGCGTTCATCTAACAATGATTTATCACATTCTTCAAGAACTTCAAATGTAAAATTTTCAGGACCAAGTTCATACATTGCTGGATAAAGTTTATTGCGAGTTGGAGCTTCTGCACCAACGCCACGTTTAATATGCTATTTCCAACGATCAGACAATGATGTTGCCTATCCAACATAACATTTCTAATTCTCTATATTAGTAATTTTATAGATGCCAGTATGGATACCTTGGCCAATTACTCTACCAATTAAATCGGTATAAGGTTTTTCATAATAAACTTTCCAAATGACTTTATTAATAGGTTCTGCCGAACGTAAATAAGGGATAATCGAACGAATTTTTTTAATTTCTTCAATATCCTATTCACTTAAATTTAATTTATAAAACTATTCTTTTTGTTTTACTTCTTCGGCACGTTTATTAGCTTCTACAATAGCATCTTGTTTAGCTTTTGCATCTTCTAATTTATTAAGAATTAATTTTAACTCTTCTTGCTTTTGGCTAATAGCCGATTCATATTGCTTAGCGGTTTCTTCAATTACTTTTAAATATTCCTGTTGATAATCATCCTCGGCCTATTGGTATTGTTGCGCCATACGTTCCGCCGACTAGGCAAATTTTTCTGTTGCCAAATCATTAGCTTTTTGATAATATAACTCAGCATTTTTATTTGCTTGTTCATAACTATCATCAAGAGTTTGTTTCTTATCTTTTAAATGGTCTATATCTTTAATTAAAGAAGTATATTCATTATTTAAATTAAATATTTCTTCATTTAATTTATTCTATTTCTATAAAAGCTTTTGCTATTCTCCGATTAAATCATTATTTAATCTTTCAATTTCTAAATTATATTCTTTTCTTTCTTTAATCTTAGGTTTTAATATAAAATAAATTATTAATCCGCCTAAAATTAAAGATAATATACAATAAATAATAACCATATTAATTAAAATAAAAAAGGGCAAATTTCTTTGCCCTTTTTAAATTTTATATTAAATTACTCTGCGTCAGCAGTAGTGTCAAGGTTCATGCCTTCCTCGGTAAGGGAGAGAAGTTTGATTGCCTTATGGGTGCCATCAGGAAGCTCGACTTCTGCAGGAGTACGAGTACCAAGGCCCTTGCGCTGAATAGCAGAAGTGAAAATACCATCAACAGTGCGCTTTTCAAGACCGAGAGCTTCAGCAACATCGGCGGCGGTTACATTCTAACCATTGACTTCCTTAAGATAATTAATAACAGCAATAGTATTAGGTTTAAGCATAATAAATAATAATCTCCTTTTAATAAATAATTTTTTATTTTTTTAATTTTAAGCTTTAGCTTATGTAAATATTATACTAAAAAATTTTTTTAAAGTCAAGAATTTTTTAGAATATCCTAAACAAATTCATCCATAAGCATTATATCTTCAAGACTATCAACATGTCCTGATAATTTCATAATTTCATCTTTTGCTTGCTGAACTTGCTTTTGGTCTTCATTGCGCTAAATAATTAGTTCTGCTTTTGCAATTTTTTTAGCTAATTCTTTTAGTTCTTTTCTTTTCATATAGAAAAAATTTTTCTTCCTTATTTACAAATATATTTTACTATTTTTTTTGAACTTTGTCAAAATATTGTATTCAGCGTACAATCCTTTGGATTTTTATCATCACGGAAATTTTTAAAGAAAGCATGACGTAATGTATGGTCTTTAATTGATTTTTCCATACATTGTAAAGAAACAACTCTATTAAGATATTTTTCTGGATGTTCTGCAAAATCTGCCCGCGATTCATCAGTCAACCCAGATGATACAGTACCTATCCCGACAATATTACCATTATCATCATAAGCGCCTATTTGAATTGCAGTTTTCCATCCATAAAAATATCCTTTTGTTATTGGTTGCCAGCCAATGGTTCCATATTGGCAAACATGGGTATGAATAGTTTCGCCATCATTTAAAATTTTTTCCCAATATGGCCAAGACGTAATTTCCTTACCCGTATATTCTTTAGTGGCATCTTCAAATCCAATAAGAATAGCATCAAGATAATCAATCTTTTTAATTTTAATAGATGACCAAGCCGGCCTTTTATCTGGTGCATAAGGCGCAGTTTTCAATTTAAGAACAGCACCTTCTTCCCCATCTTTAAGAGCCTGCGCGGTAAAATCATAAATATTATCATATACCGCTTCGGCCAATTCCATAAAAGGATAACTATTAAAATTAAATTTATTCCAAATTTTACACAATACTTTATAACGAGTCAATGCGCCGTAAGATTGCAAATCTATTCCATTATATTTAATTACATCATGTAAATAAAAATGAACTAGATTACCTTTTTGACGATTAATCGCCTCTTCTGGTAAGCATCCCATTACTCTGGTAACATCTTTTGATGTTTTGCCTGGATAATAAATTTCACCGATTAATATTGTGCCTTCCGGAACAATTTCTAATGCTTTTTTAATATGAGGAACATTTGCCAATTTCTCTGTAAGAATACCAGTATTTTTACTGATATTCCTACTAAAAAGATACATATGATTTTTAGTTTTTTCAAACTCATACCAATATCCATCTTTTTTTAATTCGGCAAAATAGTTTCCTTCAATACATAATTGAGGAAACATATCCTCTTTTCCATCAGGTAATTTCCAAATTTTCATTGCTTGAATACACTCGGCTTCTGGAGCATATTTATCAATAAGTTCTTGAGAGAAAGACATATTTTTTTTTATCCCTTTCTGTATTTATATTATACAAAAAAATTTTTTGAAACGCAAATCAAATTTTTGTTATTTTCTTAATTTTTTCATTTTTAATAGTCGATGAACCAATTGCAGTTCGGCTAGTGCTTACAATATCCTTTGCGGAAATGCAAATATTCTTTTTATCTCCACAAATAAATAAATTATCTGTATCATTAACTAAAGAACCATCAATCACTTCACCAGTTTCTCCAGTAGGCTTATAAATAATAAGACCTTTACCAGCGCGTTTCTGAAGAGGAACTTCTTTAAGGTCAATTTTCTTACCATAACCATTTCGTGTAAAAACGCTTAAATAATCTGTAGTATCTCGAATTGCTAATACACAAACTACTTCATCATTCTCATTAAGATTAATACTCTTTACTCCCATAGCAATACGAGAAGATGGACCAATGTCTTTACTATCAAAGCGAATAGCATAACCATTTTTGGTCAAAATAATTAACTGTTCTTCTTTAATTAAAGATACATTGGCTAAGCTATCGCCTTCGCGCAAAGTAGTTGCGGAAACACCTGTCTTTTTGCGCATACCAGTATAATCTTCAAGAGGAACTTTTTTAATTAAACCTTTCTTTGTGGCGAATAATACATATTTAGCATCGGTATCTCTATAAATAGAATAAATAGTAATAACTTTTTCACCCGCAGTCATTTTTACTAAAGCCGAAATAGGCGTTCCGGCGCTTGCATTTGTTCCTACTGGAATATCATTTACCAAAAGTTTATACATCACACCTTTATTAGTAAATAACATAAGGTTATCAATAGTATTAGTTCTAATAACACAATGGGTAATATCCTCTTGCGATTTTACACCTTTACCATTGCGCTTTTGGATTTTAAAACTCGCAACAGGAATACGCTTAATAGTTCCGCCTTCGGTCATTACAACTACACATTTTTCAGGCTCTACATTAATAATTTCCTTTTCGACTTTTGGATTATAATTTAATTGTATCAATTGCGTTTTGCGCGGATTAGGGTATTTTTTAACAAAAGAATTAAATCTTTCAATAAAAATTTGCTTTTTTCTATCTAAATGCGTAATAACATCTTCACAATTAATAATTGTAGAAGTCAAATCAATTTTTTCTTGATTCAATTCAATTGTTTCTAAATGTGCTAATCGTCCAAGCTTCATATTAACAATAGCTTGCGCTTGATTTTCTGTAAATTGGTATTTATCAATAAGATTAATTACTGCATCTTTTGAACTATTACTACTTTTAATTAAAGAAATAATATTATCGATATCTTCAAGGGCTTTAATTAATCCTTCTACAATTTCAAGTCTTTTTTTAGATTTTTCTAAATCATAAGTATATTCTTTTTCAATACATTGATAATTATGATTTAGAAAAGTATCTATATAATCTTTAAAAGTAAGAAGCTTTGGCGTTTTACCAATAAGTGCATATTGATTAGCATTAAAAGTTTTCTGTAAATCAGTTTTTTGAAACAATTTACTTAAAACTAATGAAGGATTAGCATCACATTCAATTTCAATTAGCAATTGTTTTTTATTGCTTTTATTGGTAATATTAACAATATTAGTTAATTCATCTTTTAAAATTAATTGTTTAACACTTTCAATAAATGGTTCAACATAAATTTGATAAGGAATTTCAGTAATTAAAATATTATTACCTACAATTTCTGTTTTTGCTCGAAGAACTACTTTTCCTCGTCCAGTTTTATAAATAGGCTCTAATTCATTTTTATTTACAATAATACCACCAGTAGGAAATGAAGGTGCTAATTTAGAATAATTAATTTTATTAGTTTCTAAATATTCATTAATTACCTCAGCTAACTCGTCAAGCGAATGAGGCAACCAGACATTGGCAATAGTAGAACCAATCCCTTGACATCCATTTACCATAAGACGAGGATAAAGTGCAGGCAATACTTCAGGCCATTCTTCATCTTCTGAAAAATTTAATTTCATGGGCACATTGTTTTTCTTAATTCCTACAAACAACCCGTCTTCAGTAGATTTGGCTAAACGAGCTTCAGTATAACGTTCCGCTGCCGCTTCGCCACTAATTTGAATAGAGCCATTAGCTCCATGCCAATCAACTTCTGGAATATTATTAATCCAAGTTTGAGACATGCGCGCAAATGTATCATAAATTGCAGTATTGCCATGAGGCCACCAAGAACTAATGACACCGCCACTAATTTTTGCAGATTTAATATGAGGTTTATTACTAGAATACCCTTTGGAATACATTTCCCAAAGGCATGCGCGCTGACCAGGCTTTAAACCATCTCTAGCATCTGCAAATGCGCGTTGACTATTTGCTTCATATGAAAAATCAAGGAAATTTTGTGAAAGTTCTTGATTAATATTAATCATTGTCATTTGCCTCCTCGCTGTGCATTAATAAATATTCTCTTCTAGGCGGAACGTTTGGGCCTAAAAGCATTTCAATTAAATTTTCAGTAGATTTTTTGTCCTCAATTACTAATTTAGCAATATTTCTAGTTTCAGGATTTAGTAAAGCTTCGGCTAATTCATCGGGGTCTTGTTCTCCTAAGCCTTTATTTCTGTTGATTAAAAAAGTTTCACCCTTATGCAATTCTTTATACTTTTCCAATTCAATTGCATCTTTAATAAAAATATATTGATTCTTTTTAGTAGTAATTCTAAATAATGGTGGCATAGTCGTATATAAATGACCATTTTCAATTAATTCGGGACATAACCACCAAAACATTTCAATAAGTAAATTTCTGATATTTGCCCCATCCGGATCCGTCCTATCCCATATTTCTATGGGGACTGACTATATCTTACTTAATAATTTTATTATTAAGGATACCATTTCGAGCTACGTGCCAATTAGTAGCCCTACTCTCCCGTTTCGGAGATAGTCGATACAGGTTTACCATTTAATTCCCAACGTTTTAAGGTTTTTTTATAAACAGGAACATCATTATAATAGCTATTTTGACGAACATCTCCCATTAATATCTTTTGAAATGTTCGCTGAGTAAAAATCTACCCTTTTTCATTAACTAATTTTTCATAAACTTCTGAATAAGTGTGATTAATATAATATTTTCTATATTCTAGTAGTTCTTCTTTAGTTATAAAGATATTTTCTAAATTAATTCCACTTTTATAAAAATTTTTATTTTCCTCGGTATAAACTTCTGGCATTATATATTTCCAGCTATATCCTTGCCATACTCCTTGGAATGCTGATTTAGTAATTTTGTCTTTAAAATAAGTTTCATAAATTTGCTTTTGAGATTTATGTTCCGCATAACTTTGTCGTATAAATTCTACATCTTTTTCAGTAAGTAATGCTCTACCATTACCTTCCCCTTTAGAATTATTATATCCACCAAGTTGATTATTATACCCATTTTCTTTTGAATTATATTTTTTAATATAATCTTGTTCTTTTTGATCTAAATCGTCTAAGGAACATTCTTCTAAAATTTCAAAATCAAACTAATCAACACCCAAAACATTTATATAATCATCAATAGTTAATGACCGATTTTTTTTATGTTCATTAAAACGTCTTTCTATATCGTTGCTCTAACCAATATAAACTTTTCCATTATTTTTATTAGTTATTTTATATATCCCAATCATTATTATTCTCCTTTTATAAAATAATATGTTGAGATTAAATGGTCTTTCCCACGGGATTACCTTCAACTTTATTTGGTCAGGTTTCCCCGTTAGCAAAATTTCATTCCGTCTCACTCTATATGCAAATATGACCAAGACGGTTAATGAATTTTACCCAAGTGGCGAACTTGAAAAGTATTACACAGCCAATATTACTTAGCATCGGCGGCGAGAAGTATCTTACCATAACGTAATTTTTTCTTGTCATAGATTAGTTTATTAGTTTTACTATCTAATTCTAGACCAATAGCTTTAATAAGATTAACTACTTCTTGATTAGCAAAAATTTTCTCGCTACTATTTTTATAACTTGAGATAATTTTACCTCTAACTGGAAAAATAGCAATATGTTCTGCGTCCCGAGCTTCTACAAGACCTCCGGCAGCACTATCCGTTAATTCTTATATTTCTATAAGCACTGACTATCTCTTCACTCCAATTTGTCAAATCATCATCGTGTCCTCTATTTTGAAATGCGTATCAATAGCATTTCTACTCCCGGTCTAACCCAGGATAGTCGATACAGCTTATTTTATATCTTTATAGGTAATTCTAGTAATGACATTATATACAGTAGACCAAGCTTTTTCTGGAGCATATTTTAACCAAACTTGTTTTGGAGTCATACCATTATCATATTCTTTTCTCATTAAAATAACTTCTTCTTTAGTAAAGCTACGTTTATTATTAGAGGCTATTTCAGATGGATTTGCTTTAGCCTAATGAGAATGCCAATATTTATTTTCTTCAGTATGATATTCTGGATATATATTTTTCCAAGTATCAAACCACCAAATTTTTTGAAGTCCTCTTTTACTAATTTTATTCTAATACTCTTGATAAATAGTTTTAAATGGAATATGAGCATTATAGCATTCTCTTATATATTTAACATCTTCCTCATCTAATAAAGCTCGACCATTTTTACTACCCATCCTTGTTCGGCCTGGAATTTCATCTCCTCCAGGGGTAGCATTATACCCATTAGTGTATGAGTTATAATATTTAATGAAAAATTTTTCAAGATTATTTAGTATTTCTTTACTATATTCATCTTGAGTTAATTCAGCTATTATTTCATAATCAAAATTTTCAAAACCATATTTTCTTATGGCTTGATGAAATTGACTATTATAATCATTAGCCTATTTGTTATAAGCTGCTGATTTATGGCCGTATTGTCTTCGTTCAAGATTAATACTCTGACCTATATAACTTTTTCCATTAATTTTATTAGTATATTTATAGATACCTATCATTTCACTCTCTCCTTTCATAATCTTTTGAGGGAGATTGTGTATTCTTTATTTAGTTTTGACCTATTTTTTTTTGATATAAAATCTTGCCACGGGATTGACTTCACCTAAACATATTTTGACATATATGTGTAATGGTCAGCTTTCCCCGTTAGCCTATAAATAAATTATAGACCCCCTTGATATAGGGTAAAAAGGATTAGGGCAATAGTTTACGCCTACCCTCAACAATAAACAATTCGCACTTACTTCTATCTTTACTCCAACAATCAACAAGTTTACTGGGAAGATTTAAGAATTGTTTTTTCTTTTCTTTTGGTTGTCTGACAGCTTCTCTGGCTTTACGTGCAGCTTCTCTTGCGCGACGTGCATTAAGAGCTTTATCGGCAATAATCTTAATTGATTTTTCATTAAGCTCAAGCCATTGTCTAATACTTTCAGTAATCCAAGGAGTAAACGGAGACATATCTAATTTCACAATTCGGCTCTTGGTCTGAGCATCATAGCTTACTCCAGGAGTAGTAAGATTGAATACAAGATACAAACCTTCTTGGCAATCATCACCTGAAAGGTTTTCTTCTTTATCTTTTAACCATTTCTTTTCGCGGAAAAATTTATTTAACTCACGAGTAAGAATAGTTTTAATTAATGTAATGTGCGGTCCACTATCAGTAAGTCCTGTATTTACATAAGGAATAATAGTAGAAGTATAGTTATCTGTGTAAGTTAGCTCAAAATCAAGCTTATTTTTCCCTTCATTCTTTTTAATAACCAACCTATTATCAATAATTTCTGTCTTTTTAACAGCGTCATTGACTAAATCGGTTAATCCATTAGCTGAATAATATTCTTCATCGTTAAGAAGAATTTTTAAACCGGGACATAAACATACAAGAACTTTAAATAACTGTTTAATAGTATTTAAATTAACTTCAACATGGGTAAAAAACTCTTCACTGGGCATCCAACTAACTTGAGTGCCATGTTTATTTTTATCACACTTGCCACTATTTCTTGCTTTAAAAATACCTTCTTCAAAGATAATTTCTTCAAAGCTACCATCACGCCAAGTAATCACTTTTAACCAATGACTCAAAAAACAAGACAATTTACTGCCGATACCATTCAAACCAAGAGCTGTACCTTCATACACTCCGTTATCATCATACTTACCGGAAGTATTAAGAACGCTAAAAGAAGCTTCAAGAATAGTTTTACCATCATCTCTTACTGCGTTTGGAATAAACCCTTGCCCATTATCCTCTACTATAATGCTATTGTCTTTATTGATGTTTACTTTAATTGTATCGCCATGGCCCGCGCAATACTCATCGATGGCATTGGACACAATTTCAATAAGTAATTGAGTTGAGTATTCTGTCGAACCGCAATAAACGCCTGGTCGGAGTCTAGTGAATTCCAATGGAGTCAGTGATTGAATACTATCTTCCGTATACACTTTGCTATTCATTTATATCCACTCCTTTGTGTAAATTAATTGGATCAGTTTTACCAGTAGCAATCATGTCAGCCAATTCATTACCATTGATGCCAGAATGTCCTGCTACTTTACGTAAATCAATCCTATATCCTTTTTTAACTAAATCATAATAAGCTTGAATTAAATCAAGATTTTCAGGAATTTTTTTATCACTTTTACGCCATCCATTATTTGCCCAACCATACATCCATTTTGTAAATGTTTGATGAACATAAGAACTATCTGTATATACAATTGGCGTAAATCTAGGGTCATTACCATATTGAATCATTGCATAAAGAACAGCTTTTAATTCTTGAATATTATTTGTAGTATTAGTTTCCCAATGGCCATAAGCATCTATTAATTTACCATTGTCGTCACAAACTACTACCCCATATCCGCCTTTATTATTTGTTTTACCGTTTTGACTACAAGCTCCGTCCGTATAGATAATCATAAAGACGGTCCTCTCTGCCAATCATGAGGATGTTCGGTGCGATACTGCTGAACTAACTAATTATAAGTTCCGCTTAAAAATTCTTCATTAATAATTGCTTTTGGATTAGTATGATACTTCTTTAAAAAGACTAAAATAACATCGACAAATTCCTTCACTACTGGATGCATAAGAACGTGTTTACGTTTCTCAAGCCACCATTCATATTCTTTTGTATAAGTAAAATTAGAACCCATATAGGCTCTGGCTGCGCCAAGAAAATCACAAATCATTTCTACACAATCTTCATAAGGCATAAGAATTGCGCTAGGATGTCCATCGCCAATATTATCAATCCAATATTCCCAATGATGTGTATTACGCCCTTTATGATGTTGCCAAGCTTGGCTATAGCCATTTACATCTTTACAATTATCAATAGGACTTCTGGTTCCTGTCCAATACTTGCAACTTTCTCTAAATTCAATATTAGAAAATTTAGATAAATCATGTTTAAATCCTCGCCAAGGAATACCAGCCATTTTACAATATCTATTAACCCATTTCTTATGCGTTAAGACTGTCTTCAAATGGTTGAAGTAATTCATCAAATTCAGTCCTTTCCTTTATAATATCAATACCATCTATAAACCTATTATGAATAACTATTACTTCATTATTAGGAAAACTATTTTGTAATTGTTGAGCTATTTCCCTAGTTTCATCTATTGTTAAATTTTTATTCATATAAGCCACAATTTTATCATTTTTATTTAATATTTTATAATCCATACTCTTCATATTTCAATTATACTAAAAATTTTTTTAAAAGTCAATTAACGTATATTGCCCTTGACAAAGAAAAAAATTTTGTTTATAATATATTTAGAAAAAATAAATATTATTATTCTCTCTTATATATATTATATAATATAATATTATAAAAATAAAAAAGGGAGATTTTATCTCCCTTTTTTATTTTTAATCAATCGGCCACCGTAATTGCGAGTTTGTTGTCGCCAAAAGTAGCTACCCAATCTGTCGCGGTCGGGTAATTTTTGCGAATGTAATCAAGCTCAAGGTCTGCTTTCACCTTGGTATAGCGCATAAGTGCGTCCTTATAAAGAGCAGTTGTCCGCGCAAGATTTTCAGTTGCGCAATCACGGTCGCGCATTACGACTTCGGCCAAAATATCCTTATAAGCTTCAGTCTCGAAATAACTATCACGCAGTTCATCCAAATACTCTTCTGGAATATCAATTGTATATTTAGTCATTTTTAAAACTCCTTTTTATCTTTTTTATTATATATTATACTATAAAATATATAATAAGTCAAATGCCGTAATCCATATTTAGTTCATCAGCATCTTGTGTATCAGTATAAATACTTATATCAGTAGACTATGTAGTAGTATTATTTGAACTACTTGTTGTCTATTGGTTTTTAATTAATTCTTTTATAATTTCATTAAAATCAGCATTATTACTATATGTCATATTTAAATATTTTTCTAAAGAATTATCTAGCTCTTTCATCACAGTATCATATTTAATACCGCCTTTAGTATTTTCAAGCATACTCTTTTTATAATAAAATACTTGACTAACACCATAGGCTGCCCAAGGTAAAGAGGCAGAAGCAGTTATCCAAGGTAAAGAACCGGTATAACCTTGCATTATACAGTAAAATGCTAAAGCAATATATAAAAGACTTGTTATCCAAATAAGTACTGACTCTTGGATAAGTAATCCTTTAGAGTATTCTCTTTTTGGCTTTTTCTATTTTAAATACATAATTATTCTTCCTTTTGGAATTATTTATTCATAAGACGATAAAGAACTTGGACCATTTCCTCGCGCGTCATAAACTTTTTATACATTTTACGACCTTTATCATCGCCTTTTACTAATCCATTGCCTTCCGCCCAGCTACGAGCATCAGCAGACCAAGAACTAGCATCCTTTTGCGCAAGTTCAGTTAAATAATTATTCATCATTTCATTAAATCTTTCTTGAGTCATATTTTCGTCTTCCTCCTCTACTCCTAATAATTGATTTACCTTTTCGGCAATCTCATAATGTTTATTATATAAATATTCACCCGGACATGATTTAGACGTATTAAACCATCTATGAACTGTCATATTCTACTCTTCTGGATGACCAATTAAATTTTTATCAGCTTTCCATTTAAGTGATTTTATATTATTACGCTTGCAAATATCAGCCAATAATTTAATTAAAGAATTAAACGCTTTATCCGTAATTTTATAAGGCGATGTAGTATCGCTAGCTACTTCGATAGTAATAGCCCGATTGTCATTACTCGCACTACTGGAGCACCAAGAACGATCTTTTTCTTCTACGTACATGCCTATTCTACCATCTGGTCCAATGCCATAATTAGAAGAAGCTTTGTAAGAAGCGGGCGCGAATATGCTACCAAGAGTTTCAACTGAACATTGTCCAACTACACAATGGATAGTAACCGTATCAATTACGTGATTACGAGGGCTGGTGCGATTTGGGCTTATCTATGTGTAATTCACTAATGGACTATTGGTTTTACCATATCCATATTCATTTGAAGATGGTTCGCTAATTGTTTCATTATCACTCACTCCTGGATTATATATAAAACCAAGGAAAGTATATCCAGAGCCAGCGCCCCAATTACCATTTCCTTTTTTGCGTGTAGCATTCCAGAAGGGATTTTTACTACCCCAACCACTTTCCGATGTTATAATTTCTGTTGGACTTATTACTTTTTCTACAATGGCTACGTGGCCGACACCATCGCTACCTTTTTTAGTAGCACCACCTTGCCATACCATGCAAGCACCAAGTTTAGGCTCCTGCCCCATAGGAATACCAGTATTATTATATTCGGGAAATCTTTCTGCATTTACGGGGCTTAAATATTTACAATAGCCCCAATTGCCTATTTCGTTAAATCTTCCGTATGCGTCATTCTGTTACTTTAAGACCTTAAAAATAAGGCGGATAGGACGTTAATCCTATCTCTATGGTTTCATATTTAGATTATAGCCATAGTTCAGACTGTATATTACTTCCTTAATGGAAGAACTCACTTCAATAATAATATTACTATTATTATCCCGCAGTCGTTAAGGTTTCTCAATTAAGAGTCTTACCTCGGTCTGAAGTGTCTCCACCCTTTAACCGATATAGTGAGTTATGGGCATTTTAAAACCCCACGCAGTTCGATAAGACGTCATTCTAGGCATCTGTAGGATTCCCTTTTATAGCATATGAATAACCGCCATTGCCAACAGTGATATAGTATTTATTGCCAGCTTCTGGACGTGTTGTTCTCATTTTAAATGCCATATTTATTCTCCTTTCTTAATTATATAAAAAGAAGTAAAGAATATAAATTCTTTACTTCTTTAAAATATTTAAATAAATTTAAATCTTGTAGTTGCTAATATTACATCATCCGGTAATATATGATTTTCATCTTTATAAGAAATACGAATTAAAGGAATATTATGAGTTTTACAATAATTATTTTTAAAATTATCTCTTTTTTGAATTTCTTTTAAATCATTTTTCCCCCATCCCGCTTCTTCTAAAAAATGCTATCTGCCATCAAATTCGATTAAATATTCATTATTAACATAAAAATCAAATCTTGCAGGTCGGCCGGATGGTAATATACAATCTTTAAAAATTTTTTCTTTTTCATAAGATAAATTTAATTTATCTAATAATTGACTAATCTTATATTCTCCAAAAGAAGTTTTAAGACAGCCACAAGATTTTGTACTGCCTCTTCTTAAATCATAGCCTCTAACAATAGTAGTATTACCACATTCACATTAACAGAACCAAGTGGGACGTGGTTGACTGCCCTATTGATAAACATCTTTATCTCGTTTTATTACTGTTAATTTACCAAATTTCTACCCAGTTAAGTCTATTAAATGATTCTATCCTAATTTAATATAATTTTCTTTTCCATAACATCCACAAGATTTAGTATGTCCACTATTTAAAGAATTGGTTGATAAATAAGTAAAATTGCCACAATCACACTAACATTTCCAAATTACACAACCATTTGAATTTCTTTTTTCTGTTTTTTCAACTACTAATAATCTATTAAATTTCTATCCTACTAAATTTATACTTTTACCTATATTACATCAACTCCGCTTGTTTCGCTAATTTAGATCTATAACAATTTTTAAGTGTTATTTCACCATAATAAGACTGTCCTCTAAAAACTTGAGATAATCTATTTAATCCATTATTACTACCTTCATAAGAAATTAAATCTACTTGCGCTTTGTCATCACCTTCAATAACACATTTAGTGTTTTCTCCTATGCGTTGTATCATTAATTTCATTAAATCTATAGTAGAATTTTGAGCTTCCGTAATATAAACACCACTATTATCAGTAATATCCATTCCTCGACAATCAGCGGTAGGAACAAGAATTATTTTACCCTCATTAATCAAATCCTCAACCGCATTTCTATCTCCAAATTTACTTACAAGGAAATTACCTATTTGTGAATCAAGAAGTTTAATATCCTTATCTCCAGGATAAAAACCAAGTTTTGCGCTGTCCTTAGTAGCTACTGGATTACAGAACATATAAATTTTATCAATTTTACCTTGTTCTAACAAAGAAAATAAATAAGTAAGACCAAGAAGTGATTTGCCTACGCCGGCACCGCCTCTAAAAACTGTCAATTGGTTATTTACTAAACTATCAATAGCACATTTTTGATATATATCATTTTTATATGGTGAAATTTTACCAAACCATTTTGATTCAATAGGCTTAGAACTTAAATAACGATGAGTTTCTCCATTCCAAACTCTTAAATCTAATAGATTATTTTCTTCATCTTTTAAAATTAAATATTGCCCTGGTAATAAATTAAATTTATTGGAATCTATTTTTTCATAAAAAGATATTAATTCTTCTTGAGAAATAATTAATTCTTTATATCCGGTATATTCATCCAATTTATTTTTATTAATAGATGAAACACTAAAAGCAAATAATCTAGCAATACATTTTAAAGTTAAATCGTTAGTAATAAAATTATCAATAGGGTTGTTTCTATGATGTTTATTATAATCTAAGGCCGTCGCAAGTATTTTCATATCATTAGTAAGTGATAAATCCATTTTCTAAATTGGTTTTATCATTTTTTCTTTATATATTAATACTTCGCAAGCTTCAGGATTATTATTTAACGTATGAAGTAATTTGCGCGCGGTATATTTTGTATTAGCATCTTTATTAGCCGATGTTTTAATATTTTCTAATTCATCAAGAGTAATTGATGAAATTAAAATTTTTTCATTTTCATCTTCTAGTAAGTTGCCTTTACACAATAAGCTACAAGTATCATAAAAATTAATCATCTTCGTAATCAACCTCGTCTTCCTATGGTATTGCAAATCCAACGACAGGTGTGTCTTCGGATTTAGTCAAGTTTAAAATTTGATTGTTATAATCTGCTATTTTAACAGAAAACCAACCTTTGACCAGTTCGGCAAGATTTGCTATAACCGCTGTGATAAAATCTAATAAAGTTAATCCAATGGTAGCAAAAATAATACCTAAAATAAAATTAATTATAGAAACCAACTCCTTTGAGAATTATTATTCCTATTATTATTAAATTTTTGTTTAATGTTATTATTTATTTTTGCCCATTCCAGTTCTTAGATAAATCTTCTAATACTTCTCCAGTAGACCTAAAAGTTCCATCAGGATTAGTAAGTGTAATTCCTAAATCTTGAAATAATTTTTCTTTTTCTTTCGATTTCTTTAATCGAATAAATTTATTTACTTTTTCTCTATTGGCTAAGTATTCTCTTAATTCATTTTGAGAATTTTTAATTTTTTCTTTGATTGTAGTATATTGCGCGAGTAAATTATCATATTCGGCCTTAATACGTTTAAATTCATAAGATTGCGGATTTAATTGTTTGCTACTTATCATAGTGCTAATTAAATGTTCATATGCTTGAATTTGCGGAATGATTTGATTATTTTTAATATGTTGTAAGATTTTAATCTTGCAACGACGTTCAGCAATTTCACAACCGGTAAACTCATTTACACAATCCCAATCGTCAGGATGACATTTGGCGGTTCCAACGAAGGTATTTTGTCCATCAGAGATAGTGCAAATTGTTGTACCACGATGTTTATTATAATTAAATATAGGTTCTCCTATCATAAAAAGAAAATCCTCCTTTTTTATTTTATTATATAATAAAAAAGGAGGAAAATCAATTATTTAGCCGTAGTATTATTTTTGTAATTTCCTTTAATTGGAGCTACAGTGTCATAAATTTTTTTAAGACAATTAATCCAATAGATAGCCGTATCATAATTTATTAAATTATAAGTTATTCCAGTAGTATCATCAGTCTAAGGTCTTAATAATTCGGGGTCTAAGTCAACACGTCCAGCATTTGCATTATTTAAATTATCAATAATATTTTGAAATGTTTCATTAAAAGCTAAAGATAAAGTATAAGCTTCACCTTTTTCAACAGTATCGGGTATTAAACCATAAATATCTTCTTTAGTTTTTGGATATTCAGTTTGATAAGAAGAATTTTTATTTAAAGTATCTGATTTATCACGAATTTCAAATAATCTAAAAATAATTTTCTTCATTAAATTTATATCAGCGTTTTTAGCCAATCTTTGTAAATTTAATTGCGCATAAAGGCTATCAACTTCTTCGCTTTGGCATCCATAATTACATTGACCAGTACAACCTAAAGTACAAGTATTACCACAACTAACAGCACAAGCCAAAGCACATGCGGTTTTACATCCGCCGTCGCAGCCACTAACACAAGTACCCGTACAACTAGAACAAGTACCTGTACAACTATAACAGCCACCGCTGCAGCCACTTCCACAATCTCCTTTACACCCATCCTAACAGCTATTACCGCATCGGCTTGAACATACATTGCAATCATCCATGCAACTACTAGATTTGCAACCACTTGTATCACCGGGGCCATGATTTGGATTATCTTTATGGTGACTATCCCAACATTCAGAATTGCAGTCATTTTTGCATCCGCCGCCACAACCATTACAGGCCATATTTCATCCCTCCTTCCATTTTATTAAATAATTATATTCTTCTTTTGGAATTAAATTATTTATAAAATCATAAGAAAATTTTTGAATTTTATCATATGATTGTTTATCATTAATTATTTTACAATAATACATTGTTGCCAAAGCCTGTACTTTAATTTCTTCACAAATTGTATTAGGTCTTGTATTGAAATCTCCGGTCTAATCATAGCAGCAACCTAAGCAATATGAGCAATTGCTAGCTATTGGGCATTCTAAGCATTTTTTATCAAACATATTTTTACGAGAACATTCTTTAAATGCTTTTAGCCATTCTTTTTCTTTGCTTGTATATCCTATTCCATGCTCAATATTACCAATAATAGCTGGTTCTCTATTCAAAGAGCTTTCCATAAATCTAATACAGGTATAGATGTCACCCTTATAGTCTAAAGCGAACATATTATTTGATGTACCACACCATGCGGTATCTACGTTATATTCATCTAAAGGTTTATAATGGCTAGCATCAAATATAATAAAATAAATTTTATCCTGTAAATTATTTTCTTTTATATAATCAGCTATTAATTTTAACTAATTATAATATTCTTTAGCATAATTGATATTCCATACATCTTCAAAAACACAGTTCGCATGAATAACTGTAAAGCCTAATTTTATCATATTTTTAAATCCTTTAAATAAATAAGATACATTATCAGGACTAATGGTAATTTTTGTGCTGGTATTATTATAATTGTTTAACTAATCTAAAGCAGCTGAAATAGCTAAGTCGTAGCTTCCTTTACCATCTGGAAACAATCGACAATTATCATGTAATTCTTTACATCCATCTACTGTAATTCCTAAACTAATATGTCCCTAATATTTTTTAAGATATTTCTATACTTTATCAGTAAAATATAATGTACCATTAGAAGAAAAATTATACATATGAAACAATGACCATAGATCTTCGGGTTCCTCAGCAAAACGCTATTCAAAATAGTCCGTAATTTGGTCTATTAAATCAATTTGTAGAAATGGCTCTCCTCCTATAAAATCAATAATTAAACCACTTGTGTCTCCAATATAAAATGGAGTGCTAGGTTTATGTTTACAATCAAAGATATAATCAATAAATTTTTTAGCAGTTTCAAATGACATTATATGAGTTCCTTTATTAAACTAATAACAATAAGAGCAACATAAATTACAAGCATCAGTTACTTGAAAAGTAATAGTTCGAGCTGCTTTAACATCAAACTATTCTTCAAAAATTTTTATTATATAATCACTATATTCAATAGAATCATTTAACATTATTTATTTCTCCTTTTATTCCTTTAAAATAATTCGATTATTACTAATATCAACTAAAAAATTAAAACCTAAATTTATTTTATATTTATTCATAAAATAAAATTTAAATTTATAATATTTTATATATTGCTAAATATATTTCTATAAATAATAATTATTAAAAGTACTTAAATAAGAAGCTCTATAAGAGGTTACATAAAAAATTAAACGTTCTAATTCATATAAATCTTTCATATCTTCTTGTTCTAAATTAATAATCAAATAATCACCTTTTTCTCTATATTCTTTATTTATATTAAAGAAGCAAAATATTGAATTAATTAGTTTTGACCTTTTTGCTTAAAAAATTGCTATAGGCACAAATTTTCCAAATCATGACCGTTGTTGGGTACAAAAAAAGAGTAAGGGTAGACCTTACTCTAATAATTGCTTAAAAATAGCAGAAAGACACGGCACACAGATAGTATTACCAGCTTGTTTATATAATTGAGTATTTGATAAACGTCCTTCTACTTTTGAATATACTTCATCAGAGAAACCCATAATTTTCCAACATTCTTTTGGAGTAAGTTTTCTAACACCTTTTTCACCTAAATAAATTTTAGGCTGTCTATGTCCACCAGTCATAGTTGTAAGAGTTGGACAAACTCCGTCAGGAGAATAAACACGTTTAATTGATTCATTACCAGCCATTTCAAGATTGCCAACTTGAATAAGTCCATTATCACTTTCAGTAATATTATCTTTAAAAATAAATGGACGGTCATTCATATACATGTTTGCTGGAATTTTATTATCTGGTTCAAGTATATCTTTAATTTTAATGGTTCTTTTTTGTGGCTCAGGGAAAATAAATTCTTTATCAGGTTTTAGAATTGACACACAAAATACTCTTTCTCGACTTTGAGGCACTCCATAATCTACAGCGTTTAAAACTTTCCAATAATTAGTATATCCAAGAGAAGTAAGATAATCTAGCCATTTATCAAAATTTTGTTTATGCGTTGCACCAACAAGATTTTTTACATTTTCCATAAGTAAATATTTAGGAAGTTTAGTTGAAATAATTTTTTTGCATTCCCAAAGTAAAGATGAACGTGTGCCCGAACCTTCATCTGCCCCTGCTTGTGCGCCGGCTTGACTAATATCTTGACATGGAAAACTATACGTAAGTAAATCACAATCCGGAATTTCAAAAGGGTCTATTGTAGAAATATCACCTAAATTTTTAACTGGCCCATGAATTAATTCGTAAGATTGAATAGCATATTTATCTATTTCACTAATAGCTACTGTTTCAAATTTAATACCAGCATCTTTGAGCGCTTGAGCCTATGAACCAATGCCTGCAAATAATTCAATTAATTTAATCATTTTTTACGCATCCTTTTAAAAAAGGAGGGCTTTCGCCCTCCTTTTTACTTATTCAAATACTGGGCAATAGTCTTCTTCAGGTCAATACCAGTTGCATCTCCAAGTCCATTAAGAACCTTATCAACGCTCTGCATAACATCAGAAACAATCTTTGTATTACCACCTTCACCGTAAATAGTAATTCCATCTACATTATGAAGAGGCTCAGCGGCCGCCTTAACCGCTTCGGGCAATGCCTTCAAATACATTTCAATAACTGATGCTTCCCCGAACTTCTTCTGGGCTTCGGCTTTCTTCTCAATAGCTGATGCTTCTGCTTCACCAACCGCCGCAATACCGGCTGCTTTCTGTTCTGCTGCGTACTTATCGGCATCAGCCTTGGCCTTCATGGCACGAGCTTCCTGTTCCATTTCATAAGCTTTAGCTTCGGCATCCTTCTGGCGACGAATAAGATCTGCTTCGGCCTTCTTCTCGGCAGCGTACTTATCGGCATCTGCCTGCTTACGCACAAGAGCATCAAGTTCATATTCCTTCAACTGAATTTCTTTCTGCTTCAATTCGGCTTCGCGTTCTGCCTTTGCAATATTTGCATCCGTCGCGGCGACATCTCTCAACTTACGCTGATTCTCTTCCTCAATGCCTGCTGCCGCATTAGCCTGCGCCTGACGAGTATCGGCTTCCTGTTTTAACTGTGCCTGCTTAATTGCAAGGTCATTATTACGAACGGCCATGTCTTCGGCTGCCTTAACCTTTGCGTCATTAGCTTCCTTTGCGTTAGAGGCTTCGGCAATTGCAATTTCACGCTGGGCATTAGACTTTGCAATCATTGCATCCTTACGAATCTGCTCAACATTGTCAATACCAAGGTTAGTAATTACATCATTATCATCAGAGAAATTCTGGACATTAAATGTAATTAATTCAAGACCCAACTTAGCCAAATCCGGCACACTATTTTCCTGAACTCTCATGGAGAATTCCTTGCGGTCATTAATCATCTGCACAAGACCAAGAGTGCCGACAATCTCACGCAAGTTGCCTTCAAGGAGGTCATTAACCTTATTCATAATTTCATCATGTTTTGCATTAAGGAAGTTCTGTGCAGCGACTTCAATCAATTCAGGTGTTTGACTAATCTTAACAATCGCGGTTGCATCTACCTTAATGTTAATGAAATCATTGGTAGGAATAGAAGTCTTTGTCTTTACATCAATCTGCATTGCCTTGAGTGAAAGCTTATCAATTCTTTCAAGGAACGGAACTCGCAATCCTGACTTACCTACGACAATTCTTGGATTCTTACGTAAGCCTGATACAATATAAGCTACATCAGGCGGAGCCTTAAAATATCCAAGTCCAATAATAACACCAATGAGAATTACTCCAAGAATAATCCAAATGTGAGACAAAATTGCTGACAAAATCATTTTATATTCTCCTTAATATTTAATTTTATTTTTAATTTCTTCAATAATATCATCCAATAGAACTGGATAACAATTATGAGCATCCATTTCTACATGATAAATAAGACCTTTATCCCAATCCACCCATCTATCTTGAGTATGAACATGGCCACACAGATTAATCACTCGCGCCTTAAGCGGTTTATCCTCATCAAGATTACCAGTTAAAGTAGGGTAATGAGAAAGATAAAACTTATATTTTTTGTATTTATAAGGAACTGCATAACCCCAAAATTCTGTGCCCAACTTAAGATTTACATACTCTTGAATACGATTTGCTGTGCAATGGTTTCCGGCGATAATATATAAATTACCATTAAGTCGATTAATACATTCAATACCTTTTTTATTATCATTGAGCATCAAATCGCCAAGTACAATTACGTCATCTTCTGGCATTACAATACTGTTATGCTTTGTAATAATAACTTCATTCATTTCATCTACGCTTTTAAAACCGCGTGGTTCATAAATAAAAGGCTGGTCATGACAAAAATGCCAATCTGAACAAAGATATACTTTACTCATAAACTATTCATCTCCTTCTCCCACCATTCCCCAATGATTACCATTTCTGTTGGTTTCATCGGGGCAAATTAATGATACATTTTCATTTTCATCAACTCGATAAATTGCATTATAAATATAATCTTCGTGGTAAGTAGGGAAAGTATAATTACTATACATATTTTTAATTGCACTTTCTGGCACAAGAGCCAATCCCTTTCTTTTGGAGTTGCGCTCAAGGGCTACTTCAATCGGCACATCAAGATAAATACAATTAATATTTGCTTTATAATCTCGAAGTGTCATATAAAGAGCATTGATAAGTTTATTGCGCGACTTCATATTTAAATGAGTAGCATCGGCAATTACATTATCATTTTTAGAAAAAGCATATTCAATTCGCCTAATGAACTCTTTAAACACTTTTCTCTCTTGGTCAAAATATTGACAATTAGGACGTTTCTTTAAAATATTAAAACGAACTTTATCTCTTGAAATAATTGCTGTATTAGGTTTATCAGCAAAGAAATGTTCAAGGAAAGTTGACTTACCGGTACCCGGTGGTGCGGAGATAATCCAAAGAGTCGGAACATTCATCTTTATACACCCCATTCTCAAAATTTTCTTTAAAATTAAAGACATCTTCATCGTCTTTACATTCGATACAATTTATCATTACTTTACAATATGGGCAATAAAGCTTTTTTCTATGAAACCTCTCATGTTGAAAACCATGATTCCGAGGAAGTTCCATAGCTTTATTTCCACATTGGATGCAATAAAAATTATGTAAATTAATTTTCATTTATATTTCCTTTAATTTATAAATTAATTATATAATATTTTTATTTAATTTTCAATTAGAGTTAATTTGGAAAATATGTTCATCAAAAGTATCGAGGTCAAAAAGAATACCAACATTAGTCGCATAAGTTCCGCAATCAATATTAATATTATGACCATCATGCGTATACATAACACCAGGATCCTTCATAAACTCTTTTTCAGACATAAGATAAGGAATAGGCGTATGTCCATATACTTGATAATCAAATTCACGAGGTTTGTATCCAGTATTATGATTACGATTCCAGATGAGTTCTTTCCGTAGATAATCTTGCATTTCTTTTGGTTCTTTATCGAATTGCCTATTTTCAAAATGTCGAATTGTATTCCAAGAGACTCCTGCATGAGAAAGAAAAATTTTCTTACCTTCGGTATTTTTATAAATGTAAAATGGAACCGTTTTCTTTAAAAGAGCTAACCAATTTCTCATATGTTCATCTTGAATAGCACTTTCAAATGTTTCATATCCGCCATTTTGAACCAAAAGCATAAAAGCATAATCGCGCATACCATCATAATTAATATAATCATTAAGTGCATCAATAAGCATCTGTTCATGATTACCACGCACATAGGTAATCCAATTATCATTTACGCCACGGAGCATATCCTTAATGATTTCCCAACCATCATTACCGCGGTCTGCGCAATCACCAAGACAAACAAGACTATCTTCTACTTTCAAAATAGATTTCATTTGATGCCAAAGTTTCATATTGCCGTGCAGGTCGCTAATACAATATTTCGCCATATTTATCAACTCACTTTCTAAGTGGAAGCTTCTAGCTCCTCTTCCTTTTCTATATATATATTATATAATATTTTTATATAAAAATAAAAGAGATAGAATTTATCTATCTCCTTTAATTTTAATCAATGAACTATTATCACTTAGTGGATTAGGATGGAATTCCAATTCAACTTCTTGAGTATTTACTGGAACAATAAAATAAATCCAACCACTGGCTCGGCGTCCACTATCTACCAATTCAAGAACTCCAATATCATTTGGACTTTCTTCGAGATAATGATTATTATAATTTTCATTATTTACAAAGCAATTGAATTGATTATAACTAACATAAATAGTTTTAGTAGTATTATTAGTAATATCAACATGGAAGCCAATCATCTTATAACTTTCTGGAATATTGTCCAAAAAATTCTTCGGCTCAACGTTAAAATTATATTCTGTAATTTTATAATCACAACCATTAATTGTGATTACATCATTAAGCTTATAATATCCTTCTTCAAGTTCGGCTTTATCTTTACGCAAAAGAAAAAAAGCTGTAAGAATAATAGCAAGAACCAAAAGAACTATAACAATCTTTTTAAGCATTCATTTACTCCTTACATTAGAATATAAAAGACATTCATTACCAAGGCGGTAATAACAAGATAATTAGACCACATACTTGATGTTTCAGTATCTTTTTCTTTGCGTGCGATATGCCATTTATAAAAACAATAGCACCAAAAGATAGCAGAAACAAACCAAAGAACAGAAGTAATAATTTTAATCACGGCCATTTTTAATCTCCTCTCTTAATTCCATAAGCAAATTACCAAGAACATTTCGGCCCATAATATCTTTACATCTGGGACATTTACAATCGCCGAAAAAGTTATCATGCCAGGTGTTGCCCTCTTCTAGATACTGATCACCAGTAGCAAGAAGTTTGTAGCGCAACTCCGGAATTGCAAATTTAAAATGAAGCCCTTTGCGCATTACATCAACCTTAACACTTTCCCAGTCCGGCGCAAGCTTAATTTGTCGTCCATATCTTTTTGCTAAACCAGGAGATTTAGCATTTCTTACTAATTCAAAATCATATAAATCAGTAGCTTTTTGAGCTTGAAAATAATGTTCCATTGTAGGATAAAAGTCGCCACATTCATCTTTAAAAGGACTTGCGCTAAAGTTGCTTAAGAAAAAATATTCACCATCAAATCTATCAATCATACTTCATACCCCTGTTCGGCCATAACCTTAGTGCTTTTATAAACCATATGTCCACTCGCGCGGTCTTTGCATTTCTTAATTAAACCAAATTCAATCATATTATTAAGAATACGACTTAATTTTTGTGAAGTAATATCATGCAATACAATATCACTTGCTTGAATCTGGGCAATACTTAGTGCTTCTGGACTATTTTCAAGGACTTCAATACATCTAACTGTAAATTCACTATTTTGCTGTACCGAATATTTACTCGTTTTATAAGGCATACTTATCACTCACTTTCTAAGTGGAGGCTTTCAGCCTCCCCTTCCTTTTCTATATATATTATATAATATTTTTTTATAAAAATAAAAGAGGGAATTTTTACATTCCCTCTTTTATATTAGTCCTGCTTCGGCGCGAACTTATTAATCAATCCTTCAAGTGTAGTACCATGCATAAGACGGTCAACCACATCTGCGGAACTTTCACCCTTAGTCAAAGCATAAGGCGCAATACCATCAGCAATAGTCTTCATAAGTTCAACATTACCATTTGCAGTAAGTGCTTCAATCAGACCCGGCTGGATAGACTTCATAATGTTCTTAACACTTTCGGTGTAAGCTTCCTGCTTTGCTTTTTCAATATCAGCAAGAGACTGCTTATAAGCAATTTCAGCATCCTTATCTTTCTGCTTGCGTGCGAGGTCGGCATCATGAATAGCATCAATAAGAACAGACATATCGCATTCAGCCTGCTTAATTGCCTGCTGCTCTGCCTCCTTCTTTCTATTAGCTTCACTCTGCATATCAAGCTTTGTCATAGTTTCAGTGCGCTGAAGTTCAAGCTTATTCAACATCTGCTGACTACGAAGCTCTTGTTCTCTCTGCTCGGCTTCAGCAAGTTTAGTAATAACTTCGATACGCTTTTCGGCGTCAGAAAGTTCAAGAGACTTAGAAATCATTTCATTCTGATGCTTCATAAGAAGCTCTTCAACATCACTATCAATATCAATATTCAGAACTTCGCAGTCATAAACAAACATGCCATTTTCCTTGAAGAAACGACCCGGCTTCTTGTCAGTTTCAGCATCTGTGCTATTAATATCATCAATAGTATAGCTACGAATAAGAGAACTATAATTCTGATAGAATTCTTCAATAGTATAGTTCTTTGCCATTCTCTTGATAATAGAGCGCTCTCTATCACAAAGATACTTAACATAATTATCAATGGAGAACCATTTATTCATGTAATCCTTATCAAAGGAAACACAATAAGAAACTGTGATATTTGCCTTTACAAAGTCCTTGGTTTCAATCTGAATAACATCACTAATCTTATTATTTTCATGGCGCAAGAAAACAGTCTTAATAAGCTTATCGGTGGTCTTTGGCTTACCAGTGCTCATCTGGAGGACTTCAAGTGTCTGGTCATAATCCAAAAGGATAGTCTTAGGTCCGCACACAACTTTGCGATCGCCATTCTTACTAATTACATCAACGGCGTATCCAGTCCAAACATCAATAGATACAACGCCATCATACTTATTATCAATAGTAATAGTACGAGGCTTAGTATAAGAAGTACCGCGCGAGATATTTGCCTTAGCTTCAAGATTAGCAAGAGTAGAAGAAAGAGAAGAAGTGGAATATGCAGTCAAAGTATCAAGAGAAGATGCAGAGACATTCTTTAAACTCTTTTCAACAGATTTTTCATTAAGTTCTCTATTATATTCAAGAGCTTCATTATTGCCAGGATACCACAATGCGCACTGGCTATTTGTCAGCTTACGTTTAACAACAACTTCGGTACGCGGGTCAGGCAGATACATAGCCGGGCCTTTAACAGTTGCAATTTCACCAGTAAGGCGGTTCATAATATAACGGCCTTCACCTTCCGGAATTGCAATTGCATGATGCATAATCTTGTTATCATAATTGATAATAGCATGTTCCGGACGCGGATAATAAATCATCTGGTCATCGCCAGTAATGAAAAGCTCTTCACCAACAGGATGGTGAGTTCCATCTTCGTCATTATATTCAGCAATTACCTTAATGTAAATGCCAGAAATCTTAGAAAGCTCAATCGCACGGAAAATATAACCACCATTAGGCGAAGTGACAAATGTTTCAGTCGGTTCAGGGAAAACAACCTTTGGTCCGTGAACATAACGCTTATTACCATCTTCATCCTTCAGGATACAATATTCAAGACGCTCAAGAGTGACGGCTTCGCGCACATAACCCCGCTTAGCGTCATTATTAATAGGAATGACTTCAATACCAGTAGGCGGAATATAGAAGGAAATATCAGTACCCTTAATGACCAAAATCTGACCATTTACACAATTAGTAATCGTATTTTCAATTTCCTTACCTTCAGCATCGACTACCTTACCCTGATTCTTATTGGCTTCATCGGCCTCATAAACGCGCGCGAGAAGATACTGGTTAGTGCGCAAAGCATGTCCCTTAACAACCTTTGCCATCTGGCCTGGATAAAGCGCGAAAGCAACAGGTCCGCGGATATTAACCTTACGTCCATGAAGCAGTTCGGGCGAAGTAGATGCCGAACCAACATTAGGGTGAGAGCCATCCTTAGTAGGATTCTTTACAATTGCATACCAATTCTCTGGCGGAAGAACAAACAAAGACTTTGCTTCAGAAAGGTTCTGGACTGTCTTAAACTTCTTAACTTTTTCGTCAAAGACAACAAGACTATCCTGCGCGGAAATAGTAATTGTAATAGGACCAGTATATGTCTTAATAGAACCATTAGTATTATTCTGAACGAATACATATTCATTCGGAGAAAGAACAATATCTCTCTGTTGCTGATTCATCATATTATAGTTATTATTATTCATTTCCATTGTTTAGTTTACCTCATATTTATTTACATAATTCACAGGAATAACACTAATTCGATTATTACTTTCAATCATCATTGCCTTACCATTGGAAGAAATGATTTCACCAATTTCCATTTTACCAGTGCGCGGATTAATGAAACGAACAATCTTATCAAAAATAATAGACATAATTATTTATTCCTTTCTTTAACTTATATATAAATTATATAATATTTTTATTAAAAATAAAATATTCGTCAGTAAGAGGAGCGATTGGAATTTTATATGCGCAAGTTGGTCCTTTAATAAGATTATCTACATCAAATTTGATTTTAGGCAAATCTTTAAAAGAACGCTTGCCATCTCCAATTACCATATGAGTATATTCACCATTTTCCATCATTAAACAAATTTCTCCGGCTAATGGAATAGGATTGGCTTTAATCCAATTATCCGTTGTATCTACCCTCTATGTGATTTTGCAAGTCGGTATATATGCCATAATTATCACTCCTTATAAAAATAAGGGGGTCATTGCTGACCCCTTTATTAAATTACTGAATTGCCGAGTATCTTTCACTGTCAAGCTTATTATACATGAGGTCTTTTGCCGTTTTACCAGACATAATCATCTCATAAATAACAGGCGAAAAACCACTAACAAAAGTAATTCCATCTTCATCTCTCATAGGAATGTTATTCTGACGCGCTTGTACATTCCAGAATACAAGTTTAGGCATCTTATAACCATATGCAAGCCACTTATTTCTAATCTTTTCCATAAGAGTGTTCATAGAAGAACCATAGCGTGCAGAAGTACAACAGCCATTAAATTCCATATCACTGATAATGATAAGATTTTCCGGAAGCTCTTCTTGGGCACAATGATTTTCAATCGCAATCTTGAGAAGGAGGTCAAATGCGCTTTCTACATTGGTACTCATGCCCCAATCATTGCGAAGCATTCTCTTAACCTTGTCGCAAAAATCAATGCCCTCAACTTTTACGAAGTTAGGATGTTCGCTAAAGGTAAGGAAATGACCAGTATAAGGACCCTGCGCCTTTTCGGCACAATACAGACCAAGAGAAATGGCAACATTAATAGGCGCACTTGCTTCATACCCAAACATAGAGCCAGAAGTGTCAATCATAGCGATGCCATTAAAAACAGCACCATTAAAATAATCGTGAAGATTTTCCCAGTACTTATTGGTCATAAGTCTCTTTGTATCATCAGGTGCCGGAACGGAACCACTATACCAATGATTCATAATATTAAATGCTTCAGCAACACATTCATAAGGATAAAGCACACGTGCATTTACCTTAGTAGTAGTATCCTTTGCGAAATCTTCATAAGTGCGGGCACCTGCTTCTTTGCGCTCTACATCATGGCGCGCGAATGCCTGTCTATAAAGGAAACCGGCACGAGAAGGAATTTTATCATATTTAATTTTATCCCATTCATTCGCGGACATAAGACGCTCAAGAACATTAATCTTCTGGCGAAGCATAGAAAGAGTTTTTCTATACTGTTTTGCAGTCATACCAAGATAACGACGAGTACGATTACCAAGATCTCTTGACTCCTGCGAGCTACAGTTGGTGGATTTCAGCCACTTCGCCAGCAGGCTCGGCGTGTTAGACGTGATGTCAGATGCAAGTTGTACTTTCATTAAGTGGAAAGCGCTATCCTGGCAAGGCGTATCAACGAAAGTATACAAATCATCCCAGCGTCCGCCAATTTCAGGGATATAAGCCATATTACGCTTAACAGCATCAGGATGGTTATTGGCAAGCCACTTCATACAAACGCGGAAGAAGCGTCTTTCGCCTTGACCTTCTACGGCGTCCCTGATGTAAAACAGACACTTAAGAGCATACTTTTCATCTTCCTCAAATGCCTTTTTAAACAGAAGAATACAATCATCATCGCTTCTGGTTCTAAATGCCGAACCAAGAGCAAACAAATCATAAAGCGCGGAGCCAGTTGTGTTATAACTAAGCGCCCCATTTTCAGTAGTCGTATAATTAGTAATATTCTTCAAAGCATTAGCAAAATTCATAAACAATCTCCTTTTTCTCTTGGACTTTATTCAAGTCTGTAATTTGATTTATTTTCTATATATATTATATATTATTTTTTATAAAATTTCAAGTTTTACACTCTGACCATTCAACATTTTCAATTCCACCGCAATCATCAACTTCCCAATCATCAACCAAAAGGTCTAATTCAATATCATTATTATAAATGAAATTTTTAGGATTAGCTTTAAATTCTTCAAATTCTTCATCAGTTAAATTAATAATGCCTTCTTTATGACCGTAGCGTAAATGTCCAGCTACATATTCAAGTGGCGCGTAAATATAAACTTTCTTCATTCCGGTAGTTCCTCTATAATTAAATCTTTTGGTAAAAAATGTTTGCATAAATAACAAGAACCAAAACTAACACCTTTTTGAACTTGGGTTAAATCTTGATTAGTATAATAATTAATTCTTTTATCAAAACCTAAATACTGTAAATCGTCCTTGATATATGGAAAACGAGCCTGTCCTTGCAAAGAAGGAATGGGTAAAAGCATTGCATAAGGTTTGCCTAATTCAAATAATCTTTTTAACACATTATCTTTTTGAGAAAAAGGAGGATTAGAAATAATTATATCATAATTCTCTTCTGGCTCATAATAAAAAAAGTTTTGTCCTTCATCTATGTGCGAATACAATACTTTGAAACCATTATCTTTAAAAACTTTTACATACGCGGAATTTGATAGATCAAATGGACACCAAATTATTGCATTTGGATTAAATTTATTTATATATTTAATTAACGGCTAAACTGCGTAAACTGGAGTATAAACTTCATCAGAAGCTTTGTCAGTTTTTGCAGTTAAATATCCTTTATTTAATGGCATAAAAATCCTCCCTTTTTATTTTATTATATAATATTTTTGAATAAAAAACAAAAAAGAGGATTAAACTTAATTAATCCTCTTTAAAATCAATAAACCGCAATAGGCGGATTCACAGGAACAATAACTTCATCATCGCCAGTTACGACGGGCGGGAAGACAATATCATCAGGCTCAGTGCCGGGCTGGAAGTCCGCAAAATGAATAACCTTAGCAATCTTATAAGTATCACTATTGCTATAAGTCAGCTCAAGCCAGACATAATCGCCACGGCCAAGATTCGCATCAACACCATCTACCTTGGTGCCACCGGTCTTATAGGTCTTAGTATTATCGTAGAATTTAATCTCATAGCCAGTATATTCATGGTTTTCACCAAAAGTATACTCTTCAACAAATTCAACAATACCAAAAATCTGATTATCCTTTACGGAAGGATTAACCGGCTTCACGGGCTTGGTATCATCATCTTCATCATCATAGGAGAAACCCATCTTTTCATAAAGGGTTTCATCAGTTTCAACAATTTTACCTCTAATATATTCAACGACATAGCAATCAAGGGCGTTATAAAGCATCTGACAGGCCTCACCACGAGTAATTGCATCAGTACCTTCAATATAATAAGGAATATTATCATAAAGGTCAAGACGATTAGCAATTCTACGGACATTCTCCGGCCAAGTACCTGCAAGCTCGGGCGCATTATAACCAAGAGCATTAAGAATAATTGTAGTCATCTGATCGAAAGTAATTTCATCATTGGGTGCGAATACCTTATCACTATGACCATGAACAATATCATAGAAAACTGCGGTATTAACGTACTCATAGAACCAATCTCTATAAGCAACATCATCGAAAGTAATTACATCACGCACAGTTTTCTCGCCATAAAGCGCGCGAACCATAATTGCGCAAGCTTCGGCGCGAGTAAGTGTATAATCAGTACCAAACTTAGTCTTACTATAACCATTAACAATGCCCATATCATAAAGCTCATTAATAGCATCTTCGTATCTACTTCTGGAAATGTCAGTGAAATCGGTAGCAAATGCTACGGTAGCAAAAGACATAACCATAATTACTGCCAGAAGGCAAGCAATAAACTTCTTCATTTTTATTTTCTCCTTTAAATCAAAAATACTTATTGAAGGGAACTTTCGTTCCCCTCAATTTGTATATATATTATACTAAAAAATTTTTAAAATTTCAAATTTAAGAATAAACCGCGGAAAGTTCTTGCCATTTTGTACCATTCCAATAGTTTAAAACACCGTTTCCTTTAGATGTATTAATCCAGAATAATTTTTTATCATCTGCGGAAGTGGGTGGAGTTGCTTGTGCGATATAGGGTTTAGTAATAATATTAGCCAAAGCATCATCTAAGTTTTTTTGGGTGATAACTAAGTTATCAATACTATTTAACCCATTAGTAAAAATATCCCCTTCAAATATTGCATGGCTATTTGCACCACTGCTATCATTTTTTGCAATGACTAAAGCATTTTTTCTATCAGATTCTTTAGTACCATTACCAATAACAAAGAGAGCATTTCCAATTTTTTTGTTATACTAACCACTTATAATAACGTTCTAATCATTTTCGCCCTAAACCAAATGGCTACCAATAAGAGCGCCAGGGAAAGATAACTAAGCCGGTATGTTAGTATTACTTAAATTTAAAGTGCCGAAACCAGTTGGGTCAATTTTATCTATTTTTTTATTAAGTGAAGTATCTAAAACTGTTTTAAAATCCGCGAAAGAATGATTAACACTGTCAAAAGTATCCAACAATTGTTGATAAGTAAATGGGTCATCATTTTCATTATCAGGATTCCAAAGAGCGACGGCATATTGCGCATTTATCTATTTTCTATTGGATACATCATTGTTGGAAGTAACCGAGCCATCATTAATAAATAATTCTTGAGTATCTGTAGTAAATAAAATTGCGCCATCTTTATTATAATCTTTTAAAGGCTACGTAGTTAATGCGCTTTTGGAACCTAAATTTAAATTAAGAAATTCACTCATCAGTTATTCCCTCCTGTTTCGTCGGTTCCACTATTATTTTTATCTTCAGAAGAAGTTCCTTCTGGGTCTATAATAGTTTCAGTTTTTGGCCCCGCTTTAAAAGAACCACTTGCCGTATTAGCATTTGGATAAACAACTTTATTAACTAAATCATACATACAAGCTTCATTGGTTAAATTATTAATAACAGGAATTAAATCAAGAATTAATGTTGAGCCTTTATAGAATTTACAACTGTAAATGTTAAAACTACTACCTAATTCTTGGCCTTTTGAACCATTATTTAAACCATTTAAATAAATAGGATAATCGTCGAAATATTTATTTGCACTATTAATATTAATGGTAGTAATATAAATTTTACCATCAATAGACCATTGAGAAGGTTCCATTTTATAAGTATGTTTATCAAGATAGCTGAATTCATCAAGAATTATATATTTTGTACCATTTTTAATACCATTCATACGTTTCTTATTCCAATAAACATCAAATTTATTAATATTTTTCTTAATTACTCTTATACTAGAACGGCAATCATTCACTGAACTATTATTAGTTGTTGGATAATTTCTACCGAATAAATAAATATCTTCATTATATGCTCCAGTGTTATTCCCTTTAACTGTATATTCCATACTAAGATCTAGGGCAGGGCTAATGCCTGTATTGATATACTGATTAGGCATTGTTTCAATGTATTCAAGCTAAGTATATGTTAATTTTGTCGGCTTTTCAGGAGTATCCGGAGTATCAGGATTATCCGGCTCGGTAGGTGTAATAGTTTTTGGTTCGGGTGTCCAGACTGTAGAAATTGGCAACCAAGTTAATTTTGCGGTTTCATCATAATTGCCATCAGCATCTTCTCCGCCGTCGCGCCAATAAATAACACCATATCCAGATTTATCATTATTACAAATCCAAAGTTTAGGGAAAAATGTATCAGTTAATACTGGTGTTTCTGGCTATGAAACAATTAAACTTTTTAATCTTTGTAAATAATATTTCTGATTTTCGTTAATAATATTTTCAATTTCTTTTTTAATTGCTTCAATTTCTTTTTCCAAAGCATCAATTCTATCTATTAAATCTTTAATTTTCACATAAGCTTCTATGAGTTTACCTTCGATTAAAGCAACAAGCCAGTTGTAGAACCAAGGGTCATCCCAAGTTACTTGTCCATTATCAGTTTTGTAAATAGGGCGATGTGCGATAAATTGTGCCGACTCAGGATCATTTACATTCCAATCGCTGATTGTATCTTGGAAAAATTCCGAACTTATTTTGCGCTCTTTATAATGGAATATAATTTCAAGATTTTTGACTTGACGTAAATAACCAATAAGGCGCGCGAGATTCATATAAATTGCTCTATCTGTTGGGTCAAGAATAATTTCATTGTTAAGTTCATAATAAATATTATCTTTTTCAACTTTTTCTTCAATGGTATTATCTAAGACATGAAATTCTTTAATCAACTGGTCAAGAATTTCTTCAGTAAGCTCCTTCATTTCATTTTGGCCAAGAGCCGTGCCGAGAATATTCTAAGACATTTGAATTTGTTTAATTAATTCATCGGTTCCGCCCTCTTCAAGCAATTCATCATCTGAGAGGTCGCGATTCTTTTTAATACAATTAATTAAAAATGTTTTATAATCTTTATTAAGAATATCGGGATTAAGAATAATTTTATCAATGAGCTTAATTTTTTCTTCTTCGGTTAAACCAAGGTCAACTAAAGGTTTAGACCAATCAGCATAAGCAATTAAAATTTCTCTTTCTTCCTTAGTAAATCTATAATTATTAGTAAAAATAGTGTCGGCAATAATTTGAGAAATAACGCTTTTTTCATTAGTTTTTAAAACATTTTGCTTATAGAACCAAAAGCGTGGAGTTTTATTTATTTCAACATTATTATCATCTACGCCGAACATATGAATTTCATAGTAGCCCCAATTATTATCATTATAAATGAGTAAATCATTAGGGTGGAAATATCTTGAGCTAATGCGCACGTAGTCATTTGTATGAAATGTTTTTATTGTGGCATTCTGATTAGGTTTAATTGAAACAATAGATTGCAAGTCTTCTGCGCATACATATCTATTAAATTTATCAATAATTAAATCGGCTTCACCTTCATCGATAAGCGCGGTCCCAGTGCTAATTAAAAGTTTTAAATAATTAAGCTAACTATCACTAAGAGTAATATTAGAATGAATATTAATCTTATCAATTTTAGAAAGAATCTTATCTTTATTATTAATAAGAACTTTTGTATTAAGGTTAGTTAAATCTTTTAAATCATAAGAACCTTGCTATAATACATAAATAATTGCATTTTTTTCCGCAATAGTTAAATATGTATCAAATCGTGTCTCATAATTAATATCTGTAGTATATTTAATATCAAAGAGACTAATTATGTCTTTAGTAGGAATAAGTAATGTCTATTCTTCTCCCTACTGGAAAATATCGTCATTAAGAATAGGCTTGTTGCGGATATAGCTTGGATTGGTTGGGTCTACTGCTGTCCAGTCTCCTTGTACATTACCAGATGTTAAAGTTGGTAAGTCGCGAAAACAGGTTGCGCCATCTCCTATTTTAATTGAAACAGGTGGTAAATAGCTATTATCTCCTGTGGCTTCTGAATGAAGAATTAAGTTAGCATCTCCATCATCAGTAGTATATACACTACTACCTCCAAATTTACTTGTTGTTTCTTCTTTGGAGGTATCTATTTTGTCTGTTGGAGGAACTATAATACATACTTCTCCTTTAGAAGGAGTGTAGTTATCTCCTATAGTTTCCCAGACGGTAGAGCTTTTAGCTTTTGTATTTACTACAATATATCTATTCAATGTATTCACTCCTCCGTTTTATCTTATTTTTCTTTAGAATATGAAAAAACGGATAAATCCATTGTTAGGATTTACCCATTTTTCTTTGACAGAAGGAGCAATAACAAATAATTAGAATTTAATTGGTGCGGATAGTGGGACTTGAACCCACAACCTTTGCAGGGTGAGATTTTCAAGCTACATTATGTCGCCATAACCACTTACGTGTTGTAGTCTGGACTATGTCTTCATCATATCTCTAACGACTTAGATGGTTGGTATATAGTCTCTACACATTTACAAATTAAGAAATACATTTAAGATGCAGTATTTTTTATTACCTATTCTGAAAACTTAATTTGATTTAGCACGGCGTTCTGTGTTCGCCTTCGCCGTTTTAGCCAACTTCTACTCTAAAAGTTTCCTTTTAGGCACTCTCTACATTTTATTGTAGCGGACAGCAAAGTCTGTCCGGAACACATCAAAGTCTCATGCGTTTGCCTATTTCGCCATATCCGCAGATGTAAAATTTTATTCATATTCAATTATTAAAATTAAGTCTTCAAGACACCTATAATTAAATGATTTTATGTCCTCTATTATATAAATACATTTGCTGTGTGCGTCTTTAACCTATGGCACCGGCCCTCAGAATCGAACTGAGACCATTTCTGATTTAGAGTCAGACGAGCTTAACCATTACCCTAGGCCGGAATATATAATTACAAGACAGTTAATAAAGTATTTTCTTGTGAGCTTAAAATAATCACATAATTCCTTTACAGAAGTTTGCTGTAAACTGTCTTTATTTTGTAAATATATTATACTAAATAATTTTTTAATTTTCAAATTACTCAGTAGAATATATTTACAAAGGTCAATATATCCAATAGAAATAAACTACCACCATAATCGCTAACCACTTGTAGGGTCGCCCTTATGCCTACCCGCGCCACTTCTCTCAGCTTACCTCGTTTATTAACTATTGGAATATATTAACTTTTGACCTAATATTAAACTTATAATATTCACCAATAGGAAATGAATATACAGTTTTTAATAATAGGATTTATCATTTTAATAAATAAATAATTTTACCTACCTATCATATGTCCTTTTCGTAGTCCAACACGTCTCATTTTCTGCGCCTTTATATGAGAGATTACCAAAATTCTAAATACGCTAGTTGGTAATGGCTTTTTGGTATGTGAGCCACAAACATCCCTATTCAGTTTATTTATAGTGGAGAGCTGGCTGGTTTAGCGAATTGTTCCACTACCTAGTTGACCAAGACTAGGGCGCTAATCAAATACCTGATACGTATCAGTACGGTTTCCAGATATATCATTTCACCGGATAACAGGTGAGCAAAGCCTTATTCAATTAGATTATGTAAGAACCCTACAGCCATAGGAGCAGGTTCCGCAGAGGTCCCTAACGATGTGGGATTGGCTACCCAATGGGATTAATGTGCAAGCCACCGCCTATATTAGCATCTACATAATTCTGTTTTACAAAGGAAATGATAAGTTATAAATAATAACTTAATTATGATTACACTACGGACCTTCGCCCTACTGGTTAATAATCTTCATTTTATTAGGTAAATGAGGAGATAAGTCTGTGCTCTAGGTAGCGAACCTAAAACATCTTACCCCAGCATAAGCCAAATCTCATAGAGGATTGACTACCTCTATCTTTCACCGACCATTCAGAATAGTATTATTTATATCATCCCAATACAAGAATACTGTCTTGGCAAATTTCGGCTACTTGACCCTTGACCTTTTCTTATAGTGGATTGCGCCACATCAATTGCCAACTCTCTTGGTGGTATTTCCTTGGTTTGACAAGATTACCAGTCTTATCCTAACAAGGATTCGGCATTGCTATTCACAATGCTTTCTATTACGAGAGCGAAAAGAACAGGACCTTAAATGCGATTACCCCAGCACAATCTCCCCGTAGCCATGCCCTTCGGCACGTGAACCCTATATATCACTATATAAGATTTAGAAATATTTCAAAGTATCCTTTGAGTATTTCATTCTACAATCTCCGCAGAGTGGATAGATTTCTCAGCCTTATGGTGTTAAGTCTGCACTGAGTTGTATTATAACCATAATTAAGTCATTATTTTACTCGGTTCTACGAACCTCGTAGAGGTGAGTATTTTTCAAGTTTCACTTTGTATATATATATTATACTATATAATTTTTAAAATTTCAAATTTTTCATTTGGAACTTTAAATATCTTATATAATATATTATATCATAAAATTTTTATTTTTTCAAATTTCTTTGAATGGTGGGAGAGGTAGGACTCGAACCTACGTAGCCCGAAGGCAAGAGGTTTACAGCCTCCAGCTATTGCCACTAAGCGACTCTCCCATATTGGTAGAGGATAAAGGGATCGGACCTTTTTCTTTTGGGTCAAAGCCAAACGAATTACCATTATTCTAATCCTCTATATAATAAGTAATTAATAATTTCTTATTGATTACTTATATATTATAACAAAAAATTTTTAAATTTTCAAATTTACAAGACACGTTATAAATAGCTATTGCCCTACCATTTGGACGAATTATCTTAAACAGAGATAATATTGGACTTGAACCAATAACACATAGATTTTATCTAATATTTGCTGTATGTGTCTTTACTATGGTCCGAGTGAGGTGAATCGAACACCTGGCCTCTTGAACCCTGGTGCAAGTAGAGAGCTTTGAACTCCCAATTGTTTCAACATTTCCAGTTCTGTCATACTTGCAAATCAAGCGCTCTACCAAACTGAGCTACACCCGGATATTTTGGAGGGAAGGGCGTTAGCCCTTCACTCACATTTCATTTCTCAATCTTTCAACAACGCTATCATACATTTCCTTATCTCTTGCGCTGTCATTAAAATAAATGGTCATATCATCATAGAATTTTTGTGCTTTTTCAAGAGCTTCAGTAGCTTCGGCCAACTTTCTCTTCGCGCGCGCAAGACGTTTCGTACTTACCTTTGCCTGACATCTGGCGGCCGCGAGCTCCTTGCCCTTTTCAACATCAAAAGCATCCTTTGGATCGCACTTTGCCACACCCTTTACAGTCTTACCGGCGTAAGAGCTAACCGCAATAACATGATGAGCATCAACTTCATTCTTCGGCTTAACAAAATAATACTTATACTTATCCAGAGAATATTCCATAATCAATAACACCTTTTCTTTAATTTATTTTTTCTTTGTATATATATTATATTATATATTTTTTAATTTTTCAAATTTTCTTAATGAACTTTTTCTTAACTTCGTGTATATATTATAAAATATTATTTTTTATTTTTCAAGTAAAACTATTAAAGCTGAACTTTTAGGTAACGGACATAAGATTCTATTAACTTATAACGCGCTGATTTGCTTTAATAGTTTTACTATGGAGCCAAGTGGGAATTTTGCAATCCCGTCTATTGATTACAAATCAATTATTCTGCTTCTAAACTAACCTGGCAAAGACCGGGGAGAGGATATTCTCTCCCCTATAGAAAAGTAGTGAATAAATGAGAAATAAAATGGAAACGTTTTTTATTTCTCATTTTCTATATATATTATAATATAAAATTTTTAATTTTTCAAATTTTTAAGGCTAAGACAATTGCATTAAATAATTCGTTTCACTGTCTCCAATAATTTTGATACTATCTTCTTTTTTAATTAAAAATGGTATTTTTTTACTATTGTATTTTTCAGCTAATTTATTCTAATAATAATAATTAGCTAAAACTCTTGCTTTATGCATATCACAAGTAAAAGTTGTTCTTTTATTAATGGTTCCGAACACTTGATAATTATAGGCGGAACACCAAGCGCATCCTTCAGAAACTGGACATTCAATACATTCAGGAGGATTCTAAGATTTCCATGTTACATTTAAATTTTTTATTCTTTCTTTAGTTTTAGGAGTTTGTCCTATTCCTTCATAAATATTCCCTATAATGTAAGACTATTGATCTTGTCCAATAGAACTTTCCATATATCTTAAGCATGGAAAAATATCACCTTTCCAATCAATGGCAATCATTTTTCCATCTCCGCCACACCAATTTTCATTTTGTAAATGTTTCTAACTATCAGTTAAATGTAAATCTAAAATTGAAATTCCTTTTTTAGTTTCTAAATTATTTTCTAAAATATAATTTGCTACCTTTTTTAATTCATTATATAAAATAGTAGCGTGCTCTATTGTCCATCCTTTTTCATATATACAGTTAGCATGAATATAATTATGATTATTATTTATTAAATTAATTAAAGCATCGCTTGTATAATTAATATTATCAGGCGATAAAGTCATTTTACTAGATAAATTAGGATTATATTTTTTACCAAAATCCTATTCGGCTTGAATGGCTAAATCATAACTACCTTTGCCATTAGAAAAGACTCTACAATTATCATGTAACTATTTGTTTCCATCAATAGATATTGATAAACTTAAATGTTGATTATGCTTTTTAATAAATTCTTGCACTTCTGGAGTAAAATACAATGTTCCATTGGAGGATAAAGAAACTCGAAATTTAGTAGCCCATGGATGATTTAAAAGTATTGCTTGTTCCATAAAATAATCAATAATTTTATCAATTAATTTAATTTCTAAAAAAGGTTCTCCGCCTATAAATTCTAAAATACATCCGGTAATAGTCTGACTTTGTATATAACTACTAAAAGTTTTATCATCATTTAAAATTTTATCAATAAACTATTTAGCAATTTCAAAAGGCATCACGTGATGCCCTTTATTTATCTAATAGCAGTAAGAACAACATAAATTACAATCATCAGTAACCTAAAATGTAATAGTTTTAACTATATTATCCTAAATATTTTTATTAAAATGCTCAGGATAAGAGCTACAAAATTTTTCTAATTGATTATTAAATGCAAGATTATTATAATTCTTAATCATAAATTTTAATTCTTACCTCATTTTTATAAAATAAAATTTCCCATTCAACCTTTTTGAATTTTTTAGGTAAAATTGGTTCAATATATTCTTTATAAAACTCTTTTTTAGCTAAATCGTATTCTGTATAATATTCAATATATTCGGTATTATACTATTCAAATAATTTATTAGAAATATCTAAATTTTTTGATAAAACAAAATTTAATAAATCTTTTCTAGCTAGTACTTCATACATTAAACTTTCTAAATAAATGAATTGATCCTACTCAAATGGTATAACTTTTTCTATCAAAATTTATTCTCCTTTAAATGCTTGGAAAAATATAATCTAATTTCTCTTTATCTGCTACTTCTAAGTTTAATTCATCGATTTTAGTTATTATATTTTGGGCTAATTCTTGTTCTTCAAAAAATTTATTTTCATTAATAATTGAAGTTAATAGCATATTTAATACTACTAATCTTAATGGCTTAAAATAAAAATTATTAATATTATTAAAAATTTTCTGTCTAAAAGATGAGAATTTTTGATTAATAAAATCATTAAAATGTTTCTCTTTTAAAATATAATATTGAAAAATAAAGGAAAAATCTTCAATATTAAATAATTCTTTAGAAAAATCAAATTTTGTTAAATAATAGTTTAATTGTATAATAAAATTTTTGATATTTTCTAAAGAATTTATATCATATAATTTTATTAAATTTCCTAAAAAATTACTTAAAAAATAAATTTTATCTTGATCAGATGCTGTTTTTATTAAAGAATTTAAATTAGAATATTCTTGGTCAATCTATTCTTCTTCAGCATTATTTTTTACTAAAATCAATAAGTTACTTATTGATTGAAAAATTTTTACATTGTCCATATTTATATTTCTCCTTTAAAAAATTATTGACTTACAGAACTACAATTGCTTCCGCAATTACTACAGCTACTTCCACAGGAACTTGAACAATCAGAAGCATAACAAGAGCTAGTACATGCGCCACTACATCCATTATTTCCGCAAGAACTTGTGCAGTCATTCGAACAAGCGCTGCCGCATCCTGAGCATCCATCGCATGAATTAGTACACCCACTACAACCTTCTGAGCAGGAACCCGAACAACTGTAACATAATCCTGTACAATTACTACTGCAATCTGTAGTTCTCTTATTGTGCTCGTTAGTATTTCCCCATAATGTAATTAATGCTTCCATTTTAGATAGGTCTTCTTCTTTGATCCTTTTATTTTCCCCTTCAATATCGGGAACCTATGTAGAATTAATAGCATTCATGGGAATTGCATTTTTTTCATAATGTTCTTCCTTAATTCCATTGCCAGAAGCAGGAGTTATAGTAAAATCATACTAAGTTCCACCATAAGAGGCGACTGAGCCGCCCTTAGTATTATTTCTTCTATTACATTCTGTTTTTACTTTACTTTTTAAATTTATAAAACGAGTAGGAGAAATTCTCGCCATATTAAATCCTCCTTTTATTTATTATAATATATTTCTATTAAAAAATCAAATTTTAAATTCTGAAGAATGGAGATAGACCATAACTATATCTAGCAGTGACTGTCACCGATGTAAGTCCTGTTGCCCTTATGGCTACAAATTCATTCTTATCATCATACGTCTAAGATCTTGTCTAATATATAATCGCTGTCGTTGTCTTAGCATAATTATATTTTATAGGAGTAGTCTATTTAAAATAGTCATACTAACTCTATTTATTCTATTCATAAGTATTTGCTATACTTCGTTTTCCTAAAACTTCAAATTCACTTAATAATGGTAAATAATCAACAGTTGCTGTAACATTACTTTCTATATTAGATACATTACCTTTATTATCAGTATAAATAGTTATAGGTTTTAAAACATTACGTAAATCAATTGGTAACGCCGCCATTAATGTATTTTCTACAGGAGTTATAGGACAATCAGTTGTAGCATTATAACCAACAGATTCAGTAGTCTTAATTGCTCCATAATTTGAAGGAGGAACATTAGTACTACCTAATATATCATATCTAAGGTCGCAAGCGGCCCAACCGCCATAATTATAATTTCCCCAATGATTCATATTAAAAATTTTAGTACCATCTACTTTGTAAGTGTTATATGAAGAAGTAAAAGCGATTTCTATTCCATCAGGGTCTTGTCCTATTCCAAAATCTATTGTATTTGTAGCTCCATCATGATCGAATCCTAAAATAACACAATAATATGGATCATTACTATAAAATGATAAACCACTTCCTACCTATCCATTTAAATAAATCTTTTTTTTATCTCCAACTTTAAATATAGTCTTAGCTCTTCCAGAAGAAGCTAACTCACTTATATATTTCCAAGAATAATCATTTAAAGGAATGGAACAATTAGGCACCCAAACTCCTTGATTAAAGAAAAATGGAGTAGAAATTTTTTTCCATTCTTCTTCTTCATTTTCTTTTATTTTTATATAAGTCTAAGTATATGGTATCCAATCTTCTTCTAAATAATTTTCATAATCAAATAAAGATATATCATTTTGATTATTAAAATAAGGCTAATTTGTAACTAAATCATATAAAGTATTATTATTATTTATTTGAGCTGGAATGTAATAATGTTTTAATATATCATTCTTATATATTTTAAACCAACGTACTTTTACTCCATTAGCAAAATTTGTAGCTGTATCATCAGAGTTATCAGCCAATAAATATAATTCTTTTTTATAAGCGGTAGTTGCTTTACTAAAAGATGTTTTTGTATGGGTTATGGTAGTTTCTTTATTATTATTATTTATTATAGTTATATTTTTATCTTTATACACTCTAAGATATAATTTATTATTATAATCTAAAAACATTTGTTCATCATCAAAATCGTCTCTAATCTAATTGTTTAGTATATTAAATCCAAACTAATTATCTCTAGTTGCCGTAGCATCATAGTGACTACCAAAAATTGATAAAGTATTAGTCGTACTTGGTATATAATCAATTAAACATTCTACTCCTAAAGTTTCGGTAGATATTATATCTGTCTTTATATACTAATTAGTTTTTCCGATTATATTTTTTAAAGGAGTAATGGTAGGAGTTAATGTAATATCGGTAGTAGGTCCTGCTTCAAAATTACTACTTACACTAGTGCTACCAGCCTAAGCAGTTAAAAATGCTCCAGTAATTTTATCATATAAACCAGTGTAATTTGTTGTATTATCTATTGCTGGCACTAAATCTCTTATTAATTTACTTCCGTCATAAAATTTACAACCATATATTATAAAGCTCTAACCAGAAGTTTGAGTTCCTTCATAATTATATCCATTTAAAATAATAGGATAAATATTACAATAATTTGATCTCCTTATTGCAGTAAAGGTGGTATCGGTGTCCTAGGGTACACCGTCTATATCCCATCCATTATTATAAAATTTATAAGTATGTTTATCAGCAACAGAAAAACCGGTAATTGCTTTGGAGTGTAGAAGTAAAGAATTCCAATAAACATATGGTCGATTTAAAGTATTTTTAAGAATACGCATACTCCAATAAGTATGATATGTAGAACTTGATGTAGTATAATCATAATCTCGTCCAAATAGATAATAATCTGAAGTTGGAGCAGCTGTAAAATTTCCTTGTACAGTATATTCCATTACTAAGTTAACAGATGGTAAAATACCAGTATTTATATATTGTGATGAAGTTGTTTTTATATATTCTAGCTAAGTATAGGATGGAATTTCTATTTTAGGTATAATAGGCTAAGATTTAATATATAAATTATTCATACTTTATCCAAATATCTCCTACTTGTCCTCCGCTAGGTTCTTCGGAAGATAATGAAATATTTCTCATTTGTCTTGAATTATCTAAATTATTAGCCGCTATTAAGCTTCCATCCATTGTAGCGCCGCTTTTTAATACAAAAGCCGTAACTTCTTCAGCTACCCAAGTATTACTAGAATTAACATGTATCATTTTAGTACCTTCACCTTGAATAATAAAAATAAAGAAAAAATCAGAAGAAGAATTAATAAAATTATTTGAAATAGAACCATTATATTTACATCCAATCGCTTTGCCAGCTTCATAAGCATTTTTTATTTCATTATAAGTAGTCTATTCAAAAGTCGCATAAAATGTTGTATTTGCGTCCTCCATCTATTGGAAAATTCGAGGTTTTGACATATAAATTCCCTCCTTATTAAGAGAATGCTACTGGAACTACTGTCCAAGCGCTTGTATTAGTGAGTCTATATTTTAAAACACCAGTATCTGCTGTTGTATCTATCCAAATCAAAGGAGTGGTTCCTGAATCAGGTTCGCTATTTCCTATATATATCGCATAATCTGAAGTATTTCCTACAGCAGGGGTCAACTCACTCCATACTCCATCTGCTCTTAAATATTTGCTATCTCCACCTCCAGAAGCAGGAACGACGCCTTGTTTTGTTGATGAAAATAGTGAAGCATTATTATCTACATAGCCTTTAGTTGCTACTGCGTTATCTTTCATAGGAACATAATTAGTATCCATTAATATTTCGCCTGTAGAGGTCATTATATTTGTTTTATTTTTATATAATGCTAAAGTTACATCGTCAGGTACAGTGTTTAATAAATCTTGAATTGTATTTTCAGCTTCAGTGACTTTATTACTAATTTCTTCTTTAGCTCCAGCCACCGAATTGTTAATAGTAGTAACTGCATTAATTGCTTCTTGACTGAAATCAATAGCAGTTGCTCCTTCAAGGCCCATAACAGTAATATAATCGCCGGGGACGGCATTCCAATTTACTAAATTAATTGTATGATCAGTAATAGTATAATTATCTTCAGCTTTCATCATTACACCATTGTAATATACGGTTACTGTCTCAATTCCATTAAAATCAAAAGGAATAGTGAATGAACTTTGGTTTTCAGTCACGTTAAAAGTAACTTTATTAAATTCCGAACCATCTACAAGATATAATTCATTATCATTAATTAAATTCTACTCTCTCATCTTCTAAAACACTTGAGGAGATGGCACTTTATTTATTATTAAATTATTTATATTTTGATTAGTGCTTGTAATTGTTGTCGCCATAATATTTTATAAACCTCCTATTCTTAAGATGTTGTAATTTCGGCGGGAGTAATAATAATTTTATATTTTACTATTGGACTAGAAGATGCAAGACTACCAGAATGCAATGTAAAAATACTATTTTGCTACGAAGGAAAAAAGAAGTGAGTCTATTTGTAATCATAATTAAATTGAAGCGTTATTATCTTAGTTTCTTCATTATAAGTAAAAGTGCAAAGAAAATCAGCACTATCAACCACTGCTATTTCTATAGATGAAGTAGCAAAATTATAATAATTAATAATAACAGTACCAAAGACTTCATCCCAATTAAGTTTCATTATAATTTTAGAATTAGATACATTATATCCTTTTTCCTCTAAGTCTACCATTACCGGAAATAAACATCCCCCAGAAGCTATCCAACTATCTTTATAGGTATTTGTAGTTTCTTTATTAAAGTATTCATAAGAGGTATGTCCTTCAGCAACCATTGGATATATTTCTATTTTTTCATATCCTTTGCTTAAATCACATTTAAAAGAAATATGATCGATATTTTCATCAATAACATCAGCTACTGTTATAGGATAAGTACTACCAATAGAAGCTTTGCCGACCGCTTTAAATCCAGCTGAAGATGTAAAAATTTTGCCTTCGGCTACGTCATCTACAGTCGCATCGCCAAAGTCTTTTGGTCTAGCATAATTTACTTGTGGTAACAAAATATCAGTTCCTGTAGATGTTATATACCCATCTTCTCTTATTCGACTGTTTTCAATAATAATTGTATCTGGGATTGCTTCTTTCGCATATACCTAATAGCATTCAGACATATCATCATCATCTTGCAGAACCTATCCTGCGTTATTTATATTCTCTTGCTCAATAGTTAATAACTTGGCCTCTTGCAAACTGCCGGTAATTTTTTTATCATTTACATATGCCGTTTTGCCTTTTATAATATCATTAGCTGCTGCGGTTGCATCTGATGTATCTATACCATTTAAAGAAGGTACACCTATATTCTAAATTCTTGTCGTTCCTAAATATAAAGACATTTATTACGCCTCCGTCCATGTTTTTATTGCGGTAGAGGAACCACTATCAATAAATTCCAAATCATTTACATTTGTAGCTCCATCACCTATTTTAATTTTTCTTAAATCATCATATAAGATAATTTCACCCTTTAAAGGAATGAAATTAGTAGCTTTCTTCCAATTGGCTTCTGTATCATGCTTTTGCACAAGTCGGCCTTGAAATGTTTGATTTGCCATTTAATTATTCCTCCTTCCAAGTTTTAATATGAACATCAGATGTTCCATGAGCCTCAAGCACACCATTTGCATTTACTGTAATAGTTTGTCCATCCACCTTTGCCACACCCAACTAATTTGTAGATGCTATTGGAACATTTGATAAGTCTGAAAAATCTCCACTAAATGCTATATTAGCAAAGTTCTTTTTAAAATCATCATCCAATACAAAAAAACTAAGATTTTCTGGCGCATCAACAATATTAATCCAATGAAGACCAGCGTCAATAATTGCTTCGCCTGTAACATTTAATACATCATTAATCATGCGTAAGCCAACGCCAATTTTAACCGCACCTAATGTTTCTTTTGACGCTATTGGGAGCTTATTCATAAAATGTTCGTCATTAATTAAATCACTTGTTTTTCGAGGAATTTCTAACTATTTATCAAATTCATCATAATCTTCTTCGGTTGCCTATTCCCGCAATGGCGGGACCTCTTTTAAATCTTTAAACTCACCAGTTAATGCAACATCAGCTAAGTCAGGCTTTTCTATCAAATCACCATAGCTTCCGCTAGTAGCTATTTTAGCAAAGTCAGGCTTGTTTCTGATTAAAGACCAGTCATATTCTTCGCTGTGTACTTCAAAATCGCTTTTGGATACATAGCCGTCTAATTTTTTTTGTAATTCTTCATCGTCATTGACTACATAAGTATTATCAAGGCCCGGCAGCTATATAGTTTTTAAATTCACTTTTTCAGCCATATTGTCCCTCCTTCTTAATAAAAATATGGGATAATATCTCTATACCTTGACAAAGATATTATCCCATATTTTTATATCTTTGTCAATCATCTATTTCCAAAAGACTAAAGACATTTAACAGACTATCAATTTCAAGTCTATTTTATTCTCTACATTTATATAAAAATTAAGGCGGTCGCGCTAACTATTTTAGCCCAAAAAAAATTAGGCTCCCATAAAGAGAGCCTAATCTTTATATATTTAAAGTGCTAGTACCACAATTGAAAATAATATAATTTTCATTAGTATTAGTATCTATCTAATCAATAGTTGGCTTATTAGCTAAATCGGCATAATCAGGAGTATCCTTTTTTGCCCATTCATATACATCCGCCGCGAGACCAGAACCCCAAGGGAGTTTCGCCCAAGTTGTCTTACCATCACCTACTTTAAATAATACAGTAGGTGCGGTAGTTGTGGTACCGGATGTAATCGCGGGAACAAAGCATAAGCCAATTTCACCTTCAAGCAAAACAACCGATTGATTTGTCAGCCAATTTGCTAAAGTATCATATTTTAATTTAATTTTTGTATCAATTATTTTCTGACCCAATTCTTTATTCCCCTTTCTCTTTTACTATTGGAAGGGAGAGATTACTCTCTCCCTTTATATTTTAATTAAAGAGAAGCGGCGGTGCCACCATTGAGAACAAGAGTATTGACGCCCTATTTAAAAAGATCGGTGGAAACCTCTTTAATGCTTAAAGTATAATTAGCATTATTCTCAATGGAAGTGCCATCACCTTTATAGCTTTCAAGAGCAACCGTCTTTTCGGTCGGAGTTTGTTCTTCACCATTAACAGTAATTTTTTCAATTACATTAACTTGAGCACCTTCGGCGATACCATCAAGTTTGGTAATCTTGGTATCGGCAATTAAGCTCTTACCGGTTTCCTTTTTGACAACTTCGGCATCCTTAGCATACTGACTAATGTTAAGAGCGTCAACAGCATCTTTAACCGTTTTCTTTACAGAACCGGTAACAGTTGCTTCACCTTCAAGGGTATCAAGACGAGTAGTTAAGCCACTTTCAATACCCTTAGCACGATCACTTTCTTCACTAATAGCTGTGCTAAGTTTGGCTTCTTCGCCTTTAGCGCGAGTTTCTTCAGTTTTAATAGCCGTTTCATTCGCACTAATCTTGGCCGTCCAACCGGCAGCTTCTGTACCATGGTCAGTAATATAATCCTGTAATTCTTTTAAAGTATCAACAGCATTAGTAGTAAGGTCAGCGTCAGCAAGGAAGGTATCAACACGAGACTTAACACCAGCAATAGCCGTAGCATTCTCTTGTTCCTTAGCCTCAGCACGGTCTTGTTCCGCCTTAACCGCTTCCTTAACTATCTTAGCCACAGAACCCTCAACCGTATCTGCACCATTTAACTTGGTGATAGCATCAGTATTTACTTTAATACTAGCCTTAACAGAGCTATCATCATAAGTAGCTGCGGTTTGAGCTTCTTCAATTAATTGAATAACTGTTTTACCGGTAGGAACCGTACCAACTTTATCGCTTAAACCATTGACCATGATTTGAGCATCAGTGCCCGCCTTTTTTGCGTCAGCTACGGTAGTATCGACATCAGTTTTTACCGCATAACCCTTAGCTTCAACAGCGGACATTGTAGTCTTACTATTAGCGAGGTCATAAGCATCTTTTACAGTATGCTCATAGCCTTCTTCGCCGAGAATAGCGGTTTTAGCTGTAGCAATCTTAACATCAGCATTAGAACCAGCAGTAGTAATAGCGCTTTGCTTAGCAGTATCAATCGCACCACTTACGCTATCAACATCAACTTTGCCTTCGAGGGAAGCAACTCTCTTGCCAAGGTCAGAAGTAGAACCGACTAAGCCATCCGCATAAGTCTTAGCGGAAGCAAGAGTATTCTTACCTACCTCATCAGCATAAAGTTTTGCACCATGAATAGTATTGCTATCCTTGGTATCAATATCAGTTGCTCCATCCGTATCAAGCGTGTGAATTAAATTATCAACCGCAGTATTAACAGTACTTTCAGTAGCAACTTTATTAGTACCCGCATTATAAGTACCTTCGAAGGTTAAATTGCCTTGCTTACTATCAAGAGCATCCTGAAGACCATCAATCTTAGAGATACCAAGAGTAGGAATATCAGCAACCGCAAGACTTTCACCCTTAGTTACAAGGCCCTTAGCATCATAAGTAATTTTAGTAGCGGTACCCGCAACGATAGCACCATTAGCTACAACCGCAGCCTCAGCAGTAGCTTTTACACCCGCGATAGCAGTCGCATTATCACTATCAGCCTTCTCGAGGGCTTCCATCTTAGTATCATACGCCGACTGTTCAACATAATCACCGGCATCTTGCTTTGCATTCCACTTAGCAATATCATCGGCGGTAATGCCATGAGCAGGAAGCTTTTCAAGAGCACTAACACGTTCAGCAAGTGCAGTTAAGTCAGCGGCCTTAGCATAATCGCCAATTTTAAGAGCACTAATTGCGCTATCAACGTAAGCTTTTACTGTTGGATTTTCGCTAGTGCCAAAACCGGCAAGAATATTTTCAAGTTTAGTGATATCGCTAGCAAGGCCTTCGGCAACTTCCGGATGCTTTGCAACCCAATCAACTAATTCTTTGAAAGTATTAATAGTACCATCATCAGTGGCTTTAGTAGCAAAATTATCAATAGCATCTTTTACAGCCTTAGCGACAGAACCCTCAGTAGCTTCAGAGCCATTCAGGACACCAATAGCGTCCTCATTGGCCTTAATACGCTTACGAAGACCAGTGCTATCATCCGCACCAACAACTACTTCAAGAGCATCGAGATCATCTTGTGCACTTTGAGCTTTATCATCAGCGGTCTTAGCATCAGCAACACCCTTATCAGCTTGCTTTTGGGCCGCTTCAATTAAAGCATAAAGGCCAATAGCATCAGTACTATCCGTTTTTGCAGCGCCAACTTTTTCAATAAGAGAAGCAACTTGACCTTGTAAGGTAGCAACGTCGGAGGTAAGGTCGCCAGAAGCAGTAGTAGAAGCAAGCTTAACAAGCGTGCCTGCCTCATTACTAATCATATAAGCTTCACAAGACTTATTAGTTTCATTAACAAACGTTAAAATCTGGCCTACGTAAGCGGTAGCGCCAGTTTTAGCATAAGTTTCTAACTCTGTTTTATTATACCATACAGCGGTAGTATCAACAGGAGCCGGATTACCACGTTTAATAGAAAGCGGGAAACCCATATAAGCAGCGTCATTCATAATAGTAGCCATATTATATTATTCCTCCTTCATAAATTAACCAATCGTAACAGTATATGTTTCACCGGCATCAATAGAAGCAGGTTGATAAACATAAATATCATAAGCCGCCGCGGTATAGCTATTTGCGCCTTCAACATTAACAGTTGCTGACTGCTTTACGAATAAAGCCGTAACATCCGCATTAAGTGCACTAGGCATAACGACCTTACTAATTTTACGACCTACTGGAACTGCAACAACAACTTTCTTGGCTCCTGCACCTGCCCCGAAAGTAGTTAAGGCGCCAGTTCCAGTTGCCTTACTATGAGCAAGAGCACGAATATTATCAGAAGTAAGTGCAACATCAGAAGTTACAGGACCCCAGAACATATAGCGTACACCTTGAAGAGTATCCGTATCTTTAGAAGCCGAACCTGCAGCAATCTTACCGGCAGGATAGGGATTACCAAGATTGGTCTTGGGAATAGCACCTTCATTATAAGTTGCTGTTACCGTAATTTTCTTTGGCGAAGATTCAGCAACAACACCTTCAAAAGAACCAGTAGCCGTGGTTTTAGTTTCATCAATACCAGTACATTTTGCGCTCCAGGTCTATGCGGTAATGCCAGTAGCCGGACCATAAGTATAAGAACCAGCGCTTAAAGAGCCAGTATAAGTAAGGGTTTTAATGGTGCCGACTTCGAAGGTACCAAAACCGTTCGTATTACTTAAACTTAAAGCAGGCGCGGTCTTACTAGGATTGGCTTCTTGGGCCATTAAGCTGGAAAGAACCTGCTCGACGTTCTTGCCCTTCGCTGCGAACTTAGCAGAACCAGCAGGCTTAGCAAGAGTACCAATAGCAACAGTATAAGTTAGGTCATCATCAAAATAAACATTATCAGCACGATAATTACCATCCATGGCCTTCCAAGTGCCATCATAAACATAAGCAGTATAAGAAATCTTGTCATTAGCAATTACACGCTTAACAATTGCCGTATCACCATTGTGAAGTTCAGCAGAACCTACTACAGCGTTAATAGCTTCGACATCAGTCTGTTCGTCTGTTGGAGTAGCTTCAAAGTTCTGAGCTTCATCGCCACCAACAAATTTTAAGCTCTCAAGGGTAGAAGTGCCATCACCAATCTTCATCTTACGATTAGTTTGATCATAAACAATTTCGCCTTTAAGAGGGACAGCAGTCTTTTTCGCTTCAAGAGCTTCAGCTGTATCGTTCAGCACTTGAATACGAGCATTAACAATTTTTTCAGCCATAAATCTTTTTTCCTCCCATAAAAATTAATTAAGAGTATTTGCGTTGCCGCCATTAAGAATATCATAATCGTCTTCACCATATTGAATTGGTACAAGATTATTATTTACATCCACAATGTAAGGCAACCATTTATTATTCTAAAAGATAGATATTATTTGGCCTACGTAATCATGAGAATTTACGTAGTCAATAGCGTCTACTAAAGAACCGAAAGAAGCTTGTTTATTGACACCTTCAGATGAAACACAAATCCAGTCTCCACTAGTATAAATATATAATTTATCATTATAAATACAAGTAGAACCTTCTTTTGCTGCTTCAGGGAAAGAAGTAATCTTTCCAAGATAAAACATTATATTATCAGGTAATACAATAGGTCCAGAACCAGCAGTGCCAATATAAGGTAAATCATTCCATTTGGTTTTACCATCGCCTATTTTTAAACGACAAGTATCAATTTCAAAACCAGGTTCACCAGCAAGTAATAAAAGATTTTTGTTTTGCCAAGTTGTAGATTTACCACGTTTAAGTTGGATAATATCTGCCATAAATTATGCCTCCTTTTGGACAACATAGAAGCCATTTGATATAACCTAAATATAGCCAGGAGCAAGCCAAGAGGCATCTAATTCTTTATTAAATTTACCACCTGAAATTTCGATATGCGGATTACCTTCAACTTTAAAATTCTTATCTTGAGCTGTAATAAAAGTACCGCCGGTGATATAAGTATTTTGGACATTTAAATCTTCATTTAGTTTACGAATATATAAATTATATTCGCCTTGATTTTGTTTACTATTTTCGAAATAACCATCAGTAATAGTCATTGATTTACCAGTGGCAAGAATAATATTGTAGAATGTGCCGCCATTAATATTTAAAACAGCATTGTCATCATTCTTTACGGCATATAAACCACCTGCAAATGTACCATCATTAATAGTTAATTCAGGTGATTCGGCATTTTGACCTTGGACATAACCATTTGTAGCATCACCGGCTTTATAATTATAATAACCATTTTCAATCATGCTAGAAAATTCGCCGCCACTCATAAATATACCGCCATTAATTGTCATAGTGCCATGATTAACTATAGTGTAAAATCCATTACCAGATACATCTATTGTGCGCTACAACTTACCATTATTAATAATCGTATTACCATTATTAAAAACTGCTGCATTACCCTATTTATTACATTCAATAGTGCCTTGGCCTTTAATAGTTAAATCGCCATTTATTTTAATATCTATTGGAGTTTTTTCATTATTAATAATATTATTACCATTTAATTCAACAGTTAATTTTTTATCAATAGAAACGCTATTATTAAAATCTTTATTAAGACGAATAGTACTTCCAGTGGGAGCTTGTATAAATGCTGCATCAATAGATCGATAAGGTATTCCATCTACAACAGCAGGATTATTAGTATATTCTTGAATATTAACAACTTTAGTGCTACCTACATAAGGCAAATCATTCCAAGCCGTTGAACCATCGCCAACTTTAATCTGATGAGTGTCAAGCTCTACACCAACTTCACCTGGTTCTAATACCATATTCTTTTTTATCCAAGAAGTTGATTTGCCACGTTTTAATTTAATAATGTTAGCCATTTTACTCTCCTTTCTTTAATCATCATCAATAGAGCCTCCGTCCCAGCCAATTATTAAGATAGAATTATCTTCATCATCAATAGATCCGCCGTCTTTGCCCTTATGAGAAAGAACAACATACTTTATCATTTTGCTCTCTTCCTTTCATACTTAAATTTGATTTATAATCGATTATTTATTTTAGCCCTAAAAATTTTTGGGCAACATCTCTTTAAATTACATGAAAAAAAGGATGGGCTGATTAATAAAATCAGCCCATCCTTTTTCAATGAAAGGAGGTATCAATGAATGAAATCATAAAACTGAAATAGAGATTAGTTTAAATAGTATCACCACGAAAAGGTTCTCTATATGATACCGCACCGGAAGTAGGATTCGAACCCACGTAAGTAATTAGCTTACACATGCTTTCAAGGCATTGCCCTTATGTCCACTTGGGTATTCCGGCATATTTTTAAATCAAGACCTATTTGAGTATGATATAAAAGAAAATCGGTAATATAAAATTAATTATATTTCTTAGAAGGAAAATATCATCTCATTTAGTTTTCCTTACAATGTCATATCTATTATAAAACATTTGATAGAGCCCGGATAGAGCATATGGTTTGCTGAACATAGGTCTTTAAATTGAGGGGTGGAAAGGAATACCCTGTAGTCTTTGCCCTCAACAGGGTTTAACCGTAGAAACTTAAAAAAGTGGAAATAAGTTTCATAGAGATTAGTTTAAATAGTATCACCACGAAAAGGTTCTCTATATGATACCGCACCGGAAGTAGGATTCGAACCCTGGATGTGTAGCTACAATTAGTTTTGGAGACTAACCCAATCGACCTCTCTGGCACTCCTACATATAATGGCGTTGGGTAAAGGATTTGAACCTTTGGTCCCCGTTTCCAGGGACAACTGCTTAGCAGGCAGCCGCTATCGACCTCTCAGCCAACCCAACAAATATAGAAAAATAGATAGTAAAAAAACAAGCATTGCGCCAAGGCGTAAAAACTCTATCTATTGTATAGTTTTTGTTCCTTACATATTTAAATATATAAGAAAGGATTACTGACAGCCTTATTACAGGATTTCCTCATGTCAGACTTACTTACGCTGTGGCCTCAGCGCTCTTGCGGAATTTAACAATATGTTCTGCCAAATTCTTCGGCATCCAAATCAAAGTGCCATCATAATATCTAAAAAGATAAGTCATAAAATTATCATTTTCATCAATCTTACGGCACTTGCCCTTACCATACCGCTTACAGTAAACCTTATCACCTGGATTAAATTTCATAATTTTTCCCCTTATTATTATTAACAAAGCCCATAAATACTTTATTGGATTTGAACCAACTTTAAAAATTTTTGCAGAATTTCTTATTTATCCTTTAATTGAATTGCTGTATGGGCTTTATACCATGATACCACATTTTTTGTGGGGCTTACGGCGTTACGCCTTAAGTACTTAACCGCCTAATCAATTAGCATTACCCAAGATACACCCCGTGGAGGTTTGATTAATGTATCTCTTGCGGAGGTGGGATTTGAACCCACGTATAACCAATTTATGAGACTGGCGTCTTAGACCACTTGACGACTCCGCGATATTAAAAGTGGCAGATATTTTATTTCAGCTAGCACACCCTCTGCCCGGGCGCCTCTTTCTGTTGAGGAAACCGCCTTCTCCAGTTAAAAGAAGTATTAGCAAGATGAATATATAAATTAACATCGTTTTAACCAACTAAACTATATCAGTCATCTGACTGATAGTAGGACTCGAACCTACGAGACTATGGCACCCAAAGCAAATATTTATAAAAGAAAGTTTGCGGTTTTCGTCTTTTATATAATGGTTATAAAACTTAATCTAATGCAGGCATCAGACTAATAAAACGCTCCATCAAGTTTTATGCGACATTTTGACTGTATGTTTGTAATATCATCCCGCAAATGCGGATGGTCAGCGTGAAGTGAATCGAACACTCAAATTCCACCTTTGGTGTTGAATATGAGATTTGAACTCATATACTAAGATTCTACTTGAATTAATTCAACGAAAGGGTGGTGACTTTAACCTATTTGTCTACACGCCGATTTAATTATCAGAAATCATTTTTTCAGACTTCTCTTTTTCTTTTGCTCTATCATATTCCATTCCTTTGCCTTTTTTAGCCGGAACAATTGACCTACGACGGCGAAACAGAAGATACTCAGTCAACTCTTCATTATCCATCTTGATTGCAGGTTTCTTAGTAGTTGCCATTTCAAATATCTCCTTTACTTTATATATAAATTATATAATATTTTTTTAAATTTGTCAAGTAGAGTGCCTAGAGTTCCTCATTTAAAATTGACTACCTTACTCTTTATTAGCTAGGTCTATAGAGCTACAAAATCCAATTCCTCGACTAACGACATCCCAGCCGTTGGTTATTAATCAGGATACCAATCCCCTGTGGTGCGGTATATTGGATTCGAACCAATGACCTTTTGGGTGTAAACCAAACGCTCTAACCAGCTGAGCTAATCCCGCATATTAAACTGGCTTTTACAGTAGGCCCAGTAAGGTGGACCCGCTTGACTTCCACAAGAAATATATTAAAGATGTCTCTGCTTATGACATTCTTTACACAGCATTACACCATTATTCAATTCAGTAAGACCGCCATTGTACCAAGGAGTAATATGATGAGCATGCATGTCTCCAATAACATAATGCTTACCGCAGTCAGGGCAAATTCCCTTCTGTCTATTATAAAGAGCCACGCGCTGGCTATTACTAAAAGCTCGTGCCTTCAAAAGATTTTCATCGCGAGTAATACAATACTCAACAATTTTAGCCATTGAAACATCAAGCTCCTTAGATGCCTGATAATCCTGAAGCTCATTGAATTTATCATGGATTTCTTCTACATCAAATTCTTCATCCTTATAATGATTATAAAGATGCCCCCAATTGATAGTTTTCATACTTTTATCATAGTCTCCAGGAAAAATTTCTTCAACCCAAGAGACAACAGAATTAAAATAATTCCAAAGTTCAGATGCATCATTATCATTCATATGAGCTTCCATAAAATTACAAATATCTGCATCTTCTTTACTATCAATATACCAACTAATTACCTGCTCAAGAATTTCCTGTCTATTGGCATTTTTATTAGTATACTTACTACCAATACGTTCAGCCGGGCAAGGGGAACCACCTTCATTAGCTCGACTAAAATAATGTTTAGCATCGGCGAGCCACTTACCAACGTAATTAATATTACGCAATTCCTGTGGATACAACTTCTCACCGGCAATATTAATAGTCTTAAACCATTCCATACGTTCTGCCTTATCACCCTTACAAATATAAATTTCAAGAGGATAATTCATAAACTTTTCATAAAGTTCAGGATTAATACGTTTAATGGTTGTAAGATAAAATCTTTTCTTAGAATCTTCACTTAGCCAAGGAGCATTGAAACTTGTCGTTCCGGCGACAAAATTAGCAAGACTAATTGTTCTCTGCTGGCCGTCAAGACAATCATAAGTTCCATCACCATTATCAGCCCAATACATAATGTTAAGCGGGAAACCCTTCAGCGCAGTATCAATAACTGCATTCTCCTGTTTCTTATCATAAACGAAAGAACGCTGAAATGCCGGTCTTACGCATAACTTACCGCCATAAGCATAAACGCCATGCTCAACATTAGTTTCCGTATCATTCTGATAACCTTTACACAGATCACGAACAGTAATATTAGTTTTAATAATTTCCATAATAAATTTCTCCAAGCACTTTATAATTAAATTAACTTTAGCTTTCTTTATATATTTATTATATAATATTTTTATTTAATTTTCAAATTTTCCGGCGAATTAATACTCTATCGTATTTTTCTTTGCCATTAATAAGACCACGATTTCGATACTTAGTATTAGTTCTTAATTCTTCTACTTCTGGACTTTTATCGCTTGAACTTGTATGCCCAAGAATTTCAAATTGGTTAGGATTATATTTATCAAGAAATGTAATAGGCACTCCCATTACATCATAATAATCTTTTGGAATATTTACAATCTTACTTACTTCAATAGCTTTATAATTTTCATATTCCGGATAATCAATAGGGTTATATTCTTTTGTAAGAACAAATTCCTCATTGCGTTTAACAGTGTCCATATTGGTAAACCAACAAACATTACCAAATTTTTTAATAGAACCATCCGGCTGATAAAACTGTTTAACCATATTATATCCAGTCCAAATCTTATTATCTTTAATCAACTTGAAAGTTTCCTTATAAGTAAAAGCATTCTGATTACCAATAATAAGAAATTTCTTGCCCGCTTTCATAATTGTATCAATAAAACTGCGGAAAAGACTGAAAGGAGGATTGGTGCAAACAATATCACATTCATTCATAATAGCAATACATTCCGGACTCTGGAAATCACCATCACCTTGAAGATCTTCCTGAACGGCATCGCCATCATCTACAAATCCATCACTAGATGTATCTCCATCAATCCAAATCTTATATGCTTTACCGCTTTCATCATAATGAGTTGCAATAAGTTTCTTCAAACCAAAAGCATCAAAATTATTTACAAAGAATGACCAAAATTCACTCTTCTTTTCTGCAGGATCATCACAAGGGAGATAAACTACTTTATCTTTAAACTGCTTACGATATTTCATTACTTCTGCTTCAATATCATCATAGCGAGTATAAAATTCATCATTTTTATTTTTTCTTGCTTCGCACAAATTAGTATTATCACAGCCTTTAGAATTTTCTTCTTCGGCAATAGCATTAATTAATTCGGCGAAATCATCAATAGGCTGATACTGAACAGGGCTTCCGCCCAATTTAGTGAGGTAGCCATTATTGACGATGCTATTAAGCGTAGCTCCGACAATCTTAACACCACACTTATCAGTCAATTCTTTGGCCGTGAATGCATTATCAGGAAAATATTCTTTAATATAACCTAATGCAATTCGGCCTTTTTCAGTAAGTGCCATAAAACAATTGTCTCCTTTATTTTTGATTAAAGGCAGTACTATCGGTCTGCTAGTCCGCCTGATTTTTACAGGGAGTTTATAGGATTACATTATATCGGATTTTCACCAATATCTCCTTCTCTTCCAGAAGGCTTCTCTAATATTAAGCTAACAATCAGAGCCTTTTAACTCATTAACGCCTTGTTCAACACAAGACTTACCGTCTTTTGACATCCTATATGTACGATTTCCCGCAATATAGACTGGTCTGCCCTATTGGATTTGAACCAATGACCCACGCATTAATGGACTTGAAAGTAAGATTTGAACTTACATTTGTCTATTGACTATTCTACTTGAATTATTCCAAGAAGTGCGTTGCTCTGCCAACTGAGCTAAGAGCAGATATCACATTTTAGAGGTTCCGGACCCTCCTGAGCAGTTTCACTCAAATAAGATTTTGTCCCCTAATTTTTAAAATCTTATCAAAAAACAAACCGGTTTTATAGCTAAACCTTTAACTCCCTTTTCGTTTTACTTGTATGTCAAGAAACAACCAAAGAGTAAGTATAAAGAAACATTATGAAGAATTTGTTTATAGACAAGCTTCAATCACTCGTCTTTATATGGCTCATTATATTGTTCTATCTAATTAATATATCCAGCCACATTCTTTAATCTATAATCCTATATTTAATATTATTATGGGCGATTATTATTTCCCAGTTTTAAATACCTCGCTTGGGGTCGAACCAAGACCTCCGCCCACGCCAGGCGACGCACTACCCTTGTGCTACAAGGCATATGGTGGAAAGAAGTATTTCACCTTTTATAGCGCGCTTCTCCCCGTTCCCGCGCTACCCCTCTCCCAATTAGCTTGATTATGAAAGGATTTCATTATAAAATTCATTATAACTACCCGATTTCCCTTTGCCTCAGTTTATTTTTAATTGGTCTATTGCCACTAGAATAGTAATTAGCTATTTAGTTCAAATCGGAAACCCCATGTATAAGACCAATTTGTTCTTTTATTTAACGGTACGCCACAAGTGAACTAACTCCCGTGCTTCCTCTTCAAGCTCCAACCAGAATTACTGATGCTCACTACGTCTATTCTTCCTCCCGCGTAGTTTGGATGACAAAATAATTTTTTCTTTATTTTGTATATATATTATAATATATTTTTATTTATTTTTCAAATTTCCTAAAAGGAAGAAGATGTTTAGGATTAATGCGCCATCTATCACCATTTCGGCACACTACATATGCCCAACCATTTTCAACCTTTTCTAGCAAACCATCCAAGTATCTCTTACCTACTGGGACATTACCTGAATAAGTAGATGAAAATTTATAACGTTTACCAATTTCTAATTTCATTTTTAATACCTCAAGACTTTGTAAACTTTTGATCCGAAGCGCGGATTTGAACCGCGATCTTCAGAATTTTACTCTGATAGGCTAACCTTTACCCCACTTGGGAAAGCAATTTGCTGTAAAAGTCTTTCTTTTATATAAATATTATATTATATTTTTTATTAAAAATCAAATTCCAGGATGATTCATGTAAAATTCAATAAACAATCCTTCATCAGCCTTATTTGAACAAAACAGTTCAAGTTCATCGCCATGTTCACTCAAAAGTTCACCCATAGCAATATATTTTGTAAATGCCGATTTAAGATTATATTCATCTCCTCTTGGAGACACAAGCCATACATCATCTCTGGCTTTATCTACGGTTGCAAGAAAATCTTCAACCTGACTAATATTTTTTAGCTTCATAATTATGTCCTTTCTAATGAAATTACATATGGTCCTCCCGTTGGGACTTGAACCCACATCTGGCGATTTATTCATCAATGCTTTCTTAAAATAATTAAATTAGTTTAATTTATTAATTTGGATTTCAGCTTCATAGTCTTTAGCAAAAGTAATTCCTTTAATCTGTCCATTTTTAGGAGGAAGAAAACGTAATCTTTTACTATCTGAAACTTCTGATTGAGGGATTAAATAACATTTTCCATTAATCATAGTAGCAAAAAAATCAACCTCCTCATTGGTATAATGCTTTCTAATATTTCTATTTCTATTCACTCTCATACGAGAGCAATCAATTTTATAAACTCCTTCATCTTCCAAACGAGCACTTTTTACTTGAATTTTATAGAGTTTATTATTAATATCTAAAATAAAATCATAGCGAGCATTATCTCCATAAGGAACACTAACTTGATAGCCTAATCCAAATAAATAAGTCATTACTTGTAATTCTGTTAATGCACCATAATGTTTACTATCTAATTTTACCATTTAAATAAGTCTGATAAATAAGTCGCCGGCTCTCACCAATTGAGCTACAAGAGGATTTCTCTTTACTTTCTATATATATTATATCAAAAAATTTTTAATTTTTCAAGTGAGCCGGGAATTTATTTTTTTATTTCCCGACTCATTTTCTATATATATTATATTATATTATTTTTTATTTCTCAAATAAGACTTTTTGATTATAATTATCATAAAGATATATCTTAATCTTATTTAAATTAAATTGCGCAAATTCATCTTCGCGCACAAATTCAAAATTATAATAAGTTGTAATAACTTGATTACGCATTTCATCGGTGAATTCCCAATCACCTATCCGTGCGTCATGCCATTCAAGTACCTTATCAAGAGGAGGCCGTAGTTGAATTACATAAAGATTTAATTCTTTCCAAGAGAGTTGAGATAAAAACCATTGACGTATATATTTACTATCAAAAGCCATATCAGCATAAATAGTTGTTATCCCTTTATTGATGCCCTCTTGGACTTGATTGACAAACTCTTGCAAATTTCGATAAGGTATACTATCTAACCTAACATTTAAATTACCCTCTTTTATTATTTTACTCACAAGAGTAGACTTACCCGTTGACCCCTGTCCGCATACTAAAACTAAATTTACCATATATCGTATTGATATCTAACTACTTCATCATCTTCAATTAAATGAAGTAGCTTATTTAATTTTTCTTCGTTGCCAACTACAGCCTCATCTTTAATGGCGAGCTTTAATACATCGAGCGCGAATGCCTTTTTCTGAGTAGGGTCTTCAACCGCCAAAACTTCATCAATCAAAGAGGATAATTCATTATAACATTTAAATAAATAAATCTTTCCAATATGCTGGAAGATATGATTATTATAAATTAAATTATATATTTTATCTAAAACCGCCCAAAAAGTTTCATCTTCTCTACCAATAGTATCAAATAAAATCTTAATACATCTATTCAAATATTCAAAATTATCATCTTCATCTACTGAACTATTGGTATACATCAAACTATTATCAAAATTATAATCTCTTTTATATAATTTTAACAATACTTTATATCTATTTGCAAAGATTTTATTATCCATACTATCTCCAATTTTTTCTAATAATTCATAAGATAAAGGCGTATATGGTTCTTCCATATTTTTATTATAGACAATATATTTTTCAATATCTTCATAAGGCATTAAATAGCCATATTTACCTCTAATATTACACAATATCTTCTTCTATTGGTCATTTAGTTCACATTGAAAATGATTAACAATAAAAATAGAAAAAACCATTTCATAAAGCCATTGTCTATAACGTTTTTTGCTATCAATATTAAATTTATTTATTTCTTGACACATAGGCTTATATTTATAAACTATATCATAAGCTATTGCCTATTTAAATTCATCAAATAAATTATCTTTGTGCTAATAAATAAAATCTATAAGTTTATTATCCTTAGAATATATTATATTATTATTTAATAACATAATATGCTAAGGATTGGGAAATATAAATTTCTAACTTAATGTTTTAAAAATATTAATTGCCCAAATATCTATATTATCTATTTTAACACTTACAGTATTACCAGTAGTAAGACATAATATATCTATATTATTTTTATTTTCCGCTTCTTTAGTTGCCGTATTACCTACATAATAGGCAAATAAAACTTCACAATTCTACTATTGTTCAAATTTTTTAATTATTGCTACCACGATTACTATACCCCGAACATGCGCCCGTGCATCCGCCTGAGCAACCACTTGTACATCCATTACCGCATCCAGAGCATCCTTTACAGTTGCCAGAACAAGAACCAGAACATCCAGTGCAATTGGTACAACCCATGCATCCACCGGAACATTTACCAGAACACCCACCAGAACATCCAGAACAGCTTCCAGAGCAAGAACCGCTACATCCGCCGGAACAATCATTAGAACAAGCGCCACCGCAAGCGCCAGAACAACCACTAGCGCATCCACCAGTACATTGAGTATAGCATAAACCAGTACAATTAGAACTACATCCAGTATTAACTCCTTGAATAGGATAAGTTTTATATACAGCCAAATTAGCTTCTATATTACTCAAAGGAGCATCTTTAATTATTATAGGATGTTCTTCGGTCGCAGGATTATCAGTGTAATTAATTGCAGTCATAGGTTCTTCAATCGCATAAAATACTTGCTCGGGTATTACACTTCCAGTATCAAAATCATTATTATTTAAAGCATTATTTGCACGGTCAGCATATAAAGCAACACTACCATAATATTGACGTCTTGCACATTCGGTTGCCACTTCGGCAAGAAGCTATTTAAATCTATCAGGGGTTATTGTCGTTCCTATTTCCATCTTCTGTCATCTCCTTTATTATTTCAAACTCTTCTTTTGGAATAATAGCCAAAGCTTTATCCTCTATACCATTAAAAGATAACCTATATGTTTCTCCTAATTTTTCATAAATAGAATTAAAATAATACAAAGAAGCAAGAACAGTTGCATAATGCATATCACAAATAAAGGTTGCACGCTTATTCACACTACCCATCTCTTGATAATTATAAGCAGTACACCAACCGCATCCAGTAGAAATACCACAATCAATACATTCTTGCGGAGATTGTGATTGATAAGTAATAGAGCGTAATTCTTTAACGCGCAAAGCAGTTAATTCATCTTGTCCAATACCTTTTTCAATATCACCAATATAATATTCTTTATTAGGTCCAACACTATCTTCCATATATCTTAAACAAGGATAATAGCGTCCGCGCCAATTTAAAGCAAGCATTTCTCCATTGCCACCGCACCAATTCTCATTGCTTTCACTTTTGGTGCCGGGATGCAAATAAAATATAGAAAGATAAATCTCTTGCCACAAATCATTTTCCAGAAGATAATCAGCAAGTTTCTTTAATTGCCAATAAAGAGTGGTAGCATGATGAAGTTCCCAACCTTTTTCATATACACAATTAAGATTAATAGTTTTATAGCCATTCTTAATCATAGATACAACGGCACGATACACATGCTCAACGTTTCCTGGAGCTATTGTCATTTTACTGCCGATTTCATTATTATAATGCGTCATGTAATGTCGAACGGCTTCCATAGCTTTTTCATAGCTACCAGAACCATCGGGGAATACTCTACAGCTATCATGTAATTCTTTATCGCCATCAATAGAAATAGAAAGACCTAAAACATTTTGATTTTTCTTGATATATTCTTGTACTCTTGGATCAAAATAAAGAATACCGTTTGTGCTAATGCTAATACGATACTTAGTAGCCCAAGGATGATGCATTTCAATCATCTTACTAACAAAATAATCAGTAATTTGGTCAATCAAATCAATTTCAAGAAAAGGTTCACCGCCAATAAAGTTAATTACTACCGCTGGAATTTCCCATGAATTAATATAACCTTTAATGTCATCATCCGCGCGAAGCAACTGGTCAATTGCCTTTTTTGCGGTTTCAAATGACATTTTATGATGTCCTTTAAATCCTTGATAGCAATAAGAGCAATTAAGACAACAATCATCACATACTTGAAATGTTAAATCAAATACAAGATGGTCAAGACTTGGATAATCCTAATGATAAAGACGCCCAATAAAATTCTAATATTCTTCTGGTTCTTTTAAAAATTCATTATGCAACTCAGGAAAGAACATCTACATTCACCTGCCCTGTTTTAAAATCAAGGTTCCAAGTAAAATTATCACTTTCAATTGCGGGTTTAATATAATCATCTTCCATTTGCTTCTTAGCCAATTCATATTTAGTATAAAATTCAATATACTCCTTATGATATTCATCAAATGTTTCATTCTTAACACCTTGGCGCATCATAAACGCACAAAGATTACTACGAGCATCTGTTTCATATGCTAACCTCTGAAGATAATTAACCATTTCTTCTGGAATTTCAATAATCTTCTTCATATTATTTTCCTTTCTATATTCAAAAATTCAATATGCTGAATTAACATATATTGTCCTTATAATTATTATAACATAAAAAAAAGAGAAAGTCAAAAAGACTTCCTCTTACAAGCCAAGCTTTTCCAAAAGCTGTCTAAGGTGTTCTTCCTCATCGGGAGTAATTTCTGTAGTCTTACTCATCGGACGAACTACATTACTATCATCATCTTCAAAATTCAATTCATTATTATCGAAATCCAATGATGTAAAATCAGAAACCGCGGTCTTGGGACAAGTCAACGCAATTGCAACTTGCACATTCTCTCCACCCTCACGCATCTGAATATAATATTTCTTCTGATATTCGCCAAGGAATTTATCCCCAAAGGCTTCCTTCAAAACCTTTACAACTTCTTCTTTTGCTTTAGTTCCTCTTGCTGCCATTATTCTTCCTCCAATTTTTCTTGCTCTCTATCAAAAATTATTTCATCATAACAAGGTAAACAGTAATCTTCGCCTGTTTCATCATCATGCGCGTAGGTAAATGTGCGCTCACCACAATTCGCGCAAATTATACTATCCCCGCCACATGTATCACAATAATACATTTCATCTATTTCAATTGCTTCTGGAATATAAATTCTTCTACCGCAATTCTGACAAGTAGTAAAATCTTCTTTTTCTTCTTCGCCATATTCCAATTCGCAATTAATACAAAGCATAGTTTCACTTAACACGCAATCTTCTTTCCCACAAATACAACACTTAACTGGATGACCCACATGAACTTTAGTTCTTTCATCTCCTAACAATGTAGCCACTGGTTTTACATTACTTTTATATTGTTCGGGTACAAACCAATAGGGCTTACGAAATGCTTCACTAAAACTATAATCATATACAGTAGAATAAAGAGGGTCATTATAATGCAAAGGGGTCTTCGGGTCAATAATTACGTCTTTTTCCGAATACATCTTTTCTCCAAGAGGTATCTGACGATAAGTATCAAATTGGAAATCTCCAATCTCATAATTATTATATTTTTCATCAACCCAGTCAGTATATTCATTGTATCTGCCATAAAAAGCTTTAAATGCTTCAAGTGCTTGTCGTTTTAAATCCTCACAATTAAAAGGATATTGCCGTCCCGCAATAACCAATTTATTATCATCGGAAATATGTAAAAGCATACGCCATTTTTTATTATTCCAAAGCACAGAAGATGGAAATCTTGGCAAAATGGCATCTTCATCACCCTTTAAATAACAAACAACAGTGGCTCTATCAGCCATATAAGATAAATTACCAGCACGATATTCGCCATCAAGCGCATGACAAGACCGCCAATTATATGTATTTTCACTTATACTTAAATAATCCAAAGGATGAACCGATACGCAGAAAGTGCCGGAAAGCTTACAAGTTTGAATAAGCCGACTTGCATCAGTTTGAATAGCATCAAGCAATTCCTTATCTTCAATAAAATACTTAAAGGCTTTGACTATTTTCATTCCTTTTGGAACATGAAATTCTTTATAATCATAATCGTCGCTAGTAATATTTGTATAAAAATCCTTTTTAAAGAAATCTACAAATTGCGCCAAATCAGTAGCTTTCTTTTGCCAATAAAGATGGTCAATAAAATTATCTAATTCAGCTAACTTATCATTTTCATTGACTTGCACAGTCATAGGATGACTCATTTGATAAATTAAATCTTTGCCATTATTAAACATAAATTTTTGTTTATTAGTGCGCCAATCATCCATTAATTCATCAATATTAAGCCATTCGGGTCTATAATTTTGCGAGAAAGCAATTACTTTTTTAACCTAATCTTTTACATCTTCAAAGTTCCACGACATTTATTACATACTCTTTCTTTCATATTATTTGTGTAAAATAAATCATAGCATTTCTCGCATTGCTTAATATGCGGGTCTTGTGCTAAACATTCTGGGCAAATATGAATCTTTACTCCATCCATATCTAATGGAAAATCTTCCCACTCGTAATAAATCTTATTACAAAAACTACAATTTAAAAGTTTATCATCATCAAGGTCGCTTTTATATTGATTAGTTAGACTAATCCACTGAAGATATTCTTTACTAGGAATAAATTTATAGCCATCACAAAAAACAGCATTATCAAGCATTTTACATACTTTATTAATTGTATTATACATAGGTCTAAGAAAGAGAGTTTCATTTGCCGTATGTTCATGCTGATAGCCAATAGATAAATTAACTCCTGCAATTTCCCAATCAGGCATAATAATACTGATATCTGTAAAAGAGCCAATAGCTTCACTAAAGCCATAGCTTTCTACATAATCTACAAAAGACCTATTATCACATTCATAGAATACACAATCATTATTACCCGCGCGGTCCAATTCAATCATATACTTGATATTAGGTGGAACTGGATGTTCCATTGTGAACATATGTGCTCCATATCCGCCCGTTTCTTCTTCAGTTGTAAAAAGAACATAAGGCCGGTATCCTCTATGAATGATTTGAATAATAGAAAACACACCAGCTCTATCATCTGCGCCAAGACCAATCAAACCTTTATAAGACATTTTGCGCTCATTATACCAAAAGTTCCTAATAGGCTCTCTAAATACGGTATCCACATGCGCAATAAGCATAATCGGGATAGTGCCTTCGGCGTAAATATAATCCTCCGTATATTCTACTTTTGGATATTTATTTGTCAAGAAATCGTTTAAAGCTTTTAGTAGTCCCATCGGACTTACCTTAAATAATCCTTCCAATAAACCTTTACTATTTTCTGTAAACTCAGGAATAAGATTTTTTTTACCCATACAAATTTTCCTTTTTATTTTATATAAATATTATACCAAATTTATTTATATTTATCAATTAGGCGTAATTTGCTCTTCCTCTTGCTTTACTTGTTCTTCGGCCCATTTACGTCCCGCGCGCTCAAAATAAAGCACCTTATCACACATTTGACAATAAGGCTTAGTCGTTTCACATACTTGTTTACAATTAAGGCGCATTTCATCTAGTCCTTCATACACAAGGCGGTCATCGATGTTAGTGTTAAGACCAAAAATAAGGCTATTCATATCATTCGGCCATGCCTTATCTTCAAAATAAATACGATAAAAAGCTCTTTCCTGTGTAGGTCCATCGTTATAAAATTCACAAACGTCAAAATAAGGTTCGTAAATCTCAAGCTTTTCCGGGCGGACCCAAGTGCCATGTAAGCCACTCTTTTGCGGAATATGACCTTCTATATACGCGCGGTTGGGCACAATTCTTAAAGGAATCCCCACTTTTTTTACATCTTTTAAATCAAAGAAAAGAGGAGCATCAATATAAGCATATGCAACTCCAAGTTTTTTTAAATTATATAATTCATAATATGTTTTTGCGGGTTCACTATAGAAGAATTTTAAATCATATTTGTCAAACCAGCGCAAGGTTAAAAGCGGATTAAGGTCGTGCGCTCGAATATAAATATCATGTCCCGCGGTCAAACCAGCCTTGCAAGCCGAAATGCTTTTCCAATCAGTAGGTTTTTGCGCGGGCACATCAATAATATAATCTTTATCAGGATACTTTTGGATTAAATCTAAAAGCTTATCAATATAAGCATACTTTACTTCAATCTAATCAGCCTTTTGGAGATATTGTTCTTCTTGATTATGTCTCAAACAAACTTTCATAATCATCCTCCTTTTTATATTATTTTATCATATTATAGTATTTTAGTCAAAAAATTCCTAAAGCCTTTTTGCATTTGGGTGTTCGGCTATGCCCTTGACCACGGCCCGAGCAAATGCCTAATTAGCGTATAAAAAAAGGGTAGGAAAAATCCTACCCTTAAACAAAACTATCAAAGAAATGATTCTTTTCAAAAGGTGAAATCGGGAAGTTGCTATTATTCTCTTTGAACTTATCAATTTCATCCTGACTCAAATCATTCATATCGACGAAAATCATAGGTGTATTCCAATCTTCAAAATAAGACAAATCAGAACTTTCCTTAATCCAATGGATACCTTCATGGAAAAAATCAACAAGGCAAGGTTCATTTTCCTCACTAATCCAACAATAACCACCAGGCGCATAAAGTTTACCATGCACTCCATCAGTGAGATAAACGCGAGTCATATTTTCTACCAAATGCAAATCATCAGTAATCATATCAACAGGATTTTCGGCAACACAGCTTGGGCACAGGCATCTGCCGTCTACCTCTTGGACATCTTCGGCAAAAATTTGTTCACCGCACCATTCACAATAAATAGGTTCATCACAATCATCACAAAGCAATGCGTCAGTTCTATCAGTTTGATAATCACTTCCACAACACATGCAAGACCAGGGACCAGAATAATAAATCTCAAGGAACTCGGTATTAGGCAATTCCTTAGAAAGATAGGCCGTACCAATATTGCTATTACCAAAGTCATTGTACATCTGGCCCGCTACAAAATTAATTTGATACTTCTTTCTTTCATCATCACCGAGCCAATAAAAGAAATTCTCTTCAGTATCAAAATGGTATTCATCCTTACGCGCGGTATAATATTCTCTACCGTTATATGCCTTGATAAGCTCAGCAATCCAACCTAAAACCGCGCGTTCAAGGCTAGGATTTTGATAAGGATATCCTTTAATACTCGCCAACGTATTAGGATGAATAATGAACAATTCGCGCCAGCTCTTAGAGTTCCATTTAAAACGTCCAGTAGCACAAAAATCTTTAGTAGAAATATAAGCGAGAATAGCCTTATCGCTATTCATCATTTCAATAGTTCCAGCGCGATAGCCTCCTCGGCTTTGCCAATTCATACAACTTTCCCAATCATTATTATTATCGCTCATAGTCATAAAATCAAGCGGATGAATAGACAATGTAATTTCTACTTCCTCTTGGCGCAATTCAGTAAAGCGCGAGATAGCATTCCTAAATGCTTCATAACCAGTAAGACCATATTCTTCAGCAATCTTGCGCAATACACGCATTACCTTTGTGCCTTCATTAAACTTAAAAATCTTGCCATCAGGATTCTTAAATTCTACTTTATAGATAGTCTTATTCTTATAAAGAGTTTCCGCATTAAATAAATCACAATAAGAATAAAAGACAGTCCAATACTGGTGCTCTTCAGTAGGAGACATTTCTTTAAAAACATTCTGAACCGCATGATAAAAACTTACACCTTCATCATTACCCGCAAGAAATGCGGTAATCTTCTGAATAGCATTCGCGCCATTATCATCAACAGTAAAGGTGCGCTTAAGGGTAAGGCGGTCGCCCATCATATGAAACATTTCCTGCTTATTGTCATCCCAATACTGCAAAATGTAATCAAGGTCTTTAACCAAATAAGCATTATGACTAATTCCACCATAGCTTTCAATATAATCCTTAATATTAATCTTATCACTTTCAGTTAATGCTTCATAAGGTGTCATAAAGTTTATCTCCTTTATTCTTTATATATATATTATAATATATTTTATAAAAAAAATAAAGGGAAAATTCTTTATTAAGAACTTTCCCTTTAAGTTAGAAATCAAAAACTTTATGGACTACATGATTGACAACGCCTTTACAAGATACTTCAACCTCAACAGAAGTCGATAAATCTTTTAAGACGAATGCCTTTGTAATTGTGAAACTTTCACCGGGTTTAACCAAAGTTAATACCTTATCTAATTTATCATCATAATCATCAATTAAATATTCTGCTTTTAATTGTTCATTATTTTGATACGCGCGCGTCATAAGATTGCCACGGAAAGATGTTGTCTTTTCACTGTTATTAGTCCATTTAATATCAACAATAAGATAACGCTTTTCGCCACATTCATATACAACCGCATCTTCAATGTCTACTTCAAAATCACCAATAGTATGAGAGTGATTATCATTTGATTCAATTTTAATATGGCCATGCTCATCTGTTGTATGGTCATATACTTTAGGAGGAGTTTTACGCTATCCTATAACAATTAATATTGCCATACAAATAATACAGATTACCATAGCTCTACCAATGCGTTCTAACATAGTATAAGCCTCCATCTTTATTTATTTAAAAATACTTCCTTTCAGTTGGTCCGGAAGTTCATTATTCAAAACTTCTTTCCAGCCAATAATATTGCCCTCAAAGCCTTCAAGGTCTTTGAAATTACCCGTTGGGCAAGTTTGGCTAATCTTACTATCAACTACTAATTCAATTAATTCATTACAGATAATACCATGAATTAAATCCCAGTTCTTTGTATGGCGGTCTTGCTTTTCGTCAGCTTTAACTACCTTAATCTCGGAACCATCTTCACAGATAAATATCCACTTTGAACCAATTTTACCAAAGTATCGCCCAAGAGCACAAGCAGTAAAGCCATCATCTGTAGCTAAAGTACCATTCTCTTGAACTGTCAAATAGTTATGGATTAAATCCCATTGTGGACTATCACGGTCAGTAATGTCAGTCCACCATTCAAAAGGTTTATTAGTATGGTCAATTCCGCAATTACAATATTCTGCATTTCCGTATTCGTATTTGATTTCTTGGGCGCCTGCTTCGGTCCCGGCAATATGCGCACCATGCACAGGCATCATCATCATAGCAATCATAGCGATTACAAGAATGATATTTAAGAATTTTCTCATATTAATTCTCCTTTGAATTAGAATACCACATTGAATTTAAAAAACTCAAAAGAGGCATTAAAAAAAATTGACCGCGCGTTAAGCACGGTCAATATTATTTATTTCACCAAGCCTATTAGACCAATCATATACATCATCCAGTAGGTCAATACAATTGAAGTAAAGATATTTATGTCTACTGACAATTCTATCGGTATGATAATGGCCACAACACATAGCATTAAAATGAATAGTTCTTTGGAGCTTTTCTAGCCATTCTTCCATTGTACTATCTACAGTTGATTGATCTACTATTGGTAGAAATCTATCAACGGGTCGCATTGACATAGGGCAAGTGTGCGCGAATACAAAATCAAAGTATTGACTTGTTTGCGCAATAAGGTTTTCGGCTTCCCTCATTTCTAATTCTGTCAATTGTTCGTTCGGCCACCAAGGCAAATTATTTGCAAGACGATAATACTTATCTACTGAGTACGCTCCGCCCAAGCACAATGTTCTATACTCGCGTTTTGCGGTCTTAATATAATAAATGCCTACATCTTGGAAGTATTTAATATTAGGGTACTCATCCTCTTGCCATACAATTCCTTGTACTCCTGGGTCCCATGTACGTTTCATACCCATTACATCGGATGGACGCATCTCATGGTTTCCGCGCAAACAATAAAATTTATAACCAGTTTCATTTAATCGGCGCTTTAAGCTCTTATCGCTTTTCCATCCTGTATTAATACCAACATCACCTAAAATAATAATTGCTGTCTCTTCTGGAACAAAACATTCCATACGATGCTCGGACAACCAATCGAATTGACGATGTGTATCTCCTCTAATTAGAAAGGTTTTGTTCATTTAAAATCCGCCTTCCAAAAATCTAAATCTACTTTACAGCCACAATAGGGACATTCAATGCTCTTGGGCAATTTTGTTAAATCATTATAATCATAAAATTCCGCAACAAATTTAGTAGTACACATATCACAAACAAATTCAAGCCTCTTCAGTCTCTGCTTGAGTATCTAATTCTTTTGCAAGCTCGTCTACCTTTTCAAAAATAGCGGTAAGGACAATAGACATAGCATTAAAATTAGTCCAATGAGATGTTAGAAAAGAAGCAAGTTCATCCGCTCTATCAGCGATATATTCTAAATCAGAACGTTCAATTTCAATTTCCATTTAATCCTCCAGTTCTTTCTTAATGCCTTTTTCGATTACTCGGCAAAGGAAATCATCAAGTAATTCAGTTGCATATTTATCATTTTTATTTTCGTGTGTACTAACAAATTCATCACTAATAGTATCAATATATTTAATAATAGTATTAGCATGGTCGCGTGCTTCATCTAAAGAATAAGTATAAGCCCTAATCTTCATAAGATAATCAAGATTGCTTGGCTTCATACATTCTTCAACAGGCATGCCATTGATATAGCGCTTTAGATAGTTGCCGATGCGAGCCAGATGAAGAAGTTGTTTCTGGTCATAGCCATATGTATTAATTAAATCCATCTTTGTAGGATAAGGATGTTCAAGGTCCTTATATTTTCTATAAGCTAAACCTTGCATAGTTTTTACCGCCTTGACTGGATTAAGACGCGCAATTGCTTCTCTATTATTATAAAGCATACGCCAATCTTCTTCATAGGTTTCATCAATCATAGTATACTGCGTAAACAAAGTTTCAATATAAGTAAGATTCTGTTTACGCAGATTGTCTACATAAAGACGTACATCCTTCAAATCAATATGTTCATCGTTCGGGCAAACATGAGTAGTAGATAACATAGACTTGCCAAGAGCAATCGTATGAAGGCTTGGGATAATTATAGCACGAGTATCTACATCACTATGTTCATTATCCAACCCATAGTTCTGACTGCCATAAAGTGCGCACGCGCAAATAGTACCATAATCATTTCCTTTTGGGCCTACTGCTTTATCAGCTTCAATCGCGTGTTCATATACTCTATTCCAAATCCATTCATCTGGATGAAAATTCATAGGTATCACTCTCCATAAATAATTTCAATTAAATCTCTGGTCAAAGATGCTTCATTTTCAAGGCTATTAACCTTATTCATATATCCATCAGCTTCCCAATCCAAATCTCGGGCTTTAGTATTAAGCTGAACTGGTGTCATATCCAGAAGTTCAGGATGCTCTTTAACCAAATCAAGAATATCTTCTTTCCGATATCTATTCCAATCAGTTTTATTAATTAATGCAATAAGGTCATTAATTTTCATCTTACTTCTCTCCAATGATTATGTTTAATAATATTTCTCATATTACAAATCTCTACTGGATTGGTAGTATGTAAATGGATAAAACTTGCCCAATACTTTCCATAATTCTTCTCAATCCAAAAGAGAACATTAATATAATCTCCGCCTTGGTAATAATATTGATGCGGATTATGGTTTAAACTAATACATTCAATCAAATTCTGCCCATAAAGTTTAATAAGATTAATAGCGCCGGTAGTAGAATAAACTCTGGTCCAACCTGGCGGTGCATCAATTACGGCATCTACCCAAATCTTAATCATCAATAATCTCCTTTAGTAGTAAGTTCTCGAAGAATAACTGGACTATTATCTTTTGGACAATTTACATATTTTACATAAGTAATAATTTTTTTATCAAGAACATCTACAATTTCTGCGGTTTTAATATCAACAAAGTTACAAGCCCATAAATAGCTACATCCTTCACATTTAGTCCAAAAATAATCTTTATTCATCTGCTTCTAGCCACCAATCATTACCATCTTTACTAAATACAAGTTTAAGGAAAATTACTTTATCGCCATCTTTATAAACAATTTTACGATTTTGTGTAAATTTTAAAGGTTGGCGCCCAAGTCTTTTAAAGAGTTGAAACCAAGTACGAGTTTTCGGTTTTGTCATTTAATTTTTCCTCCTTATAATAAGGGCATTTAGAACAAGTCCAAGAAAAAATTTCTTTTTTCTTCGTATTTCTTACACAATAATATTCATAATCAGGATGGTCAAATACATCGCCATGCCAAGGAGTTATATCTTCATATTTAAAATAAATACATTCAGCCATATTACTCTTCAACAAAATGAATAATTAAATCATAACCATCATCAGTTTCGACCATTTCGTAGGGATGCTTAGTATTAATTTTATAGCCTTCACGTTTCTGAATCTCGACTCCTTGAGAACTACCAAATTTATTAGGAAAAATACGAATCTTACTAGAAGTATAATTCCAAGAAGAAATAATAATAGCAGCAACAACTACTATCAATAAAATTGTAGCAATAGCTTTTTTAATCATAAGACATATCCTTCCAAGAACAAGTGTTAAGCCAATATCGTGTTTGATTATGTTCATCTTTAGAGCTTCCGGCAAGTCCCTTGCTAATCAATCCGCGCATTACACCAGATGCACCTTGAGGAGTAATTTCATAGCCAAACTTACGCTTGGCAAATGCCGAAATCTGTTTTGCCGTAAGAGTGCCACCAACCGATAATACACGAATAACCATCTTAGTCTTTTCCATTACAGCCAATCCTCGCTTTCTCTATCATCATCTGGATGTTCTAATTCTTCAATATTATTAAGTTTAATAAGTTCCCAATGATAGTCGGCGTGTTCCAACCAATCATCTCTATCCCATGTTGCGAGTTCACTTTTAATATTTGCAATCTTTTTGAGGGTATCATTTTGCTGAACAATTTCTCTTTCGTTGTTCTTGAACTTGCGCTTGAAGCGTTTATACTCAGGGTCATCTTTTGGAGTCAACTGTTTTTCAATCTTACAACGCTCGGTTGCATCAATTGCCTCTTGGCGTTTTACTCGCGCTTCGGCTTCTACATCATCAAGATGCTTCATATGAGCTTCAATATGATGCTTAACCCAATTGGATTGATACAAGCTATCAAGATATTTCTCAAGGTTTTCCTTAGTTAGATAACCAATATCATATTCATCCCAATAAGGACCTCGCCACACCTTATAAATATCTTCCATAATTACCCTCACTTTCTATATATATTATATCAAATTATTTATTATTTCGCAAATGGAACCGCAAAAACATAGTTAGGAACTTTAAGGATAGGTTCAGGAATTGGATTAAATTCTTTGCGCTTTTGCTCAATCTCTTTATCGCGCACAAACAAATACTTTTCTTTTTCAGTCATTTCATCTACATCAACGATATTACTTACTCCCCAGATGCCTTCAGTATGAACATCTCTATGAACTTTATCGGCCAAATCGCCAAGGTCATAATCATCAAAGCAATTATCACAAACTTGGCAATCATATCTCAAAGTCTTAGCGCACGTCTTTTCTTTATTATAGACAACAATATCAAAAACATTGCCGAATTTCTCAAAATCATCTTCTGCCCAATAAGTGTTATCACAAATAGTGCAAGTAGTAAAATGGTCTTGCGCACAATAATCACAATAATGCTCATTATCATGCCAATACATTTCATCTACATCGAAATAACCACCACAATCATAACACTTAGCAAGACCATAGCAACTATAACAGATGACCGCACTCGAGCCATCAAATGATTCTTCATCATCAAGCTCTTCACCGCAATCCATACACTCAGTCTCGCCAGAATAATTAATCATATTAATACTGCCATAAATAAGATTATCACTTACATAAGCCAAATGCTCGTTATAATAATCATTATACATAAATTTTGTAGCCATTTGGAATGTTGCAGTATTATTCGGCAAATTAATCTTTTTACCAGAAGCAACGGAATATACGTTGGGAAAATAAGACCAATTCATATTCTTTTCGGCAAGCTCTTTAATCCATTTGAGAACAAAATTGTTAATATCACTATTATGATAAGGATATTCTTTAATAGTGGTAATAATATCTTTATTCACAATATAAAGACAACGCCATTTCTTATTAGACCAAGTGCGCTTTTCAGTAGAGGAGGGACGTGCCGGGTCATTACAAAGAGGGTAATAAGGATGGTCCGCGTTTACATATGCCTCAAGGACGACGGCGCTGTTCATCATTTCAACTGTGCCCATACGATAATCGCCGACGCTATACCAATTCATGCAACTATCCCAATTACAAGCATTATCGCTCATAGTAAGATAATCCAGGGGATGGATAGATAAACAAACATTACCATCAATTTCGCTTGTATTAAGAACTTGAGAATGCCAAATACGGAACTTTTCAAATTCTTCTTTATCCAGTTCAAACCAATCAACAAGCTTTGACATAATGCGCATAAGCTTCATGCTCTTATCAATCTTCAAAGGCTTACCATTATAATGCGGGCCTCGGTCAAAGATAAAATAATTAACATCTCTATATTTCTCATTATCAATAGAATTACGAACAAGAGGCCCATAATCAGTAAGGTCGCTAAGCATGTACCAAATCATCTTATGATTGACATTACTTGGGTCATTGCTTAAATTCCAATCACTAAAGTAATCATTGCGGATTTTGAAAAAACTATTTACAAAATAATTGCAGGTTTCAACTTTATCATCTTCGCCAAACATTTCATCAATCATTTTTTCAAGTTCATCATCACTCTTGGTATAATGAACTTTATTAGAGATAATAATATGACCGCCTAAAAGCTTAAAGAGGTCCTGTTTATTATTATTCCAAAAGCGCAAACGATACTCAATGGGCGTGCGCGCATTAGGCGCCGAAGTATCATACATCGAGTGCATATACATATTTACATAATCAGTCAACAGTTCTTTTTCTTCTTCGGGAATGAGCGTAATTAAATCTTCCATATTATTATCTCCTTTATTTCTCATTCTTTATATATATATTATATAATATTTTTATATAAAAATAAATAAAAACCTCTTAGTCATTTCACTAAGAGGTTTTGAAAGGAGGTGAACGCTCTCACTTCTTCATGCTATTCATCATGAACATCAGAGGAAGTAAATCATTTTTATCTGAATTCTTATCTTTCGACAAGAAATACAGCATCATAGGATTAAATTCGGCGGATGCGCCACTCATCATGGAAGACATCATCATCATAGTCATAAGGTCAGAATCCTTATTATCGTCATCCATCATAGCAAACATCCACATATTACCAAGAGGATTTTCAGTAGAAGGAGCCATCATCATATTATCAAACAGGCTTACAATCTTGGTAAGGAAACTAAAGCCAAAGGGCGACTTATTAGGAAGAATTGTCTTTTTCTCACCAAGCGCAATATCAATTACAATTACATCACCCTGCTCGGAAAATCCAAAAACAAAGCAGGGACGTCTATTAAAGATAATAAGGTCGCCTGCGCCTACCGCATCAACAGCAACAGGAATCTTATAGAAGAAGTTATTACCACTAAAGTTCATAACATCAACATCCATCATTTCGCCGTTTACCTTGTCATATGCCTGATAAGTGCCTGTGCTATTCTTAACTGCAAGACCATAGGGCGACATACGAATATTATCATTATCCTTAATCGGACCAAAATCAAAATTAAACATCTTCATTTTATTATCCTCTTTCTTATTATTACTCTCTGTCTTCAAGCTATTTTCTAAAGCATTTAATCTATCATCAATTTTATTTACTTGTTCTTGCTTCGCGAATTTATCTGTCTCAATGCTTATTGAACCATACTCGGCAGGCTGAACAGTTCCGATAGTCCAATCGGCACTATTTAATTTGTTCCAATCAATATTTGTCTTGGTCGTCGTGGTATAATCCCAACAAGGTACTGTAGCTGTTGTCGCGGTTGTATCCATATTATTTTTCTCCCTTTCTTCTGGGAAAAGTTGATAATAAAGAATACGCGCGCCTACTGTCTGATTGGCTTTATAATCCTTATTTTCATCTTGTGAACCGCAATTCCATGCCTTATCATACTGCATTGGATTGCCCATCATATCCAAATCATGAAAATAACAATTATTATGAAAATAAGTTTTTACAAGATAATTACCAAAATTATTATCCTCGCGAAAATTAAGATGATAAACGACTCTATACTGTCTTGTAAAATGTTTATCGGCAAAAGTGCTTTTATTATAAGCTTCAATAATTACATCATCAGGATAGAATGGCTCTATCATAGAAGTTTCAAAATAAACTACCCAATAATCATAATCATGTTTAAAATTTCGCCAAGTATTATATTCAACCTTAGCATAATTCTTATCGCTTACAAGTTTTGTATAAGGAGCAAGAACCTGTTCACGCCACGCACTTCCTTCAAAAACTTTTCCATCGGCAATAGCATCATAGATTCGCCAATATGGCTGAAATCCTGTGCCACTCGGTTTAATCCATGCACCCATTATCTACTATACCTTTCCCAAATCATATCTTCTTCCGCGGGGGTGAGATAATCAAGACCATATTCATGGCACATATTATCAAAGTTCTTTTCCACATATCCACGCGGATATTCATTCATTTTATTAATAAGAGTATTAATTCTACCCAGCTTTGTATCGACCATGCCAGTTCCTTCTGCCTCGTTTATATAAAGCCAATAGCTATCATTAAAACCAAACATAGAATTTAACTCCTTTATTCTTTATATAAATATTATACCAAAAAATTTTTATTTTTTCAAATTCTACTTAACTACAATAGTTCCTTCCGGGCGTTTTTCATATGTAAATTTGCCCGGCATATAATTCCTAATATCCCAATTAGGATTCTGCATTTCCTCTACAATTTTCTTTGTATTCTCTGCGCTTTCGGCGATTGTTTTCATGCTCTTCTCGCGCAATAGATTACATTCATTTTCCATAAGCGCGACAAATTCAAGACCTTCTTGATTCTTTCTCATTTCCTTCTGGCGCTTCTCTCTGTCTAAATAAAAGCGCATATACTTTCTGTAATCACTATACTTAGCAAATTTAATATAAAAGAATGCGCGCTCCTCAACACCCCAAATAGTTCTATACTTTTCACGTTTTTCTTTTGGAATTTCATAATAAATTTCTTTAGAACCAATAGACCACTTATCGGGGCAAATACTATAGAATTTAATAAACTGATCATAAGTAAGAATAGTCTTTTTGCGCTCTTGATGATAAATATTAAATTCATCATTCATATCATTGTATGCTTCTTTATATTTATTATAATTACAAAGGAGAGTAATACCCAAAATAGATAACGCACCGGCAATAAGTAAAATAATAAATACCATCTTTTACCACTCCTCAAAAATCTTAATCAGTTTCTTTTGATTTGCTTCTTGATATCCACCAAAACTTAAATCCAAAAAATAATCAATCATCATATTAGTAAAACCTTGGCCACTAATCTTATGGCAAGTATGTACCTCACCATCCCACATTAAATCACTATAATATTCATCTTCCCATTTAATTAGACGCCCGCGCCAATTATGTCCCTTATATGTCCAACAGCAATCATCAATGGTAGTGCCGTATTTCATAAGATTATTATGGAGTCCTTCGGCTTCTTCTTGAACTTTCCTATATAGATTAAACACATAATCGGCAAGTCCATCAAATGCAAAATCCTTCACTCGGCATCCTCCTTTTAAATATGCTATAATCTACAAGAGGTTCCGCAATTACTGGAACATCATCACGGCGCCAACAAAGATAAACAGTATCGCCATTCTTTGTTAAAGTAAGTTGATAGGTATGGCCATTCTCTTCGGTGCATCTATTATAAAGAATACTACCATAAGTTAGACATTGGGTATAGCGTTCTTCAATAAGTCTATCATATATTTCAAGAACTTTTTCTTCATCTATCATACGTAGTGTTTCAAATATTCTTCATAAGTTGTAATCCACTCACAATAAAGACACTGATTATTAATAAACAATGCCAAATAAACAGCACCGGTATCTCTTTTAATTACTTTGGCATTAAAAATACTACCATGATACTCTTTATCGCGGTCAATAAGTATTTCATGTTCAAACAACATAATAGTATTATAACAATCTCTTGCACGTTCCGATGTCCAATTAACTGTCTTCAAAAGCTTTTCATATCCTTCATCGGTATCCGCACCAAGAAGGAATGTAATAAAATCATTTCTATTATCCAACTTCACTACACCTCGTCAAATAAGTAATCTTTTGCTTTTGGAAAGTATCAAGATTTTTGATAGTGCCTTTAATACGGTGTTCACTACCTACTTCCCAACTTTTAGCTGATGTATTCCAACAGTAAAGGTTATCATATACATCAACAAATGTCATAAAATGGCTAATGCCGTAATAGCCTTCTTTTTCAATATTTTTAACAACAGTTAGAGTGCGCTCAATCTTCTCGCCGACTTCACCTTGCCATTCGCTTGTGCCTTCTTCATACACAAGGTCTTCAATAATCTTTTTAATTTCCTTATCACTCTTCAAAGAGCCATCATCATTTCCCACATATTCCCAATTAAGGCGAACCGGCGTAATATCTTCGGGCATATCATTCGGCAATTCATCAGTGGATACGATATACCATCCCCACAATTTAGCATATCGCGCGATTGATTTTTCAAACCATTCAAGGTTTGCGTAAGTATTGCCTTTAAAGATAGTAATATAACCCTTTTCAAATCCAAGAACTTGCTTTCTATTGGAAGGTTTGATAATTTCTACTTCAGGATAATAACGTGCATACTCGGTATCAGTATAGCTTTTAACGCGCTTAACCTTGCCATCTTTAGTGCGCACATCGCAGTAGCGCTTACCATTTTCAATATAAGTATCACGAACAATCTCAAGGTCTTGATAAGATTTGGCAACCAGCGCCATTAGCAATCACCCTCCTCAAAAAGTTTCTTATAAAGAATATCCAAAGCTTCATTTAACTTATCAACATACTCCGTATCTTCCTCGTCATCAAGAGCATCAATCGCGCTCATGCACTCTTCATAAACAACATTATAAGCATTAATAACATTCTCATCTTTAATCTTGTGCATAAGTTTATCTCCTTTAAATATTCTTTATTTATCTCTCATTCTTTATATATATATTATATAATATTTTTTTATAAAAATAAAGTCTTGCCTTTATAGGTAAGACTTTATTTTACTTATAATCAATTGTTTCCATACCTTCATAGAAACTCGGTACAAACCAACTTGTCCAAGGATTCTTTCTAAAATACTGATTCACAATAATCTTTTCATTATAGTCTCTAATCTGCGTATAAAGCAATTCATTTACATTAACTGCGGAAGTTGTTCCATAAGCATCAATCTGATATTCAATAATTTCTCTTTCGGCTTCAAGAGCAAGTTTATCACTGGGCGCTTGCACATTAATACATACAATAGAAGCAAGTGCAATAATAAGACAAACAGCAAAAGTAATCGCCAAAAGTTGACAAATAGTTTCCCATGTGGAGAATACACTAAAAGCATTAGACAAAGCGAGAGTAATAAAAATAATGGTCAATACCAATAAAGCAAAAATAATTAGCATAATTTACCTCTCAATCGTTTCATAACCTTCAACATCTACAGTTGCCATATCGCCGATGTCAAATTCCGCATCTTCGGGGACATTGTAATCGTTTTTTGCTTTCTCAATAAAATCTTCAATAGCCCAACCATATGCGGACCAATTGTCAACCCTACCACAATCTAATGCCTGAAGCAATAAACTATCCGCTAATAAATCTGTCAACTCATCTTTAGGTACAAGACAATAGGTCATTCTTCTTCCTCCTTATCCTTCTTCTTATGGAAAGGCCAAATAGGAAGATTAGCATCGGCGCGGTAATTCGCCCACTGAAGAAAACCGCACAAGCCAATAGCAATTACAAGAATAAAAATAGGGTTCATCTTAAACTCTCCTTTATTTCATCTACTTTATCAAGTCGTTCCCAAGGACTATTACACTCCGGTCTGCCGAATTGCCCAAAACAAGCATACGGAAGATACTGAGTTTCGCGCAAATCAAGATTATTGATAATAGCTTTACCATTATAATTAAATGTAATGTCCGCGATTTCTTTAAGTTTTTCTACGGATACTTCTGGATTAATTGGATTAAGATTAATCTCAAAAGGCTTATCCCATTGCGCAGTATAAGCCAACTGAACAGTCATAGCATCACATGCACCTGCAGCGACAAAATTCTTAGCAATATAGCGTGCCATATAAGTGCCATAGCGCCCACAATAATTAATGCTCTTACCATAGCCGTTTACGCCCATCGGGCAATAAGAACCATAAGCATTTTCTACCGCCTTGATGCCGGACACACCAAAAGTATCGGGAATATCAGATAGGGGATTAACATAGAATCGGCAATTCTTATCCACTTCATATCCAAGAGTAGCAATATTGCAAATGTTAGTAATGTCTGGGATAATATCCTGTGGGTCTTTTACATCTTTGTATCTAATACTATATACAATACTATCAATACACTTGAATTTACCGTCTTCGTATCGCGCACTTACTTGGCATCTACCGTAAGGTAATGCCCAATATAGCTCTTGCTTCTGCATTTTACTAAATGTAATTACTGAAATATTTTGGGCAGTAATTTGCGCAATAGGCATAAAATCAGTAGTCTCATTACAAGCATAACCATATGCCGGTCCATATTCCCCACTACCAATATCTTCGACAAACCAATTTACATCGGTTCTAATGTTGTTGATAAATATACAAGTATTACAGTTAAAACCAGCTACATCATTATTATATCCAATAAAACGTAATGTTTCTTTTGCAATTTCTTCATAAGGAATAGTCCTATTTATCTGTCCCACTACCCCAGATAAAATAACTGTATTAGAGAAGATACTACAATGAATATTAATTAATGCATCGCAATCAAATTGTAAAATATAATCAGTAATACTTTCTACTATTTGGTCGCATACTTTATTGTATTCTCCAGAGAAACTACTTGAACAAGTATAATAGTTATTCATTTTATTCCTCTCTTTTAACTACTTCATCTAATTCAACTATACAAGCTTTTGCAAAATATTCCCAATTTGAATAATTTTTATCATTCCAATCATAATATTTTAATGCTGTATGCGCTGAACATCTTTCTTGACTATAAAATGTACTTCCATCCATTTCAATAGGAAAATAATAATTATCTTTATCTCCATAAGGGGTTCTAATAATTATATGTTTATATAAAGCTTTACCTTCTTTATCACATCTATTAACTGTATAAGTACAATGATTAATATAATCTTCAACCATTGGATTAGTTAAGTCTTTTTTACCAAAATATTCTTCTGCTATTTCCTTTAAAATAGAACTAATTAAAAATTGCTGATTCTCTTTATTTCTTTTATTACTAATGAATTCTTTAATTAATTCATCTTTAGGATTATAAAATTTATATTTTAAATAAGTCATATTTCTTTTATATATTTTCTTTCTTATTTATTTTATATATAAATTATAACAAAAATTTTTTCTTTTTTCAAATAATTATTGAAAGAATAAAACGCAAAGCGTTTTATTCTTTCATGGACACTGCATAGTTGCATCCAGTGCGGAACCAGCAGGCTCGAAGGAACTCTTCGTATGTGGAGTACTCATCTTTATGTTCCGGCCACCATTCACGGGCAAGGTCTTTAACAAAACCGCATGCTATCTTACGCAATTGCTCTTGCGAAAAGTTGGCATCGCAACAAACATTATCCTTCTCACCAAAAGGTGTCCAAGCTTCAATAAACTTTTGAGTTAGAGTAAATTCCGGCGTTTTCATAAGGTTTATCCTCCTTGACCTGATGCAACCGCGACGGGCACACAAGTAAAATAACATTTATTATAGACTTCCATTACATTCTTATACTCCTGGTTATGTTCTTCAAAGTATTTAAATGCAATATCTAAAAGACTTTCTGGAACAATGTTATACATTTCTGCTTCTCGCGCTGTTGCTGTTATACTATTGGCTTCTTTGCCATCCGGTGTATAAAAAGTATAATCATAATTTTGCGACATATAAATTATCCTCCTTTGCCCAAATGCGCTTGCAATTCTTCAAAAATTTTTGTATAATATAATTAAGAAATATGAATACTCATATCATTTAAATAATACCGCTCTTCCGTATTACCCGCGTAGTAGCAAAGCCACCAAGGCAATGTCCCCACCTTGTATACTCCCCACTTACATTTAATATAACAGGGTTCATCGTTTGTCCTATAATAAGTATTATTATCAAGAGTATCATCATTATAATAACCTGTATCGGCAAACCTTACCCACACTGAACCACTATTGGAAAATGTAATATAATTATCGTCCATAGGTTCAAGAAAATGCTGTTCAATGCTATACTCACAATTCTCTTCAGTTGGAGTAAATGCTGTACCAAAAATGACACAAAAGAAAGTCGTAGCGATAACCCCGGTGCATGTGATTGCAATAAAAATCCAAATTCTTCCACCAATAGACGTATATTCCGCGGTTATTGCACAAAGAATAGCAATGATTAATGTGATACAAATCCAAACCATAAGCGCTCCTTAATAATTATAACATAAATCAAATAGTGCAACGAGAATAATTAGAATAAAAATAATATATTCCATTTTATTCTCCCATTGTTTGGTCATTTACGAAATCATTTACCGTATTCCAAAAGTCAAAAGAATAAGGCGACAAAAATGCGTGGTCGGGCAAAACAGCAACCTGTGTAATACCAGTCTTAGTGTCAATCATTTCAAACACTACTGCGCATCTATTGGCGCTTCCATCTTCATAAGTAAAATGCTGGAAAGCTTGCACACGAATCTTAAAACGACCCTGCCACTTTTCATCTTCTTCAATATTTTTATTCATTGCGCGAACAGTCTTCATAATCTTGCGCTTAAGGTTATTCTTGCTATGTGCGCTACGCGAGGCACCCCAAAATGCATAATCTTCTCTCATCTTTTCCACTCCTTAATTTTAAATTGATAAAGTCCTTTGCCATAATCGGTTTCATCTTTTACTACCACAATGATATAATCAAAAAATGGCGCATCTTTAATTAATACATAATCAATACTTTCATGATATCCATTATCACCAAGACTTTTGGTAATTTCTTTGGTAAGACCCTCTCGCGCAATCCATACACTTTGTGTATTTGCTTTAGAGGTTTCCATCATCTGCGCGTTATATTTAGCTTTAAGAAAGCCTAAAACAATTTGATGTGTTGTCTTCACATAATCACTCCTTTCGCGCGTAGTCTATCCTCATCTGTCATTTCTTCTGGAATAATTTCAATAATATCTTTAGTACACCACATATCTACTTCACCGGCGATATAGTCAATAAAAGCATCCCTGCCCATGCCAAGAAGAACTGCGGTTTCATAAAGATACCATTGTTCAGTAGCTTCGGCGCCCGTCTCATAGATTTCCTCTTGAAGGTATTGAATCATATAATCGGCACATTCGGCACAATAATCATAATATTCTATAAGAGCTACGTTAAAATCTTCTGTTATAATTACTCTGTCTCCTGGAAGCCAAGAATAATTATTATCCCAATGTAATCTATTATGAAAAATATAACCTGTCATATTATCACCACGCATAATTTAAAAGATAAGTAGTAAAGACGGGCGGATATTCTCCAAATGCATCAAAGAATTTCTTTTCAACTGAGTATTCGGCGCAAGCATCAATATCGAGGCAACCAATAGGTGTCGCCGCGAAATCACTATCAAGGTCTACACTGGCTACGGTATAACCGAAGAACATATGATTACCGCCATAATAGCTTCTGGTAATGTAATCATTATCGTTCCAATCATCCATGAGTTCTTCAATCTGCTTTTCGGTCATGTGATTGCGCTCACAATATTCCTCGAAAGTAGGAACATCATTCTCGCCAAAGAAGAAACCACGTGCAATTTTTGCGCAATAATCAATACCCATTTTTTATTTCCTCCCTATTCTTTATATATATATTATATAATATTTTTATATAAAAATAAATAAAGCCAGTAGAGAATTAGTCTACTGACTTTAAGTAATAGGTTTATAAACTCCTTTAGGAAGTGTAATAATTATATCATCATCTTCTAATGTTTTAAAAGTAAAGTAAGAGCGCCATCCTTTATATTTCGGATATGTAATACGCTTTACATTAGGTACTTCACCTTCACGGACCACACGTACAGTAATATAGTTTTTATTTATATCATATGTTTTAATTTCGCCAGTTTCAGTAAGACAAATGAGACGGTTCTCATCTCCCCAACGTACAAAAGCATTATCTTCAATAGCTTCTAATTTATATTCATATACTACTTCGGTTTCCATGTCTTCTATATCAGAGAAAGCATAGATTAATCCAGTAGATATAATAAGACATACACATGCGCACATTTCAAACAAACCAAGAAATTTAAAGAACCATCCAATTTGCGCGGACAGTGTATCCGGTTCTTCATAAATAGATATAATAATAAAAATAACGGCGAGAATAAAAGCTAAGATAAACCAAAACATTATCTCATCCTCCGTAGACCCATATGTTGAGCGAATGGCTCGTTTTCTTTATAATTAAATCTTACATCATAAAAATTATCGTGTAGACCAATAGTAGAGAAACTATATACTTCCGCGCTAATACGTTCAAATGTAAATGCGGGGACAAGATTTGTATTAATGCTAATCAGGCGACCATCAATAGTAATAATATATTCCATTAAATTTTACCTCCACAATTCATACAATAAATTTTATTATCTACAATAAGAACTTGTTCATTGCGCAAAGCAGAACCACATCTTGTGCAATAAGGCGGATTAGAGCAGAAGAGCTTGCAAGCAGGGTCTTCGGCATTAATAGCTAAGCCACTAAACATAAGGCATTTGCCAATTTCTTTAGATAAATTATTTGGCAATTTGGCGTACCCGCATCGTCCGCATTTATTTACCACATTACATTCTCCTGCATAGCATTAAGCGCCTCTTCACTTACTTCAAGACATCCATCTGGCGCAAATACATCAAGAAATACACTTTCAATTTCATCGAATTCCTTAAGAATTTTTCTCATAGCAAGAGCAAACTTTTCATCATCTTTTTCATCGCCATTTACATATACAAGGCCGGTATCAGTGCGCACCTTACCACTCATATGCCATGCAACTTTATATCTAAGATACATAATTAGTCCTCCAAAAAATTATTTTCATAGATTTTACTGAATCCAAGAGCGCCTTCATGAAGAGAGTATGCTTCAAGGGACTTATGGCAAAGAAAAGCATATTCTTTCCAATTTTCAATAACATATTTTCCAGTAGGAACGGGAGCACACATACAAAGAGCGTTGAACGTATGTACCGCATCTTCTTGCGCACATGATAAAATGAATTCTTCAGCATCATTGCGCGTTTTAAAAGAGTACATTCCATAAATATCATAAGCATCACTATCAATTACGGTATAAATTTTCATAATTAATCCTCTAAATAGTTAATTTCTTTAATATAAAAATTAAATCCGCCCAAATATAAACAGATACATTCGTTATTAAGGTTTTCTTTATGCCATAAGCCACGAAGTAAATCTATATATTCTTCAAGAGTATCGGCATCTTCAAGTTTATTAATGCCATAATTGCAGTCTCCAAAGGCTTCTTCTTCCGCAATAGAAAGAATGAGTTCTTCGGCAGACGCGCGACTATCACAGCAAATCATATCATTATTAACAGTATTCCAAACAATATATTTCATTAATATACCTCCAGCTCTTCAATAAAATAATGTCCGCCTTTAAGCCAAAGACCAAAGCCATAATTTGTTTGGCAATTTACTTCTGGATAAAAATTTCTAATTCCATTAATCCACTCATCGTATTCATCATTATTAAAATTCATATAAACAAATGTTTCATAGAGGTCAGCTTGTGCCAAAGAAAGAATATACTCTTCAGCATTGGCTCTGGTTTCACAAAGACAGATGATTCTTTCGCTTTCTTCGGCATAATCAATTTCAAGAATTACATATTTTTTCATTAAGTATACTCCTTCACACTATGATATCCATACCATTCTCCGTGTTTAATAAGTACATAGCCATAAAGAGAGATAGGTTTGTGAAACTTATTAAAGTCTTCTACTTCAGGGATAAGGTCTTCGAGATAAGATTTCATAGGGTCAGAACACAAATGGTCAATACCAACAGCGTCATACTGTTCAGGCTCATAGAGGTAATCATCAAGGAAAAGGTCATAAGCCTCTTCTTCTACACAAGAAAGAATAAGTTCTTGCGCATCGGCTGCTGTTTCACAAAAGGCTTCAATATTTACATCATCATCATAGTGAGTATAAACAACATATCTCATGAATATTCTCCAATCTTACGAATATAATAACAAAGACTTTCTGTGTAATAGTACCAAGCATCAAGATTTTTAATGCGTTTAGGTCCATATTTTTTTCTAATATGACTATAAATTCTATTAAAATGTTTAATACCATCGGCCATAGCTTTATTATATTCTTTTTCTTCTACAATGGAAAGAATTAATTCTTGGGCATCTTCTTTGGTGGCGCAAATACCAATTGGTTTATGATTTTCAGCATCGTCATAAATAACAAGATATTTCATAATTAGTAAACCTCCACCTCAGCAATGTAATACTCTCTACTATCCATAGTAAGGTCATAGCCTTCGAGGGTTTTATAACCTTCGTCATTAAGCATACTATTATGATATTCCATAGCACTACGTCGGCATTTTAAATATTCTTCAATAGAAGAATAATCTCTATATTGCACACATCTATAAAGATAATCTTCATATTCAGTTTCTTCCATGATAGTAAGGATATATTCTTCGGCATCCGCGAGTGTATCACATGTGGTTTTAATTTGCGTGAAATCGTAGTCTTGATAATAAACTACGTAGCGTTTCATTCTTCATCCTCCTCTAATACTTTATTAACAAAATAGTTAATAATTCTATTGCCTTTGGGGTCCGTGCCTGTATCTACGTAAAGGAGGATTTCTTTAGGGTCTTCAGGCATCATCGCAGGAGGGTAGTCGCGCATAAATTGTGCCATTTTCTCAATAGTTTTAATAAGGACTTGAGTTTTTTCCATTCTTTATTTCCCCTCTCTTTTATATATATATTATATTATATTATTTATAAAAAATAAAAGGAGTTAGATTTTTCTAACTCCTTTCGATTTATTCAAGCTCCTCGTCAATTACAATACCACCGTGTATAATAACGCGCTTGTCATTATAATCAAAATATACTTCATTTTCGCTTTCACTTACATCAAATTTGCCTTCCCATCGGCGCAGTTCATTACCATTATAATCATATACAATGACGCATCTATTAAGACCACCACTATAATTAGATTTCATAGATTTCCAAGAGCGTTGAAAGTCAGCGCCACGGAAGAAAAGTATAAAAGAACCACCCAATAAAATAAGAATAAGAGCGATAACAAGGATAGCTTTCACAGTATCATTCATCGGATACCCTCCACAATAGACTTAACTTTTTCAAAGAGGCAATTAAGTTCGGTGCAATCTTGCTCAATATAATTAAAATTCTTTTCGATGGGTTCGGCATGCGCATCATGGACATCACAGCCCAAATTGACAAGCGCGCCTGTCATATCATCTACGTATGCCAGAAGACGCAGGTAATCATCTTCGGCAATCTTATGTTTCTTTTGGAAAAGTTTCATAATTAAAGCTCCTCTGCGATAGTTTCATCAAGCGGATTTACATCAAGAACGGCAATGTTCTTGAGAAGTTTGTAGGAAAAGTTTTTATGCTTATATGCAGTAAAAGAAGGCTTATCAACGAGACGAATTACAACACCTTCGCGCACATGACGAGGGTCGATAAGTTCAGGACCATCATAATATTGTTCCGCCTTATGGAGTACCCATTCACCTGCAGAAATGGTATCATCTTCATCGCATGCCGGATGCTCGGGGATATAACCGCGCCATTCAACAGGTACAAATTTTACGCCCATTTGCTCACAACGATAGCGCACATAAGAAGGCGGGTATTCAATAGTATAACCGCTTTCATCGGTATAAGTCATACGATATACCCAGAAGTCATTCTTGGGGCCATTTACTCCAGTAGGATCACAGCCATAAGAGAAAGTAGTGGTATCGCCGTATTGCTTAATGAATTCTTTATCGCCGGTTTTCTTATTAGATACAGTACCCATAATCGGCACACCATCATCAGTATATCCACAGATTTCCATAAAGATTTCTTCGTTTTTATGAAGTTTACCCTTAATTGCTTCAAAGGCATGACGGCGAAACTCATTAGAGCCATAGAAACCGCCGTCCCAGTCAGTAATCAAAGTGCGTCGAGTGCCATTAATATAGTCATATTCATAAATGGGTTTGCCGGAACGCTTAAAGAGACGGTCTAAAAGAGAACGGTGATAGCCCTTTAAGACGGGGAAATAACCAATACGATGGCTTGTACCGTCGAGTTTACGCGTAATTTCAATAAGATCACCCGGTTTAAAAGCATTAAGATTGTATGCCAACTGGGCCGTGTCCACGTGTTCTGTAAAAAGAGGAGCAATAGGATCTTTGTGCTTGCGCGTCTTGCTTACATTAGGGCCATTGGTCTTTGTTTTGTTGGTGCGGGGAATATACTTTTGGCAAATAGGATGACCATTAAATTCGCTTACAAGGTCGCCTACTTTGAGAGTATTAATATCACCAAAAGAAGAAAGACAAGAAAGCGGAAGATACGTGCCGTCAGACGGCTCACCGCGCAAACGAATAGTGCCTACGTTGCGCTTGTCGGCATCAAGGTAGCCGGTATCCTTTTCGCCCTTTTGGTTCTTACGGCATAGATGATTTATATCACAGAAAACGGCATCAAGCTGAAGTCCAGTGGGAAAATAAATGCCGATATCGCCTACCTTAACATCAAGAGAAACGCAAGTATCATTGCCGAAGAAAGTAGCAATTTGAAGGCGGTCGGCGTTGCTATGCGGGCGCAGATCTTTTACTTTAACAATATAACCACAATGATTAATATCCATTTATATCAATTCCTTTCAAGTCGAGAGGCAATAAATGCCTCCCGATGGTTGTTTTAAGTGTTAGTTAATAGGAACAAAGAAGGCAATGCTTTCGGTAATCCAGCGCATTTTTTCGGTGTCGTAGTAAAGAACACGGAAATTATTACCTTCGTCTCGGAAGATTTGAGCAACGTCATATGTCTTTCCGTCTACGTTATTTTTCATTTTCATTGTTATTCCTCCATAAGATATCAAATGTGTTTCGGCCCCATGTATAGTTTGTCGTGAAGCCTTGCGCTTCCAATAGATTAGAAAGTGTTTTTACTGTGTAGTTGGTTGAACTTTCGCGGTCTTCGTCGGCAAGCGCAAATGAATAGATATAGTTGCCGTTTTTGGCGCTTTCTAGAAGAGCAGGTGTAATTTCATCGATAATTTGACGCGCACGTTCAGTTGCTTTATTTTGTCTATCTTTTTCGGTCAATGCGGTCAAATTTCTTGCTTGTTCATAAAGAGATATATTTAAACTCATTTTGTAAGTGGAGACTTTTAGTCTCCCCTTTCTTTTATATATATATTATATAATATTTTTATTTAAATTTCAAGTGCCCCGCCGGAGGCATTTTCAAGTGGCATATTTACCAAGGGTCTACCGTGCCGAAGTATTTAAAGTTAAATTCATTCCGTTCTTTGTTTTCGATTGCGCGTTCAATGTCCAGCCATTCAGATTTGGCTTTATTCCAAAAGTCAACAGATGTAAAAGTGAAGGTACAATCTTGGCCCGAATGGTCATCTAGCATAAGATAAAGCTTGTAGGTGTCTTGGTAATAGTCGAAATTAACGCCTATGATTGCGCGAACCGGATAAGAAAGATAGTTAGTGCCGTTGGTTGTAAAGCGAAAATAGGATTTCATATTTTACCTCCAATCGTATGTAAGTTCTTCCCATATATCGCGCGTATCGGTAAAGTATTTATATTCGCTAAAACGATAAGTAATTACGCCGGATGAGCGTGTTGTAATTGCCATAAGGCTGGTATCATCTGATTCTGTTAGGAATTTAACCATAAGGATATCGTCCAATAGGATTGAATAATCTTGCCCAGGAGCAATTGAGAAAGAGAAGAAGCGCGGTTGCATATGGTCAATCCTCCTTAATGTTGGACATATAGGTGTCTACGACTCTAGTGTATTCGGCGTAGTCTACATTAATAGATGCTACAAAGATATTGAAGTCAAAGGTGGGTAAGCCGTCGTCATAAGGTTTTCTAGACGAACCTGATGTTCGCGCGAAAAGGGAAATAGTCTTGCGCACTTCCTTGGGCATATGCACTTTGCCACTATTGGTAATATAGCCGACATAAAGTTGATGATTAGTGTCTCCTGGAATGGCTAAGAAAGCCGGCATTTTTTCTTCGGTAAGTAGGTCCGCAATTGGGCAAAAGTCTTTAAGGCAATAGACGGTATCTTCGCGCAGTTTGGTTTTGCGCATTGCGCCGTAGGTTGTGATGTATACGGTGTATTGAATATTATCTAGGCGAATAGAACCTACGTCGCCGGATTGGGTTCTGTAATTCATTTTTATTATCTCCTTATTGGATAATTATATCTTTATTCTTTTTATATAAATATTATATAATATTTTTTTTATAAAAGCGAATAAATTAAAGTAAGTAAACTTGTAGAAAGAAACTGATATCCAGGGTATGACAAACATTTCTACAAGTTTATCATAAGACTTTCTAGAAAGACCTGATGTTCGCGCGAATCTTTAATGTGTGGTCATAAAAAGTTGGACAAAACCAAAGTGTTAAAAAAATATGTTAAAAAAACTCATCCTTATATAAAAGAGGTAAAAAATGAGGGTAATTTTTAATAGTTGCTTATGAAAAGAGTGTTAATAAAAAGTGTTAAAAAAACTCATTTGTGGATAAAAGAGGTAAAATTTATGGGTAATTTTTAATAGTTGATGATAATCTATTATATATTGTTAATAAAAAGTGTTAAAAAAACTCATTTTATAATAAATAGTTAAAAAAATTTTGGACAAAATGTTAAAATTGACAATGTAGAAATTTTATAGTATTATAGAGAAAGGAGATGGCAAAATGGTAAATAAAAAAATTTTTAAGCCTGAAAAAAATTCAAGATAGTTGCCAAGCGTAATGAAATATTGTGCAGATAAAAAATATAATGATTTAATGTATGGTTATTTGTAGAATATTTCGGATTATAATAAAGATAAACCAGAAGATAGAATAGTAAAAAAATCTGAGATTAATTTTACCCGTATTGGAGAAATGCTTAAAATTAGTAGGCAAACTGCATCTAAATATTTTAAAAATTTAGTTATGTTAGGATTAGTTGAAGAAGATATATAGAATAAATAGTATTTATTAAAGAAATTGCCTATGGATTGTGCATATTTAATTCCAAAAGCTACATTATAGTTATTAATAGATACGTTAAGTGAAAAGTGTATTTCTACTTATATGTTTTTATTTGGGTTATATTGTAGTAATAATTTATAGCCATATACTGTATCATTAAGTGCTATTAAAACATTTGTTGGTATGAGTGATGATAATGGTCATAGCAATAGTGTTTTTACTAATATATTTTTTGCATTAAAACGTCTTGGCTTATTAGATTATCATTTATCAACTTAGGTTAAAAGTGGTTTTGAAAATACGAAGACTTAGTATGTTATTGATTGCGTGAGACATAAGGTTGATATGACTGACCCTAATGGTTAACAAAGCTCATCCTGAGAGTGTTAATAAAACTCACCATCGTTGTTAAAAAAAATACAATCTTAATAAATAGAAATATGGGTTGAATAAATACGCCTCCCGCGGGGCTAGAATGTTATATCTTTTCGCTACGCTCAAGATATAACATTCTAGACGAGTTGTTTCTGGTTGAGTCGGTCTGGGGCTTATGTTTGAGGTGAATAGACTTGATGTAGAAAATGAAATGAAAAAATCATATTTGAAAAAGAAAGAAAGAGAGAGATTAAGTAATGAGTTATTATCATTATGCTCCTGATGAATATATTATAGTTGGTAAAGATAATATTGATAAGGTATATAACATAATTTAGTATTTACCATTAGATACTTAGATGAAGATTATATTTGGTTGGTTAGCATCTGAGGGTAATAAGAGTGAGTGGTTATATGAAAGATTTGATTTTGATGAACCATTAAGTGTATATATTGATTTAGTTAAAGAAATATTAACTTAGGACGCTCCTGACTATGGTTATGACCATATATTGGAGGAATTAAACAAAAAGGATGAATAGAATGTTATTAATTGATGAAAAGAAGTTATCATAGACGACTATTGAGGCTATTGGTCATAATTATGGCATAAGTGATGCAGGATTAATGTTTGATGAATATGCTAAGAAGGTATGTTAGGTATTGTAGGTCAAGAAGAAGAAAGGTATTGATAATAAAGTAATAGGGCAATTAAAACTTTGTGGATTAAGGGTTTATCTTTATAGCTTAACGGGGAAAGAAATGAATGCAAGGTCATATGCTGAATGGTTAGGAAAAGAATGCACATAGAGTATTAGAAAAGATTTTAATAATGGATTAGAGGATTTAAAGGCTAATGGAGAATAATTTTTATTTATAAGAGTAAAAATTGGTAAGGAGTGGTAGTAAAATGATAACAAAATGGATAAAAAATGGAATAAATTGATGCCGATTGGTGAAAGTTGCCTGCCCTTATGCACAATATGTATTTTAATTTTTTAATCTATATTCGACCATTATCAATCACAAAATTTTAATTACCATATATTACCATTTCTTCCATCTTTTGGAATTTGAATTTTAAAAAAAATTTTGTTATAATATATATACAAAAAATAAATAATAAAGAAAGAAGGAGTAAGACCTCTTTTACGAGGTCTGAAAGACCGAGTATGTATGATTTTTATGAACGCCTGAAGAATGGCGAAAGTGCTGAAGATATTGCCAAGAGTATCACTGATGAATTGAATAAGGCTCAGGCCAAGAGAGATGAAGAAAAGGCTAAGGCCGAAGAAGCTTCCAAGAGAAACGCAACAAAGAAGGCGGATGCCGAGGTTATCGCTAACGCGCTTAACGCTTATCTTGAAAAGTATTATGGACATAAGGATAAGATTGCCGTTGAAGATTTCATGTCTACTATTGACGCTTCTGTAAAGCTTGCCGATAAGTTTGGTAGTATCTTTGAAGAAGTTAAGGCTACGCCCAAGAAGGTAAAGGTATCTCTCAAGGATAAGGATATTGATGAAGTATTTGATAACCTTTTTGAAAAAATGGGTTGGTGAGTGGAGGGTTAACACCCTCCCCTCTTTTTTATATATGGGTGAATGAATTGGACGCTTGTCGGCCAATTCCTTCACCCGAAAGGTCCTACTCAGCCCGAATGGGATGAGCTAGGGCCTTGTTTTTCTATGCGCGCAAGTAATGATTTAAAAAATCAAAAGAAAATTCTAAAAAACCAAATGAAAGCGCGCAATTTGATTATTTATATATAATATGTTATAATATAGTGGGAGTTTGTTATTCAGCCTTTTCCTACCATGCCTTTAATTTCCATAAAGATACACTATCAGGCACAAATTTATACTATGAATAGAACTAATCTTTTGCTCTTTCCCAGCATGCTCTATGTATTTTATAAATATAATCTTTAACTTCTTTCTCAGTCAATTCACCATTATCGCCTAAGCTTTGATATTCAGCTATTAATTCAGCTCGGCCTTCGCCATCTTCACTAATATATATCTATATTAATTTTTTCCAAGTAGCTAATTGGCCAGGAGTTAACGGAATAAAATCAACTTCTTCGCCATAATATCTATGACACCAAACTCGCCTATCTGTAATAGCTATTTTCGGCAAATTCTCTCTTACATATTTATAAGAAGTATCAAATGAATGATTGAGCTTTTTTATTTCTTTACCCTATTGGATTACTCGTCCCGTGCAAGTTTTATACATTTGTAAGGGCGTTTCTTTAATAACATTTTCTATACCACGTTGGTATAATTCATTATTACTTTCTTTGTCTCTTGGATTAATATAATTTGGTTCATAAACTTTTATTATTTTTATTTTACGTTTTACTTCTTCAAAATCAGCAAAATATTTTAGATATTCCAATTTTTTTCTTTTGGTTTTTGTAAATGATGGGGGTTTTATCTAAAACCATTCTGCTAATTCTTCATTAGTATATATTTTTCCTTCTTCTAATATCATTTTATCCTCCAAGCAATTTTATACCACGAAAATCCACAGTACATATTTCTTAGGAGTGGATTTTCGTGGTATGTTTTATTAGATTTTTAAGTGGTAGCGCGCGTTTCTATGGTATAAAAATGTCCTTTATACCATTATATATTAAAATCTATAGTATGGCCATTATCCTAACGTGCCCAATTTGATTTTTAATAAAAAATATGATATAATAAAAGAGAGAATTATTTTTAAAAGGGAAGGCTATTTCGGCCTTCCCTTTCTTTTATCTACTGGCAATATAGCGGATACTTTATTTAAAAAACTTATGTCTTTTATCAAAACTTCTGCATTTATAAAGCTATTGAAAGGCGCAAGAAGTTTTATTTATATGTGATATTTTTACAATAGGGCTAATACGATACTAATGTCCCGAAATTTTTCGCCTTAAATATATCTTAGTACGAAAAGAAATGGGACATTGCGGAAAGACCTTGTGCAAATTTATTAAGAATTTTGCAATATTTTTGGAGTCTATAGGGATAAACTATATTGCTAAAATCCTAACTAGTAAAAATTGCGTTTCCTAACTAGTAAAAATTGCGTTTCCTAACTAGTAAAAATTGCGTTTCCTAACTAGTAAAAATTG